>Ga0307509_10002705_pt1 | contig 28277 bp, 21 predicted proteins | sample 10_EM_MG_FD_202245 | JGI IMG/M metagenome (GOLD analysis project Ga0307509, IMG submission 202245) | Populus trichocarpa ectomycorrhiza microbial communities from riparian zone in the Pacific Northwest, United States - 10_EM | ecosystem: Host-associated > Plants > Roots > Unclassified | place... | reverse complement strand
ATTTGTTTATGATGATTTCTTTGTTTTTATTTGTTCTTCTTTATCCAAGTATGTTTAGTTTTGATAACGTGTCTTGCTAAAATCAAGAAAACATGTTTTAGGGGACAAAAAGGTTCATTTTTGGGTTACGGTAGTGTTTTACAATTTTCTGGTTTTTCCTAGGCATTTTCTGGGTTCATATTCAACCGATGAACGTTGTCTTGTGTATTAGTTTTAGAGCTCGTTTTGATTCAATCTTGTTTTCTGAAAATGCGCCTACCTCTATTAGCAATTAATCTAGAACTTTCAAGCATCAATAACATGGTTTTATGGGTTTAATGTTAGGGTTTTGGTTTCGAATCGAAACCCATTCTTGATGAATTCATGGTTTTTGAGCGGTACTCGAGGCAAATCGACACTTTGATTATTGATCTATATTGGTTTGCGCACAAAACCATGCCTTTTATTGCTTAAAAATTGGTCCCCTTCATGTTTTATGTTTATGGTCTCATGAAAAATATTCATCGTGTTCTTCGCTTAAGTGCTTACTTGATCTGTTCTTCTGTGAATTTTTAGTGTTTTTTGTGTTTTTCCTATCTTTGATCTGTTTTGGTTTAAATCATTGATTTGAGTTAGTTTTTCCAGGTTAAATATTGTTTTATCTAGTTTATGGTCGAACCGTCATTTTAGGTTTGACCCGGGCAGGTCCTTTGCGGTTTAGTTTAAGGATTTGTTTAGCTAGATTAGTTTTTTTTTTTTTTGTTAAGGTATTTCTGGTTTAAGGGGTTGTTTGGAACGTACTCCCTTAGGCCTATTTTGACCATTTTATGTTGTGAATGAAAGGGTTTTTTGGCCAAACAGACCCCCAAATAATTTCAAAAAAATCTAAAAAAATTCAAAGATCTTTTTCAATTTATTTTTTAGTCCTTCCCATTTTTGTTTTTTTCTTTTTTTATTTAATATTGGGACAGTAAACTTATTCTGTAAGATACTGACTTGGTATTAAAAAAATTTTTATCAACAAATTCCAAAAATTAAAATGTCTTATTTTAAAATACAAAAATTATATTTTTGTGTGCATACGGCCAAGTCTCTCAAAAATAGGTTATATTTGCATATTTCTTTATATATAAAAAAATCATTATAAAAAAAAGTTTTTACTTTGCATGTGTTTTTTTAGTTTTAATAACTAATTTATTAAGGCCATGGGAATTTGACCTATATTTCAATTTTTTTTTCCAATATTAGGGATTATAAATTTACACGTAAGACATATTCTTGATTTTAAATAAAAGAGTTTTTTTACCATTCATTTCATACGTTCTAAATTTTTATCAAAATTTTTATTTTATTTAATATTTGATATTATGAACTTATACATAAGATATATTTTTGGTATTAAATAAAAAATATGGTTTTTTTCCTTTTTCATGTCTTGACTTTAGAATGACTAGGTTTTAACGTGATAAGATAAGGACCTCCTTACCGAGGAGGATTTTTCTTAAACCATATACAGACCAACAGTTAGAAAACACAAGACTTTAGTTATTTAAAACAAACAACAATACAACTTACCTTAGGTAAGTGTTTTAGGGGTGATACGTCCTTCTTATTCACAACCTGTTTCCTTATCCAGACTCTCACAGACCAATAGGTTTTCTAATGACCATAATACTAGATGGTGACTCTCATTTCTTTTTTATCGCTCATACATTTGTGAATTAAATATGAATTAATGCCTCATGCATCACCTGCTTTAATTTTGAAAGAACACACAAGCCTTTAAGTTAGGTGGGGGATTAACGGTTTTTCCTATGACTATAGGTTAGAATTTAGATTTGTGAAACACTCAACTCATATCTAAGTGCTTGTTTAGTAATGATGGGCATGCATGCCTTAATCATTCCTCGTAACGCCTCCATACTGTCTTTACAAAGATCGTCACTAAACAGATATGAGACCCTTTTGAGACTAGTTAGAAAACTTACTCATACTCACTTAATGAATAGAACCTGTCTTTAGGATTGTATATGCCACCTATGATTTACACCAATAAAAGCTCGCCATGCTAATTCTACATTACAGGGTCCTGAACTGAAACCATGACTTCGATAAAATACCTATCTTTCAAGATTTTGGACAAGAATATGAGATGACACAATTGGCTAATGAATTGACACACATTATAAAGGTAAATTACATGATAAATGATTTGGAAAAATTAATACCCATCATAGGGTACATTGATGAGACCGTCTTGGAGAGGCAATACGAAAGGATTGCATAGTTAATGAGGCTTTCAGTGCAAGCAGAGGTTGTAAAGGCTCTACTGAATTTTTGGGACTACAATTACAAGTGTTTTACTTTCAGAAATGTCGGTATGACACCTATATTGAAAGAATATGATAAGATCTTGGACTTCCCGAGCAACTGCCATAAGATCTACTTTAGATAAAGATTTGAAAATATAGCTTCTAAGGTAATTTGATTGTTATGCTTGGGAAAAATTAGCCAGTGTAGGGTAGCTAATGAAGGATTCAAGTGGAAAGCCATCAAAGCTAGGATGAAAAAGAATTCTGAGGAAGGGAAACTGGGAAATGAATGGTACAAACTAGTAGCCTTTTCCATATTCGGTTTAGTTCTTTTTTCCATCAGAAATTGGAGTCATCAGTTTAGAAGCTGCAAATGCATTCATAGAGTATGAGCACACTCGAATTAATGTTTCTGCTGCAATGTTGGCTAAAACCATGTTTTCACTTAACCATTGTAGGATGTGTGGGAAATGAGCCTTAAGATGTTGTGTTCCCCTGTTGCATTTATGGATTGTCAGTCACATCGAAAAACCACGAGATGTTTTCAATAACTTTTGGTGGTTCCATCTTCGAACATTGAAAATTATAATAGATGAGACTTGGAAAAATTTGGATGAGAAAGCGTGGGTAGAGAAATTTATGGTGTTACCACAAAGCAACTTTAGATGAAAAGCACCATCGATGAATGACACGATTTACATTATGAGTTATGGTAACAAGATATGGGTTCTTCTGGTTGGCGTAACTAGATACATTAGTTATGAGCCTGAACTTGTAGCAAGATAGCTGGGGGGAGTGTAACATGTATCGAGGACTTTGGGATTAATAGATTTCACTAGTTTGTTCAAACATTAGTTATCTGTCTAGGAGATGGAACTCATTAAGCAAGATTAGGAAAGGCTTCTATTAGTAAAGAGAGAAGAGGAAAGTGGGGCTGAATTCTCATTCAGTCAAAATTACATAGCTTAGAGAAATAAAGAGCTTTCTAAAATGATTGGACTCTCAAAACCCAGAAGTTCAGAATTAGAGGAGGAACAACCTAAAAGGAAAAGAGTGGATAATAAGGAGGAGTTGAGAAAGTAGTTAGAAAAGTGCAAGATCGATCTCTGTCATATCAAAGGGCAACAATAACTCTTGGAGAAACAACTGGAGGAAGAAGATAAAATGAGAAACTTCTTGAATAAACAACTAAAAGGGAAAGATGAATAGTTAGCAACTTTGGTGAAGGATTTTGAGATGGCAAGAAATTGACAGAAAAAAGCCGAGATTGCTAAAAAAACAATCAAAGGGATCCAAAATGAGCTAAAAACTCTAATAGTCAAACATGATGAACTGGTCAACAAATGCATGCAAATGGAAAAAGAAAAGGTCCAAATAAAAAAATCAGCTAAGAGCAGGATGATTTTTAAAAAGGAAATGATAGACTTTTTGAAGAAGAAAAAAAAGGACAACCTTAAAGAAGAAATTAGACAAAGAAAAAGAGAAAAACCGGTTAACTGGAATAGACATAGAATAAGGGAAAAAGATTCAAACCTAATATATAGAACAATCTGAAGAAGAAAGAAGCACTAGAAAGGATGTTGAATCTGACATAGAGGATTACAAGAGAAGGGTGAAGTATGCAAAAGAACAACTCATGGTGGTACATACCGAGTTGGAAATTCAAGAGGAAGAACTGACAGAGTTAAAAGGTCAATGCTTGAAAATAGAAAAAGAGTTGAGTAGGTTTAAGCGAAAGCTTCATGAATGTCAAGATTACATCGATAGTTTTAAGGTCTAGATTAACTTCAAGATAGTTGAGCTCAACATTGAGAAGTAAGAGCTACGACGAGCAATAACCAAAATAACTCGCTTGGAAAACACAATACAAATGCTTAAAAGGAATAATAGGTATTGGCTTCCAGTAATGGCGTTATAATCACTGATAACGCTCTATTCCATGAAAAGATAAGACAGATGACAAGGCAAATTGAGCAAGCAACTCGTCAAGTTGAGAGATTGCAACAACAAACTACCCAGATTAGGAATGATGCTATGAAGTACAGAGAGCATCTAGATGCAACAACTACTTTTATTAGAAATATAGCTAATAAAGGCGATGCCCTCTATGAGTAGTGATGTGTAGGCTTTTTTTTTCTTCTAAAGTTCGGTTTGTCCAAATATATGAACTCTTTTATTATATGCAATGAAAAGCCACGACTCACTTTCCCCTTTAACTAATGTGTTTGGAATTCGACCATGATAAGAACTTGGTAAAATATCCCTTTATAGCAATCATCAAAATTAGGAATTTTGCTCCAAATAAATGAGATAGATGTCATGGATCAGTTCAATTCATGCATAAGCATCATCATATACAAACATTTTTTAACATATATGCATATGCAGGAATTGAAATATAGGTTCCCCTATTAAATGAACTTATCACAAAAAAAAAAAAAGCTGATGGAAAATGAGGAGCATGCCCATTTAGAAACTAGGCATTAGAGGGAAATAAATAGCCTCAAAGGTGATGTAGCAAGGCTAACTAGCCTACTTGAGCAAGCATTGCAGACAAGATCAACAGAAGCCCCAGTTACTCAAACTATAGTGACCCCTCTTCTAGCAGTTACTACTCCCTTTCAAAATTCAAGCCCTATTAGGACATCTTCAGAAAACCAGTTCACAGGTTTCCTTAATATCCTACCTATCGGCCCCATAAGACTACCATTTGTAGTAAATATCATTGTGGAGGAAACTCCAAAGAAAAGTCCCGCTGATAGGGCTTATGACAAATGGATGGAAATTGGAAGAAAATATGAAAATTATTGAAGGATCTAATCTGTATGACCTTGTAAAGGCAGCTGAAATATGCTTAGTATCGAATATCGTGGTTCCAAAAGACTTTTGACTCACCTAAAGGCTTATTGCAACAAAATGGCTCAGGTAGTAAACAATGAAAAACTACTTGTCCACTTTTTTCAGGATAGCCTCAGTGATGCGACGCTAGTTTGGTACATAAAGCTTAATAATACTGAAATCCATGGATGGGAAGATTTGGTAGGAGCATTTGTGAAAAAGTATAAATTCAATATGGATATAGCTTTAGACAAGTCAAGTCTTTTAATGATGGAAAAAGGAAGCAAAGAGACGGTCTAAGAGCATGCCTAGAAGTGGAGAGAAAAGGTTGCTCAGGTTAAGCCCCTGCTAATGGAAAAAAAAAGATGACCACTTTATTTTCTAATATGTTCAAAGCATTTTTCTTCGACCATCTAGTAGGTGCCCCAGCCCAACACTTCACATATATTGTAATTGTGGCTGCACAAATCAAGCAAGCCATTAGAGCTGGAAGAATAATGAATCTAAGTGAAAAGAAATGATTCACTAGAAGGAAAAAAGAGACGGAGGTGAACCACTTTAAGGAAGATGAGGAACAAATTCCTTCATTCCCCATATCCCTAAAAGAGATGTATCAGTGTCTCCTCAACATCGGCCAAATAGCACCTATCCTCGCTTTAGCCATGCAACCACCATTTCCATACCGGTACAAACTTAAGTTAAAATGTGAATATCTTGTTGATGCCCTAGGACATAACATTGAAACATGCCTCACTTTTAAAAGGAAAGTCCTTCAGGTTATCAAAGTTGGATGGATTACCTTTGACGATGCACCTAATGTGAATTTAAATCCCCTTCCTAACAATGCCTCTAAAAATAGGAGTGTCAATGCCATAAAGACAGGAAAGAAAAGAGCAAAAACCATGAAGATAACTATGAATGATTTATATCAAGTGTTAAATCCAACTCTTAAAACACCATCATAAGAACAAGCCGCAAATAATAATGGTGATTTCTGTCTATACTACCACCAGCATAATGGGCATGACATTGGTTATTGCAAGGAATTTCACACTGAGGTGAAAAGTTTAATGGCATGAGGATTGTTAGGAATTGATGATCTCGAAGAGGAGATGGAAGTAGGAATAGTGACTGGGCAAGTATGCAGATATTAGCCGATGGAAAAGGGGCCACGAAGATTGATTTTGACCAAGTCAACTAGGAATAGAAGTGGAAAATATAATGCTTTGCCTTATAACTATGATCAAACCCATCTCACGATGATTCCTGCACCTGTTTTCCATGCTGAAATCAGAGGTTTGACTAGAAGTGAGAGATGCTTTACTCTTGAAGAATTGGAAAACCAACAGAAAGCCAAAGGGAAAGATGTGGCATACCTAACCAAGACCGATGAGGTCAACAGACTAGTAGGCAAGGAGGAAGCTATAGATTTTTTAAAATTAATGAAACATATTGAGTACAGTATTATGGATTAGCTGAAAAAGACACCAACCAGAATTTCCCTGATGTCTTTAACCTTGAGCTCAAAATTACATCGAAATACACTCCAAAAAGTCTTTAATGAAGCTTATATCTCCTAAGACATAACACTAGACTTCATGAAGCATTTAATAGGGGGAATACAGTCAACCAACTACTTATATTTCACCGAAGATGAACTTGATCCTAAAGGGAGAGGGCACAATAAGTCATTGTATATCATAGTAAAATGTAAAGATTGTGTTGTTGCCAAGGTGCTCGTAGATAATGGGTCAGCTCTGAACGTGTTGTCAAAACACGTAATGGACCAAATGCCCATTGATAGTTCTCACATAAAGTCCAGCACCATGACTGTAAGAGCATATGATGGAACACTAAGGCCCATCAATAGAAGTATTGAAGTGGATTTGGTTATCGAACCATAATTGTTCTTGGTAACCTTACAAGTCATAGACATCCACCCTTCCTACAACATGTTACTAGGGAGACCTCGGATACATGCAGCTGGTGTAGTGGCATCCTCCCTACATTAGAGAATCAAATTTATTATCAATAGCAAGCTGGTAACCATAAGGTCTGAAGAGGTTATGTCGATTATGAAGAATGTGGCAGTTTCATATATTAAGGCTAAAAATAATATAGATGGTGACCTACATGCCTTTGAAGTTGTAAATGTTGAGTGGGTCCCTATAAACACGATACATAATACTCCAAAGCTTTCAGAAGCTATAATCATAGTTGCAAAATGCTTCCTGAAGCATGGACTCCTCTTTTGCTACAACCCAATCAAGGGTATGCCCGAGAAGATAAACATAAGAAAGCTAAGAGCTACTGATAAAAGATTTGGGTTAGGATTCATGCCTTTAAAGAAAGACTATGCAAGGTCAGTAAGAATTCAGAAAGAAAGAAGAATGACTTGGATTATAGGGAGGGAGACCAATGAGGAAGATTTAAAGATCCCATATCTTCATGAAAGCTTCCCACAACTCGCATATATGAGGAGGGCAGGATAAGGATTGGAAAACTTGGATGAAAATTTGGTCAATGCTACAATCAACTGTTTGGAAGAGGTTGAAAAAGTCGAAGAGAGTCCCCTCAAGCTTTTCTTACCTCGGCTAATGATCAACACACTTGAGAACACCCCGACAGAAAGTTTTGTAAGGAAGCTCGCTGACGGAGAAGCCTTGGATAATTAGGAAGCTCAAGACATCCCAATTGTCAAAAAAAAAAATTCATTTAAGGGTGTTTACAATTGATGTGTTTAGTTTTTACATGCTTTTCATAAGTCTTTTTCCTTTATGTGTCCTTACTCAGCTGATAATTGTGGCTCAAGATAGCAGTTAGAGGTGTCTATATTTGAGCCACTCTTTCAGTGTTAGTGAGATCATGCATTTTTCTTCTTTCATTTTTTGCCTTAGCTTACTAAATTTCATCCACTTATATGAAACCCTTTTCGCTTTCAGGCCATCTGAAAGCGAAACATCAATGAACATGCAAGCTCATCGCATTATGAATAATTGATTAAATTTTGATAAATGCATGATTGTTATGGATAAGGAAGAGTTTCAAGAAAAAGACATAACATAATTCACCGAGATAGTTAAACAACCCAAAAATGCCTTAAACCCTGTTGAAGAAAAGCTAGAAACGGTGAATGTAGGTTCTGAGCATTAGAAAAAAGAATTGAAAATTGGAGTACAGATTACAACCAATGAGAGAGATGGTATAATATCTCTTTTGAGGGAATTCTCTGATGTATTTGCTTATACATGTGTTGATATGCTTGGTTTGGATGCAAGTATTGTGGTGCACATGCTCCCTCTAATAGGTGAGTGCAAACCAGTACAGCAGAAACTGAGAAGAATGAGGCTAGATATTCTGATCAAAGTAAAAGAAGAAGTGAGGAAGCAATGAGACACATGTTTTCTAGAAGTGGTCAAATACCCTTAGTGGGTATCAAACATAGCAGCAATACCTATGAAAGGTAATAAAATCCGAGTATGTGTGGATTTTAGGGAATTTTATAGAGCTAGCCCGAAAGATGATTTTCCACTTCTCTCTTACATCGATATGTTTGTAGATAATGCTGCAAAGAAATTTACTTACTCCTTCATGGATGGTTTCTCAGGTTACAATTAGATCAAAATGGTCGAAGAAGACAAAGAAAATATCATTTTTGTTACCCTTTGAGGGATTTTCTATTATAAAGTAATGCCATTTAGGTTTAAAAATGTAGGAGTCATATATCAATGAGCAATGATGACTCTCTTTCATGATATGATGCATAAAGAGACTGAAGTATACATCGATGATATGATTGCTAAAACCCAAAGGGAAGAAAATCATGTGTAAACATTGAGAAAGTTATTTGAGAGGTTGAGGAGGTATCAATTAAAACTAAATCCAACCAAATGCATATTTGGAGTTAAGTCTGGGAAATTGTTGGGATTTATGGTATGTAATGAAGGAATCAAGGTAGACCTGGATAAAGTCAAAGTCATCCAAGAAATGCTAGTGTATCAGACTAAGAAAGAAATAAGGGGGGTTTTAGGGAGGTCGAACTATATAGTTCGTTTCATCTCTTAGCTAACTACTACATGTGAACTAATCTTCAGGTTATTAAGAAAGAATAGCCCCGAGAATTGGAATGAAGATTGTCAAGAAGCTTTTGATAAGATCAAGTAATACCTTATAAGCCCACCTCTTCTAGTGCCACTAATTCCTAGGAAACCCCTGATACTACACCTGACTATCAGTGAAGCAGCCATGGTCGTTGTACTAGGGCAACATGACGAAACATGGAGAAAAAAACAAGCCATTTACTACACTAGCAAGAAGTTCATAAGTTATAAAACACGTTATAGTATGGCTAAGAAATTATGTTATGGATTGACATGAGGCGCTAAGAGATTATGCAGTATATGTTGTACTTCACCATATGGTCATCTCCAAAATAGATCCCCTGAAGTACATATCTGAGAAACTCTATTTGTCTAGTCAGATCGTAAGATGACAAGTTTTATTGTTAAAGTACGACATAATCTATATGACTAGAAATGCTATAAAAGGAAGCATCATTACTGATCATTTAGTTGAAGGAATCTGAACCTTTGAACTTTGACTTTCCATATGAAGATGTCTAAGCAATCGAGAATGAAGAGGGGGATGATTGGTGGACAATGTACTTTGATGGAGCCGTGAACATGTGTGGTAACACAGCAGGAGCGGTCATAATTTTCCCAGATGATAGACAATACCCCATTTCCATCAAACTGCAATTTGATTGTACTAATAATATATCTAAATATGAAGCATACACTCATGGCTTAGAAGCACCTACGAAGATGAAAATAAAGAAGTTAAATGTATATAGAGACTTAATGTTGATAATTTATCAAGTAAAAGGAGAATGACAAACTAAGAATGAAAAGTTGAGGCCCTATCAAGAATACCTTTCCAAATTAGTAAAAGGCTTTGATGATATAGAATTTACACATTTGGGAAGGCAAAAAAACCAATTTATTGATGCTCTAACAACTTTGTTCTCTATGGCTCAAATTGATTATAGGGACCGAGTACAACCAGTATGCATAAGAATCATAAATTCCCCTCCTTACTATTGCTCAATAGAGGAAGAGTCAAATGAGAAGCCTTGATATTTTGACGTGAAGAAATTTGTTCAGTATCAAAAGTATCCTAAGAAGGCATCAAAGTCAAATCAAAAGACATTACGAAGAATGACCATGGATTACTACCTGGATGAAGATGATTTATATAAGAGATCGTTTGATGGGACTCTTCTAAGATGTCTGAGCGAAAAGGAAGCAAGGAAAACATTGCATGAAATATATGAGGGGATATGTGTATGCATGAAAATGGACATATGATGGCTAGACAGATTTAGAGAGTTGGATATTTTTAGATGACCTTGGAAAAAGATTGCATAGATTACGTGAGAAAGTACCACAAATGCCAAGTGCATGGAGATAAGATTAATGCACCACCAGTTCCTCTATTCAATATAGTGTCACTTTGGCTATTTGCAATGTGGGGGAATATATGTTATTGGACCTATTAATCTGAAAGCCAACAATGGACACAAATTCATTTTATTAGCAATTGATTAGTTTACTAAATGGATTGAAGCATGCTCATATACGCATATGACTCAGAAGGTTGTTAAAAGGTTTATTGAAAAAAAGTTAATTTATCGATATAGGCTGCTTGAAAGAATAGTCACGGATAATGCTCAGAATTTCAACAGCAAAACATTGTTGACTTATGTGTTAAATGAAAGATCAAGCATCTGAATTCATCCCTGTTTAGGCCAAAGATGAATGGAGTTGTAGAGGTCGCCAATAAAAACATAAAGAGTATTATCCATAAAATGGCGGTCTCTTATAAATACTGGCATGATTGGCTTTCGTATGCTCTCCACACATATAAAAAATAATAAGAACATCAACTGGTGTTACACCTTATTCGCTGGTATATTAAATGGAGGCGATTATTCCCCGGGAAGTGGAAATCTCGTCGTTAAGAGTATTGATGGAGCCCAATCTAGAAGAAGTTGATTGGGCAAGGATAAGATATGAGTAGTTAAACATGATCAGTGAGAAGAGACCAGCAACAATTTGCCATCACTAGCTGTACCAAAAAAAATGGCTAAAATACATGAAAAGAAAGTTCAGCCAAGAACATTTAGAGAAGGTGATCTGGTGTTAAGAAAAGTTCTCCCATTGCCTAATGAAGATCATGGCAAGTAAGCACCAAACTATGAAGGCCTTTACATAGTAAAGAAAGCATTTTCAGGAGGAGCTCTGATCCTAATGTAAACCCCTAGTTAAAAATAGATAAATCTAGGTTAAATAGGGTAACTATTAATTGAAAAATGATAAATTAGAGAGAAAATCTTATGAATTAGGATGAAGATTTCTGGAAGATTAATTTAAAATTTAGAGAAGCTAAAGTAATAAAATAGTATACAAAATATTAGTTAATGATAAATCATGAAAACTCCTTGACCAGGTAAAAATAATAATTTGAAGGAAATTTTGTAAATTTGGTGATTTTATGTGTAAAATAGAAGGAAATCAAATAAATCAATGCATGACTCTTTACGCAAGAAACGTCGAATTTTAGTATAATCCTCGCACACAATTGCGCTAATGGAACTGAAAGTGGTAAGAAACTCATAAAAATTTTTATGATAATTATGAATAGGAATCTGCAAAGAATTAGTCTAAGACCCAAGATGATTTAAGTAAATTATATGGTATGTGAAATTTAGATTTTTGGTGTGAAATTTCCAACTGTCCAGTTTTACAATATTAAATGTATCTCCCAATCCAGCTGTTGGATCAAATTGAAATTTTATGTGGGGTCTTAAGACATATTGTTTTACCTTGGGTTAAATTTTGAGGTCGATCGGAGTTCGGGAAGGTCCTGAACATGAAGATACAATGTCATGTCAGTGCAATAAACTGAAATTTAGGGAGAATAAGTTGGCGTATAATAATAATTGACCCATAAAACCTAATGTAATTATGCTTGCTACTACTGTTCACGTGGAACAACATCTAAAAAGAGAGGAAGAGGCTTCTCTCTTGCCTCTCTTCAAAAATCATTTGAGAAATCTTTCTAAATTGTGAGATTGAAGCTTGCAAATACGTTTATGAGGAGAGAAACACATTTAGGCTGAAATTAGGTAGCTTGGTTGGACGAGAGGAACTTGAGGGATAAGTATGGGTGATGAAGAGGAAGAACAATTAAAGAAGAAATTGGTAAGAACTCTTCAATTTGAACTCGAAATTATTGATAAAAAGTGTTTTTCCTTAGTTTTCCTCCTTTATTTCATAGTTAGTAAATGATAATTGAAAAACCTCCAATGTTGTGATTTTACGGTTCTTGAAAATGTGTAGAAAATGAGAGTTTCTTTGAACATGGAATAATGATAATGGACATTGTGATGCATGAAAACACTTAGTGTGCTTGTCAAATTTATCTCTCATGTAATTTGGAGGTGGTGTTTTTATAAAGTTGTAGGTAAGGATGTTATCTTTTAAATGGAACTAGTCTTGACTTATTTGGAGTTGTATAACTCCATTATGAGAAAAACATTGAGTAAAGGTCCAGACCGACATAGTACTAAACAGATTTCGGGTGCTACTGTAATTGTTAATTTTGAGCCTTACAACGATGTAATTTGGAGCTTGTATCTATATGAAAATTATAGGTATGGATATTATCTCTTAAATGAAACTAGTCTCGACTTATTTGGAGTTGTATAACTCTATATATGAGAAACAAACGGATTAAAGGTCCAGACCAACATTGTTCTGGACAGGTTTTGGGTGCTACTGTAATTGTTAATTTTGAGCCTTACAACGATGTAATTCGGAGTTGGTGTCTTTATAAAAGTTGTATATATGAATGTTATCTTTCAAATAGAGCTAGTCTCAATATATTTGGAGCAGTATAACTCCAGATATGAGAAACACACTGAGTAAGGGTCCAGATTGACATAGTACTTGACAAATTTCTTATTCTACTGTAATGAGTGAGTTTAGACATGGAGATGGAAAAAATGGGTGTTGTGTCCTACATGAAAGTTGTAGTCCTATGTATTAGCTTTTCATTGAGACAAACCATGCTCGAAAAAGAGTTCTGAAACTTTAGCTACAATTAAAACACCAAACTGTGTTCGGGGTTGGGTGGACTAAACCAACTAGGACTAATCAAGCTCTAATCTTTACTTGAAATCTGTTGTTGATTAAAGGTTCTAACACTTGGAATGATATAGTAATAATTGATGAAATGAACACTTAATGTTAATACCCATGTTTCAGCCTATAAAAATTTAGATGGGAGAATCCTTGAGAATGTACATGTTGAACTTGATTGTGTACTACTTGACAATATTATGATGAACTTGATGAGGTTATGAAAAACAATATGATCTTTGAACATGTTTAGTAGTACTTCATAATTGGAATGCGTAGAATACCTTATGCCACACGATAATGAATGAGAATTTGATGTTGCCACATGAAGAACATAAAAATATGCTTGTTAATGGAATGACATAGGCTTCAGCCACCTTAAGAAAGGATAGCAAAGAAAGACCCTCATGAAGATAGTAATAAGTGATGGTTCCTCTTTAACAATGTTTGATGAATGTGTGATATTGTCATGGAATAGAAACATTACATGTTTCCTTTGCTTCATAAACTTTGGAAGTGAATTTGGTTGTAGTCTACGTTCAAAACTAGGTTAAAGTATGGTCTTTAAAAGGAAAACTTGGTATTGACTATATGCGTGAATTTAGGGAAAAGAAATGTCAGAATGACTTAGTTTTCATTGATGATTTTCAGTGTGAAAATGACTTAGTTTTTCATTGATGATTTTCAGTGTCAGGATGACTTAGTTTTTCATTGATGATTTTCAATGTCAAAATGACTTGGTTTTCGTTGATGATTTTCAGTGTCAGGATGACTTAGTTTTTCATTAATGATTTTCAGTGTCATAATGATATAATTTTTATAGATGACCTTCATTAAAATTAGGGACGAATGTCTTGTTACAATATTATCACTGTACAATTATACAAACAAGAGAGATGTTTGAATGAATGTATGTGTGTTCTGGTATATGTGTGGAAATGGACTTTGACATTACGTGAATAAAAATATACAGAGTAATGGTCATTTTGTGTATCAGGAGGTGTGACTGGGATCAGATCTTCAATCAAGCGAGGACACATTACGGGAGGGGCAGGTAGGTGGTTTCTACCTTTAACTAATTATTATTAAATCCTTGAAGTGTTTATACATAATGTTGCTACCTGATTTCAATCGATTAAAAGTTACTTACGAAACGCAATGAATAATGATGTGATTAGCTTCAGCTAATGATATCTATATTGGATAACTGAGACTAAACGACGTGATTAGCTTCAGCTAATGGTATCCATATTGGATAACCAGGATTAAATGATGTGATTAGCTTCAACTAATCATATTCATATTGGATAACCGAGATTCATTGATGAGATTAGTTTCGGCTAATGGTATCTATATTGGATAACCGAGATTCATTGATGAGATTAGCTTCGCCTAATGGTATCCATGTTGGATAGCCAAGAATGAATGATGAGATTAACTTTGGCTAGTGAGATCCGTGTTAGATAGCCGAGAATAAGCATTGAAGATTAGATTTGACTAATAATATCCATGTTGGATAGCTAAGAGTAAAAGATGAGGTTGACTCAGGTTAATGGGGTCCATACTAGGATTACCGGTAATGAATGTCATGAATAATCTCATTTGAAAGCGTTTACTAATATGATGAAATAAAGAGTATGTTGTGTTATTCACAATCCAAAATTAATGTTTAAAGAACCATATATAAAATTGATCATAGTTAGGAATGAATAGTTTATGCATGGAAGAATTCTATATGTACAAGGATTCTTAAACCATAATACATGTCATCAGTTATTTGTTGAACATAGCTCAAATAAAATAATGCAACCTAAGGTTGTATGAAGATGTGGAGTAAAATATTAAAGATAGACTCGGTAAGAAGATTTTAATAGCCGAATTTGTTGGCAATCAAATGGGTTTACCAGAGTTATTGGCAACCACGAGGGGATGACCGGATTATATTTAGTGGCTATAGAATTGGTGACTAAAAATGAGATATGAATGATACTTAGTGGCCGCAATATCGATGACTAAGGATAAGAAATGAACGATACTTAATGACCACAATATCAGTGACTAAGGACAAGATATAAATTGATAGTTGACGATTAATTACCAATATCTATGAATATGGAAACTTTTGATGTTTAGTTGCCAAAAGAACATTGTCCAAGGAAGCAAAGTACGATTTGGTTAATTGTAAGATGATGATGTAGGTTTTCATTTTCCTATGCTTCTATTTAAGTTGACAAGTCCTTTAAATTAAATCATGGGCAACAAAAGTTACTTCCTTGTTGTCCCTAACAAAAAAGGAATTCATGTGGTTGTTTTTGTTTTGAATGGAGACCATTGTGTTGTTGTTTCCAATAAGTAGAAACCATGGTGGTGTTGTTTCTAAATAATGGAAACCATTGAAACTATCCTCAATTGTATAATGGAAACCTTTATATAAGACCATTAACTGATGCTTAAAAATGTATATGATAAGGGGGTTGATTGGCAACTTAAAACATGATACCGTTTGATGTACTATTAAGTCAAAGCAAATGTTAATGAGGTGATAATGTAATAAACGGTTATGATACCTAGAAAATAGAAAATATGATAATGTTACAAACAAATTATGTTAAGTGGTGATGATGATGAGTAAACATAAGGTTAATACGTATGTGGTTACTTCAAGGATTGTACCTAAGAAAATCAATAACTAAGGAAATGAAATATTAATTATTGATTGGGGAATTAAAAATTAAGAAAATGAGTTACTATATGGTGATGTATAGTCGACAACCTTAGATTTGAATGTATTATGTAATTTGTTGTAAAGGCAATGTTGAAAGTGAAAAATATGAACTTAGACGCATATCAACCAATGCGTAATTCAATATGTATATGATGTTATCGATGCTAAAAGAATTATGGATAAGCATCTTGTTCTTCTTCCTTATGAAAAACCACATACATGTATTTTATGGCTACATGTTAAATTTGTAATGTTATTTCAGTTGCAATGATGAGCACGAGTATTGTCATATGAGTTAAGGTATTATTGAACTTGAGTTGAATGTTTTGAGCAAGATTGTTAAAAGTGCTAATAGACATGATGATTCCTTTGCCTCATAAAAAAATCATGAGCGTAAGTCTTTTTGACGACTAATAACTTTAATAATGCTATCTATGTTGCAGGTCTATGTCACGAAGTGGACCAACACTAATTGTGTCGTTTCACTATTTATAATTTTGTTAGGCACTTATTTTTATGTACTATGAATACTTAAAATTATGTTAATAACTTCACATTGAAATATACTAAATGATATGATTGTATTTTTAGCATTTGATTATTGCATCTCTTTTGTTATGTTTGTGTGTTTGTATCCATCACACATATGTTTTATGTAAATGGAAAATGAAAAGAATATAAGATGAATTGTGAGAAGTAATATGAAAGAATCAAATGGAGAAACAATTGAACTGGTGGGTGGTCGAAGGTTACTGCGTATATGTAATAGAGTTATTTGATATGGTGTTACCCAAGAGGATAAGAAAAGAACTGAAAAAATGTATAAGTTATAGGGGAAACACTGCTGTAAATTTGGTAAACTAAAGAATCAATAATAAGATGTATTGTTAGACAAATTGCTAAAAAAAAAAAAATTACCCCATTATACTCAGACATGATGATTAAAAACATGAAAGTTATATGGAAATTTTAGGTCGTTACACTAACCAGAATGGATGGAGAACATGTATAGGCCTATGAATTCAGATTCTATAAAGAAATACGTTGTGTAGCTCGTTCTCATCAATAAAACAAAATTTGACCAATAATTCTCTTCGCATACACTCTCTTCTCTAAAAAAAAAAAAAAACTTGTATGATCTCATTGACTTGCAATGTTTTTGAGAAAACCCTTTCCTAAATAGCTTCAGACTTTTTGACCAATTTTGGTTTCCAAAGAAAAGTAATATGATGTTTATTTTAAAAGATATCTTGATATTTTGTTAATTCTCACCTCGAGGTGACAACAATTTGTTTATATCATATATCTTGAGTTGCACTTTAGCTATATGTATAATTTTAGAAAGTAGGATTCACCTATTGTAAATTTGAAATCTTATTCCAAACCATTACTTTGGATAAGGATAGATTTATCAGTTCTGATCGTTCGTGATTGAAAAGAAAAAAGGTCATCTTTGTTTTTCTCTCATATTCTGAAACATATTCCTTGTAGTCCCTTTTTGAACCTAAATAAGTTTTTTGTTTCATAAAAACTCTAACTAGGATCACACTCCACACTTGAAGGGCATATGAAAATTTCAAAGATCAAGATCGGTTCTGACTAGGATCATACCTAACACTAGGGGGCAAATAGAATTTTTAGAGCAATAAAAAAAAGATATCAAATCAAGGTCAAAACAAAATTAGGATGCTCCACCAAAGCAATCAAAATGGCCAAAGCAAAGAAGCACAATGAAAAAACACAATGAGTTAAGAGTAGTGATTCTAAGTCTAGAAACTCTGAAATACTTTTAAGCCTATGAATCTTTTTTTTATAACAAAAAACATAACCCATATTATGTGACTTTGAAGTCCTTTCTGATCAAGTAAACAAACGATTTGGATTGTTAAAATTACATCTCCAAGGATTTCATCATGAATATGGCATAGCAAACAAAACTATTTGTCATTATTCATAAAGATAAAATTAGCATGCAAGAAATTTTTCACCATATTTTTGATCTGGTCATCTCACCATATATCTTCGAATACCCTTTATTTTCCTTTTCCAAAAGTAAAACTACTCAAGCTCCACTCCTAAGGCACCATCACAAAAAAAAAAAAAAAAACAACATTAAAAAGGTTGGTTGGTAGTTGTATACGTCGTGAGTATGAATAGCAATGACAGTGGATATCCAAGGGTTTAGTTTTGTTATATCCATACCCAAACATGAACCTAATAAGGTATAAATCATACCTAATCTTATCGGGTTTTGAATATCCATCGGGTATATATATCCAAACCGAATTGGCCCGAACTCGAACATGTGTTATCCAACATTCGGTTGGCATAGATTAAGAGTCACCAACCTACCATCCTTTTGTGTCATGTTTAAATCTCTTAATAAAAATTATAAAATACAAAATTCTATTATTTCAGACTCTGATTTATGTGAGAACGCTGCAAATATCAAACTAAAAGTTCAGTACCACAACAAAAGCTAGGGCTCTTGAATTTTTTATATTATAAAACAACAACTCAAGTAGCAGTCAACAAGTTTTTAAAGTTGAAAATGCACTTTTTCTAGCATATGTAAGACTCTACTTGTGAAGAGAACATAGCCAACTTTAGCTTTTGTATCTGTAGATCCATGACATAATAAATGAGAAACAATAATTTTTGTACTAAAGGAGATTGGAGAAGAGAATAAAAGGAAAAGAGTGAGGTGTATGGGAAAGGAAGTCGGATGGAGAGGGGGCGTGTGATAACCCTAATTATATATATATAGGTTGACACAATTGCAGTTATTTCAAACTTTAAGGTTATTGTTGTAGTTTAAGTAGGGTTTGGGTCGGGATTTGGGTCGGGCAAGGTTTTATCTATAACGTATTTAAATTTGATTTTTTTTTTATTTCGGTTATTACTTGAAACCAACCTAAATTTAATAGAAAAAGAAAAATTCATAACCATTTAGATTGGTTTAAATCAGTATCCAACAATTACGGATAAAATTATCAACTCAAAATATGAAAATGTGAAAGAGAAAGCTTAGATGGTGTTGTTTTAGGTGTGGATGAAGGTTATAGATGTGTGGCTAGAGAGTGATGGATGTCATGGTGGTTAATGTGTGGCTGGTCGTGGAAAAGGAGGATGTTGAGGTGTGGCTGGTCGTCGAGATGTCCAGCTTGGCTGCGTTGGTGCGGGCTATTGCGTCTTGCTTTTGCTGCCAAAGCAAGAGAGCTTTTCAATATATGTGGTGAGTACTCTTCACAAAGTCTAAATAGGAAGCCATTTTAGGAGCAACGATGCTCATGGTCTAATGAGTTTTTAATATATAAAATAATAAATTTAATTATAATATAATCTGTGTTTATAAACAGTTAATTAATCCACGTGGCATTAAAAATAATTAATAGTCTTTTGACGTTTACCATGTTAATTGGTAGTATTTTTTAAAAAATCTTTTTTCTCATCAATCTTTATCTTATCTACTTTTTTTTTTCCTTTTGTTTCATTTAAAAATTGAAAAATAATATAATAAGGATAAAATTTTAAGTTATGAATGAATTTGAAAACATCAATTAACCTCTTTAATTATATAAAATAAATTAAATATATTATAATACTATATATCAAGAAGCATACAATAATAAAATGATATAATTAATAAAGATTAAATAGAATATATTTAAAAAATAAAGATTAAAGAGATAAAGACAAAATAATTTTATTTATATGAATTTATAATTTTAAAATAATTCAGATTACAACGCTATAGAACTGTTTTAATGTGTTTGAGAGGGTAGTAAATATTATTTTTAAAATATTTTTTATTTAAAAATATATTAAAATAATTTTTTAATTTATTTTTTACATCTAAATAATCTATATATGTAAAAAAAAAATATTAAATTTTTTTATGAAAAAATATTAATTTTTTATTAAAAAATTAAAAATTAACAAAATAATGATTCATCGCTGCGCTTTCAGATCCTTACCAACGACCAGTTTAAATTGGAGGCACCTATAATCCTCTCTCCTTGTCTTTCTCGTTTTTCACGAAATGAAGGCGTCTTTAAAGGGCAAGTATGATAATGACAAAAGCAGCACCGCTGCTACTGTCGCCTTCAACGCCGGCGATGTTAAGCTCCGGGCTTCCATAACTGACGCCACAGTCGTCAACGGCCCTAGCTTAAACGGCCTGGCTTTAGCTGTCGAGAAACCTGGCTTCTTCATAATTGACTACAACGTTCCGAAAAAGGTAACTCCTCTTTGCTTTTATATTCGGTTAAAGTCTATTATGTGGCTGTTAATTTTGTAGGAAACTTGAATTGAAAAGACTATTGTATTACTTCAAGTTTGGCTTCCTTTTGGTTTGTTTCCTGATTGATTCATCAGTAGCCAAAGAGGGATTAGGATTTTTGAATTTCTAATTCAAGGGTATTTTTTAAGAGTCTAGGGCTTCTGTTGCTAATTTGTAACATTTTTTCCCCTGTAGCTGTGAAATTAAGGAAATTTAAAGAAAACTTGAATTTTAGTAGAATTTAGTAACTACCATTGACTTGATTTTCACTTGGTCTTGTGTTGCAGGATTTTAGGTTTCAGTTTATGAACTCAGTTAAGGTTGTGGACAAGCCCTTGAATTTGACATACATTCATTGTAGAGGGGATAACCGGACTATTTTGGATGGGACTCTTGTGGTTGATTCAGCGAACAAGATATCTGCTAATTATATGCTCGGCACAGAGAATTGCAAGTTGAAGTATACCTATGTGCATGGAGGACTGACTTCGTTCGAGCAATGTTATGATTTTGCAAAGAATTCATGGGATTTTGCTGGATCTCGAAAGGTTTATGGTGATGATGTGCTCAGGGCTGTGTATCAAACGTCAAGCAAGAATCTGGGCATGGAGTGGTCAAGGAATTCAAAGCTGAATGGGAATTTCAAGGTAAACACATGATTGTCATTTGTATGCTTTTTGGCTAGTTGCTGGATTTTGGTTCTAAATTAACAAATTAAATAAGGAAAATCAAGAAATAGAAATAGAAAACAGCACTAGTTGAGTTTACCACAGGTTCTCATTCTATTTGATAGTAACTGTATGAGACTCGTAATGGAGTTGAGCATAAATTTAGCAAACTAGTACATGCTTTAAGAATTTGATCCTCCATTAAACTGGACAAGATTACAGTTTAGGATTTTAAAGGTTCTAGTTCATTGATGGGAACTGTTTTTCTAGTGTGTTCATGGCCTCACATGTTGTATATCCATTTTGTAGCTCCTAGATGCATCTTATTGATTCTGTAACACAAGCATGTTTGTTTTCTCTAGGTTTTCAATTGAATTATAACTGAGCTTGTTCTGGTTTTGCAGAGAGCGTAGTTGTTGTATTTTACTTGCATTTTTCAATCATGAAAAGACCCTGGCATGATTGTGTTCATTTGAAGAGAAATCTGAACCAATGGATTGAGAGTTTTCAATAAAACACCTCTACTTTTATGGCTTGAAGTAATACATGTCTGGGATTGCATATGATATTAGAAAATGGGTGATTGCATAACTTTCAGCTATTTGGATGCTAGATTGATGCTTGTGAGCTGCTTAATTTTATTCGGTGGTTGTAGTGTGCCTTGACCTGTCTGGATAAGCCTCTTTAAGCATTTCTAGGATTCCAAAACCTTCTAAATTTCCTGTATTTTAATTCAAAAATGATTTTCTAATCTTTGTTCCTTCTTTATCTCAGGTTTCTGCATCCATCAATTTGGCTGAGGAGTCAAAAATGCCAAAATTAACTGCAGAGAGCACATGGAACTTTGAGATGTGATGCATTTCATCAGTATTCTTTCCTGGTTGTAACATTTACCGGTTGTTTTGACAAACAGCTCCACCTTTGGTTGTGCCCATGATTGCTTTAAGCTTATTTTTGTCCTTGAATATTGTCTATAATTATAAATTGAACTGATCACCTGGTCAGGGGCAGCTCTGTGGCACCGTTTGTCAAACTGTTAAATCTCTCTTTTGAAACATGCGTGCGGTCACTTTTGTTGCAACATCTTGTATCTTATGTATGTTTAGCTTTTGCGAGGGACGGAAGATTATGGGTATGGTGAGGTTAGTGACATGGAATGCATATATTTTCCATGGGTGTGATATGCAAGATTGAGTCTCCTTTGTGGGAGCTGTGGAAATGCTGAGGGTTTATGCTTGGATAGTTGCTCGTGGGTTTTTTTAGCTCCGCAGAATCCTACCCCAAACTTGCTTGCAAGTTCAGGCGTCCTTTGTCCAAGGCATGGCTGGTTATGTTGACAGAAGAAATGGAGTTTTGTAAGAGAGTATTCTTGAGTCGATGCATGTTAGTAACTGAGGTATCGGACAAGTCTTGAACTTTCTGGATCATGGAAGAACTGAGCATTGAAAGAAACCTGAGACCTGTTTGGAAATACACTTCAACTCGTGTTTTTAAAAATTCTGATTTTTTTTTTTTAAAATTAATATTTTTGTAGTGTTTTTGGATTGTTTTGATACATTGATATTAAAAATAATTTTTTAAAATAAAAAAAATATCATATTAATAAATTTTTAAACGAAAAGTATTTTGAATTGGAATCCCGAACAGATGCTAAAAAGTCATTGATGAAACGGTATGGGGCTGTTATTAGGAGGATACTGTCCTAATCCTGCTTCTGGGGTTGTAGTTTTCTTGTTAAACGGCACTGGTTTACTGAGCAACAAGCATTGTTTCCTAAAGTAACGTGGGCTGAAAGGAATGAGGAGATGTATCAAAGGAAGGAGAATGGCGGGAAAAACTGTTATGCTTAGTTGATGCATGGAAGCATTTAACACATGAGAATAAAAGAATATAACATATTCAGTTAAAATGAGAAAACAAGCTTAATGAAGTAATCTTTTTGTAACTTGCAAAATTCTCTTTTTTCTTCTCTCATCTATTCTGACTCTGAATCTCATTCTCTACCTTTAGTTCTTTGTTAAGATTTAGTTCTTAACAAATTAGTATCGGAGTTATCAAGAAGGGGATATATAATAGTGAAAAGCAATAAAGTTAGAGCTCCGGAGAAGCATGGTAGGCAATTAAATGAAAGAATGCAAGTTCTTCAACAAGAACGACTAGATTCCACAACTAACAACAAGAGATAGTGGCAAGAACAAGCTAAGTGGAATGAACAACTATTTGCGCAAATGGATACCTTTATGGCTACCATTCAAATATTTATGGCTAGAAAAGAAGCCGTCGATAAAACTTTTACCGAAGAATAGTGTCTTATATCGACAGAATGAATTCGTCGGTAAAACTGTTTAATGGTATAGTGAAATTATATTTCACTTCAATTCATCTCAAAGAGTGGAAATAATTTCACTATACTTGGAGGGTAAGGCAGAAGTGTGGTCCGAAGGACTCTTGATAGGAGATCATGATCTTACTAATTGGGAGGAGTTTGTTCGATCTATCTATATAAGGTTTGGCAGTAGAAAAGATGTAGTTGATGAGTTTAATAAACTTATACAGAATAGAGCGGTAAAGGAGTATGTTGAAAGATTTGAGGAGTTTAAGTCATTAATAAGCATTATGAATCCTTCACTTACATAATCATACTACACCTCAAGCTTTATCAATGGACTCAAAGATGACATTAAACCAACACTGAAGATTTTAAAGCCTACGGTGTTAGTACAAGCATTTGACCAGCCCATGTGACAAGAGGAATCCAATCAGGCCATAACTAGAAGGAATAGAACATCTCCTTCTTTCAATAATGGAAGACCACTAGGTAAACCTTTTTCAAATACTCATACTACAAGAACTGATGTGATAATAGGAGGAAAACAAATGCATGATTCCTTATACGAACAGAGAAGGAAGTTAGGTAAGTGTTATAAGTGTGGGGATAAATTTGTTCAAAGCCATCAATGCAACAAGAAGAATCTGAATATAATGAATGATGTAGATGAAGAAAATGATGAATTCTTAGAAGTAGAGAAAGAAGATAATAATGAGATGATTGCTAGTGAAGATCAAATAGATGAGTATGAGTTGTCATTAAATGCATTGGCTGAGAGTTATGCCCATAATACAATAAGGATTAAAGAAAATTGTCAAAACAAGAACCTTGTCACACGTGCGCGTGATTCGTAACGAGACATTGGGATCGAGAAGTTGCCACCAAGTTGTTTGATTTAATGTCACTAGGAGACCCGAGTGTACTATTCTTATTATAAATTCTAAAGTTATGGGACTAATTGTGGCTAATGAAGGTATTAACACCCCTAGCGCATCTTACCCAAGATAAGCTGCATTGTGTGGTCTAAATATGGTTTAAGGGTTTTGATGGGTTCCTAACCAATGATTTGTCTATGGTTTAGAACAAAGATTTTATGCTCATGAATAAATTTGACATTTCAAATTATTATGAACTCGTATGCCTAGATAAATTCTTATAGGAAGAATCCATGTAGGTGCTCTAACAAGGTTCACCCATCTTGGAAGGTAGAAGTGTTTTTCACAACTCGTATATTATGGTAACAAATACTCCCAATTAAAATTGATGAATATCCAAAATAATTTTGAGAATTTTCTAGTCAACTCCTGATATTTAAAAACCAGTCTACTTATAGGTCCAATATTTATACCAGAATATTGACCATTAATTTTCAATAATTAAAATTTTTAAGGTTATTGAAATATTGGCTAAAATCTTTTGAAATTTTACAAACTTATTGTAAAATCCATGCAATATGTTTTTAAAAAATGCCAAAATATTTTAGAGTTTGAAATAATGCTCAAATAACTTTTAGGATTTTTGGCTATATACAATTTAAACAAAAAATTGTATTTTTAAAAGAAATATTTTTTTATTGTTGTTTTTGTGGAAGGGAACCGATTCGTTTATTACCAAAAAAGTGCCTCGCATGTAGATTACAATTTCAAATATTAAATATGTGAGGGTAGAAAAAAGTGGGGAATTCAAAATTAATTGCAAAATGATCTTCCAACAATTAAAAATTAATTAAGAACTGGATGAAGATTATGTTTGGCAAAACGCAAATAAAATATTTTTATCAAGGCTATTTTAACCACGATATCAATTCAAAACAAATTATTATTTGTCAACTCAAAACCAAACAACGCCAAACATCCACGCAAAAATTATTAATGTCACCTACTTCGTTCAAATTTCATGTTAATCAAATAAATCAAACCGACCCGAACATAACTCTTGCGCCAATATTTAACGTCCATAAAACAATCACAACCCTAAAAAAATAAACCCATAATTCAACACAAATAATCAAATTATTTTAAAATTCAAACACAAATCAAACCAAATTAATAATTCAAACAGTCCAACTATTATAAAAAATAATAAGCGAATCTAAATTTCACAATATTTTAGCAATTTGTCTAAACAAATGTTTTGAGGTTATGAATCAACCTTATGAGGTGTTTAGGGAGTGGGGGAGCTGAAGTTTGGATTGGGTGCAGATGAGTGTATAACGAATTTGGTGAGCTCACTTGGATAGATGGTTGAGAGCTTAAGGAGCTAGATCTATTTGTTATGGTAGGAATTGCAAGTGGTTTTTGGCTTAAAAAATAGGTTTAGGGTTTTTGGTGTGTGAGCTAGAGAGAGTTCTTTTTTTTTCGGTATTTTTCCATAAGTTTTTTTATCCTCTCTCCTAAACATTTCCCCTTTTTGTGTGTGTATAATCATCTACTTATAGGTAAATTTGTTTTATCTTCTTCCCTTTAATTGCTTGGTTTCCAAGCAATCTAAATTTTCTTTGGTCCCTCATTTTCTTTCTTTTCACTTTTGATCCCTTTTCCCATTAATTATACTTTGATTCTTCTTTTTCTTTTTTTTGTATTTTGATTTTTTTTAAAAGGGCAACATCAACATTGACTCACTAAGAAGTAGAAGAAGATAAGAAAATGAGCTGAAGAACAGAAAAAAAAGAAGAGGAGTTAAAGATTAGAAGAAAGAAAAGGAGCCAAAAAGAGAAAAAAGAAGAGGAGGAGGGGAGAAGTTTGTAACTTTTCTTATTTCATTATCAATAATCTAACCATATTGTAGAAAATTACATACAAATAATCAAAACAAAGAAACCTTAATAAAAACCAACAAATAAACGTGACCCACTAAATAAAATGTCTAATAAAATAATATAGATTAAGCCCAATAATAGTAGGTAGGCTATGTCTACAATCAATTTAGGTCTTATGTACCCAACTTATACTTTCTAAAAGAGCAATTTTTGCTTCTTTGCTATGCAGTTCTGATGAAGATGACAATGATAAGGAGAACATTGATCCATCCCCACCCGGTTTGGTTGATCTGTCTTCAATCTCCTAAAGGTGATCCTATGAAAGCTTTTATTGATGAAGATGCTGAGGTAGAAGATGACAACGATAATGATCTAATGCGATTCAAAGATTATGATGAAGATGAGGATGACTTGAAGCTCTGAGGAACTTAATGATATGATAGCAACTGGTTACAAAGTGCCAGTTGATGATGAAATTTGCAATCAATTTCATCAAAAGTGGCTACAGCAACAGGATGCTGATGGAACAGAAAATCTTTTTCGGAGAATGAAATGTGGTTCTAAAGAAAGGAAAACGATGTTGTTTGTGTTAAATATAATTTGTAACGTTTAATGTCTTTTATTAGCTTTTATAGTCTTTTATTAAGAGGAAGAGTTTCTACTTCTTCATTAATTAAGCTTTGTAGTTTTTTTACTCTTCCTTGTACTATAAAAGGTGAGCAGAACAACAAGGAAATATAACAAGATTTGCTTATGGTATTGAGCTGCAGCTCTACCATTTATCCTTTCAATTCCTCCTTCTTCTTTGTTTCCGCTTTTATTTCCAACAGATTTGGTATCAGAGCCATTTGGTTTCTTCTATGGCTTCTTCATCTAGCATTTCTACCTTCTCCTATACAGCCACGCAGATTCCTATCTTTGATGAAGATCATTATGAATACTAGAGTTCTCAAATGAAAACTATCTTCATTTCACAAGACTTATGGACATTAGTTGATGAGGGGTTTGCAGAACCACCCCATGAAGGATCTTCTTCAAACTGGTCAGAAGAAGATGCAAAGGATTACAAGCAGAATGTGCAGAGAAATGCAACTGCCTTGAGAATAATACAACAAGGAGTAAGCAAATCCATTTATCCCAGAATCTTCTCTATTAAGAAGGCAAGAGAAGCATGAGAGATATTGAGAAATGAATTTCAGGGCTCTCAGAAAGCCATTTCTATTCGACTGCAGAATTTATAGAGAGAGTTTGAAAATCTTACAATGAAAGATAGTGAGGTGGTTAAAGACTTCTTTTCTAGAACCACTAAAATTATCAATCAAATCAAAAGTTGTGGAGACAATGTTTCAGATAAAAGAATTGCAGAGAAGATTCTCAGGAGTTTGCCATAAAAATTTGAACATATAGTTGTTGTTATTGAAGAAACAAAAGATATGTCAAGACTTTCAATTCATGAATTGATGGGATCTTTAGAAGCGCATAAACAAAGGGTGAACCAATATAACAAGCAACCAATGGAGCAAGCTTTTTAGATCAAAGCCAATTTTTCTAGCAAGAAGGGAGCAAGTTTTCATCATCAGGGAGGAGGAAGATTGTTTTATAGAAGAGACTCATATGGAAGAGTAGGAGATAGTTAGAATCATAGCAGAGGTAGAAGTAGGAGTAGAGGAAGAGGAAGAGCAAATTTTCAACCAAGAGTAGGCAGTAATCCTATTGCTCTATTTGTAAGAGAACTGGTCATGAAACTCAAGATTGTTTCTATAAGTGTACCAGATGTAAAAATTCCTCTCACTCTGTCAGAAACTGCTGGCTCAAAGACAAGAAAGATGACTATGGAGAGAACAATACAAAAAATATTTCAAAGCAAGAAGATCAATTGTTCTATTCCTGCATAAATGTAGAACACAAAGAAGAAAAAGTCTGGTATCTTGATAGTGGTTGTAGTCACCATATTACTGGTGATCGCTCAAGCTTTGATACTCTTGATGAAGAGTTTTCTTCTCATGTTGAACTTGGCGACAACAAAAAGGTGGAGATCAAAGGACAAGGTGATGTTGCAATCCACTTAAATGAAGGTAATAAAAAATGCATTCATGATGTGTTTTACTCTCCTAGCATTGGTCAGAATCTGTTGAGTGTGGGACAAATGATGAGAAGAGGTTTTAGACTGGTTTTTGATGATGCT
>Ga0307509_10002704_pt1 | contig 28293 bp, 19 predicted proteins | sample 10_EM_MG_FD_202245 | JGI IMG/M metagenome (GOLD analysis project Ga0307509, IMG submission 202245) | Populus trichocarpa ectomycorrhiza microbial communities from riparian zone in the Pacific Northwest, United States - 10_EM | ecosystem: Host-associated > Plants > Roots > Unclassified | place... | reverse complement strand
CCCCTCTGCGCTGCAGGACCAAAACTACGACAGCTGTACTTTAATATATCGCGGTCACCCGAAAAACAGCCCTGTGATGATCACTATTTCCTCCTACCTTGGTCAACCTTTCATGAATAATTAATGAATAAAGTACTTGCTCTCCAATTTAATACAATTCTCTCCTAGAGAAGAAAAACATAGCTCATTCCTGCCTCTATCGGACAATTGGAAGATTACCTGCCCAACAAAGTGGTCACAGTATGCAGAGCTCCTAATTACGAACCCTGCCGTTGGCACACCCGCCTTTACCACATCTTATTCCCGGCCCTGTGTCGTGGTATCCTATCCGATAGATTCCAGGCACTGCTACCATATATTCTGAGTGTCGAGTGCTTCACAGTGGTAGTGACCACTGCATTCGTGTTAGCAATCTAGTACAGGATGAAAAATCCCACCATGGAGATAATACACTATCACACCACACTATCCCATACGGCTAAAGTCCAAAGAATCCGTCCGATGTAGTCGGTGGACCGGCACCGCAGGTCAAGTATTGGTATGACGAAATTTAGCACACACAGGTTTGTTCGGGGCCACAAGGAATCCGGATTATCAAGATCATTTTCTACTCCCTACGATGGCATGACGGCATTGCGGGGTTGGGTTTGTTGCCTTCATAGAGTAGAGAGATTGGGTCGAGTTTCTAGTGGGAATAAGTTATTAGGTTGGTTGGTATATGGGAACATAAACGTGCTTGCCAGGCACGTTACCTTGCTCCCTTCTTTGTTTGGGTTTAGGTTAGGGCAAGTATTTATGTCACTGCTGCTCTTGTGGGTATTGTGAGGTGTCAGAAGGCTGCCTTCTCGCAAGCAAGGAAGAGCAGGTTCATGGACAATCACTCGATACCCTAGTTCTGGTACAATCGGAAGTATGCTTTTATGTATTGGAAAGTACGAGTATGCCCGGATATCCCTTGTCTTGTGAGGGAAATTTAAACAGTGTTCCCAATCCGGCAGAGCCCCGCGGGGGGACTGCCAAGCGCCCTGGACTGTAGGAGGCGGTGGAGGACTGCATGAATGACATCTCATGATCCGATAATAATTGGGTCGGAGGTGTATGATTTCAACTTGGTCTAGTGCCGGAAGTCCAAGCGAGGACTGTAGTCCCCTACAGTCCGTCCGGTACTCACCTTCCCGGGCGTAGTCCCTCCTAGCGCCCCTAAAAAGACGGGCTATGAGTCGTAGTCCGTCCCGTCTTACCCCGGGGACTGACCGACTGGACCCCTGGGAACACTGGTTGCATCTTATTCCGGTATTGGGGTTCTCGAAGGCCAAGTGTAGATTGCTCCCTACCTAGGTTTCAATGCACTCTGTCGCCGCTCCGCAAAGGGATCCCCCGGATAGCACCTGACAAGATCTTCTCGGTATAGATTCCTGGGCACACTGACTAAGAGGCGCGGGAGTCGAGATTTCAATTAAACACAAGTACAATGAGATTTCGTTCTGAAAAGATGGTATAAGCGCAGTCCTTAGGCCGACGCATTTTTGGTGAGCGGAGAACGTCGGATAAGTGGACTTGGTGGGGGTGCGAGGGAACATGTTTATTCTCGGGTGAGCGCAGTTGCTAACTAAATAGACTAACAAACATGTGTGCGCAACTATTGGTTTACCCTCAACGCCGTACTGAACTCTCCACAACAGAGCTAGGATGGTTGCCCGTATCCTACTACACTCGACGGGGAATACTAGTATGAGGCGAAGTTGTTCATGGCCCACATTTATATATACATATCCTCTGGACGGGTATGAGAAACTGGAAGAGCGAGACTCGTATCGGACCGGGGGAAAGAAGGGAACTGCTATATAAGCTTTACGGGCCGGCAGTTGTCTCTAGGGAAGATAGGCAACCAACGCATTCATAAAAGGTCAGACTATATTCTGGTTGGCTTTCTGTCAGAACGTTCGCGATTGGAATGCGAATGAACAGGTTGGCACAAGAGAAAAGAAAAGAAAAGAAATCTACTAATGTCGGGGTAGTGTTCGTACTCGCTGTTCCCCTCCGGGAAAGGAGGATCTCGCTGCCGCCCTCATCGTCTGCTTCTCTCTCCGTTAGGACGAGGTGGGGGAAAACCGCCGTTACGAATATATACACCTCCGAACGCCCCTCCCCCACATACACCCCCAAAGACAGCCACCCAACCTAACCGTACCAAATTTGAACTATAATAATATGATACAACTGTATTACATAATTGATGGTATCATATCAGGAAAACCTAAAAGCACAGTTCCATGCCCCATATCATGCAGACTTTCCAAATACGACAGTACTCCGGCATGTATATAGTACCTGTTGTGGTTTCCGATATCAACCTAGTATGTCCTCTTGCCCCTCTTTCCCTCCCATCCTCCCTTGCGAGCTCCACGGCAATTAGTGCAACGTTGAGACTAGAATTCTCCCTACTCCGTACCCTTGCCGCCTTGCCTGCTCTTAAATGACAAAGAGTCTTACTGCGGGCTCAAATATAAGCTTACCGGCAGCGCCTCTCCGCTCCCGTGATTTTGTTCCTTCCAATGCTCTACCTTTTCTGTCTTTTCTGTCTCCTTCTCCCGCGCGTCTTGATATCAAGTTCCGCTTGGGATTGTTTATCTTTGGCGTTAATCTTCAGGGGCTGCTTCTGGTGCTATTTGCGTGTTTATTCCCTCCGGTTTTATTCGATTTCCCTATGGACTTTTTTCATATAACTTTCTCACATCATTCTTCCTCCTGACGATACCCTGATTCACGTTCGGATACATTATATTGGCATTATAATATTTCATTCGGGTATTATTAAACTAGCAATGTCATCATGCCCTCCCCGCCGTTGCCTCTTCCGCACTCCAACGCGTTCACATCATCCCCCTCCTTGCTCTCCCGTCCTCCGACCTCGCCCTCCTCCTCCCGTTCCCCTTCACCACCAGCCTCCCACAATCCTCCTCCTCTCTCATACCATCACTCTGCTCCTCCGCCCTCTTCCTCAAGTCCGTAACACTCCCGCTAGTCCTCTTCTCCCAGTATGGCACGCTAAGCCCCACCCTTCCACCATCGGGATTCACCGGGGCATGCAAGACCCCCCAGCCGCTCCCTTCGTTCACTCCCCCTCCCTTACCATCACTATCGCCTTCACTTTTATTTTGCAGCACCTTAACCACATATCGACTCTTGCCCGGGGCCATAAGTAATATCTTAACAAGCGCGCCTGCGCCCTGCGCGATCTTGTGTAGTTGCTTAATGATAAGGCACATTTCTCCCCGGCGATCCGCGTTTTCAAAGTACGTGATCCCGTCGATGAGTATGAACAGCAACGCGTCGTCGGGTAATTGCGCGAGGAGGTCTTCGAACAGGGTGCACAGCTCCCTCGTCGTCTTTGGCGCACTCTTTCTCGGGTGCTGGATAGTGGCGAGGTTGAAGTCGTAGTGTGTTAGTAGCTGTGCTATTAGGCTACGTACCAGGTATGACGGGCCAGCGGCACTACTAGTGTTGTCGCCGCAGAAGAAGTGTAGGACGGGAACGTCGGATTGGGTGAGCGACTGGACTAGCAGGGCCGTTATGAGCGATAGCGGGGAGATCTTTTTGTGTTCGCCGTTTCCGTTCACGAGCAGTGTGCAGGAGGTTGTGGAGGTTAGCCATGTGCACATGCGCTGGGACTTCATGATCCAGTTTGCCCGGTCTTTCTCCGCGAGTGATGCGCCGTGGCCGTAGCGGAACGAGGCTTTAACTGTGGCTGCGAGGTCGTCGGGAGAGAACGAGAGTGATTTCAAGAGTTGGTCCGAGTGGACTTTTTTGTTTAGCCCGTTAGCATGGGCTTACCCGGTCGGATGGGGGAGAGAATATCCCTAACCTTTCCGCTGAGCAAACCGCCTGCGGGCGTCGCTCTCGATCTGCGGGATGTTGGCCCTTCCGGTGTCTCTATCGTAGTTGGCTGAGCTCTGGAGGAGCTGGTATACCCCGTTGTAGACTTCCGTCAACATCTGAACCTGCATCTGGGCGGTGTAATTTGCGTTGAGCGAATTGCGGAGGATCTCGTAGTTTATCGATTCCATATTTTGCATTCTGTCGTCTTGTATTAGGCTTCCTACAGTATAGCCTCGCGTCAGTAAGCCGTCCCAGACCATGAATGCACCGGCAATGAATCACAAACCATCCTTTATCAGTCTTAAACTCTCGTGCAAGCACAGCTTTGCCTCCTCCCTCAAATTCTTCGCAACCTCCTTCATCTTCGACACCTTCTCGTCAAGCCCTTTGGAATAAAGTGTGCCTTGCAGTAAGGCCTTCCCGAATTTCTCTATACCCCCCATCCATATCGCAATTAGCAACTGCCGCTACATTATTGAGGGAGAAATGATAGCGGTAAACGTACTTGCCGGCTTCTTCGCAAACCATCCCAGCACATGCTCAAAAATATCCAAAATTGCAACATACAACTCGGCACTCCTCTCCTGCACTTTCTGCGAGGACCGGTAGAGCTCAGCGTAGACCTGGGTCTTTGCAATCCTGTCTGGGATCTCACCAAGTGTCTCAAACACCTTCTCGCGCACGTCGTGCAACTTCCCCGCCGCCTCAAACATAATCTTAAAGCCGCCGTATACGGAGGAGGAGTAAGAAACCTGCGGGAGCAAGACCAGCCAGGAATTAAACATCGGCGCCTTCTCGCTGAATTTGCGCAGGTGTTTGCGGATGGTGCAGACGTCCTGGTACTCGCCTTCCGCCTTCCGCACTAGCTTCTGGACGTCGTCCCATGTCGTTTTCCCAATGAACTTGCTAGGGGTTTTTTCGGCGGAGGGAGTATTGAGGTATGCGTCGAGCGCTTCTTGGAATTTTTCCCTGCGCTCCTCGACGAGCTTGTCTACGGATGTTGGGCTATCGCTCTGTAAATATAATATCACTGCGCAGGGGGAGAGATGGGGGAGCATACTGTTGAACGGAAGCCTGTAATTCCTGCTGTTGCCGCTGCTGTTGCAATCCCAGGCGTTTCTGGTCCAGAAATTGGTCTATCGTTGGGTTGTATCTTATTCCTGTATTGGGGTCCTCGAAGGCCGGATGTAGATTGCTATCTGCCCGGGTTTCAATGTACTCCACCGCCGCGTTGCTAAGGTATCTCTCTGATGACATTTGAACGGATAGTTTGTATAGATTTTCGGTTGCGCCGAGGAAGGACCGGACGAGCCGAAACCTCAATTAAATAGAGGGAGTGTGTGATTCCGTTCTCAATGATGGTATAAGCCCGCAGTTCTAGCCTTCCATGCAATCGGACCGCTGGAGACGTAGGATCGTGAGCGGAGGGTACGATATGAGATGAGGCTGCTCGTGGCGCATGCTCTCTTTCCTATGTATAGCCTACAGATCGATAGGACGAGTCGATGGCATGGGGCTAAGTTCAGAAGCCTCGTTTTCAGTGACATGGGTTAGACTACTCTCCTCATTGGCAGCTACCCGAGTGCAAGTAACAGGCAAGAAGTCCTAGAGTACCCAGGAGGACTGTACCCCTGCCGGTACTCGAACATTGAGGCACGAACAGGGGGGGGTGGGCAGGGATTTATTCCAATAAGGAAGCTTATCCCAGCTTCCTCAGTTTACCCCTCCCCCTCTATGATGATACAGTGCTTCTTGCCTGTTACCCCTAATTGAACGACGTTTGTAAAACGACCGATATTGGCTCGTACCATGATATAAAGTATAGCTTTTTGAACGTAGAATAGGGTTCAATTTATTCAGGTCTGGACAAAAGAAGCAGAATTTTTGCGTCATGCAATACCGGTAGCGGCCATCTGCCGTGTTCACAAACGTCGGTTCGATCACAAGTATCATACTCGAGTACTCGAGTACTTGTCAATCGCACGCCGCTATCCTATCACGACGAACCACTGAACTGCGCAAAATACTATCTCTTGGCGAAACGGTGGAAAATTTTTATGCCACCCCTCTGACAGGTTAATAAGCGACATTTGTTAATCACTACTCGAGTACAAATTCGCAGGTGCGCAAGCACCAGACCATAGCTAATATTAGCAATATGATTGTATCTACGCACACCATCACTGAAGAATACTGGGAGAGCATCCTAGTAACCTCTGTCTCAGACTCTGAGAAGGGTGGCATAAAATTTTCCACCGTTTCGCCAGCCCAAGAGATACCGATATCCCCTTGGTGAGAGGGTGGAAAATGGTACTATGCCGCCCCTCTCGTCCGAGACAGAGATGGCATACCGGTAGATGAGCGCTTCGTTATTTTCTACCAATGACGTGCGTAGGTATGAGCACGTAGTTGATGTAAGCCATGGTCTGGAGTTTGCGCATCTACGAATTCGAACGAATGTCGCTCATCAACCTGGGTCTAAGCACTGGCAGGAGCGGAACAACATTTTCCGCCGTCTCGCCAGACGGTGGTACTTGTAACTGAGGAGCGGCGCTGCTACGAGTGCGTTCAAATAAGATTTTAATCCCGCCGTGGCTTTGTCTCGAAATCGCAATAAAACGTCATAGGCTAACTCTTTATAGCCAGGACTAAGCTTTTCAAGGCCCGAATTTTGATACAAGTGGAAGTTTCACCTCAGCCTCTTCTTATTCCAACGCAAGGGTATCATACCTTGAGGCTCGGCCAGTGTGGCATCATCCACGCTGCGTTGCTCACTTTACTCGTCGAATACGAGCAAAAAAAAGGGGCGGGAAAGAAGGTCGCAACAAGTGATTGATAATACCTTATCGAACCTTGGAGAATCCAGGGCCTCTACTTGAGTACCGTCGGTGGTTACCCGCGCACTCGCGTATCTACACGTGTGCTTTACCCAACCCGGGTTAGCTCAAGATCGTCAAAAGTGTCGACAAGGGTGTCGTTCCCCACTTTGACCATACCCGGGGCAGCACTTTTGACTGTCCAACCCTCTGTTTCTCTCTCCCTGCCAAGCTCCAACTGATGCCAAAAATATTCCTTTCTCAGAATTACTCAACCCTAACTCATCACTTCTTGCCCTAACGCGCCTACAAACATCCGGATGATATCATACTTCTATGCTCTCCTATGCAGCAGTTGTTCTTCCTGATATACAAGTATCCACTCCCCCACCCCCAATACAACCTCCTGCAACTACGATTATCATACCATAGAATAGATATTGACTGTTTAAAACATTTTCCAGCGTTGAGTGGGGAGCTCTCATATTGGGAGGAGGTGCCTTTAGGGGTTCACCCCAAGAGAGCCAGGTTACCGTCTTCAAAAGGGGCGTGACGACTCCCGGGGGGTGGTTCTCGTCAAGTATCGAGCAATATGGTAGAAAATATCCGTTCCCGATCTGGGTTCGTGCCCCGCCCCTACTCGTCATACCCCCACCGATTGGGGCTCCAACATGGCGAGAATCCAATAAGGAATAACAACAACTTCCACCCTCGGAGTCTTTGTGAAAGACCCATCGAAGGCTTTCCCATTGCTAGGAAATAGATCGTGCGGCCCCTCAGCTCCCCGCTCAACGTTCGCTACACCAAGCCCGGCCGATCCTCTGGTACGATATATCACACGTCACAGAGCATCTTTTACACGATCGGAGGGGCATGGGGTATGAAGGGTGAGCCTGTCGGAAGGGGGAAACAGTCTGTTGAACCTCCTCTGATTTACCCCAGGCGCTCCTCGACCACTTAGAGAACGGCGATTGCTGCAGCCACTCGGCTAGAGTTCGAAATCTTCCCTCATCAAAAATTAGCGTATCTAGCCTAAGAGGTCGCATAACTTGCGTTACACGAGTAATTGTTTTGTTTTTTGTTGTTGTTTTGTTAGCTAGCAGACGCCGGTTAGGTATCTAGGATAAATTGATGGAATTTATGACTCACCAAACCACAGTTCGACGGGCTTTTTTTTGTTTTTAATTCTTGGACAAACTTCTGTGCACGAGTACACTCTGGAACCCTAGCACCGGCATTCGAGGAGGGGTAAAGTATTGGAACAGGCAGCGGTCCGGCTTCCGGTGCAGAAAATAAATAAATAAATGCCTGTTTAGGCTATCGAGTTTTCTGATCTGTGGAGAATCATACTCAAACAGGTGTTTTCCTTTTAGGTATGATATGAGGTGGTCTTGAGTATTGTCCGGTATGGTAGGTAAATTGCCTCAAAACTTCGTCGTGCGACATGCAGGAACCAGGGTTCAGCCCAGCCGCCCTGAACTGATAGTGTTACGGTGCATTCACTTCGAGAACCACTCATCACAATGCTCACACCCCTAGAAACGCAGTCGATATTCAAATAGACTATTTCTTGCCATTCTACCAACCCCCGCAGAGGGTCGGCGGTTGACGGATTCAAGCTTAAGCAGGGACACAGTTCCGACAAAAGATTACCCCCTGACTCTTCTCTAGATTGGTGGACAATATCAAGTGGGGAATTATCATTGATGGTTAGCCCCTCTTTATCCCTACTCCGCTTCAATCACAACAGAGTGTTTATTCGTGTTAGACTCCTAGGGCCCCTATTGAATACGCGCCCCCATCCGAAGTTTGGAAAAGAGAGGAAATTCTCCCCCAAAAGACTGGTAACATATCTAGAAGCACATTAGACTCTGGGTCCTATTCACTGACCTTCAAACGCGACCAAGCTGCTGAGGACAGCACTAGGACAGCCGTTCTCCCGAATCCAGGAAGACCCAGAAGCAAAAGTCGAGACACCGGCACGGTGATGGCGGGACCCGGCAATTCACCAGGGGCTGGGGCCAGTGCTGCTTCGGCTCCGGGGCCCAGGGCTGTGGTTTCCGGAGCTGGACACGGTACCTCTGAGACGGGGGGTGCTGTTTCATCTTCAGATTCCGATACCTCCTCCTCCCAAAGCGCATCCGAATCGGAAGATGAGGCCACGGGCGTTGATGAGGCCACGGGCGTTGATGAGGCCACGGGCGTTGATAGAGAGACCTACGGCCAGTTCAAAGAAACCGTTATCCCCTCCGATGAGGAGGATGAGATTACAGTGATTCGTAGTGACTGGATGCCCTTGGAGAAGCGACGGAAGATGGCGCGGAAACGTATTAAGCAGTCAACTAGCTACATGGAGCTACTGGAAGATCGCGTAGCCTTCCTGGAATCACATATCGGGGACTTGAAGCCGGATGAGCCGGTTGACGAGAATGAGATGCTGCCAGCGAGGCTAATGCGCAGGGAGCCAAACAGGCTGTCGTTCGAGGATTTTGAACTTGCAAGGCAAGAAGAGGGGGAACACGTCCTCGATATCCAGATTCGTGATCCGGCGGAGGTGGGCGAAGCGAGTGGTGCCGAGAGAGCGGAAAAAATGAGGCTCAATTCTGTGCCAGTATTGAAGATTTTGGAGAAGCTTACAACGAAGGCTTTCGGTAACTCGTATATCTTCTTGAGGCCTTTTAGATTTCTCATGCGACATCGAGATATCCTAGGCGGCTATCTGGCAGAATTAGAGAAAGTTCATGGCGATAAAGATGCCTGTAGTACAGGTGATGAGGATAAGTCACCTGCCGTGATATACGAACCCGGCGGAGGAGGTACGCTCGTTCCCTGCCAAACCTGTTCATTGAGAGCTAACGCGTTGCCCAGTCTGGGGCAGTAATTTGGTCCCTGAGGTGGCTGTAGAGAATATTACTGAAACGAAAGAAGATATGGAAGACCTCCGCTGTCTGCTGAAGTTTATTGATGAAGAATGCAAGCCCGATTTTGACCTTATCCGGGCGATCAAACACGGTGGTGTCAAAAAAATAGCCTTCACAGATATTGACTTACTCTTTAGTGCGGGAGACGAAATCTATTCTCAAAAGCATGTCGATAATCCACAAGTCTACCGTGTTCTCGCTACCACTGGCGGCCGTCCTCTCCGGAAAACTGAGTTTATCCGGGGGAATTACAAGTTGTACGTTCGCATGTTTAAAACTTCTGGTAATGTATGCGAGCACAACTACCCGCCGGACTACCACGATATATTCCGTGCTAGAAAAGATGATGATGGTAAGGGCGAATCATTGTATAGACGACACGACACTGCAAGCCCCTTCATAATCGATTGTTACTCAATTGATTTTGATGGCTCGCATCTGGGCGGTGTTCAAAAGCAGATTGAAATCCGCCCATACGAAGGCGAGAAGCCCGTTACATCACTACCAGTGTACCCATTGAAATTTCTACCGGATTTGGAAAAAGCCAAAGAACGGCTCTTGGTTCGGGGAAGGTGCTTTTTGAAGATGCTAGATGTTTCCCATAAGTATTATGAAGGATTGAGCCTCAGTGAGCCAAGAGAAGAGGTAACGCATCTCGCCCACTGATGGAGTTTCTTCTCCATTGCTGACAGTTTCGTCACAGATTCAAAGTCAAGTGATCGCAGACCCAACCCTCGCGCTACAGCTCAACCCCGAGTGGGTCCCCAAACTTGGCCTTGACACCGCCACCGAGCGAGACCCCCGTGAGGCAAACGAGTCCGGTCCCTCTACATGTGCCACTCTCTGCTGGCAGGGGAGCTTCTGCGCAAAGCACGAGGACTTTGGCATAGAGCTTCAATCAAAGCATCATCTAGAAATCTTTGCGGGCCAAGCAAAACTTCTTGATGAGGCTCAGGAGCACCAAAAACTCGGAGATTCTCTAATTATTCTATTGCCGGAGCGGATATTCGGGTTCGTCCTCCGAAGCCGGAAATGGGGTATGCCTCGGTCCCCCCCCAATGGCGTAGTCTGGGCTGATCTGACAATCTGCATAGCTCCACTAGACGTCACAATAATGAAAGATGTTCCAAGTCGCAAAGAGGGCTTCGATTCCTTAGTTTTGCCACCAGGACATCGGGACTTGGTCGAGGCATTGGTCCAAACACACTCCCGGGGCTCGAGGCCTACCTCCGGCACGGTTCACGCCAGGGAACATGAGGTTGATCTTGTTCGTGGAAAAGGTAAAACCCAAACAAAGTTACTTGTTTTTGTTCACACAGCGCTCACCTTAGCAAAACAAAGGCAAGGGACTCATCATTCTTCTCCACGGTGCTCCGGGGGTGGGGAAAACATCGACAGCAGGTATTTCGCATACCCCAAAGGACCCCGCCATATGCTGAAAGTTATGTAGAATGTGTAGCCGACTTTACCGGAAGACCTCTCTTCGCAATAACCTGCGGTAACACTCAACTCAGCCACATTGTCATACCCGAACCACAGATGCTAATAAATAATTAGGCGATATCGGAGCTGAAGCCAAGGAAGTTGAAGAAAACCTCGAACGGCACTTTTCTCTCGCCCATAAATGGGGCTGCGTTCTTCTCCTTGACGAAGCCGATATTTTCTTGCAAAAGCGTGACCGGGCCGACCTCCGTCGTAACAGTCTAGTCTCAGTCTTCCTACGTGTTCTCGAATATTATTCCGGAATCCTTTTCCTGACAACTAACCGGGTGGGTATGTTCGACGAAGCTTTCAAATCTCGCATCCACATAAGTCTCTATTATCCCCCCCTTGATCGAAAAGCGTATCTCGCTGTGTGGGACATGAACTTGAGGCGCACTGAAGAAGGGAAAAAGAACATCCAAGTTGATCGTGCCGAGATCCGAGGTTACGCCAAGAGACATTACAAGGAATTGAAGTGGAATGGGAGGCAGATTCGGAATGCCTTTCAGACTGCGATAGCGCTCGCAGAATTCGATGCCAAGAAGGAGGCTATCAACGCTTGTGTGAAGGGTGCAGAGGACATGATTCACCCTCCAGCGAAACTCACACGTCAGAAGTTTGTTAAAGTCGCGAAGGCGAGTAAGGACTTTGACGAGTACCTTAAGGAAGTTTACGCCGGGTCGAACGACGCAGACATTGCCGAACGGGAGGAGGTGCGCAAGGACGACTTTCTAAGATACCCTGTCCGCCGAAGGGCAACGCTCAATCGGAGTAGGAGGGAGGAAGTGAGTGAAAGCGGGGAGGATACTAGTACAGAGAGTGAGGATGAAGATGATACAGGGAGCGAGGACCAAGATGAAGATAGTGAAGACGACAAGAAAAGGAGGAAAAAGAAGAAGGGCAATGCCAGCTCCAAGAGACCCAAGAAGGGAGATGATGATAGTGAGGAGGAGGAAGAGGCAAGGGGGGGAGGGAGGACAGGGAAGAAGAAGGGTTATAGACGGTAATCGCGATACCCGGGGGAGACGTGCTTTTTGGAATATACAATATCATAAAAATCATCTTCCACCTCAGCTCTTTGAAAGGGATTTACACACCGGGTGATACCATGCCGCAGTAGAATAGAAACGCAACTCGCCCATTATACGTGGATTGGCGCTTAGACTTCATTGGTGACAAATGCTATAAGTTGGTGAGCCGGATCCCATCCGCAGCACCCCGCTACCTATCTCCGAACACCCCAAGGAGCTCCGTGTGCCCATGAACAACGAGGTTGGCGTTGCCGGTTATCTGGACAGGAAAGCTTGCCACTACTTTGCCAGTGTAATTTGGCCTGATTCTTCAAACATCCGGAAAAATGTGGGAAACACTATTAATTTCCTATAAAATTGCTCACTGAAAGTGTGACTCTAGTGTGAAAACTGGAATAACCTGATCCTACCCCCTGATATTATCGCTAGAAAAGTCCTGCCAGTTGAGTTCAACTCAGAGCAAGTAGAGAGAGAGCGTGGGGTCAATTTTAAAACACGGACAAGGCCAAAATAAGAATTTTCAGAGGACTCATCGCTCCAAAATCTTCATTTTCTTTTGCTTTTAGGGGCCCAAATGACATCAAATAGGCTCCTTTTGGCCTTGCCCGCGTTTTAAAATCGGGCCCCACGCTCTCGCTCTCTCTACTTGCTCTGAGTTGAACTCAACCGACAGGACTTTTTCTAACGATAATATTGGTTATTGTGCTTTTCCCAGAGGTTGCGAAAAACTCGCTGGACAAAAGGTTGCGAATCCTTTTTTTTTTTCATTTTCAGAGCTCTCTGTTTAATTAGAACTTGGCAAGCCACTGACCCCGAGAATTCACAGTATATCTGATTCTTCGGGGCGAAGTTCTTAGTGCGGCCCATGGTGGATGCTATTGCGCAATCAAGCTCTGAAGAAAAAAAAGCTAGGAGAGCTGTGGGCTCCTTTCGCAGCCTTTCGGAAAAACACAATACCATAAAAACTGGAACAATTGGTCCTCGCGCTAGTATGTTGATATAAGGTTGGGCGCACGGAAAGTCCTTATTTTAAAGGAAATCGGTGTTTCAACACTGAAAACTAGGGTTCACTTCTCGGAGTCTGAACGCTAGCTCTTGATATGGCTGCGGTGATTGGAGTGGCGAAGTAGAAAGAGGAAAATTTTAAAACAAATGTATGAACCTTGGCGAGACATACCTTAAGTCAACATATCGGCGTGAGGGCCAATTATTCCAGTTTTTACGGCAGAGGGCTAAAGGACAGCCTTTTTTTCCAGGACTTTTCCCCCTTAATCCAACGACGGAAATCTGGACGGCTCAACATTGGGTTTTATGGTTTTAGTTTTTCCGGTATCCATAATATTATCTAGTGAGAATACGCTTATTTGGGTCCCGAATAGTTAAGGTCCTGCCCAATAGCACTTGTGGATAACCCTGGGCGCCGGGAATGCGAGCAGAGAGCTCTAGAAAATCCACCCACGGACTCTAGACGTGTATGTGAGTAGTAATGTCCATCCTTACTTCCACATATATACGATACCACCAGGTTAATGCCGGATATAGCAAATCGGGGTAATTTTTCCAGTTTATTGACCACAGGCGATCATATCGTGCTACCGTAATCGTCAGATTGGGGCAGGGAAGATGTAATCACTTGGTGATGTCTCCGCATTCTACTGGCTGCTCGCTGAGCCGGACATCGGGAATTTCTTCCTTCCTAAATGTGGTACGGAGCCTTTTTTTTTTCCTCTGACGAGATTACTGTGCACTATGCAGCTAGCGTTGTTGGCACTTGAAGTGCCTTGTGCCATGCCAATGCGCCCGGCACGGCACAACGATGTGCCAGAGCGTAGTTCAATAATTTATTCTACTAAACTGTAAGGATGAGTGTAGTGAGATTAGCTGATTAAGGGGCTTCAGTCCGCTGCGTAAAATCCTCACAGTAAATCATTACCTCCGCAGACTAGATTTTCAACATGGCGCAGCTGCTGACCCACGAGTGGTGTTTCGTGATGTGAGCTTGACCTTGGCTGTTCCGAAAAATTGGTCAAGCAAGTGGAATGAACGAACCGGGTATCAATCCCGAAGTTTGTGTCGAGAAATGATACTCTATGTTAGGGAGCGGTAGAGTAGTGCCAACTTCCTCACTGTTGCCGATATGGATGCGAAGGGGGGAGCTCGGCATCTCTGTAATGTGGTACCTCGTTAAAGTGGGATATATATACGGTTCATGTTTTTCTCTAAATTAGATATTTAACTGAATCAACCATTTTCCGCTACGATATAAAAACCTTCACTTCCGAACATTGAATTTGTAGATGTGTCTACAACTCCTAAATAAATCTAGAAGTTTTATCTACTTTTTCCATTAATGACAAACTATGTCCACCCCACAATACAAGGGAGCATTACTCGGCTACTCGTTCCCGGCATGAAGAACCTGACCATTTGGATCTGAATTTAGTATGTGTCGGAAATCCGGTGTGTGGGAAAGAGAGGGAAGCGAAAGTAAAGACGGGTCGACTGAAAGAATAATGTAGTTTTCAGAGGAAGAACAAAATTGACTAATGTCTCTTGTACATTGATACTTAGGTACCGACGCACAGTATTTATACCCGTAAGAGGTATCTATATACAAGGCCAACTAGTATCCAAGTTCCACTGGCACTATAGCCGGCCACCAGAAATACTTTCGTCACATTGAAGCCATTTTTCCAACAGTATGGACGCTCAGATACGCACAGCCAATTTGCCATACAGAGTTTTAATCCCTGTGTTCAGGTTCTACATGCCGGGAACATGTAGTAGCCATGTCCCCAACTCTTGTTAGCTCTATTAGCTATACGATATGTTGAGGTACGGCTACCCACTTAGGTCATGTCTATGGGTTACCGTAAAAACTGGAACAATCGAGTCGTGTGCTATGTCGTTGAGAATTTCCTACTTTAGAAAAGGGGCGAAAAACACAGCAAAAGAAGAGCGGCCCAGCCCCCCTGAGAGACATAGAAAAACAAAAAAACATCAGACCTTACCAGAGGGGGCAACTCTGACTACAAAGCACACGACTCGATTATTCCAGTTTTTACGGTAGGTCTATCATTGGTTGTGCGGGAGTGGGCTTGGCACGGGTGTTTCCCTTTAAGTAGTTTTCTCTCTTGTACGACTAGCCATTAGCGAGTATCTCACCTTACACAACGTACCACACATTCCAACAGCTCTATAGGATGGCGAAGCGCATATAGCAGGGAGTGAGATACGGTAAACCCGGGTTGAGTTGATTTACAGTCGTTTATGGTAGGGATCCACATTCCGAGTGATGGGTAGATAAAATCCTGTACTGCCGGACAAAGGGGTCGATTCCAACTGAGGTGACGAAGATGGCAGAACACTGCTCTCCTGGGCTGCCTAGAATAGGCATGTTAGAATTGGGAAACTTCTGCTGGACCCCCGGGTTTCGTTCCTAGGTACGATGCAAGCCCACAACCAACGGAGTTCTTCTCCCCCGAGCTGCCCGAGCCAGCTGAACCCCCTTTCAAAATGATCCGGGGGTTTTGACACCCAATGACAAAATCCTCTCCCCCCACTAGGAGAGACTCGGTAATGCAGGATTATAAGTCGGTTATGGAAGCTATAGGTAGCTGTCTACACGTGGACTGGCAAGACACCCCGATGCAAGAACCCCGGATTGAATCATTCCCCCAGGACTTTTCATTATTCTCTTGCTCTTCCGACCATCTCATCTCCTTCTACCCTCTTGGATTGATTGCTTGGATTTTGTTTAACTAATTTCGCATACACTCGTAACTTCATTCCATTAACTGGAATAATCGAACCTCGCACCTAGAAACCCGAAGTTCCTTGTCTTGGACTGCAAAAGAAAGCCTTGGGAAAACTGGCCGCCTCAACACCAACTTAAGGCCAAAAAACAAAAAAACAACATAACTATACCAACCAAGCCATCTCCAACGTCCTAGCCCAGATTCAATTATGCCAGTTCTGACGGTGGTATTCTCCCCTCCACTTCTCTCTTCATAGGCACCCTCTTCCTTTGTTCGCTCTTGCCTAATGGATTAGGTTATTCTGTGTCTGTCCATAATTAATTCGGTATGTATAGTACTGGTATTATTCAATGGCTCAGATAATGGGTTAACAACTGCCTTCGATCGTAGGGTAGATGTAAGGGAGCTAGAGAGATGTAAGGATAAGTTAGATACGGTGTTCCCAACTGTCCCGGGAACCCTGCAGTGCCCTGGCGGGCTTGTAGTCCCAGGCGCCCAGGGCACAGTGGGAAAGGACCCCAGGCACGAGCCCTTCTTTCGTAAAGACAGCCATCATAAGGGTTGACGGCCGGGGCCTGCTGTCTTAGCCCAAATGGGGTGTTCCGGCAGGGCCAAGCTATCATCTGCAGGGCCCAGCTTTCATCCATAGGGCCCGGCCTTCACCAGTAGGTATTTCACAGTGAGGCACCTGTATCGCCCTGCAGTGGGTGAGGGGAAGAGGTTGGGACGTGCTATGGGAGGGTGTCCGTCTCCTCCCGAGCAAAAGATAGACGGACTGGACACTTGGAAAAACTGGATAGATGAAGGGTTGCACGATTGACAGGCTAGGTATTCATTTCAAGGGGAACTGTTGTGGGAGATGTTTGCAGGAGCTGACTACAAGGTAAGGGAAGTGGAAGACAAAGTACATGATTTTTTTAAGACAGGCTTGTATCGATAGGGTTTCCCCCAGTGAGCATGAGAAAATAAGCACCCCGAATCTCGCCCCCGACAAACCTAGTGTAATTGCATGAGAAGTGTTCCACAACTTGATCAAGATGGCCAAACAGCACTCTCGTGGGCGGTGCGGCATACCGTAGGCAAGAGGGAGTTGTGAAGATGCTGCTAGAAAGGAACGATGTCAATCCCAACAAAGCTGACAAGTATGGCCAAACAGCGCTCTTATTGGCTGTGGAGCGTGGGCAGGAGGGGATTGTGAGGTACTCCTGGAACTGAATGATGTCAATCCCGACACAGCTGACCAACGTGGCCAAGCACCGCTTTGGTAGACTGTGCGTAGCGAGGAGGAGGAGCCTGCGAGGATGCTGTTAGAAAGGAACAACCTCAATCCCAACATAGTTAACAAATATGGGCAAACAGTACTCTCGTGGGGTGTGCAATATTAGGTGGAGGGGATCTTGGAGATGCTGGTGAAATGGAATGACCTCAATCCCAACACCGCTGACAGTGATGGCCTAACACCACTTTTGCGATCTGTGTGCCGGAAGGAGGGGCTTGTGAGGATACTGCTAGAACGCAACGACCTTAACCCAAATATAGCCGACGAACATGGCCAAACACCCCTCTCTTGGGCTGCTACATGCGGGGACATGGAGATTGTGAAAATGTTTATTGACCGGAACGACATAGATATAAATAAACCTGACAATCATGGCCAAACACCCCTCTGGTGGGCGGCGCAGAAGGGGGGTGGGAGGGCCGTGCTAACACTGCTTGGACGGAACGAAATCAATACTGAGATAGTTGACAGATATGGCCAGAAGCTACTCTTGTGGGCTGCACAGAATATGCAGGGGTGGATCGTGAGGAGATTGCTGCCAAGTGAACGACGTCAATCCCAACGCAGTTGACAGACATGGCCAAACAGCACTCTCGGTGGCTGCTTGGGAAGGGCACGAGGAGGTCGTGAGGCTACTGCTGGGGGGAAGAGGAGTCAATCGCAACATAGCTGACAAGTATGGCAAGAGAGCGCTCTCGTTAGCTGTGGAAAAAGGGCATCTAGGGGTTGTGAAGATACTGCTGGAACATGGCCTGGTCAATCCTGTAACGGAATATACTTATTTTTCTCACTACTGTATGTACTAACCTGACGTTGGGTATTTCCTATTTGAGTCGATAGTACTTGATATGGTACGTGAACAAAATTAACGGCGCACCAACGATCAGGAAAAACTTCGGCTATAACCGCACTTTCTCACCAAACCTACTATTGTGGCAATGAAATTGGAAAAGTAAATATGTAGTAGAATAGATACAAGAAATTGATATGATTTAGAGAAATTTCTTTAGGTGGGTTGAGGGTGGAGGGGGGTTGCGTTGCTAGTGATCTCTGGTGCGCCGTCATTTTTGTCAACCGACCATACTTAGTGCTTCATTTCTTACTTTATACTTTCCTTAAGAGGTAAGGCTACTTTTATTATAATGTTATTATTAATAGAGTTAAAAGTTACAAAAGAAAAAAAACAAAAGAAAAAAGACAAAAAAAAAATTACCAAAATTAATGAATGGAATAAAAGAAAAAGGACAAAAGAAGGATTACAAAAGAAATGAAACAAAAGCAATCAGATTTTTTAACTCTAGCATTTATGCTAAGGCATCCCCATTTTGTCACCTGTTACACCTTTTTATTTTATTTTATAATTTAAGCCCACTGCAATACTAACAAAATTGTTATGTATAGACAGCAGAAACCATAACAGCTTCTTACATTCAATTCATGACTCAAGTTGTCTTGCCCAAGAGGGGATATAGGCTTTCTGAACCTAGTAAAAGTTAAGAATATAGTTGTAAAATTGTAGTGATAGAGGAGACTTCAAGTTACTATTTCCTTTTGGACTTCTATCAGTGTTACTCGACTATTATCAAACAACCTCCACTGGCCACTATTTGAGTTTTGACCGACTCCAGTATAGTGGGCCAGATTGACCCTTGTACCTTCATGAGTGCAACCAGTATATAAATTATACTATAAAAGTATTGTTTCCCCTAACTCTAGGGTTGGTTGTATCTTGGATCCACTTGATTGTGTTCAAATATATTTGCTCATGTCCAAGCTCCAAGAAATATCAATATCTATATTGACTTTTACTCCAGGAGTATACCAATTTAGCCAAATTATGAGAATATATGTTACTTGATTCATAGACAGGCTCTTCTGTGCTTCATATTTGGGATTGCATGGTACTAACTTATACCAAGCATCTTGGGCTTTCAAGATTTCCGGAGTGAAGAAAGTCTCCAAACTGAGTTGGAGTATGAAGTTGCCCAACTTGACATCAGGGATCAGAAGTGAGAAATAGATGAATGAATCATAGTATGAGATTCCTATATTGGAGGTTAGTAAGCAGAATAGTTTGCTACTCATTTGGCTATAAAACAATTGTACTACCACTATTGAGTAGTGGTTTTGCAGATAAGATTTCTCTCATTCCGCAATACACTTGAGTGCCAGTGGTATTTGAATAGCGGATAGGGCCTTATGCTGTGGCTCATGATCCTGCTTTACATTCTCGTACAGCTTATGGAGGAAAAGTGCTAGGAATTCATAAGCATTCTGTTGAGTGTTTTCTGAAAGGTTTCCCTCTATGCCGCCTACTATCTCCTACAACTCAACCTGCCACTGTAAACTTACTTTCTCTACTATTGAATAGCCACCCCATGACAGGAGTAAAAATTCCTATCATAGTGACATAAAGCTCCTTAATCTGTTGTTGAATATTCTGTAAAGTCCAATGAATTTTTATGTAGGCTTTTATACTGGTGATAATATTGGAGATTTCAGCAAGTATTTGGAAGATATTTTGCTGTACTTCCTAGACTTTCTCCACTGCATCAAATATTATCCTCAGGCCAGCAAAAACTGGTAGCTGCATACGGAAATGCTTTTGGAAGCAATTCAAGTTATATTTTTAAGTGAACAATTTCTTCCACAAATTTGTGCCTGTGAGAAAGTATCATTAGACTTGTGCCGTACTTGCTTTGAACAATCTCCATCAACTTGTAAACATCATTTTATATAATGTTTTTAATTACCTTATTTATTGGGTCTTTTGAGGAACTTGTTTTCAGGTACTAATTATAGTCCTTTTCAAATTAGACCTTAATTTCCTCAGCTGGAGTTCCAAAAGATCTTGGACTACAACTTTATTAGTATTATATAGATATATTTGGAAGGAATTGATAAATACCAAATATTCGTATATTGGCTTCCCGGATTGCCAGCTGGCACTTTTCTATAAGAGATTCAAGCAATTGTTGGATAAATATATCAATCTGAGGGTAGCACTCAACCCCGATATGAGGATTACAGAGAGTATCTTTAGGTTAGTATTAAATCATCAAGAAGTGTGAACAGAGAAAAATGAACTATAGTTCTCTTTTGACAAATTTGTAACCTACCTCTTCCATTAAAATTATTCTTTCAAGTCTTCTCCCTTTACTATTCTCCGAACTTTTAAGATCAAGCTCTTTCTTCTGATAGGTGGAGTAGGCTCAAAATCTGTTTATGTTGCTGCTGGGCTACTGCTCTCAGAAGTTTGCGGGGTATCAATATCTCAATACATATTCTTGATTCAAAGGAGAAAAGGTGGGTGGGAACCAAAGTGAAGTATGTAGATGAGCTGAGCGATGTAGGTCTGGCCAAGTGCAGGCTTGGCTGCTGCCTTACAAGCACCTCGAAGAGGCTAGTGTGAGGCGAAGCTTATGACACAACCCGGAACAGAGTTGCTGGGAAGATTAAAGTGTGTTTGCTGTTGGAAGTGTAGATTGGTGGTGATGATAGAGAGGAAGGGAGCGCAGTTGAGACTAAATACTGTTTGTGGTAGCCCACACACTGTCGGCTCGCTATCACACAAATACCAGAAACACCAGTCACCCTCGGCATAGTGATAACCCTTATCCGCAGCACCCCTTGCCCTACCTCCTCATTTCGCATGGAGCATTTTGTTCTTATGAGCAACGTGGTTAGTATTGCCGGTTATCTGGATAGGAAAGCCTGCCGCTACCCTGCCAGTGTACTTTGGTCCGATGTTTCACAATTTTGGAAAATGTGGGAAGCACAATTGGTTTCCCGTAAAATTGTTCACTCTGTGGAAGTATGACACTAGTGTGAAAACTGGAGTATGATATGATAACCGGACCCCACTCCCGTATATTGGTTGGAGGGCTAAAAGACGGCCTTTTTTTTCCAGGCCTTTGCCCCCTTGATCCAAAGACAGAAATCTGGGCGTTTAACATTGGGCTTAATTGTTTTAGTTTTTCCGGTATCCATATTATCTAAAGAGCATACTCTTATTTGGGTCCTGAAGAGTTACGATCCTACCCAATAGCACTCGCGGATAACCCTAGGTACCGGGAATGCCAGCAGAGAGCTCTAGCAAACCCCACGGACTCTATGTGAGTAGTAATGTCCATCCTTACGGCACCACCAGGTCAATGCCGGATATAGCAAATCAAGGTAATTTTTCGAGTTTATTGACTGCACACGATCATATCGTGCTACCCTGGCTGTAGGGAAATGTGATCACTGGGCGATATCTCCTCATTCTACCTGCTGCTCGCTGAGCCCGACATCGGGAACTGCTTCCTTCCTAAATTCAGTACGGAGCCTTTTTTTCTCCACTCACGAGATTACTGTGGTGAACTAGTGCATGCCTCTCGACCACGCTGGAATTGAAAGAAATCTGCTCCTTTTTTGCTTTATATATATATATCGCCTAAGATCTTCATCAGAATCAGTGTTCCCTACTGGGACCGGTGGGGGGATGACGGCTTCTGCCAGTCCTCCGGGCCAACCAAATCCCAGAAGGGCCGTCCTTGACTCGGGCCCTTGAACGTGTGGGGGTAGGACAGTGATGCCGCGGGACGACCGGAGGTGATGCGGGACAACCGGGGCAGCTGCTGACCAACGAGTGATATTTCGTGATGTGAGCTTGACCTATCCGGTGGAGGACCTCCCGGAGCCCCGCAGAACAAACCGACCGACTGGCGTGCCGAAAATAAACTGGAGGTTTCGATCCCAACCCAGAACGGGGACCCCGGTGCGAGCAATGCCGTAGGGAATTCCGGCCTCTTACCCGGGCATATTTACAGTACAGTGCAGGGTAGGTGGCCGTCACTCCTGGGTGATAGAGAGAACGTAATATGTCATCATGGGCTAGAGCCTAGGGATTATACCCCAGTGCTAGCTCTTCAGGGAATTGAGGCTTGTGCCGCCCCTGTTAGAGCCACCAACTTGGAAATTGAATTACAAAATCGGCAACGGGAGCATCGGAGTTCTCTTGTTGGAGAATGTCCAGATGTGTGGAATGGAGGTCCCTGAGTTATGGGCCGTGAAGAGGCTATCACGGGCTGTGCCAACCCCCCCCACCAAGTGATGGCATAATAATCCCCAGTAGTTGAGCACTATATTGGGAGCCGAAATAGCGGCAGCGGAGGCAAAGGGAGCGCTCACATGTATGAAGGAACAAGTGTGAACATCAGGAACATTCTAGGGAAAGAACGGATGTATAGGGCATATGTGGAGACATAGGGCTATCACATGTACTTGTGCGAGCAGAGTTTTCACTACTTAAGGTGAATCGTAGCTAGCAACCTCCATAGTGAATACACACCAGAACCTCTCCACCGTCAACACACAAGCGCACGATTGATAGCACCTCCATCACCAAGCAGTGTGAAAAAGGGATCTAGAATTTAAAAGAATTATTAAACGTGAGTTTTATCCAAGCACATCCCTTTCATAACGGGCATTGGTCTTATTCAATTTATGGGAGGTTAGTCTGATGTATTGGCAAACATTAGTGGCCCCTCAAATTCAACTCCTCCTGTGAGAACCAGCACAACGTGTACTGTACGTTGCTATGGAATAATATTACTATGGGGGATATGTCAAGACCTTTGCGCAAAAATATCTGTGGGATGAAGGTGATACGAAAGTAGTAATCCGACAGCTACTGTACGGATTGGCAACAATGTATAGGGAAGGGATCACACATTGCGATCTGAAACCCGGGGTCAGCACCCCCCCTTTCTCGCCCAAACCGCTACAGCCAAAACCTAATAATCACCAGAACATATTCCTCCGCCCCCCAGAGGATTAGGCCCCGCCCTCCATGTAAAATCGGCGACTTTGGCGCTCCTAAGTGCATCCCGCTCTCCAGCGCCTCCACATGTCTGAGAACCACCACTGGCGCCCGAAACGGATGACACAGAGGTACTCAAAACCAACACTGGAGGCATCTGGTCCCTCGGACGTATCTTGTACCGGATGGCCGCCGCTAGCCCTCTGTTCCCCAGCCGCTGCAAGGTATATCCGTACCCCAGTGCCGGATTCTTCCTCCGTGAAGTCCTGCAGCCGGGTCCGGAGGATCGACCGAGCCCCGAAGCTTGTCTGACGAGGGGCTGGATCACGAGTGAAGATTTTGTATCGGAGTGCTCTATTGGGAGGGACCTCTACGATAAGTTGCCTAAAACCAAGCGTTCAGCACCAGGTATAAATACGCTCTCAGATGCGGTCGCTCGTCCGGCTGCTGATAACACTCCAACATACTTACGCACATCATCACTGGAGAATACCGAGAAAGCATCCTAGTGATCTCTGTCTTAGACACTGAGAGGGGTGGCAGAAATTTTTCTACCGTTTCAGCAGTCCAAGAGATATCATGGTACGGGCCAATATCGGCCGTTTTTACAAACCTCGTTCAATTAGGAGTAACAGGCAGGAAGCACGCTATCATCACAGAGGAGGGGTAAACGGAGAAAGCTAAGATAAGCTGCCAATGAGGAAAGTAGTCTAACCCATGTCACTGAAAACGAGGCTTCTAAACTTAGCTCCATTATCGACTCGTCCTACGAGTATCGATCCGTAGGCCACACACAGGAAAGAGGGCATGCGCCACGAGCAGCCTCATCTCATACCCTCCGCTCACGATCCCACGTCTCCAGCAGTCCGATTGTATGGAAGGCTAGAACTGCGGGCTCATACCGTCTATTGAGAACGGAATCACACACTATCCCTATTTAATTGAGGTTTCGGCTCCTCCGATCCTTCATCAGCAACCGAAAATCTATACAAACTATCCGTTCAAATGTCATCAGAGAGATACCTTAGCAACGCGGCGGTGGAGTACATTGAAACCCGGGCAGATAGCAATCTACATCCGGCCTTCGAGGACCCCAATACAGGAATAAGGTACAACCCAACGATAGACCAATTTCTGGACCAGAAACGCCCGGGATTGCATCAGTAGCGGCAACAGCAGGAATTACAGGCTTCCGTTCAACAGTATTCTCCCCATCTCTCCCCCTGCGCAGTGATATTATATTTTCAGAGCGATAGCCCAACATCTGTAGACAATCTCGTCGAAGAACGCAGGGAAAAATTCCAAGAAGCGCCCGACGCATACCTCAATACTCCCTCCGCCGAAAAACCCCCTGGCAAGTTCATTGGGAAAACGACATGGGACGACGTCCAGAAGCTAGTGCGGAGGGCAGAAGGCGAGTACCAGGACGTCTGCACCATCCGCAAACACCTGCGCAAATTCAGCGAGAAGGCGCCGATGTTTAATTCCTGGCTGGTCTTGCTCCCGCAGGTCTCTTATTCTTCTTCCGTATACGGCGGCTTCAAGATTATGTTTGAGGCGGCGGGGAAGTTGCACGACGTGCGCGAGAAGGTGTTTGAACTCGGTGAGATCCCGGACAGGATTGCAAAGACCCAGGTCTACGCTGAGCTCTACCGGTCCTCGCAGAAAGTGCAGGAGAGGAGTGCCGAGTTGTATGTTGCAATTTTGGATATTTTTGAGCATGTGCTGGAATGGTTTGCGAAGAAGCCGGGAAGTACGTTTACCGCTATCATTTCTCCCTCGGTGGTGTAGCGGCAGTTGCTAATTGCGATATGGATGGGGGGTATAGGGAAATTCGGGAAGGCCTTACTGCAAGGCACACTTTATTCCAAAGGGCTTGACGAGAAGGTGTCGAAGATGAAGGAGGTTGCGAAGAATTTGAGGGAGGAGGCAAAGCTGTGTTTGCACGAGAGTTTGAGACTGATAAAGGATGGTTTGTGCTTCATTGCTAGTGCATTCATGGTCCAGGACGCCTTACTGATGCGGGGCTATACTGTAGGAAGCCTAATACAAGACGGCAGAATGCAAAATATGGAATCGATAAACTACGAGATCCTCCGCAATTCGCTCAACGCAAATTACACCGCCCAGATGCAGGTTCAGATGTTGACGGAAGTCTACAACGGGGTATACCAGCTCCTCCAGAGCTCGGCCAACTACGATAGAGACACCGGAAGAGCCAACATCCCGCAAATCGAGAGCGACGCCCGCAGGCGGTTTGCTCAGCGGAAAGGTAAGGAATATTCTGCCCCCCACCCGACCAAGTAAGCCCATGCTAACGGGCTAAACAAAAAAGTCCACTCGGACCAACTCTTGAAATCACTCTCGTTCTCTCCCGACGACCTCGCAACCACAGTTAAAGCCTCGCTCCGCTACGGCCACGGCGCATCACTCGCGGAGAGAGACCGGGCGAACTGGATCATGAACTCCCAGCGCATGTGCACATGGCTAACCTCCACAACCTCCTGCACACTTCTCGTGAACGGAAACGGCGAACACAAAAAGATCTCCCCGCTATCGCTCATAACAGCCCTGCTAGTCCAGTCACTCACCCAATCCGACGTTCCGGTCCTACACTTTTTCTGCGGCGACAACACTAGTAGCGCCGCTGGCCCGTCATGTCTGATACGTAGCCTAACAGCACAACTACTAACACACTACGACTTCAACCTTACCACTATCCAGCACCCGAGAAAGAGTGCGTCAAAGACGACGAGGGAGCTGTGCACTCTGTTCGAAGACCTCCTCGCGCAATTACCCGACGACGCGTTGCTGTTCATACTCATCGACGGGATCTCATACTTTGAAAACGCGGATCGCCGGGGAGAAATGTGTCTTATCATTAAGCAAGTACACAAGATCGCGCAGGGCGCAGGCGCGCTTGTTAAGATATTACTTATGGCCCCGGGCAAGAGTCGATATGTGGTAAGGTACTGCAGAATGAAAGTGAAGGCGATAGTGATGGCAAGGGAGGAGGGATGAACGAAGGGAGCGGCTGGGGAGTCTTGCATGCCCCGGTGAATCCCGATGGTGGAAGGATAGGGCTTAGTGTGCCATACTGGGAGAGGAGGACTAGTGGGAGTGTTACGGATTTGAGGGAAAGGGCGGAGGAGCAGAGTAATGGCGTGAGAGAGGAGGAGGATGATAGCGGGAGGCTGGGGGCGAAGGAGAACGGGAGGAGGAGGAGGGCGAGGTCGGAGGACGGGAGAGCAAGGAGGGGGATGATGTGAACGCGTAGGAGTGGAGGAGGGGCGGCGGCGGCGCAGAGGCCATTATGACATTGTTAGTTCAATAATACCCGAATAAAATATCGTAGTGCCAATATAACGTACTCAAAGGTGAAGCTGGGTATCATCAAGAAGAAAGATGTGAGAAAGTTGTATGAGAAGTGAGTCAACAAGTTCATAGGAGAATTAACTAAAAACGAATAAACATGCAAATGCTACCCGAAACGAGCCGTCTTTGAAGATTGACGCCGAAAATAAAATAATCCCAAGCACGCGAGAGAGGGAGAATGAAAATACTGAAAGCTAGAGCTTTGGAAGAAACAAAATCATGCGGGCGGAAAGGTGCTGCTAGTAACCTTATATTGAACCCACGGTAAGATTTTTTTGTCGTTTGAGAGCAGGCAAGGCAGTGAGGGCACGGAGTAGGGGGATTTTTGGCCTCAACGTTTGCACTAAGTGTCGTAATGCTCGCGAGGGAGGAGGGGAGGAGAGAGGGGCCAAGAGGAGATGCTATCATAGGTTGATATCGGAACTGTAACAGGTGCCGTATAATAACATGCCCGAGTACTGTCGTATTTGGAAAACCCTCATAATATGGGGCACAGAGTTGGGTTTTTAGGTTTCCCCGATACTCTCACTTACCAGTATGTGCTGTAGTGGTATGATAGTTCAAATTTGATAGAGTTGGGTTGGGTGGCTGTCGTTGGGCGTGTTTGTGGGAGAGGGTTTTCGGAGGAGTATGGATCCTCCTTACCCAGAGGGAGGACGGTGAGCAAGAGCACGATCCCGGCGTTGGATGATTTATTTTCTTCTTCCGTTCTTTTCTCTTATGCAACCGGTGCATACGCGTTCTAATCGTGAACTTTTTGACTGAAAGCCTACCCAAATACTGCCCGGCCTTTTCCGAAGGCGTTGGCTGCCTGTCTTCCTTAGAGATAGCCACTGGTCAGTAAAGCTTATCTAGCAGTTCCCTTCCTTCCCCCTGTCTGATACGAGTATCGTTCTCTCCCTATATCATACCCGTCCAGAGGATATATGTGTATATAAACGTGGGCCATGAACGGCTCCGCCTCATACTAGTAGTCTATTCCCCGTTCACCATAAATGCGTCAGCCTAAGAGCTGCGCTTGTATCCTCTTTTGGGAACCAAATCTCCTTCTGCTTGTTTTTAATTGAAATCCCTGGAGACTCCTAGGGCGCAGAGACTGAGGGCAATAATAACCTCTTGGAAATTATGGAAGAAAACAATACCACATACTATAAAATAATTATAGCGCAGTTGATTATTTTTGACCAAAGAAATTAAAGAAATTCATCAAAGGAGTGCTCTAGGATATGGGATTAATGGTGTCAATAGTGCTAATTTTTTAATTCTGTGTTGAGAATATGCGTGATAAACTGGAAGCAACACCAGCCCTCCCAGTCGTCCAGTCGGACTACCACCCCTGGCGGGGGGCTCGAGCACCTCTTTTTTTAATTTTTAATTTTTAATTTTTAATTTTTAATTCCCTAACTTGTTTGGATACAGTATTTTTCTCATTGCGCAATTTTGCATGTCTGTAGTCGACGACCGTCCACCCCGTCCAGGACGGCGCCAAGGCAGTCCGTCCCGTCCAAAGACGAGACAGTCTCGTCCTTCGTCGTCCTCACCCCGTCTTGGACGGACGGGACGACTGGATCTAGTGAGCAACACCATCGGAAATTATTTGGATTCCCTTTCGGGAAAGTAGGCAACTTGGCATCGCCGAACACAAAGAATTCTGGATTAGGTATAATAGCGCTCAGTCTCCCTGCCCTAGGAGTATCCGGCTCCGGCAACGCTTACTCGTCCTAGGCAAGGAGTACCCGGATTGTAGCTAGAAGAATGAAAAAATCAGGTTACAAGTACTCGTACCCGGAAACAGGGATCAGAAAATTGTACTCGAGTACGGTAGAGGGATCCAGCAGGAAATATTATCCCTGCCAAAAACGCCAAGCATGAGAGGACCGACATGCTGTGAACTTGAGGAAATTTTCGAGTTCCAGCACTGAGATGGGATGCCATGATGGCCCGAAGAA
>Ga0307509_10002703_pt1 | contig 28294 bp, 27 predicted proteins | sample 10_EM_MG_FD_202245 | JGI IMG/M metagenome (GOLD analysis project Ga0307509, IMG submission 202245) | Populus trichocarpa ectomycorrhiza microbial communities from riparian zone in the Pacific Northwest, United States - 10_EM | ecosystem: Host-associated > Plants > Roots > Unclassified | place... | reverse complement strand
CGAACCCGCGGTTCGGCCAGCCATTCGCGTACCTCGGCTACAAGCTCGAGTGGTTCTCGGTGATCGCGACGCCGCTGGTGTATCTCGCGATCTCGCTCGCGATCACGATCGTCGGCGTCGCGCGCTGGCCGTTCCGGCGCGGCCGCGACCTGGCGATGTGGGCGTTCGTCCTCGGCGCGTTGTGGTTCGCGCTGCCGCAGCTCGGCAAGACGCTGTTCTGTCGCGCGTACTGCGCGAACTACGTGTACAGCCTCGCGATCCAGCTGTGGTTCCTCGTGCCGCTGCGCCTCGCGGGTGGAGTGAGACAGAGAAGCACGACGATGGCGAAGTGCATCGCGTACGCGGTGTTCGGCGTGATCGCGGGCATGTGCAACGAGCACACGGGGCCGACGCTGTGCGCGTTCATGCTCGGCTACGCGTGGTGGGAGGAGCGGCCGCAGGTGGCGCGGCTCGCCCGGTGGGGCGCGCTCGGCGCGATCATCGGGTTCTGCGCGATCTTCTTCGCGCCGGGGCAGGGCCAGCGCTACGACGGGCTCGCGACGAAGGTGTCGCTGATCGGCCGGTTGTTCCAGCGCGGCGTGACGGGCAACGTCGAGATCCTGCGCGACCTGATGCTCGGCGTGGCGCCGGTGCTCGGGTTGATGGCGATCACCGCGATCCTCGCGATCGGCGGCCACGAGCCCGAGAATCGCGAGCGCGAGGTCCGGCGCGGCGCGATGCGGATGATCTTCGCCGCGATGGTCGCGGCGCTCGCGATGGCGGTGACGATCTTCGTCTCGCCGAAGCTGGGGCCACGGTTTTACTACGGCTCGGCGTGCTTGCTTCTCGCGGGCTTGATCGCGCTCGCCGACACGGTGCTCACCCGGCGCGCCCTCGGCACGCTCGTGCTGCTGTCGGTGGTCTCGGAGGCCTACGCCGCGGCTCACACGGTCCCGCTCTACGGCCGGGTCAAGCTCGAGAGCGACGTGCGGATGGCCGAGCTCGAGGCGATGCCGAAGGGCGGCGTCTACTTCGCAGACTCGTGGGAGCAGATCGACGAGAGCTGGTGGTTCCTCGGCGACGACTTCCGCGATCCGAAGAAGCGCGACCTGGTCGCCGAGTACTTCGGGCTCCAGGGCGTGGTGTTCCACGCGTACGATCCGCTCGCGCCGCTCGGCGTCGCGGGTGCGCGGTTCGTGCCCGACGCGAAGGTCGAGCCGGCGAGCTGCGTCGACGCGCACGGCGGCCTGATCCTCGGCGCGTTCAAGGGCTTCGACATGACCGCGCTCCACCACGAGGTCAAGACCGGCATCGAGCTGCTCCGCGCGCGCGTCGCACCGGCCGTGATCTCCGAGCTCGACGTCGGCGTGATGCTCGACGATCCGCGGATCGCGTTGCCGCGCAAGCGGATCCTCGTCGCGAAGTGGTGGCCGGATCGCTACGAGAGCTACGTCGGTGCGATCGAGCGCAAGGGCCGGTCGACGACGCGCGACATCGCGCTGCCGAAAGAGCTGAAGAACACCGACTTCCAGATCGTCGCGTATCAGGTCGGCGGCGAGGCGAAGCCGCTCGGCGGCACCCACGGCGAGGCGCTGCAGTACGTGCCGTGGCACTCGGGCGTGTACTGGATCCTCGCGTGTCATCCCGAGGAGTGCTTCGTGATCGCGGCGTCGAGACAGGGCGGATGAAGCGCGGTCCGCTCGTCTGGCTCGCCGTGATCGTCCCGGTGTGGCTCGCGTTCGCCCTGTGTGCGTACTGGGAGCCGGTGCTCCGCGATGGCTGGGGCCACGTCCAGTGGCACCGCTCGTTCTCGACGACGCCGGGTAACGTCTGGCAGTTCGCGCACGACAGCTTCGTCCACAACAACCCCCGCCTCGGTCAGGTCCTGACGCTGCTCGTCTACACGCCGGGGCCGTGGCACGTGATCGTCACGCCGATCGTCGAGCTCGGGATGTTCTACCTGCTGACGCTCCACGCGCTCGGCCGCCGGCCGTCCTTCCAGCGCGTCGATGACGCGCTCATGTTCGCGACGATCCTCGCGATGGTCGGCCTCACCGCGCCACTCGTCGGCCAGATGCTGTTCTACCGGCCGTTCACCGGGAACTATCTCTTCTCCTTCACGATCGCGCTCGCGTTCTTCGTCCCGTATCGCCTCCACGCCGACGCGCCCGCGCCGCGCCGGTGGTGGTGGATCCCGATCATGCTCGTCGCCGGCTTCGCGACCGGCCTCGGCAACGAGCACACCGGGCCGGCGTTCGTCGCCGTCGTGATCGCCGCGATCCTCGGGTTCTGGAAGCGCGGCGAGCGGCCGGCGCCGTGGATGATCGCGGGCCTGATCGGCGCGCTCGCGGGTGGCCTCGCGCTGTACTTCGCGCCGGCGCAGAGCATCCGCTACAACGCGCTCGCCACCTCGCAGTCGCTGGTCGAGCGGATCACGGCGCGCTCGCTCGGCGAGAGTCTCAGGATCATCGGTGGCGCATTCACTGCGACGTGGTTGTTGATCCCCTGGGTCGCGCTCGCGGCACCGCGCTGGCGCGATCCGCTCGGCCGGACCCGGATCTGGGTCGCGGTCGTCGCGCTCGGCGCGTCGTTCGCGATCATGCTCACGCTGCTCGCGTCGCCGAAGCAGGGCGGCCGGCTCGACTTCGCGCCGATCTGCCTCGGCTGCACGGTGGTCGCGAGCGTGGTTCTGCCGCTCGTCCAGAGCGCGGTCCAGCGCGCGATCGCGTGGCTGCTCGCCGCGGCCGGCGTCGGGTTCCTCCTGGTTCACCTGATCGCGACCTACGCGGTCGTCGGTCCCGAGTTCCGAGCGCGGTTCGACGCGATCGAGGGTGCGCCACCGCACGCCGTCGTGACCGTGCAGCGGTACAGCCTGGCAAGATCGCGCTGGTTCCTCGGCGAGGATTTCGGACAGGGCGCCGACGGGCTACGGTTCGGCATCGCATGGAGTCGCCAGTTGCAGGGTGTCCTGCTCGACCAGCCGGCCGAGGCAAACCTCGACCCCGGGGGGCCATAGCCGTGCTAGTTTCCGCGCCGTTTAGATGACACGTTTCTTCGTGACAGGTGCCGCTGGGTTCATCGCGAGCACGCTCGTCGATCGCCTGCTCGCGCTCGGCCATACGGTGGTCGGTTACGACAACCTGTCGAGCGGCCAGGAGCGCTTCCTCGCGGACGCGCGGCGCTCGCCTGGCTTCACGTTCGTGACCGGCGACATCCTGAACGCCGACGCCCTGACCGCTGCGATGCGCGGCTGCGACTTCGTGTTCCACCTCGCCGCGAATGCCGACGTCCGGTTCGGGACCGACCATCCGAGCCGCGATCTCGAGCAGAACACGGTCGGCACGTTCCGCGTGCTCGACGCGATGCGGGTCAACGGGATCACGAAGATCGCGTTCTCGTCGACCGGATCGGTCTACGGCGAGGCGAAGGTATTCCCGACCCCGGAAGACGCGCCGTTCCCGATCCAGACCTCGCTGTACGGCGCGGCGAAGACCGCGGGCGAGGGCCTGGTCACCGCGTTCTGCGAGGGCTTCGGATTCCAGAGCTGGATCTTCCGGTTCGTGTCGATCCTCGGCGAGCGCTACTCGCACGGCCACGTGTTCGACTTCTACAAGCAGCTGCTCGCGAACCCGACCGCGCTGCACATCCTCGGCAACGGCAAGCAGAAGAAGTCGTACCTCTACGTCCAGGACTGCGTCGACGCGATCCTGATGGCGGTCGAGCGCGCGACCGACAAGGTCAACATCCTCAACCTCGGGACCGACGAGTACATCGAGGTCAACGACTCGGTCGCATACATCTGCGAGGCGCTCGGGATCACGCCGGAGCGCACGTACGGCGGCGGCGATCGTGGATGGATCGGCGACAATCCGTTCATCTTGCTCGACTGCACGAAGATGCGCTCGCTCGGCTGGCAGCCCACGCTGTCGATCCGCGACGGCATCGCGAAGACCCTGACGTACCTGCAACAGAACCGGTGGTTGCTGGAGGCCCGCGCGCAATGCTGATCACTCGCAGCCCACTTCGGATCTCGCTCGGCGGCGGCGGCACCGACCTGCCGTCGTACTACCAGGATCACGGCGGCTTCTTGATCTCCGCCGCGATCGACAAGTACGTGTGGGTGACGATGAGCCGGCCGTTCGTGCCGGGCGTGTTCCTCAAGTATTCGAAGATCGAGAAGGTCGAGACCGTCGATCAGATCGAGCACCCGATCGTGCGCGAAGCGTTTCGCATGATGGGCATCACCGAGCTCCAGCACGAGATCACGACGCTCGCGGATATCCCGGCGGGAACCGGCCTCGGCTCGTCCGGCAGCTTCACGACCGCGCTCCTCAAGGCGATGTACTCGTTCGAGCGCCGCCTGCTCCTGCCCGGCGATCTCGCGCGGCTCGCGTGCGAGATCGAGATCGAGAAGCTGAATCAGCCGGTCGGCAAGCAGGACCAGTACATCGCGGCGTACGGTGGGATCACCGCGTTCGAGTTCGCGAAGAACGGCGAGGTCGAGGCCGCGCCGGTCGCGATGTCGCAGACCACGCTGCACGAGCTCGAGGATCACCTCCTCCTGTTCTTCACCGGCTACTCGCGCAGCGCGTCCGCGATCCTGAAGGATCAGGACACCCGGACGAAGGCGTCCGACGACTCGATGATTTCCGGCATGCACTACGTGAAGGAGCTGGGGTTCCGCAGCAAGCAGGCGCTCGAGGCGAACCAGCCCGCGGTGTTCGGCGAGATCATGCACGAGCACTGGGAGAACAAGCGCAAGCGCTCGAGCGGGATGAGCAACCCGAAGATCGACGAGTGGTACGAGCTCGGCCGCAAGGCGGGCGCGATCGGCGGCAAGCTCGTCGGCGCCGGCGGTGGTGGCTTCCTCATGTTCTACGCACCCGAGCCGATGAAGGTCCGCCAGGCGATGCTCGAGGCCGGGCTCGAGGAAGTCCGCTTCCGGTTCGACTTCGACGGGACCCGCGTCGTTTTTTCATGATCCCCGTCGCGATCTTGGCCGGTGGCCTGGCGACGCGCTTGGGCGACGTGACGAAGACGATCCCGAAGGCGCTCCTCGACATCGCGGGCAAGCCGTTCCTCGTCCACCAGTTCGAGCTGCTGCGCGCCGCCGGCGTGACCGACGTCGTGATGTGCATCGCACACCTGGCCGATCAGATTTCAGAAGTCATCGGCGACGGCGCGGCGTACGGCCTGCGCGTGCAGTACGCTCACGACCGGCGCGGCCCGAATGGCGAGCTGATGGGCACGGGCGGCGCGCTGCGCGATGCGCTGCCGCTCCTCGGCGACGAGTTCCTCGTGATGTACGGCGACTCGTACCTCCTGTGCGACTACGCGGCGATCGCGCGCGCGTGGCAGGACAGCGGCAAGCGCGGCCTGATGACGGTCTATCGCAACGACGGCCAGTACGACGCGAGCAACGTCGAGTACCGCGACGGCAAGGTCGTCCGCTACGAGAAGGGCGCGGCCGGCGTGAGCTACATCGACTGGGGCCTCGGGGCACTTCGTGCCGAGGCGTTCGCCGGGTACCCGCCGGGCCGCCTCGATCTCCAGCGCATCTATCAAGATCTGCTCGCCAGCGACCAGTTGTTCGGCTACGAGGTCAACGAGCGGTTCTACGAGATCGGCTCGCACGCCGGCCTCGAAGAGCTCCGTCTTCTGTTAAAGGACAAGTCATCATGAGCTACAGCCGCCAGCATCTCGACGAATCGAAGAAGGTCATCGACGCGATCGACGCCGACGCGATCGAGCGCATGGTCGACGTCCTGGTCGCCACCCGCGAGCGCGGCGGCCGGTTGTTCTTCCTCGGCGTCGGCGGCAGCGCCGGCAACTGCAGCCACGCGGTGAACGACTTCCGCAAGATCGCAGGGTTCGAGGCCTACGCGCCGACCGACAACGTGTCGGAGCTGACCGCGCGCACGAACGACGAGGGCTGGGCGACCGTGTTCGTCGAGTGGCTGCGCACGTCGCGCCTCTCGAAGAAGGACACGCTGTTCATCTTCTCGGTCGGCGGTGGCAACGTCGAGAAGAACATCTCGCCGAACCTCGTCTACGCGTTGAAGCTCGGCGTGGAGGTCGGCGCGAGCATCGTCGGCGTCGTCGGGCGCGACGGCGGTTACACCAAGCAGGTCGCGGACGCGTGCTGCGTGATCCCGACGGTGAACGAGTCGAACATCACGCCGCACTCCGAGGCGTTCCAGGCGGTCGTCTGGCACCTGCTGGTCTCGCACCCGAAGCTGAAGCAGCAGCAGACCAAGTGGGAGTCGACGACCCCCGGGCTCGAAACAGTTTCGAGCTCGGGGCCGAGCGAAGCGAGGTCCAAGAAATAATGCGCGCCGTGTTCCTCGACCGCGATGGTGTGATCAACGCCTCGGTCGTGCGAAACGGCAAGCCGTATCCGCCGGCCTCGGCGGACGAGATGACGATCCTCCCGGGCGTCCCCGAGGCGTTGGCCCGGCTCCGCGCGGCCGGTTACGAGCTGATCGTCGTCACGAACCAGCCCGACGTCGCGCGCGGCACCACTCCGCGCGCGACCGTCGATGCCATCCACGCGGCGCTGCAGGCCGCGCTGCCGCTCGACGCCATCTACGCGTGTTTCCACGACGATGCCGACGCGTGTCATTGCCGCAAGCCGAAGCCGGGCCTGCTCGTCGACGCGGCGCGCGATCGCGGCCTCGATCTGGCCACGAGCTTCATGGTCGGCGACCGCTGGCGCGACACCGACGCCGGGGTTGCCGCCGGTTGCCGAGCCATCTTCATCGACCGCGGCTATAACGAGCGCAAACCCGAGCGTTTTGCGGTAAACGTGCCCGGGCTGCCCGAAGCAGCCGCGTGGATCATCGAGCACGAGAGCGAGCAAACATGAGCGCAGTAGACGACCTCAAAGTGAAGATCTTCGCCGACGGTGCCGACGTGAAGGGCATGGTCGCGATGTACGCCAAGCCGTTCATCAAGGGCTTCACGACGAACCCCACGCTGATGCACAAGGCCGGGATCACGGACTACCGCGGCTTCGCGAAGGAAGTCCTCGCGCAGATTCCGGATCGCCCGATCTCGTTCGAGGTGTTCTCCGACGACTTCTCCGAGATGGAGCGTCAGGCGAAGGAGATCGCGAGCTGGGGCAAGAACGTGAACGTCAAGATCCCCGTGACGAACACCCAGGGCGAGCCCGCCTACAAACTCATTCAGACGCTCGCGAAGCAAGGCATCCAGCTCAACGTCACAGCCGTGTTCACGTTGGAGCAGGTCCGCGACATCGTCGCGCACCTCGACGCGAAGACCCCCGCGTTCGTCTCGGTGTTCGCCGGCCGGATCGCCGACACCGGTCGCGACCCGCTGCCGCTGATGGCCGCCGCGCACGCACTCGTCCACACGCTGCCGAAGGCCGAGCTGATCTGGGCCTCGCCGCGCGAGCTGCTCAACGTGTTCCACGCCGAGTCGGTCGGCTGCGACATCATCACCGTCACGAACGACGTGCTCGCGAAGCTGACGAACGTCGGCAAGGACCTCGCGCAGTTCTCGCTCGAGACCGTCAAGATGTTCCACGACGACGCGACCAAGGCCGGCTTCAAACTCTGAGCGACGCGCGGCTCCGTCGCGACGTCGTCTGGAACCTGGTTCCGGTCGCGCTGCTCGCGGCCGTCGGGCTCGGCAGCAACTTCGCGATCTTTCAGTGGTGGGACGCGAAGGCGCTCGCGACGTTCAACCTCGTCACGACCGCGTTCTTCGTCCTCGCCGTGCTCGGCGCGTGCGGCCTGCAGTACTCGGTGCTGCGCGCGGTCGCCGAGGCGCCCGAGGATCCCGAGCACGTCGCGTCGGTCGTCGTCGGCGCGCTCGTGCCGAACGTCGGGTTTGCCGCGATCGTCACGGTCGCGTTCGTCGCGCTCCGCGGCCCGTTCTCGACGCTGCTCGACAGCGACGACGTCGGCGCCGGCATGCTCGTCGCGACGCCCGGGCTGTTCTGCTTCTCGATCAACAAGGTGCTGTTCAACGTCGTGAACGGGCTGCGCCGGATGCGCGCGTTCGCGATCTACACGTCGCTGCGCTACGTGATGATCGCGGTCGGGCTCGTCACCGCGCACGCGCTCGGCGTCGCCGCCGCGCGGATCGCGATCGTGTGGACGATCACCGAGGGCACGATGTTCGTCGTGCTGTCCTGCGAGCTCGTCGCGACGGTCCGGCTCGCGCGCGCCCGGACCTGGCGCGCGTGGGTGCGCGAGCACGTCGCGTTCGGCTCGCGGGGCGTGCTCGCGACGCTCGCGGCCGACATCAACAGCAAGCTCGACATCTGGATGCTCGGCGCGTCGGGCCTCGACAAGACGCTCGTCGGCGTCTACTCGCTCGCCGGCGCGCTCAACGAGGGCGCGTTCCAGCTCGCGGTCGTGCTCCAGAACAACCTGAACCCCGTGATCGCGCGCGCGCTGGCCGAGCGCCGCCCCGACGACGTGGTCGCGCTCGCCCGCCGGACCCGGCGCTGGTTCGTGCCGGGCTTCGCGGCCGCTTGCGCGTTCGGTGCGGTGATCTTTCCCGTCGTGATGCCGCGGCTGATGCACGACCCGCAGCTCCACGCGGGCACGATCCCATTCGCGATCCTGATGATCGGGCTCGCCGCCGCATCGCCGTACCTGCCGTTCGCACAGGTGCTGCTGATGGCGAATCGGCCGGCGTGGCACACGGTGCTGGTCGTCACCGTCGTCGGGATCAACTTGGTCGCCGATCTGATCCTGATCCCGAGCCTCGGTCTCGCCGGCGCTGCGATCGCCACCTCGCTCGCGATCGTCGCGCTCGCGGTGCTCGTTCGCGTGCTCTCGCGCCGGCTCGTCCCGGTCCAGCTCTGATTCTGCCGTACTCGTACTCGTGCTCGTACTCGTACTCGAGTAGCGCCGGGCCTTCCCGAACCGCCTCGCAGTGGCGTCGAGCACCGAAATCAGACCGCGACGTGGCACACGGGGCACGGCCCGCGAGTACGAGTACGAGTACGAGCACGAGTACGAGTGCGCTGCTTCTAGGGCGCGGCTTCGAGGCGGTAGATGCCGCCCTGGGTCGTCGAGCCGCAGCACTGCACGGTCGTCATGTACATCTCGCCGCCGGCCGCCGCGTGGATGCTCGCCGGTGCGGGCGGCTGGCCGTCGTGGCTGTCGGTGCCCTCGGTATAGGTCACGCCGCTCGGCGTCGAGACCGTGATCGCGCCGCCGCCCGACGTGGTGGCCTCGTAGAGCACGGCCTTGCAGTAGTCCGAGTAGAAGTACGTCCCGGCGAGGTCCGGGTAGCACGCGCCGCGATAGACGTCGCCGCCGATGATCGCGCACCAGCCATCGCTGTGCGGGGCCTGGAACTGCGGCATCGTGATCCCGGCGGGCGAGCACGTGCCGTTACCGTTGCCGTTGTTGTAGCAAGCGTCGGCCTCGTACAGGCTCCAGCCGAAGTTCTGGCCGGCCGGTGCGCCCGCGGGGATGAGGTCGAGCTCCTCGATCGCGTCCTGACCGACGTCGCCGATCCACAGATCGCCGGTCTTCTTGTCGAACGCCCAGCGCCACGGGTTGCGGAACCCATAGTGGTAGACCTCGGGCGCGCCATTCGTTCCGTCGGCGAACGGGTTGTCCGCGGGGATCGAGTAGTGGAGCGGCGAGGCTTCCTGACGGACGTCGATCCGCAGCATCTTCGCGAGCAGCGCCTTGGGGTTCTGGCCGTTGAGGTGAGGGTCGCCGCCGCCGCCGCCGTCGCCGGTCGTGATGTAGAGGTCGCCGTCGGGCCCGAACTCGAGCATCCCGGCGTTGTGGTTCGAGGCGAAGTCGGGGATGTCGAACAGGACCACGCCGCTCTGCGCGTCGGCCTTGTTCGGATCGTTCGCCGACACGTGGTAGCGCGCGAGCACGTTACCGTTCGCCGTCGTGTAGAACACGTAGAACTGGCCGTTCGTCGCGTACAGCGGATCGAACGCGAGGCCGAGGAGGCCCTGTTCGCCACAGCACGCGATCTGATCGGTGAGGTCGAGGAACGGCACGCTCAGCTGGTTGTCGCCGACGATCCGGATCCTCCCCTGTTGCTCGACGACGAACAGCCGCGCGTCGTTTGGCGGTGACACGACGATCATCGCCGGTCCGTCGGTCTTGGCGAGCAAGCGCCAGTTGACCTTGGTTCCTGGACTCGGCGTACACGAGACCAGTGGGGCATCGATCTGTGCGTCGGTCTTCGCTCCGCTGTCGCCGCACGCACAAAGGGTGGCAATCAATGCGAGGGTCCGCATGCGTCATGGTCGCTCGAACCGCTGGGTTGGGTCTATGCTAGAAGTGCTCGATGGCCTCGCCCACGCTCTCGATCGTCGCGCCCGCATACAACGAGGAGCGCAACATCCACGCGTTCCTCGCGGCGATGATCCCGGTGCTCGAGGGCATCGGCGAGACGTTCGAGATCATCTTCATCAACGACGGCAGCCGCGACAACACGCTCGCGATGCTCGCCGCCGCAGCGTCGCAGGACCCGCGGATCAAGGTCGTCGGCCTCGCCCGTAACTTCGGCAAGGACATCGCGCTGTCGGCCGGGCTCACGTACGCGACCGGCAAGGCGATCATCCCGATCGACTGTGATCTCCAGCACCCGCCGGAGCTGATCCCGCAGTTCGTCGCGAAGTGGCGCGAGGGCTACGACATGGTGCTCGGCGTGCGCAGCAAGCGCGACGAGGAGGGCTGGCTCCGCCGCACGCTCTCGCAGACGTATTACAAGGTCATGCGCCGGATGACGAGCGTCGAGATTCCGCCGAACGCCGGCGACTTCCGGCTGCTCGACCGCAAGATCCTCGACGTGATCAACAAGATGCCGGAGCGTCACCGCTTCATGAAGGGCATCTTCGCGTGGCCCGGCTTCAAGGTCACCTCGATCCCTTTCCAGGCGAACGTCCGCGCGAACGACACGCGCACGTCGTGGAGCTTCTTCAAGCTGTGGTCGTTCGCGCTCGACGGCCTGTTCTCGTTCTCGACCGCGCCACTCAAGCTTTGGACGTACATCGGCGCGCTGTCCGCCGGTGGCGCGTTCCTCTACTTGATGATCACGATCCTCCAGAAGCTGTTCTGGGGGATCACGGTCCCCGGTTACGCATCGCTCTTGATCGTGCTGTTGTTCTTCAACGGCCTGCTCCTGATCTCGAACGGGATCCAGGGCGAATACATCGCGCGGATCTTCGAGGAGGTGAAGGGCCGGCCGCTGTTCGTCGTCGGCCAGACGTTCGGGATCGACGAGCATTCGGCGACGGTCCAGGCCGCGCCCGTCCAGCACACCCAGCCGCACGTCGCGCCACCGGCACCGCCGCCGCCGGCGCCGCTGCCCGTGATTCCGTCGACCGGCCCGCGCGTCGCGCCGACCGCGAGCGTGCCGCCGATCGGCCGCCCCGGCTCGACGACAAAGCCGCCGCCCCTGCCGGCGAGTCCACCGCCGGTCGCGTCGAGTGGCCCGCTACCCCCGGTCGGCGGTCCGCTGGGCTCGGCGCCGACCCAACCGATCGCGTCGGTCAGCACCGAGACCCCAGATCCGGATAAGCCGCGACACGGCCTCCCGAAACCGCACCGCATCGGTCCGTGAAGCGGCCCCTGGCCACGTGGGCCGCGATCATCGTGCCCGTGTGGATCGTGATGATCCTGTGCACGCACTGGGAGCCGGTCCAGCGCGACGGCTGGGGCCACTTCATCTGGCAGCGCAACGCCGGGCTGTCGTTCGGCAGCCTCGTCGACTTCGCGCGCGGCAGCTACGAGCACAACAACCCGCGACTCGGCCAGGTCGTGACGCTGCTGATGTTCACGCCCGGCCCGTGGCACACGCTCTTCACGCCGTTGCTCGAGCTCGGCACGTTCTACCTCGTGATCGCGCTCGTCCTCGGCCGCTGGCCGACCACGATCGTCGACGCGCAGCTCTACCTCACGACGTTCGCGATCACCGCGATCACCGCGCCGCAATTCGGCCTGATGCTGTTCTACCGTCCGTACACCGGCAACTACGTGTTCGGCTGGCTCGTCACGCTCGCGTTCCTGGTCCCCTATCGGTTCGGGCGCGGCGGCTGGTGGATCGTGCCGCTCGGCTTTGCCGCCGGGCTGTGCAACGAGCACACCGGGCCCGCCGTCCTCGGCCTCGCGATGATCGCGACCTGGGTGACCGGCGTGCGTGCGTGGAAGCTCCTCGGCATCGTCGCGATGGCCGCCGGTGGGCTCGCACTCCTCGTCGCGCCGGGGCAGGGCATTCGCTACAACGGAATCGGTCAGACCTCGCTCGCGGACCGCTTCGCCGAGCGCGGCGTCACCGGCAACCTCGAGGTCGTCGGCGCGCTCGTCCTGTATCTCTTGCCGGCGCTCGCGTGGCTGGCGCTCGCGGGGGGTGGGTGGTGGTTGCAGCAGCGGCGGCGCATCCAGGTCGAGCGAGCGACTCCCGAGCAACACGGGGTCGAGCTCGCCCTCGTCGCGACCGCGCTCGCGATCGTGCTGACGTTGCTCCTGTCGCCGAAGGTCGGGCCGCGCCTGTACTTCGCGTCGTGCACGCTGATCGCCGTCGTCGTCGCGAGCATCGCGCTGCGCCACGCGCGGGTCGCGGCGACGGCGCTGTCGGCGATCGTCGTCGCGTACGTCGCGATCGTCTGCCTCCGCGCCTACCACGAGGCCGGGGCACGCTGGACCGCGCGGGTCGCGACCTGGGCGCGCTCGCCGGAGGTCACCGACCCGCCGCCGGTCGTGGGTCCACGCTCGCGCTGGATCCTCGACGACGATCAAACGCTGCCCGAGTACCGCGCACTCGCGGCGCAGGCGTTCGCTATAATCCCCCGATGAGCGAGATCACGCTGGAGCTGATGAGGAAGCTCCCGAAGACCGACCTGCACTGCCACCTCGACGGCTCGCTGCGCCTCGACACCGTCCTCGATCTCGCGAAGAAGCAGAAGGTCAAGCTACCCACGTTCGATCGCGGCGAGCTGTTCGACCTCCTCTACGCCGGCGAGCACGTCGAGTCGCTCGACGACTACCTGCGCGCGTTCGACATCACGCTCTCGGTGATGCAGCAGGAGGAGGCGCTCGAGCGCACCGCGTACGAGCTCGCGGTCGACGCCCACGCGGAGAACGTCCGCTACATCGAAGTTCGCTACTCGCCGCTGCTCCACGTCCGCGAGGGCCTGCGGCCGAGCCAGGTCGTCGAGGCCGTGCTGCGCGGGCTGCGCATGGCGAAGCGCGAGCTCGGGATCCGTTACGGCGTGATCCTGTGCGCGATCCGCTCGCTGCCACCGGACCAATCTCTGCGGATCGCCGAGCTGTGCGTCGCGTTCAAGAACCGCGGCGTCGTCGGCTTCGATCTCGCGGGCTCGGAGATCAACTTCCCGGCGAAGGTCCATCGCGCCGCGTTCCAGCTCGTGATCGACAACAACATCAACTGCACCGCCCACGCCGGCGAGTCGTTCGGACCGGACTCGGTCCACCAGGCGATCCACAAGTGCGGCGCGCACCGGATCGGTCACGGCACCCGGCTCGTCGAGAGCGGCGACCTCCTCAACTTCGTCAACGACCACCGGATCCCGCTCGAGGTCTGCCCCTCGTCGAACGTCCAGACCCGCGCAGCGGCGTCGTGGGACGCGCATCCGGTCGACTTCTTCGTCGACTACGGCCTGCGCGTCACGATCAACACCGACAACCGCCTGATGTCGGATACGACCGTCACGAAAGAGCTCCACCTCTGCCACAAGTACTTCGGGTGGTCGCTCGCGACGATCAAGGAGATCATCATCAGCGGGTTCAAGAGCGCGTTCATGCCGTATCGCGAGAAGGCGGATCTCGTCGCCGAGGTCAGCCGCGAGCTCGCGACCTACGACGATCCGCTCGGTGCGGTCAGTGGCCGGGTCGGCCTCGTCGAGAGCGAGCAGCCGACGACGTCGCCGCGGCCCCCGGCGGTGCCGAAGCTCACTGCGTCGTGAACGCGAAGTGGGTCGGCGACAGCGGGTTCGGCGGGACCGCCATGTCGACGATCGCGGCCGACAGCAACACGTCGATCAGCGATGCCGCGGGCATGGGCAGCGTCGGGGTGAACGTGAATGTCAGGTTGTCGGGCGCCGCGGCCACCGCGCCGGCGATCCCGGTCGCGCCGGCCGACACCGTGATCGCGGTCTGCGGAAACACGACCGGCTCGCTGAACGTCATCACGATCGTCGACGTGATCGGCACCATCGTCTGGGTGTCGAGCGGGTTCGAGAGCACGAGCTGAGGCGGCTCGTCGTCGACGGTGGTGAACGACCAGGTGGTCGTCATGATCGGTGACGGGGCCGACGAGCTCACGATCCCCGACGTCAGCGTCACCGTGATCAGGTGACCGCCGGGCAGCGCGGGTGCGGGCTCGAACGACGCTGTCTTCGACGCGGTCGTGTAGACGTAGTTGCCGGGCAGCTGGACCGAGTTGTCCATGACCAGAAAGTTCGTGTTATCCGGCGGGACGACGTCGTGCGAGAACGTCGCGGTGATCGCCGCGGTGCGCGAGACATTCGTAGCCCCGTCGTCCGGCACCCGGGACGTGACCATCGGGGTCATCGTATTCGCGTCCTTCGGCGTCAGATCGGGGGCGGCGTCGCTCTGGCAGCGCATCCCGGCGGGGGCCGTGTTCAGCTTGCAGGTCTGGTCCGCCATGGCACACGTGTAGTCCGGCGGGCACTGGAACTGATTCGAGGTGTTGCAGGCGAACCCGCAGTCCGGGGTCGGCGGCGAGTAACACGATGAAACGTGGGCGGTAGCGAGCACCGCGAGCGCGAGGACGGCCGTGCACAGCAGCGCACCTGGAAACCGGCTCATCTCGCCGGACCCTATCACGACCCGTTGCGACACCGCGGTGGTACGATGCCGTTCGATGCCCACGCTGGACCGCACGCGAGCGACGGCGCTCGTCGAGCCGCACTGGCGAAGGCTCTACAACTTCGTGTTCCGGCTCACGCTCGATCGCGCGCGTGCCGAGCGCTACCTGACCGACATCTTCGCGCTCGCCGCGACGAAGGTCGACGAGCTGCCGGCCGATCCCGACGAGGGCCAGATCTGGTTGCTCACGCTCGCGAACCAGCTGCTCGAGGAGCGCCTGCCGCGCCAGCCCGAGGTCAACTTCGACATCCTCGACGATACGCTCCGCAACGAGGCGACCCGGACCGACGTCGTTCGTTCGCTCAGCGATCCGCAGCGCGACTTCCTGCTGTGGGAGCTCAAGCAGGGCTGCATGACCGCGGTCGTCAACTGCCTGCCGCCCGGCGAGCGTGCCGCGTTCGTCGCGTGCCACGTGATCAAGCTCACCGACGATCAGGCCGCGCGCGCACTCGCGATCACCGAGTCGGCCTACAAGGTGCGGCTCTCGCGCGCGCGCAAGAAGATCGGCGACTACCTCGCGCCGCGCTGCGAGCACGTGAATCCGATGAACCCGTGCCGCTGCCCGGCGCGCGTCGGCACCGCACTCCACAAGGGCTTCATCCGCCAGGTCGGCCCCGTCGGTGGCGAGGTCTCGCTGCGCAAGCCCGAGCCCTACGGCCGCTACGGCACCGGCCTCGGCAACGACGACGTGCCGATGCGCGACATCGCCGCGATCTACGGCGGCCTCCCCGAGCCCGACCTGCCGCCCGAGTTCCCCGGCCAGATCATCGCCAAGCTGATCAGCTAGTGGGCGCGCTGTCCGCGCTGTTCGACCTGGACTGGCGGCGGATCTCGCGATGGGCGCTGCTCGGCGCGGTCGTGATGCTGCTGTGGTTGCTCGCGCCGGTCGCGAAGTGCAGCTACGCCGCGTTCCGCGACACGCCGCTCACCGAGTACGACGCACCGCCCGCCGATCCCGCGAGTGCCGACCGCCACCGCGTCGAGGAGGGCAAGAGCTTCGCCGGCAACTGGATCGACTCCGTCCGCACCTGCTACGTGCGCACCCCGCTGCTCGGCCAGGAGGACTGGAAGGGCGACCTCCTGATCGGCTGCATCTTCGTGACCGTGCTCGGCTGGCTGCTCCACGGTCGCGAGCGCCGGCGTCACAACCGCACGCTCGGTGATCGCCGTTAGCGCGGGTCCGCGAAGTCGCTCGAATCGTCGCCTGCCGAAATCCAACGATGGCATGCAACTGGTCTGAGCCCAGATGGTCTAGCTCGTCGGTTGGCTCGCGAGCTTTTGTCGTCGAGCTTGGAGCGGAACACCTCCAGGTCCGAACTCTCGGCACAGCGTCGAGAGGTTGTCCCCGGGCGGTCTCGGCGTCCGAACTTCGGCGTGCTCGCAGCGCCATACGAACCGCAGCGCCGCCGACCTCAGCTCTTCGGCGGGATTGCGAGCTCGTGATGCGTCCGCCCGATGCACTTGTCCATCACGACGGTCATGCCCTTCGCCTTCGCGCGCGCGGCGGTCTCGTCGTTCGAGATGCCGAGCTGCAGCCACAGCACCTTCGCACCGAGCGCGGCGGCCTCGTCGGCGATCGGCGGCGTGTCCTCGGCGCGGCGGAACACGTCGACGATGTCGACCGGCTCGTGGATCGCGGAGAGCGACGCGACGGCGGGGACGCCGAGCACCGAGGTCTCCTTCGGGTTGACGGGGATGACCTTGTAGCCGGCGTCGAGCAGCTGCTGGAAGATCCGGTGCGAGGGCTTGTCGGGCTTGTCGGATGCGCCGACCATCGCGATCGTCTTCGCGCCGACGAGGATCTTCGTCAGCTCTTCATCCGTGGGATTCGCCATGCGCGTCTCCGGCAAACTTCGGGCCTTCGGGAGCGGGGGTGAACTCGACCTCGTCGTCGAAGACCTTCTCCCAGCCCCCGCTTCGCCAGCGCGCCGCGGCCTCGTGGATCCGCTCGGTCGACGACGAGACGAAGTTCCACCAGATGTAGCGCGGGCCGAGCGGCTCGCCGCCGATCAACACGACCCGCGCGGGGCCGTCGGCCTCGAGCTTCGGCGCCGCGCCCGCGGCGAGCACGGCCATGTGGCGCTGCTCGACGCGCTGGACGCCGATCGAGACCGCCCCCTCGACGACGTAGATCGCGCGCTCGCGGTAGTCGGCGGGCAGCGAGATCTTCGCACCGGCGGCCAGCGTGTAGTCGACGTAGATCGTCGGCGACAGCGTCACGACCGGCGAGGTCGCGCCGTAGGCGGTGCCGCACAGCACGCGGATCGTCGCGCCGGGCTCGGCCATCTCGGGTAACGAGTGCGCCGGGTGATGGCGGAAGAACGGCGCGGTCTCCTCGTCGGCCTCGGGCAGCGCGCACCACAGCTGGAGACCTTCGAGGTCGTGCTTCGCGCCATCCTTCGCGATCCGCTCGGAGTGAGCGATGCCGCGGCCCGCACTCATCCAGTTGATCGCGCCGGCCGTGATCGGCTGCTTCGAGCCGAGCGAGTCGCGATGCAGGATCTCGCCCCGAAACAGGTACGTCACCGTCGCGAGGTTGATGTGCGGGTGCGGCCGCACGACCATCTCGTCGATCGAGGCGGGGCCCATGTGATCGAGGAACGCGAACGGCCCGACCATCTTGCGGCCGATCTGCGGCAGCACGCGGCCGACCGTGAACCCACCGAGGTCGCGCGGCCGGGCCTCGAGGGTCTGCTCGATCGGCTGGTCGCTCATCACTCGAACCGGAACGACTTGGGATCCTTCTCCATGATCCGCTCCATCGCGGCTTCTTCGAGGAGATCGATCATCCGCTGGCCGCCGTACTTCTTCATCAGCTTGTCGTCGTACTCGTCGGCGATCAGTGCGACGTCGCGGAGCGTGGCCATCAGCTCCTCGGGATCGAGCGTCGTGCCGCCGAGGATCGTGTGGCTGAACAGCACCGTGTGCTCGGTCGGGTCCCACGCGAATGCGCCGAACCGGAGGTGGCCGTTGAGCTCGAGCAGCTGCTTCGCGAGCGGGCCATCGACGTCGACGCCCTTCACGAGCTGCGACACGCAGCGCACCATCGCCTTGTTGTCGCCCCACGGGACGACGCTGATCATCACGTACGCGGAGCCCTGCTTGAGGACGTACAGCGAATCGTCGATCTTGCGGTACGCGTTGCTATCCTGGAGCGTGCGCTCGATGAGGAGCGCCGTGGCCACTTCGGCGGGGTTCATGCGTTGTTGTTAACACGGGTGCCACGGCCTGTGCGGACTGTCACCGTCGAGATCCGGGGGCACGGACCGTGCGATAATCACGCGCGTGAGGCGTCGTTTGCTCGCGTTCGGCGTCGTCGCCGCGATGGCCGGCCATGCCTTCGCCGACACGATCCAGGAGATCGTCGTCGAGGACAACGAGAAGACTACCTCGGACACGGTCGAGCTGATCGCGAAGATCAACGTCGGCGACGACTGGAAGCCGGAGATGGTCGACCTGATCAAGACCCGGCTGGTCTCGAGTGGGTTGTTCAAGGACGTCGAGGTGTTCTTCGAGCCGGTCAACGGCGGCGTCCGCGTCCACATGCTCGTCCGCGACAAGCACTCCTGGGTCATCGCGCCCGCGTTCTACACCCAGCCGACGAACACCGGCGGCGGCATCGGGTTCGGCGAGAACAACCTGTTCGGCCTCAACCAGAAGCTCCTGATCTACGCCCAGATCGCCACCGGCGACACCTACTTCGTCGGCGCGTGGGTCATCCCGTCGATCGGCGGCACCGGCTTCTACGCGCAGGTCGACACCTACGACAAGCACGCGCGCAACATCGAGTACGCGGCGCCCGACGCGTACATCTCCAACCCGCGCGCGGTCCGGCGCTCGTACGTCGACTACTACAACGGGGGCCTCCGCCTCGGCTACGACATCTATCGCGGGATCAAGCTCGATACCCGGCTGCGCGCCGCGTACGTGACCTACAGCCACGTCGAGCTCGACACCCAGGACAACCCGATGGTGACCGCGGCCGACGCGGGCGCGACCGATCCGGCGATGATCCCGAAGCCCGGTGCGGAGGGGTGGGACGTCTCGCACGAGATCACGTTCACCGTCGATCGCCGCGCGAACTGGTACGGCATCGCGAGCGGCGGCAAGTACACGCTGACGTTCGAGCACTCGGTGCTGAACAGCGACTTCCACTACTACGAATTCAACGCGTCGGCGTACAAGGCGTGGCCGATCCTCGAGAGCCACAACCTCGTGCTGAAGGGCCGGGTCGACGCCGGCCACCACATGCCGTTCCAGCAGGAGTTCCTGACGGGCGGCACGTCGATGCGCGGCTGGCTGAACAACCAGTTCCGCGGCGACTTCCGCACGTTGATCAATGCGGAGTACTCGGTTCCCCTGTTCGAGATCTCCGGCCTCCAGTTCCGCGGCATCGGGTTCTGGGACTCGGCGTACACGACGTTTCTCACGACCGACAATCCCGAGCGGAACTATCTCCCGAACAGCGACGTGCGCGGGCTCAAGCCATTCAAGAACTCCGTCGGCGTGGGCACCCGCTTGTTCCTGCGCCAGATCGTGCTTCCGCTCCTCGGCCTCGATTTCGGCTACGGGCTCGAAGCGCGCGAGCTCCAGATCTACCTCGCGATCGGCCTCACGGACTGAGCGATGACACAGATCGCGCCGCCTCCGCGGCGCGCAGAGCTCGCCGAAATACTTCGGCTCGCTTCGTGTTCCGGCGCTGCAGCGCCGGGGAAGGGCCTCAGGTATGGTTCGCGCGGTTTCATGAGGTGGCTCGCGCTCGCGTTTGTCCTCGGATGTTCCCATCCGCAGCCCGCTGTCCACGGGGCACGCGAGACGGTTCTGATCCACGCCGACCTCTACACCATGGATCCGGATCACCCGCACGCGACGGCGGTCGCGTGGGCAAACGGCGTGTTCACGGCGATCGGCGGCGACGAGCTCGCGGACCGGCCGAACGCGCGGGTGATCGATCTGCACGGCCACAGCGTCACGCCCGGCCTGATCGATGCGCACTGTCACCTCTACGAGCTCGGTACCGACCTCGAGGCCGTTTCGGTCCGCGGCGCGGCCGACGAAGCGACCGCGGCGAACCAGATCGGGACGCACGCCAAGGTGCAGGACGGCTGGATCCACGCGCAGGGCTGGGATCAGAACAAGTGGCCCGGCCAGCAGTTCCCGACGAAGCAGTCGCTCGATCGCGCGCTTCCGGACCTGCCCGTGCTCGCCGAGCGCGTCGACGGTCACGCGAGCTGGGTGAGCTCGAAGGCCCTCGAGCTCGCGCAGATCACGCGCGACACCGCGGATCCGCCGGGCGGCAAGATCGTCCGCGACGGCAAGGGCGAGCCGACCGGCGTGTTGATCGACAACGCGCAGGCGCTGGTCGCGAAGATCGTTCCGGCCGCGACGCCCGCGACCCGCGCGCTGCGGATCCAGGCCGCCGCGAAGCTCGCGATCGCGAAGGGCATCACCGGCATCCACGAGATGGGCATCGCCGACGAGACCGCCGCGGTGTATCGCGGCCTCGCCGAGCGGGGCGAGTTGCCGCTGCGGGTCTACGCGTTCCTGCGTGGCGATCCGGACCACGGCGACGAGCTCGCGACCCGCCACCCGCAGCGCGGGATGGGGCGGTTCACGATGCGCGGCGTGAAGTTCTTCGCCGACGGTGCGCTCGGTTCGCGCGGCGCGCGGCTGAACGCGCCATACAGCGACGATCCGGCGAATCAGGGCCTGTGGGTCACTCCGCCCGACAAGCTCGCGAGCGCCGTGAAGGCCGCTGCGACCGGTGGCTGGGATATCGCGGTCCACGCGATCGGTGACGCCGGGGTCCACGCGGTCCTCGTCGCGTTCGACGGCGCGGCGCCCGGCGTGAACCTGCGCGTCGAGCACACCCAGGTGATCGCGCCCGAGGACGTCGATCTCATGGTCAAGGTCCACGCGATCGCGTCGATGCAGCCGACCCACGCGACGAGCGACATGCCGTGGGCCGAGGCGCGGATCGGCAAGCAGCGGATCCTCGGCGCGTACGCGTGGCGGACGATGCTCGATCACCACATCCCGCTGATCGCCGGGTCGGATTTTCCCGTCGAGGACGTCGGCCCGCTGCTCGGCATCTTCGCCGCGGTCACCCGCCAGGACGCGGCGGGCAATCCCGCGGGAGGTTGGTATCCTGCCCAGCGGATGACGCTCGACGAGGCGATCGCCGCGTTCACGCGCGATGCGGCCAGGGCCGAGCATGTCGCCGATCGGGGCGTCATCGCGGTCGGCAACCGTGCGGATCTGACCGTCTACGAAGACAAACTGGCCCCGGATCGCTCGCTGCTTACGATGTCGATCGCGATGACGGTCGTCGATGGCGATGTGGTGTACGAACGGGGAGCCCGATGAGGTTCTGCCCGTTCTGCAGCGCCGAGAACGCCGACGACCTCGCGGTCTGTCAGGCGTGTGGGCGACGGCTGCCGCCGCTGCCACCGCGCCGCGGACCCGCGCGCAATGCGCCGCCGACGGGGATCCAGTTGCCGAATCGCCCCGCGGGCAGCGCGCTTCCTCCCCAACGCAGGCCGGGCAGCTCGATCCCACCGCCCATGCCGGTGCACGACACCGCGCCGAGCGAGGCGACCACCGTCGAGCCCGAGCCGAGCGAGGCGACCGTGGTGTCGCCGCAGATCCCGAGCGAGCCGGAGCCGGCCAGGACCGTCGCGGCACCGCCCGACTCGGTGTTCCCGGTGCCGTTGCCACCGTCGAAGTCGTCGCCGCGGCACGGGCCCGTGAGCGGCACGCCGAGCTACCAGTCCTCGGGCGCGAGTGGTCCGACGAGCGGCGTCCCGACCGAGATGCAGCTGCGCGACTCCGCGCCCGCGCTGCCGCCGCCGCCGTCTCCAGCGCCGGGCGACGATCAGCGCCGCCAGCTCGCGAACGCGCTCAACCCGGGTCCGGCCGCCGCGCGCCGCGACGCCGCGCCCGACCCGCGGATCCCGGCCGATCGGCGCAATCGCACCGATTCGAAGCAGCCGCTGTCGCCGACCTCGTTGCAACGCCCGCACTCGCCGTCGCAACCACCGCCCGTCGGGTTCGGTCAGCCCGCGGCGAAGCCACCGGTCGGCCCGAACAACACCGCGCTCGGCATGCGCCCGCATCGACCGTCGCAACCGCCGCCGGTGCCGCAGTCCGGCGGCCAGCCGCGCCCGCCGACGGTGCCGCCGCCGACGCCGAAGTCGGCGCCGCAGCCGTCGCCGTTCTCGGGCGACACGTTCGTCACCGACAACGACTTCTCGAAGCCGGCGATCTATCCGACGGTCCAGCGCAGCGACTTCGAGGATCCGCCGCCGACCCGGATCCGCGCCGATGCGATGGTCGATCGGCCGTTCTCGCCGCCGCAGGTCCTCGCGATCCCCGAGATCCCCGAGCCCGGGCTCGTCAAGTCGGCGCGCTACGCGTACATCTTCGCGCGCGCACGCTGGCAGCGCCGCGGCGCGATCAAGCAGCTCGGTCTCGAGATCAAGCAGGACACCGAAGCGCTCGACCAGGTGCTCGGCGCGCTCGGCGCGGCCGCGCGGTCGGCGCGTGTCGAGGGCCGCGTGTTCTCGGCGGAGAACTCGGCGATCGCCGACGCGCAGGAGCGGATCAACAACCTCCAGAAGGAAGGCGCCGAGGTCGAGGGCCGCAAGGCCGAGGAGAACTCCAAGTTCGTCGACGTCGAGCGCGAGCGCAACGCGAAGCTGAGCGAGGCCGAGCGGATGGTCGGCGAGGGGCAGAGCGAGCTGGCAAACCTCGAGGCCCAGCGGCGCAGCCTGCGCGACAAGCGCAAGGAGCTCGAGCGCCGCCTCAAGGCCTACCTCAAGGCCGCCGACGATCACGATCGCCAGGCCGGCACCGCGCCGCTCGGCGATCAGCGCCAGGAGCTGCGCCGGGTCGCCGAGGGCCACCGCAAGGAGGCCGCCGCGCTCGAGCCCGATCGCCAGGAGATCGATCGCCGCCTCGGCTCGGTCGAGCGGCCGATCAACGAGGTGATCGCGCGCCTCGACGCGGCCAAGGCCGAGCTCGACGCCGCCAAGCGCAGCCTCAACGACGCGCGCGAGGGCCATACCCACCGGCTCGCCGAGCTCGACGCCGAGCAGAAGCGCAAGACCCGCGAGATCGGGCTGGCCGAGAGCGAGATCCAGCGCCGGCTCGTCACGCTCGGCACGCTCGTCAACCTCAACCGGATCGAGGATCCGCAGTTCGGCGAGCTGTACCTGCGGATCGACCGGCTGCGCGGTGCGATCACGGCGCGGACGACCGAGATCGAAAAATTGACCGCGGAGCGCGAGGCCTACGACCGCGGCACCCTCGTCCGCGGCGTCGCCACGTTCGGCGGTGCCATCCTGATCCTCATCGCCCTGATCGTCATCGTGGCCGCGATCCTGTAGTAACCTCACTCGCTCGTGCCGAAGGTCCTTGTCTCGAATAACAGCGAGCTTTTGCGCCACTTCACGGCGACGCCATTTGCTCGGCTGGACCTCGAGATCCTCGTCGCGAAGTCCGCGGACGAGGCCCGTTCGTTGTTCGCGCAACAGGAGCCGTCCCTGGTCGTGCTCGACACCGAGGCCTATCTCGACGTCGCGCGCGCGATCAAGCAGCAGAACAAGGCGGTCCGGGTGATCCTGGTCGCGGGCAAGCGACTGTCGGGCGATCAGATGCGCGAGATCGCGGCGTGCGGCTGCGACGAGCTCCTGATCGCGCCGATGACCGCGGACGAGCTCCACGATGTCGTCGCGATCCAGCTCGGCGAGACCCGGCCCGGCACCGAGGGCTTCCACACCTCGATCTCGCTCGGCGGCCGCACGCTGGAGTCCACCGTCTCGAACCTGTCGGTCGACGGCGTCCGTCTCGTCGTCGCCGAGCCGGTGACCGAGGGTCAGACCGTCGAGGTCACGATCGTCCCGGATTCGAGCGAGGGCCCGATCTCGATCAAGGGCACCGTCGTGTGGGCACAGCCGCGCGATGGCAAGACCGTGGTCGGCATCGCGTTCGCGTCCTTGGACGACCGCGCCCGCGCGATCCTGGCGAAGCTGACCCAGTGGCAGGTCGCGAAGGACGGCGAGCGGATCCGCGTCGTGCTCCGCGGCGACTTCACCGAGGCGACCCGGTTCGACGAGCTGCTCCCCGCGATGGTCGGGCGCGTCGTGTTCGATACCGCGCAGGTGACGTACATGAACTCGCTGGGCGTCCGCGCGTGGTGCGAGTTTCTCCGCCAGGCCCGGATCCAGGGTTACGAGTTTCACGCCTGCTCGGTGCCGTTCATCCTCCAGGCCTCGATGGTGCGCGACGTCGTCGGTCGCGGCACCGTGACCTCGTTCTTCGCGCCGTTCCACTGCATCAGCTGCGATCACCAGGAGGAGCGGCTGCTCCAGTCCGCGGCGATCCTCGCGTCGGCGCTCGAGCCGCCGGTGTTCAAGTGCCCGAGCTGCGGGGGCGCGCTCGAGTTCGACGACCTGCCGGAGCGCTACTTCGCGTTCCTGCAGGACGACGCGGATTAGCTCTATCCGTCGACGAGCAGCTCGAGCTGGTTCGCGGCGGCGAACACGAGCGAGTTGATCCAGTCGACCATCGCCTGGGCATTCTGGGACTCGATCGGGGCGTCGTCGTCGGGCGGCTCGGTATCGCCGATCTGGAGCAGGCCGAAGAACATGCACAGCAGCTTCGAGTGGTCGGGGTTGAGGTGACCGACGTGGAACATCATGTGGAACAGCTGGTCGCTCGAGATCGCGATCCCGTTCGGCCACTGCCGCACCGGCGCCTCGCGCATCCGGAAGAACCGCTCGCCCTGCGATCTCATCTCGGCGGCCTGGGCACCGTCCCAACCGAAGTCCTCGAGGGCGCGCGCGAGCAGATAGCCGGCGCCGTTGGTCTCGTCGAGTGCGGCCGGGAGGCGCGAGAGCAGCCAGTTCTCCGTATCGGGCTCGATCGGGTAGGAGATGCTCTTGTAACAGCCGTAGCCGGTCGGGCTGTCGCGGTTCGCGGGGCACTCGCGACACGCGACGACGTGATCGTCGAGCGTCGCGGCCTGATCGAGCAGCGTCTGGACGCTGACGTCCTCGGCCGTGATCTCGCCGTTGCGGTAGAGCTGGATCTGGAACGTGATCTGGTGCGCGGGCCGGGCGTCGCCCTGCTGGCGCGCCATGCCGAGGATCGTCTCGGCGCGCGACCGCGCCTTGACCATCCCGACGATCTCCTCGATCCCGATCGCCTCTTTGGGTTCGCACTCGAGTCCGACGACGTAATCAATCCCCACGGCCGAGCCTCCTGTCCTGGGTCTGTTTCCACCGGCGCGCCACGTACGCCATCGCGAGCAGGATCGCCCCGTAGCTCGCCAGGCCGATCGCGCCGAGATAGAGGATGCCGTTGCCGAACGCGCCGATGCCACCGACGTCGCCGGGATGGTCGTGATCGACCATCGTGACGAGGATCGCGGCACCGATCCAGGGCAGCACGGACGCCAGCCACCACCACGCCGTGCCGCGAAGCACGTAGGCGAGGACGATCGGCACCACCAGCGCCAAGAAGCCCAGTGCTTCCATCGCGCGAGCGTAGCAGCGAGCCTGCCCAAAATCGCGGCGCTGCCCGGATCTGCCGTAAGATATTCGAATGCGCAGGCAGCTCCTGCGATCGTTCGCGCTCGCATTCGTCGGTTTCGCGGTCCTGTTCGGGGCGGAGTTCTTCCTCGAATGGCGCCGTGCGGGCTATCCGGGCCTGTCCGCGCAGAGCTGGGCCGAGGCGGGCAACAACGCGAAGCTGGTCGACGTCCTGTCGCCGATGGCGCGCGCGTACAACAACGTGCTGGCGATGCTGATCGCCACGATCGGTCTCGCGATCCCGCTCACGGCGACGATGCACACGCCGAAGCTGATCGAGATGTTCCTTCGCGACCCGATCAACCGGGTCGTGCTGTCGTTCATGGCGTTCGGCGCCGCGAACACGTTGTGGGTCGACTACATCATCGGCCCGCACTTCGCGCCGACCTGGGCGATCGCGTTCACCGTCGTGTTCGCGCTCGTCGGCTGGGCGTTGCTCCTGCCGTACTTCTTCTACGTCGTGCGGTTCGTGGATCCGTCGCGATTGATCATCCGGTTGCGCGACGACTGCTACCGGATCGTCGAGCGCGTCGCGGCGCGGCGCCAGGACGCCCAGGCTGCGCAGCCCGAGATCTCTCGCCGGCTGCACCAGCTCGGCACGATCATCATCAAGTCGCTCGATCGCAACGACCGCGACGTCGCCGCCGAGGGTGTGTGGGCCATCAAGGTTCTCCTCGACCACTACGACAAGCACAAGTCGAAGCTGCCGAAGGAGTGGTACGTCGTCGATCGCGCGGACTTCGTCGGGCTGTCCGACGAGGCGCTCGAGATGCTCAACGAGACCCGGACCTGGTACGAGATGAAGTGCTTGCAGCAGGTCGAGCACGGCTTCCTGCGCGCGCTCCACAACGCGAACGACACGGTGTCGACGTTCTCGGACGTCACGCGCGTGATCGCGACCCGCGCGATCCTCAACCACGAGGAGCACGAGGTCCGGCTGTGCATCCGGTTCTTCAACAACTTCCTGCGCGAGGCGATCAAGGCGCGCAACCTGCGCGCGACCTACGACGTGTTCCACCAGTATCGCCGGCTCGGGCGCGATCTCGGCGACCGGCCCGAGCTGCTGCGCGAGCTCGCGAAGCACTTCTCGTACTACGGGCAGATGTCGCGCACCTACGGCATGGTGTTCGCGCCGCAGCTCGTGATGTTCGACCTCGGCTACGTCGCGCGCCGCGCCTACGAGCGCGCATCGCCGGCGGCGCCGGATCTCTTGAGGGCGCTGCTCGCGATGCCGCATCGCACGGGCGACGACGTTCACTCGATGGCGGTGAAGGCGAAGCTGATCATCGGCGGGTTCTTCGTCGCGCACAAGCTCACCAGCGAGGCCGACCTCGTCCGCAAGAACCTGCGCGACGTCGACGGCGCCCAGATCGAGCGCGCCGAGATCGAGCTGCTCGCGGCCGAGCGCTCGTTCTTCGAGGTCACCGATCGCCAGCTCAACCTCGAGTTCATCCCTCCCGAGCGCCGCGCCGCGCTCAGCGAGTTCTGCCACTCGTTCGAGCCAGGCTAGGGCGTCTGCGCCGGGATCGCCGGCTTCGGCGTGCGATCCGGCGTCGGCTTCAACGAGCCCGTCTCCGACGCCCACAAGAAGTACGCGATCACCGCGAGCCCGAGCACGGCGACGACGAGCAGCGCCGAGAACGGCACGCGATCGCCGAACGTGCGGCGCGCGAAGAACCGGCCGGCGGAGCGCTTGTGGATCGTCGACGTGACGTCCGCCGCGAACGTCGAGGGCGCGCGGGCCTTCTGCATGCCGGAGAGCGCCTTGCGGGTCTCGACCATCTCCTCGTGGACACGCTTGTACGCGGGGTCGTTCCCGATTTTTTGCTCGACCGCCGCGCGCTCGTCGCCCTGCAGCGAACCGTCGAGGAAGTCGGAGACCTCGGCGATGATCACGTCTTCGACTTCTTCGCTCATGACTCCTCTCCTACGTGACGCTGGAGCTTCTTGCGCAGCACCAGGCGCGCACGGTGCAAGCGCGACTTCACGGTGCCGTCGGGCAGCTCGGTGATCTTGCAGATTTCCTCGATCGAGAGATCCTCGACGTCGCGAAGGATCACGACGATGCGCTGCTCCTCGTCGAGCCCGGCGATCGCCTCCTGGAGCAGCTTCTCCATCTGGACCGACTCGAGCGCGCGATCGGGAGATTTCGGTTGCGGCGCACCGATCGCGCCGACCGCGCCGTGCTGGCCGTTGGAGCTTTCGTCGAGCTCGTCGCGATCGCGATCGTGACGGCGGGCGAGGTACTTGATCCGGTTCTTGCAGGTGTTGACCGTGACCCGGTAGAGCCAGGTCGAGAACTTCGACTCCTCGCGGAACGTCTCGATCGTCTTGAACACCGTGATGAAGACCTCCTGAGCGACGTCTTCGGCCTCCGCGCGGTTCCCGAGCATGCGGAACGTGATGTTGTAGACCCGGTCCCGGTGATCCTCGATCAGCTCCCGAAACGCGCGCTCGTCCCGGTCCCGAAGGCGCCGTAGCAACGAGCGTTCGAGGTCAGACATGGACAGCCGGGAGCATACTCAACCCCTGGATCAGACACTCGATCTGGCCCGCGGGTTTCGCAGGACCGCTTTCTAGATGGCTTTTCGGGTGCCTGCGCTGTACGTTGTTTCTCGCCACTTCGTCGGTTCGCAGGTCCCGTTTGCGTTTGTGCTACGGCCATTGTCTCCGGTGCTCAGTGGGCAAGAGTTCTCCAACCCGCTTTCGAGCACGTAGGCCCCTCGTGGGGCGGGTCGTCACATAGTCACTGGGCCGGTTCGAGCAAGCGATGAACACTCGTCTGTATGTTGGCAATCTCTCTTTCAACACGACCGCTGATGGTGTCCGCACTGCTTTCCAGCAGTTCGGAACTGTTAGCGA
>Ga0307509_10002702_pt1 | contig 28298 bp, 30 predicted proteins | sample 10_EM_MG_FD_202245 | JGI IMG/M metagenome (GOLD analysis project Ga0307509, IMG submission 202245) | Populus trichocarpa ectomycorrhiza microbial communities from riparian zone in the Pacific Northwest, United States - 10_EM | ecosystem: Host-associated > Plants > Roots > Unclassified | place... | reverse complement strand
CGTCAGGACGTAAGGAACGTTGCGACGCAAGTCAGGACGCACAGGACGCACGGGACGCAGAATATCCGGCGCTTGCGTCAGGACGCAACGCCGGCGGATCAGACGCAAGATCCGTTTTTGCTGATGATGGGCCTCCCCCCGTTCCTGTGCCACAGATTGGCATCCTCGCTCCTTTTTCCGATCCTCAGTGATGGCGTGGACGTGTTCAGACCGACTGTTCACATGACAAGAAAACTATCGGCCTTCTGGCATAAGGTCCAGAGGTGGTCGACAAACTGTTTCGCGTGCACCCCTACTGACATCCTGGCCATCGAGGCCTGCCTTCCCCCTCTAGACCTCCTCCTCGCATACAAACGCCGCCTGGCCAACCTAAGGGTGATGTGTTCCACGCCGGAGATAAATCCGGCAGCGGCCAGACTCCCAGCCTCCCTCCAGACACCGTCCCTTAGCCGTCATGCCCCCGACCATATGGTCCTCTCCCGCAAGAATGCGGGCAGCCGCCTGCCGCTACCCTGGCTCCAACCGAGACCCCCCTCGAAGAACAGGGCCCACCTCCCCCTGGACGCCCTCCCCCACTCGATGCTTTTCCTTCTTGGCCCCGATGGCCACGCCCCCCTTCCAGTCACCTCCCAGCACCTGTTAGGCGAGACATACCCCACTCCCCCCCCAGGCCGTGCATACCCCTAACTTAAGCTCCTCTGCAGGAAACTCCTTATGGAGGAGTGGGAACTGGCCGCCCCGGACCCAGCGAGATACGCGTACCGCCCCTCACTTAAACCCCATCCGTTCATGGGCCTCCCCAAGTTCGACGCAGGACGCCTTCACCAGATGAGGTCTGGAAAGAGCTACCTCCGCGCCCACCTGTCCTGGGACGATGATGGCCCCACCACCTGCCCCAGCTGCTCCGAGGCCCCCGAGACCTTCGAGCACGCCATCCTCCACTGCTCAGCGAAGGAACCCGCCAGGACCCGCCACCTTCAGAGGGTCACTGAGCTCGGTCCCGACGCCCCCGTCTGGTCCTCAGGAGCCCTCCCAGGCGCGCTCGCACGCTTCGTTAGGTCTACGGCCACCGCCTTCCCACCAGGCATGTTCTCTCGCCCGTCTTCTTCCACTGGCTCAGTTTCTTCCCGCTCATCTAATCTAGTTTCCTTTGGTTACTTTATGTCGTCTCAGGAGAGCTAGGGTTAGGCAATTTTTGTTTTTTATGCTGTCCGCTGGTTTGAGGAGGGTTTCCTTTGATTTACTTGTTATGAATTTCGTGCCCGTATGTGGGCCTGGGACCGGTACGGACCCCAGATGAAGAGATTAGTTCCGGATATTTCTTTTGTTAGTTCGTTTTGGCTTTTGGGTTTTGTTTTCGCCATAGCTAGTGCTCCATGCGATTTCTTGTACATTAACAACGAATATAGGATATAAAAAAAAAAAAAAAAGAAAAAAAGAAAAAAAGAAAAAAAGAAAAAAGCCACCTATTTCCTTGATTCTTTACGCTATCTGGTATTTCTTTCACGACTCTTGTACTTCAGAATATAACGTCTACTATTCTGATATCCAAGTTCCACGCCAAGAACCCATGAACCCTGACCCTGATCTATCGTTACACGATCAGCCTTGACCTGAGATTGTCATCTCCGAACCCTCACGCTAACCGAGTGTTATCGTTTAGGACCTTCCTGTCGTTGTGTGCCTTGGACTAACGTCCAGTGCCAAGACCCCGTTACAGCTAACCAATTGGAACGATGATTAGAGAACCAGTTCTCTACTCTTACTAATGGATACGCATTATGCATTGATAGATGAATATCGGACTTGATCACTCCATATTCATGATACTATTGGTATGTAGCTATTTAGACTGCATATTCCATTATAGTCGATCAGGACGAAAAGATCGAAGGCTGACTACTGGTGGAGTGGAGACACCCTCAGAAGAAATACCAGTCGGGAGATTCTCTGAGTCAAGCTGGGCAAGATTCAGGGTCAAAGAGTGTTCGCACTTTGTTCTGAAGAACTGAACTCTTAGAAAGATACTTCTTTACTAGAGAAGTCAAAGTAGCGTGAACATTAGTATAAATAGTAGGGCTCTCCCCGATGGTTGAGAACATCATCAAGCAACGGAGAAGAGACCTTAACAATAATATAAGTTATTATGATATTCTTCTATTACTTTATCGAAGAAATCTTCCTGAGCCTTCCTGACCTATATTCCGTTGTCTTGAATATTCTCGGCCTAGTTAGCCTGGAATCCTACCGTGTTTACTACCCCGTAACATTCACTCAATAAGTTCTCTCCAGGATCATTCGTTATCGGAATAGTGTGTCTCTCGCGTTAGTTAAGAAGAATAATGTAAAGTAAGAGGGCACTCGTCAACCGTTCTGACCTTTCGCGAGCAACCTGCTCAGCTTAGGGCTATCCGACTCACCTACCTAAATTGAACGAACACTGGGAGGCAGTGGGACCATTCAGATATTAACAATCGCCACAATTAGGAAGTGCTACGGGTGATGTCTCTCCAGCTACATCTGGACAAGCAAAAGCTCTTTCCAATTGCTAGCATCTCAGTGACCAACCGTCATCTCCACCATAGAGATAATATCCATTGGGACTCACGGGCCCAGTGGTGGTTTCATCTATCCAAGCTGCGCAGTCCATCAGCAAATCTACTTGGCCATACTAAGCTTCTAAACCTGACCGGATACTTCCACGACAAGAAATCTCCAACGGCTTGACTGCATGGGCACTACCCAGAGCCAACCATGCAGGACCCTCTTAATTCATGACAATATTCACGCCTATGAAGTTCACTAATAACCCATAGTAATGCTACAGTTCATGGGGTAGCCTGGGACTGCCATTGGAGTGGTTGTCCCAGAAGCCTTGCAGCTTCTCCTGTGAGCCCAAAGCCCTCTAGTGTTAATCATACAACTACCCGGAGGTCCAAATATACCAGTCGGTGGTTCCCAGGTGTTATCCTGGTGCAGCACCAGGCGGCGGTCATTCTCGCACCCCTTATATATCCTGTGAACAGCTTCTGGTTTGTTGGACGGCCACAACTCATAGGGTGTTGTGATGGGGTTCCTATGGATCTCAGTTTACTAGCAGGAAGCACACAAGGACACAGCCGTACAGTGCTGTCGAGCAGTACCAACGATTGGGCCATAGAGGGGTGTTAGGAATATCTCCTCAAGGTTACAGGAGGTTCCGACCACTCCTGCTCCTGTAACGACCCTATCGATAGGTAGCTACAATGGACTAGACTAAAGCCCATATGGTATACCAAGATGTAGCCAGATTGAGGATAGACCAGTATACTTAGTATACTAGAGGTAGGCATGAGTTGGTACAAGTGTCTACAAAGTGACTTGGTGATATAGGGTTAGAAAAGGTAACCTTCGGAGGACATGTTCGCATAAAGTTAAGGAAACATAGTAAACGTTGCACAGGTCTCCAGGGTAACGTGATATGTGGTTGCGCGAACTCCCGAAGAGACTAAAGGCACAACAGGGTGAAGTTACCCTACCCTGGAAACATGATTACCCTACATTTGGGACCCAGTTACCCGACTGAGGTACCCCAGTTACCCTACCTTCATCAACAAAGTTATCTGCGGACTTAGGGGAATGTTATCCCACTATAGTGTGGCTCTTTGATGTTCAAAAGGCTGCTTCGTATGGCACAAAACGGGCTACAGATGGGGCAGGAGTGGTCCAAACTTCCTGTAACGTGGAGGGGATATTCCTAACTCTCCCCAGCGGCCCCAGTGTTGGTACGGCGCGACAGCACTGTACGGTTGTGTAGTTGTGTGCTTCCTAGTAAAGTGAGATCCATAGGAACGCTCCTACAACCCCGTATGAGTTGTGGCCGTCCAACCGACCAGAAGCTGTTCGCAGGATATATCAGGGGTGTGAGGGTGACTGCCTGCTTGGGCGCCACCTGGATAACACGCGGGAACCACCTACCGGTATACTTGGACCTCCAGGTAGTAATATCGTTCACCGTACAGAGCATGGGGCCAATAGGGGAAGCTAGAGTTCGTTACGGGGCGGACGGGGCCCTGAAAAACGCGGGCCCCTGGGCCTTTTCCCTGCTCCGCCCCACTCAAGGGCCTGGGGCGTGGTATCTCTTTCGGCATTCCCTGCCCGTGTCCCCGCTCAGGCCCCCGCCCCACCCATACCCCAGACGGGTCCCGGTTAAACACAGGTGTTACCAAACGGGGCCCCGTTCAGGGATTGAGTGTTGGTGGGCCCCGGACAGGGGCGAGGTGGGGATTACCCGAAAAATACCCCCCCGGCCCCGTGTAAGGGCGGGGTCTCGTGTGTGAAAACCCGCCCCACCCCGCCCCGTAACGTACACTAGGGGAAGCAGCAAGCCTTCCAGGACTACCACCCCAATGCCAGTCCCAGTCTCTGCCATGAACTGTAGCAGTACTATGGGTTATAAGTGGACTCTCGAGGTGTGAGTCTTGTCATGATTAGAGAGGGTCCGGGAGGGTTGACTGTGGCCAGCGCCAATCCAGTCAGGCAGCAGGAGATTTCTTATAGTGGGAGCATGCAGTTAAGTTTAGAAGCTTAGTATAGGCAACTAGATTTGCTGATGGACAGCGGAGCTTGTATAGACGAAACCACCGCTGGGCCAGTGAGTCCCAATGGATATGATCTCTACAGTGGGCATGTCGGTCGGCCACTGACATGCTACTGATAGGAAGAGTTTTCACTGATGCCAGGCTAGTTGGAGAGATATCACCGGGAGCACTTCCTATTTGTGGAGATAGTTAATATCGGAGCGGTCTGACTGCCTCCGAGTGTTAGCTCACTCTAGGCAGGTGAGTTGGGCAGCCATGAGCTGAGCAGGGTACTCGCGAAAGGTCACAATGGTTGATGGGTGTCCTCTGCCTTTACATTATTCCCCGTAACTAAAGCGAGAGACACCGGATTCTGATAACCAACGATACTGGAGAGAACTTATTGAGTGAAGCTTTCGGGCTTAACGATATTAAGTTTTACCGCTTGATTCTACTTTGAATTAACTTTATCATTAGTTTGATCCTTTCTTCTACTTTGAGTCTTTGGTGCGGTCGCAATCTTAGGATCCGTCTTCCTACAGAGTGCCCCTGTTACACTATGTCGTTAAGAGTCCTCACTTAACTTGCTTCTGAGAATTGTTCATTGCAGACGCCTACTGTTGACATTGTTTGAATATGAGTCGCTTCTCTGGTACAAGAAGCATCGGGTAGAAAGAACAATGTCTACTTCAGTTGCTTTGTACTGTTCCGGTTCCAATCAAACCGCCGCACCGGTGTTCTAATACCTCTCTATTTTCAATATTCATGCAGACTTGATGGGATTGGGATGGACACTGGAGGCAGATTTGTTGGAATAGGAACCCACTCCTATTGAACTGGAGCTAGAAGGGATGGATATCGAGGACCCGTCCGATCTCTTAGCTAGCCTGACCCGAGATATCACTGTCAGGCCGAGAGTGCCAGAACAGAACAGAAACAATAACATGTTTCAGTCCTTCGTCTGCGACCTATTCGAGCCCTTTCTTCTGAAGCAAGTGGGCAAGCGATTCCAAGAGGCCCAACCCCAGCCTGTGAATTTCGTCCCGGAGAAACAGTTAATGTTCCAAGAGGAAATGGTCAAAAGTTCAAATCAATGAATGCCTGATCAGCAGAAGGCCTTCGGTCAGCAAGCCATGTCGGTGCAGATGTTGAAGGGAAGAGTAGCAGCCGTTGAAGAAGCCCGACGCGAACACTATGACATTGACCTCGCAAATGATGTGGTAATGAGAGCCGCTCCCCCGCTGCCTTTGGTGCAAGCACCCGCTGTCCACTACGCTGCGGAATTGGCAAAGTATATGGTTGATGAAAGATCCTAGTCCTTGCAACCCGAGTTTGCATCGCAAAACATGCGACAGCAAATGCAGCAAGATGCCAAACAGCAGCAGTTTAGGGTGCAGCAACAGCAGCTCGCACTTACTGTATCACGGCTGTCCCCTTTTGAAACCTCTATCGCTAAAGCCCTCAGTTCGAGAGGCCAAACCTTAGCCGCCTTTAGTCGTCTGGGAAAAGGACGAGCGAGACGAAAGGTTAGCCAAGAACAGAGGACAGGCTCTGGTTCTGGTCGTGTTTCACGTCAACCGGCAACCCCTAGTATCAATCCTCTGCTGGCTGCCCTCCCGGTAGTCGAATGAAGAACCCCTCTGATTGTAGTAGAAAACAAATGTTTCTATGCAGTCGCTGCGTCAACTCCTTTGCCAGCGACCCCTCACCACCCAACGGTCATTGCTCCGGCAACAGTACCTGCGGCTCCGGGAAAACCTTCAGGTAATGATGGATGGGGCTGATTTGGGGGGGCTAGCAGCTTAGTCAGCTACGGCTTTTGGTTCTGCTGGTTGTAGGATCAAGGAAGAGGGAAATCAACTCAGTTGGACTCATCGGGCACCTTGTCTACGAAGTGAGGGTGAACCTATTGTTCTTCCCCCAGGTGCTAAGCCACAACCTTCAAAGTTGAAAAACATCGGTTGGGCCTATTGTGATGCATCAACACATATAGCGTTAGACGATTGTTGGGATTTCAATAAGAAATTCCCACCTCAACTGAATACCACCAACCGACCTCCTATATCTTCAACTATGTCAATAGCCTGTTCCGATAGAATCGATAAAGAGAGTGAGGAAGGTTCGAGGTTTAGTGGGTATGATAGGCCTAGGTCTACCCGAGGTAGAAATACCGAAGGTAACGGAGGAGACAAAGCTAGATTTCCACCCAGGGGTGGTAATGTTCCTGGCGGAGGAGACTTGGGTGATTCCTACCCCTCGTCTGATCGTGACAACTCCGACTCCCCACCTTTTAATCAACGCAAAATCCTAGAAAGTCGTGAGGAATACTGGGATCATGCAAGGAAGGTAAAGTATGATAAACGGCTAAGACGACTGCTGAAGCTTCTTAAGAGGCACTGGAAGGACAAGGGATCAGCTCACAAGCCGGAGAAGCCTGAGCGCCTTGGGGTAGGCCGATTCGATGGTGACCCTAAAGATACCCAACGTTTCATAAAGCATCTCGAGATTAGGCTAAACTATGTCAGAGAATCCCTAGTGGATGATATGGTTAAAATTAGCCTTGTCATTCTCCTCCTTCATACTGGAGACAAAAAATGGTACAATAGCATCCATGTCTACATCAATGCATCAGCAAAAGAAATACCTTGCGTTCTGTCTCTCCCCGCTCACCCTGTGCGCCGGACGTTCCAGGCGCTTATAACGTAAACTCCAGTTGTGGGTGCTTCCGCCCAGGGTCATTCCATCCGGAGGTAAAAGGGCCGGGTCCAATGCGTCCAGACGCGCAAGTCAGCATCCGGACGCATTGGACACAGCCCTTTTTGCGTCCTGACGCATGTGACCCCCCCTGGCGCAGCCACCCCCCTGATACTCTACCCCCAGCGCCCAGCCTCTTCATACCTTTGCTCCCAATGCACCTGTTCCCATGCTGCCCTTTTGCGGACGTCTTGCAGCCACGACATCTCTCCTCCCGGCCTCCCCCCCCAATACCCGCGCCCGCCAGCTTTCTTTCCATGATACCCTCTCTCCTTTAACCCCGTCACTAACCTCTCCATGAATCCATTTCTCATCCAGAACTCCACCAAAATCACCTCCACTTCTTCCACACTCCTGGATTCCCTCAGTCCTCTCGCGTATTCGGCGGACGTTTTCCCGTCAGTACTTCCTCCACCCGCATCTCTCCCAACACGTTCAGCCCTTTCTCCTCCACCCTCTGATCCCAGCCCGTCTTCCCCCATATCCAGCGGACGTCCCCCCTCTCTTGCCCTTTCTTGCGGCCCTCTCCTCAGCTCTCCACATCTTATCTCATCTACTTCATGCGTCTCGCCGCGCTCGCGGCCTCTGACGGTCCACTCGCTGGCTCCCACCCTCTTCCCCGGCCTCTTACACTCCGCTCGCCGGCTCCCAACATCTTCCACTGCTTGTAACAGCCCTCCAGACTCATGCCCTTGCCTGTCAACCTACAGCTGCCCGTTAGACAACTTAACCAAGCTTGCGCAGTTTATAACCATCTGCCTGTCACATTACCATGCCTTTCGAACCTACAATTGCCTGCTAGATGCCTTATTCATACTTGCGTGGCTTATAACCATCCGCGCAATTCACTCTCATGCCTTTCCTGCCTACCGACTCGCAAACTACTATTGTTTGACAATTCCTGACCCTTGTAGCACGCGTAATTTAATTTAATTTAATTACATATATATACACGATCAGCGAGTGGTGATACAGCTATTCTCCCTATACACTCGATCGGTTTCTTCAATATGCGATTCCACCTCCGCAGGGTATTGGAACTGCGCTGCACCAACCTGTGCTCCCGGATTGGGCCCATGTTCTCACCGCGGCCCCTGCCGACCATGTCCTCCTCCTGTATCCACGAGGCCGCCAGCGGTCTGCAATTCATCCAACTCCGTATCACTACCAAACTGGCGCCTCAATGCGTCCTTAGCATTGTCATATCCCGCCGTCCTCTAGACCCGCTTTCCCCACTCCTTCCGGATTCTGGCCTCGAATGTCATCCTTATCGGCTGGATTATTCGATGTTGCCAAACTCTTCCCGTTTTGCCCAAGGATCGCGTCAGACGTTCCAGCAGGGTTATCTATCGGTTAGCGAACCTTTCACCCTACTCGAGTACTTGCTATGTTCAAAAGTGTCCGGACGCCCGGCCCATAGGGGGATCCGGACACTTTTGAAACCTGCCCGTACACAATGCTTTTCTTACCCGCAAAAGTCGCGCTTCTGAAAGCGACATTATCGATACAGATGCCAGGCCGCCAACATCGCAGTGAATGAAATAATATGGTGGGTGTCAGACAGATAAACGGGCCATCAATCTTATCCAGGAAACCCTGATCCGTCACCCCTTTCCTTTTCGTGCCAGAGTAATATTGAGCAAATAGCACACCCGGAATCTGGGGGGCTAGGAATCTAAGAGAAATTGACTGTCCGCCGGATTAGATTGATTTAGTCATTCTCCGATTAGAAACAATCCCAACAAATGTCAAAAAGATACCTCACAGCAGCCCGGCAGGCCAATCAACCTATTCTCCGCCAGTAGGTATTCCACTCTTCGTGCACAGACTGTAGGACCCTCAATATTGAGCTTATAGAGTTCTGTTATAGCCTTCTTTGCTCTATGCAGATACTAAGATCTGCATCCACTGTGCTTTGCCCAGATCTGCAAATAAGTAACCAGCGGCCACTCTATGTAGTCTAGGATAGGATGTCGGGTATGGATTAATGGTAACTTACATAGTCATTTGAGGGTGGGATAGCATCAGTAAAGTCAGGAAAGGCTAATTTGGTCCGGGCATCGCTCCAACATGTGCGGACTTCTTCTGTCAGAGCAATTGGGTCCGGAAACGGATTGACAAAGATCATCCAGTCCCACATCCTGTCATGGGATCTGGCCAGAATGGTATTCTCAAGCCCGGTTGCCATATTTCGCCTACTGCTGGCTTGTGGTCCTCCACTCTCCAATTCCCGCACGGTTGGATCTGGGTCACTTGGGGTTATCACCGGGAGTGTAAGTGGATTGATGTCAGTGGGCGAACGGGAGGGAATGGCAGATGTACAACCATTTTGGCTAACTCGTACTTCAGCAGACGTTCTCCGTCCTGAGTAACTAATCCTCCTGCTGGAATTCTGGGTATTCCGAGGCGTGATTGTCAGTATCGAGCGCTGAGAGCTAAGAAACTCACGCACAATTGGTCTTTGCGCTCCCCAGGCCGATGGAAGATCCATATCGTCCCCATGCTGGCCTAACTCGTTCTCCTCACTCTCCTCACTCTCCTCACTCTCCTCACTCTGGCCATGATTACCCTCATATTCCCCATCATTAGAGTCTAGACTCACATCCGCTGACTCTAAGAGCTGCTGCTGGTTGTACAGGTCAGGCTCTGGTACCTGGAGTCGTGAAGAAGCTGGCTCCCGCACGGCATCCCTCCTCCTACCTACAGCGGACCCAGCCATAACAGACTCAACACTGGGTGATATTATTATTGTTAATCCGTCCCTGGACCCAGATCCCCGGAAAGGTCCGCGAAGGACCTCCCTTCACCTTTGCCTTTCCTGCCTCAATGAACGCCCTCGGTCCGCCATAAGCCGCCGCTGTTGTTGTGACATACTATGCAGGTGTATAGTGATAGAAGAGAATTGAAGTGTATGATGTTGAGATGCAGGTGATGTTAGGAAGCCTCTATTGGTAGGTAGCTAAGGGGACGATATGGGGTGTGAACTTGGAAGATCGAAATGGTCGGCACAGCTTCCTCAAGAACTAAGGACATTCACAGTTCATCACTCGCTTTCATGTCCGCTGGCGTCAGCACACACTGCGGGTCCAAATTGCTGCTTGATACCTGATATAGGAATTTGTACCTGAAAACTTGGCTGCGCTGCAATTTCACTGGGGCAATACGAGTGTTAGGTACTTGGGGTTCCTGAACCAGATGAAAAAAGATTTATCAGAATGTACAGACTAATCTATTTTGAGTAGGTCTGCCAAGCGGACTGAAACAAATGCGGGTAAGGCTAGGGCTCATGCCCAGACGCTAATCGCAGAAAGTGAAAGCTGCCGCTAAGACTCAACCGATGGGATATAAGATGAAAAGCTAGGATAGGAATGGTAATGAAGGGGGCAACCTCGAACAAAAAACAGCTAGAGAAGAACAAGAATCATCTGCACAGGCCCAAAGAGCAAACCGCTAAAGCGAGCAGAGAAAACATATACCAAATGAAAAAGAGCAAGAAAAGAGCAAGAATGATCTGCAAAGATTCTGAGAGCCGGTCCCATGAGCCGACCCGGTAAATGCAGAACAGCTGGTGACAAATAAGAATGGTTGGCAAAACACTAAGAGAGACCCCGTAGAGCAACAAAGTGTCCGTACAATACATTGGGTTTGGGCAACCCAGAACGGCAACAGCCGGGCCAATCCAAACAAGAAATGTGTGGGAAAAATACAAGGATGACTCGCAAAACTCGAAAAGTTAAACTCCAAATAAAAAACGCACAAAGGAAACACCCGCAGTATCTGCGGACAGTCGCAGGTCTAAATTCAGTATACTGATCAGGGGAAGCAGCTCAGACTAGCGGGCTAATCTAAAACGGAAATAGTCAGGAAACAGCGCGAATAACATGAAGTCTAGAAACAACAATGAAAACACTAAAAGGAAAAGTCGAAGGGTCCATCATGGCCTAGTACTTGTAAATTGTTTGAAATGGACCTCCACCCTCAGCTAGCCAGACATTGGCCACATTGGTCAGGATAGGAGAGCTTTGTTTGCAGAGCTAGTGAGCCAGGACAGAAACGAACATGAGCGGACTGCCCACCCCCATTTCTGCCGGAAACGCTGCAGACCTTGCCAACAGAAGGGATGAAAAACCTGGTAGTTGTAACTGGAACTTAGCAGGTGTAGTGTATGCACTTGAGTCAGTTGGGGAGTCAGCGCGGGGGCTTATTTCACGTTCGACTTCTTTAGCTGTCGGAACATCCGCACACACATCGCCAGTATGCGGATCCTCGCAGGGGGAATGGCTTGTGCTGGGCGTATCGACTTGTGTCGCCAATGTGTTGACAGGCTCCTCAGCCCCGGAGGCCAGCATCAAAAAGATGCGGCGCTGACCTTCTCCCCTCTGCCTGCTCAGAGGCTGTAGACTCATGATGGTGACCCGGATTGGGTGTAAACGGAGACGGACTATTTGTCGCACTAGCCCTGTCACCCCGTTGCAAACTGAGATTATGCTCCCCATCGCGTCTGTCCGGCTCAACCTCAATGCCGGAATCGATTGCCCCTACCTGACGGGCCAAGTTAGCACGAGGGACAGACGCTTGCGTATCAGAAGACTCTTGCTGTGATTCACCAACATCGGCCCAATTGATGCGGTGTGTTCGCCCAGTCTTTTATATCGTATTACAGCTCCTGGTGGTCCTTGTTGAGGTGGTTCGCTTTGCAGCCGCAGTGGATGTCTCAGGCTGGTAGCCATCTAGGCTCTGTGCATCATCTCGACCAGCGGACCCGTCATCCCACGGGTCTGAAGCAGTGCTCCGGTGATCATGTGCAGCAAACAGGATCTCACCGGGACGAGGAGCGCTATCCTCTGTATCATTCCTTCGATGGCAACAGAAGAGGAGATCTCTTGGTTTACTTGGGGGATTCAAAGACCACCATATGCGGACAAGTCGGCTATTTGTGATACGGATCATTTCTGCAAGCGGCAGCGGCTCCTCTGTATCATCCTGCATCAGACGTGTATCCTGTCTGGTCGCACCAATAAACATACGAAATCCGACACCCGGTGCAATCGGTGTGTCTATGCCCGCCAGCAGTTTCGAAATGGTGGGCTCAGTTAGCTCCATCCAGTAAACAGGTCTCTAACTTTGCCACTCGATCTTGTCCATCCTGACAGGAAGTGAGCTGCTTGGGTGGACTACGAATCACTCATCTATCCAGAGACGGACAGACAGTGCGGCGAGACCTGCAGGAGCTGTATTACCATATATGGTACATGTTTATTGCGGACACTGGGGGATAACTTACGCTCATTTCTGGCGGGGGTGGGGTCCGGAACTGGAACAGCGGCAATGGGTGCTCGCAACATGTCTCTTAAGAGACCCTCATGTTTTTTTGCTATGTCCTTTAACAAAAGGTCGAGGCTTTCGGTAAAACGTTCAGCACGGGGTTATTAGCCTGCCAGATTCCCGACCTCTGCCTAACAGGCCGGAGGGTAAGAGCATGTACCTGGATGGCCGCCCATTGTCTGGCAGTACTCTGCTTCCACTCTGGGATCCTGTCTTGCTCCATCTAACGTTTCATAGCATTTCGCCAAGCTTTATACTCCGGACTACAGGTTCCAGGGTGGGGGAAGCCGCAAACATGCTTACATCAGATAACATCACCGTCGTTTTTAAAGGACCCCGATTTTTCGAAAGTGAGACCAACCTTGGAGGCTGCTATTGTAATAGTGATCGAGGTGGGGTGTAGTTGATGGATCGGAAAGAGGCTGCTTGTTGGGGGGGTTTAAAGTGTCCCTCAGCCGATGGAGGATGGCCACTGGTAGATGCTTGTACTTTTGAGGATGAAGGATTGTGGAAGATCTGAAAATAATAGAGCGGGCCTGGTGGACGGTAAAGGGAGTTCTTCCGATGGCAATGGCTGTGAAAAGGCTCTTGGCTAGGGAAACGCAGATATGTAATCTGAAATGAGCTGAGGATACACTGGTGATACTGGGGACAAGTGAGAGGTTGTTCTGAGCGTTATAGATCCTGTTAGGATGGGTTGGCGGATCGAGGATGTGATTGTCAATGGGGAAAGCATTATGGAGAGAAGATGGAAGAGGGGGAAGAGAGAGCTTATATTGGCCGCAGGAGAACAGTTTTAGTGGGATTCGCAGGATTGTACCCTGTACAAACCTGAATATCATGAAAAGTCACGTCACCCACATACAATGACGATAGGTTTCAGTTAAGGTTTTAAGCCGCAACGGAGCCGTATGGGAGCCGCGACCCATCAGCCAAGGCACTCCCATACCCTTAATAAAGAACAGGTTTCACAAGTTAAACCGTGAATAATGGTTGGCAGCTTGAATGTCTGGACCAGTTCGTCTTCCGACTTAACAAACTTGAAATTTTCCCAATTTAGCTCTTGAAAGAAACCTACCCTACACTTTGAAAGAGTGAGTCCACTGAGTCCCCTGTAGCTGCTCAGCCCATCTGCTTACGCATCCGCCAGACTACTAGCAGACCTTTTAAGTATCCGGACACCTTGGCGCCAAGACACATACAAATCAGCGCCAAGGTGTCCGGATATTAAAAAAAACCACTTGTACTTGAAAGAGAAACCCCACACACAATAACCTCAAAGACAACAAAGTCTCCTTATTGCAGGCGACGTTATCAACAAGCCGCTGCATACGAAAAACACCTTCAGAGAATGCATCTTGATATCCTTTTTTCCCTCAGCGCAATTGTGGACGCGGCTTCCATGAGACCTACTTTTGTTAGTGATGAACTTGACAACCTGACCGACTCAGACTACGAATCTGATTGCAGGCTCAAGATCCCAGATTCCATACAGCAAGTGGTGAGAGAGATGATATGCAGAATGATTCAGATATGGAAGACATTTCCCACCCACCGGTCCACGTGTGCCCTTCGGGTCATGAAACTATTCCCGATGCCGGCAGACGACTAGGCGAAGTTGCTAGCTATACAGAGCTCAACAAGGCCATAACCAATGACCCTTGGAGCCCTTTCTCATCTGAAAATCAGTTTAATTTGGCGAGCTGGTTTGTCCTAAGCAAGGGAGCCAAGTCAGAGATCTATGCGTACTTTGCGGGGGGTTTAGGCGCTACAGATAGGAGTTCATTCCGGTCTGCCTATACCTTCTGACAAGACCTCAACATACTGGACCCATTTCGTGAATACTTGGTGTGGGCGGAAGCCAGTCTTGATGATGGTCAACATGCAAAAACTTTCTATTATTGAAATATTATTGACTTTGTCCGGTACCTGATCTGTCAGCTGTCGCTTATAGCTCAGATATGGTTTACGCACCTATTCGAGAATATGATTCAAGTGGAGAGCGATTATATTCAGAGATGCATACGGCGGGCTGGTGGTGGGATATGCAGGTATGAGATAGGTCCTGACAAGTTCTTGGAGTGGTGTGTCCCGTGCTAACAGCGGATTCCGTTCCTTGGTAGAAAGCTTTGCCCGCCGGGTCCAGAGTGGTGCCCATTATCGGATTGTCTGAACAGTCGCACCTTACCAATTTCTCTGGAGATCAGAAAGCCTGGCCGGTATACATGACAATCGGCAATATCCTTTCGAGGACAAGCAGCAGCCCTGCCAAGATGCTAATCCTGCTTCTGGCATTGCTTCCAGTACCGCCAAAGTTCACTGGCGAATCAGCCCGTGCCAACGAAGCCCAGTGGCAGACCAACGCCGATGTCCTGTGTGCTGTCTTCGATCTTGTCCTGGCACCATTACAGCAGGTTGCCCGAGAAGGAACGGTAATGGATTGTGCAGACGGCAAAACACACCTTTGTTTGCCCATGTTGTCGGCCTGGATCGCAGATCATGCGAAGCATGCAGCCTTGCAAGGAATAGCCAGCAAGTCATGCCCAAAGTATGAGGTTCCATGTGAGGAGCTCGGTGGGAATCCACGGCGGATGTATGAGACCCACGACGACATGCTATATAGAGAGTAAGCCTTCAGGCCTGAGCCGGCAGATGCGGCTGGCATTGCAGAATACTTTCACCTGTTGGGAGTGAAAACAGGAAACAATGAATTCACCGGACTCGACCGAGTATGCCCCGCGAACATACACAAGCCTGACCTCTTACACCACATCGAACTTGGCTTATTCAAACATATGATGGAATGTGGGGAAAGGAATCCTGAACAAGCATAAACGGCAGCACGCGTTCGAACATGGTTGGAAAGAAATTCCTCTTTACCCCGGATTCACTGTACCGAAAAAGGCCTATCGCTAAATCACTCAAAGGCAAGGAAATACGATGCGCAATCTCAGCCGTTGTATTTCAGCCGTATTAGTGTCTGCATTGCGAAATCCGGACAGTTCTCAGTATCAGGATTTCAAGAGTCCTTTGACGTGTGTTAGCGCGCTGGTGGATTTCACTCTCATGGCTCAATATCGCAGTCATACACCAGACACACTTTCCTACATGGAAAGCTACCTGCAGACATTCCACCAGACAAAGGGCATTTTTCTTGAGTTCCGTACCTCGAAGGCTACCCACACTCAAGCAGATCGCCAGGATCTGGAGCTAAGGGAACGAATGGCAAATCAGCGTGCTATAGAAGTCCGCCATAGAAGTATCGCTAATCGCCGTCGGCTGGCTGATCAAGAGCGGCTTGAAAGGGCTGATCGGCGGGGAGATTTGATATGGTGTGAGAACCACTTCAACTTCATCAAGATGCACTAACCGACTTACTTTGGCTCCCACGTACGCCGTTTTGGATCCATATCGATGTATTCAACCGAGATCGGTAAACTAGCACATAAGGATCAGATTAAACATGGCTACCCCAGGTCAAACAAGAATGAAGCTGCCCGACAGTTCTTCTCGCACTATGGCGGCCAGCATGCCCTAGGAATAAGGTTGCAGACAATAGAAGCACTTTCGAAAGTTAAAGCTGTGATTATAGTAGAAGATAGTGGGATGGAAATGCCGACTGTTCCAAGTCCTAGCACACCTCGCCGGGTGCTTAAAGGCCGTATGAAGGAGAGCAGCACGCTGACCGAATTTTGCACAGCCCTCGATATCTATTATTCCAACATGATGGAGGAGATACTGTGGTTTCTCAGGCAGACTGCTGTGGATGACTGGCGGTTGCCTGCGGACCCCGCCGAACTCGGGTTACTTCCTGTAGAAGGATTTGCTCACCTTGAAATTACTGTGCCCGACTTTCAGGAAACTGCCAGGTTCCAGATACACCGGGCCCGCTGCACTGGAACAAAGGCATTCCCCAACGCTGGCTCTAGAAACGATGGGGTGTGGGTCCAGACTAGTGAGGAAGCGAACTATCGAGATTGACAGGGATGCGTGGTGGCTCCGTTGCTAGCACCTTTCAAGATAAGAAATATTCTAAGTGAGGCCGCAGCTGTCCCTCGCCTGGCATTGTTTCGCATACTCGATCCGATTAATGGTGGCAGATTTCACATTGCGAGTGAACATATTCGAGTCGGCAACTGGATCAATGGTCGAGACATGTGCATAGTCAGTATCGGGGTAGTGATTGGACAGGTGCAAGTAATTCCTACCCATGAGAAGAAATTGATAGTGAATCACAGGATTGATCTGAGGATGTTTAATGAAATATATTTAATTATTGTATCCAATTATGTACAGTATTTATTCTGCTGAGTTGAAACTGGGCACTTAAGGTGGCAGTTCACGTATTGAGTGTCCAGCTTCCACTTGGCAGGGGGAGTACTACACGATCCGCGGGCATTTAAGGTAATGTTTTAAATAGGTTGAATTGTTCTGCATGAATATACGGCCTAGTTGAAGCCGTACCCTTAAGGTGGCAGTGCCCATATTCAGTGTCCGGCTTCAACTCGGCCGGGGGAGTACAACACGATCCGTGGCCATTTATGTCATTGTTTTAAATAGGTTGAATTGTTCCACAGAAATATCCGGCCGGGCTGAAGCTGGACCCTTAAGGTGGCAGTTCCCATATTGACTGTCCGGCTTCAACTCGGCTGCAGGAGGCATACATGATTTGCAGGTATTGAATGGAATGTTTTAAATAGGATCAATTGGTCCATATGAATATATGGCCAAGTTGAAGCCATACACTTATGGTGGCAGTGCCCATATTGAGTGTCCGGCTTCCACTCGGCTGCAGGAGTACAACATGATCCGTGGATGTTTAAGGTAATGTTTTAAATAAATTGAATTGAATAGGTGGCCAAGTTGAAGCCGGCAACTTAAGGGAGAGATGCCCGTAGAAAGTGTCCAACTTGAACTCGGCCGCCTGAGTTCTGCAGATGATTAATGTTAAACTATGCTCCCCTGCGGGAAGGGAAGCTAACCAAAGTAAGGGGTCTGCATGGCTGCCGTGCTGGGCGTCTTGTGAACACTAAGGGCATTATGGATGTGACAGTTTGGTGCAGACTAAGAAAAAAGCGACGTAGGATGGCAGCGGACAGAAGCGGATGGAAGCGGACAGATCTAGGTCGGCAGAGGGGGGAGGGTAGCAGAGATGGTCGCCGGACGCGCGCAACCGCATGGAGTAGGCAGTAGGCCAGTAGATGAGAGGATAAAGGGGCAGATACCAGTGGGAGGCACGAGGACGGAGTGGGGCCGCGACAAGCACGTCAGATGCTGTGGAGGGAAAGTGGTGTGTCCAGGTGCGCCTGACGCAAGAAATGAAAGGCAAAGAAGGCATGGAAGACCCAGGAGGACCGGCTGCAAAGAGCAGACAGTATTCGTCTGGAAGCGTGCTCTGTCCGTACGGAGAAAAAGCTTTTTTTGCTCATGCTCCCACGACTTGATTCACTCTTTCCGTTTGTTGATCGGTTTGGGACTAATACGCTCTCAATATCTTTCGCTTAATCCCAAGCCTTTTACACAATGACTCCCAACATTCACTTATGAACTTGGTATCCATATCCGAGATGATTTCCTATGGTAGCCCGCCAAGCTTCCATACTTCCTTAAGGAATACTCGTGCCACCTCTTTAGCGGTCGCATTTTCTTGTAATCCAATACAGTGGGCCATTTTCGTGAATCGGTCTACTACATCCATTATCTGTGTATAACCTGCTGATTTTAGAAGCTGGGTGATAAATTCTACCAACGTTGCGGCCCAAGCTGCATAAGGCACTTGTAGGGGATTAAGTAACTCAAAGGGAGCATTGGGGCATTTGCTTGTTGACATGAGGTACAGGATCGGACATAGTCGTTTCCCCAATCGGTTATCCCTTTCCAATAGAAATAGCTTGTGATAATATCTAGGGTCTTTTCTTGTCCCAAATGTCCTGCTATCGTGGAATCATGTCAACTTTTAGCAATAAGGGTTTGCAGATCTTTGTTATTAGGGATAAACAGGTGATCCTTATAGTAGTGTAAGCCTTCTGATATCGACCATTGCTTATTTAGTTCCTTTTCTTCATTCGTTAAGGTTTCCAACTCTTCCTTGCCTCGCATCCAGTTCTCATCCTCTATTGCTGCTTCTTTAACCGATGATAGACAATCTCCTTCAAATTTTCTTAACTTGGTGTTAGCAATAATGGCATTAGATAGAAGGACATGGTCCTTGTGTAATATTGGGTATTGATTGATATCGAAGGGATTGTAGAACTGATGGTTGCCATCTGCTTGAAGGAAGCATATCATCTGTTGAACCGCTTTCAACTCCACTCCTAGCCCACTACTTCCAAATACTTTCTCTACCCTTTCCGTCACATCTAATCCTTCTACCTCCATCCAATCTTGATCATCTAATCGTTCCACAATTAGCCGAGCTATGCGGTCAGCTTTCCTTACTTCATAGTTCAGACTATTGTGGTTAACAAACAGGACCTTAACTTCTCTTCTATGATCGGCGTCACTAACCCGTGCGTCTACCGAGATTCCTTTAGTTGCCAAACCACTTCTAGGTTTATGTGACCCTAGGTTCCTTCTGGTACTGCAGTGGCGAAGCCAATCTTAACCTGTGCTAGGTTATTTGCCAGAATGTGAATATCTTTACTACAATAGAGGTTGTGTCCTGGTGGTAGCTTTGACCTATTTTGTCAGGATTCGTGCATCTTCTGAGAGTCTTTGTACCATAATCCCCATTTCCTTTTCCATTTGAGGCAATCCCTGTTAGAGCTGTTCCACTTTTGAACCCAATACAATGGCCATTTGGAATTTTCCAAAGTGCTTAGGTTGCAGAATTTGTTGTTTGCGATGCGTAGCTCCCTCCTCACGGCAGGACTCTGGCCGCCTACTCATAACATCTGGCTTGCCTCCTTTGGTACCCGACGATAAACTATTTTAAAGTTAAAGCCAGACATTTTTTAAGCCTACCTTATTTGTCTATACGTCCAGACTTTTGTTGTAAGGAAATACGATAGGTTTTGATTATCGGTATAAACTGTTACCAGTTTTTCAGTTCCCTCCAGGTAATCTCTCCATTCCATGAAGGTGACAACGATAGCTAGCAGTTTCTTATCGTGGATATCGTAATTGCGCTCACCTGGTGAGAGTTTGCGGAAGTGAAATGCCACAGGATGAAGCCTTTTGCCATGGAACTGTCACAAGATGCAACTGAGTGCATAGTCACTCGCGTCTGTTTCCACTCCAGTGTTCAAATCTGGATAGAAGTGACATAGAATAGGAGCTGAATTGAATCAACATTTCAGGTCCTGAAAGGCCTCGTGTTGTTCCTTTCCCCAGAAAGCCCTTTTGGGGTCCCCTTTTAGTACGTTGGTAATTGGTGTGCTAATCGCCGAGAAGTCTTTTATAAAACAGCGGTAAAAATTAGCAAACCCCATAAAGATTTTAACATCTTTAACTAAGGTAGGGGCTTTCCACGACTTAATTGATTCCACCTTCTTTTCGTTCCGAGTCACACCATCCATTACATCCACATAACCCAAAAAGTCCACCTTTTTCATATGAAACACGCTTTTCTCCAAAGAGATCGCCATTTGGTATTCCTGAAGTCATTGCAAAACCTTTCGAACAAGTATAATATGTTCCTCAGGGGTCTGATATTAGAATTGGATATCCTCAATGTATACAACGACTCCTTAATCTAGCAATTCTTGTAATATTTAGTTCATCTTGGTTTGAATGGTAGCGGGTGCATTAACCAATCCAAAAGGAATATCCGGATATTGCTAATGGCCATAACGGGTTCAGAAAGCTGTTTTCCATTCATCCTCTTTCCCTATTCTTATTACGTGAAAAGCGTCTTTCATGTCCAGCTTGGTAAAGATCTGAGCGTCTCGGACCTGATCTCTTAATTCTCTCATAAAGGGGATACAGTATTTATTGTTTACTGTAACCTCGTTTAAACCTCGGTAGTCGACAACTAGGCGTAGGCGAGGTCGGGCTTTGGTACAAAAACGATTGGTGCACCCCCTGGCGACTTGCTGGGGGAAATCTTTCCTTGTATGAGTAGATCGTCAAGGCATTACCGGAGGGCTTCAAGCTGTTTCTGTGATAACGGATATATCGGTCCCCAAGGTGGTGGGGTATCTGGTTTGAGATCGATGGCATGGTCAAAGGTACGGCAAGTGGCTAGCTTTTGTGCCGTACAAGGTCTAAAAAGGTCTAGGTAATCGTTGTATTTGTCTGGCAAGCGATCAATGATAGTAAGTTTTTTCTTCATCAATCCTTTCAATCCTGCCTATGACCACAGCGTTGGGATCGTTTAGTACATCTGCATCCCATTCCACCGAGATTCCCTCATCTTCTAGGAGGAGATGGTATTGGCAATCAGTATTATCAAAGCACCATGTGTGTGCGTCAGCAATATTTTTTTTGAGTGTTCCTGGTTCCACTACCCAAAGGGTATAATCATTCCATACTTTCCTGCTGGGGCCATTTCGCAGGAAACGTGCGATAACTGTTTGTTGTTTCCTATTTCTAGATATAAAAGTTTCCTAAAGTGTGATCTACCTGAGGAACTTGCTTCTCCAGTGAAACCTTGGATTTGGATTGCATCACCCCAAGAGTGGTAGGGGATGAAAAGGTCCATAACGAGTTGTTCGTTGATAAGCAAGATATTCGATCAACAGTCTAACAAGACTGGGATTCGATAGCATTTGCCGAGGTATAAATGTGTGCGTGTCCCTCAGAACACTCATAGCCGTGTGGTTTGTGGATAATAATATCGGTTCACTTAATGTGACCGTAAGTTTTGAATTTACCTTGCTTAGAAGCCATTGTGGGTGTTGTATGGTTGGGTGTTTGTTACAACTCATGCCTTCTTTCAACCATATAGGTCTCCTCGGACAAAGGTTCTATAATAAATGATTAAAATATTTTATACTTTCTGGCTACCCACTACAAGCGGTCCTTATAACCTGCCATGAGGTTTCCGAAGATATAAAGCTCACTAAACGAGCCAAATCCCAATGCCAAGCCATGCCGCATAAAACAAACCTAAAATAAACAAACAATAAAAATAAACAAAACTTAGCTTTCGTGTAATGTGGTTGTCTTAGCGATATTGTTTGTTGTCCCATAGTTGAAGTTGTTGTTGCATAAAGAGGTTCTTTGGTGTTTTGAGGTTACGCGAGGTTGGGGTATAATGCGTGATCATATGATTGTATTTCAGAACTGTTTGCCATGCTCTAGTTGGTGAGATGGGGCAGGCCCACCTATCTTTACCCGTAGGGTCAGGTGTTCGCGTCCAGTCTCTGCCAAGAATAAATATGATTTGTACTAGTAGCACCTTGGGCCAGGGAAAGCCCGGGGGGTTTTACAGCCCCTGATCCTTATCCCAAGACCCCTAAGTGTGTACATTGCGAAAAGTGTTCCAAATTAGGAATATCCGACCCCTTCGGGGGAAAGAAAAAGTCCTCCTTTGGGGGGCAACTCAAACGTCCTTTCTTGAAAGAGAAAACCCCGGGTGCCTTCCTCCCAAGGTACCCATCCACTAGTCACTTTGCTACATGTTCGATGGTTCGTCCAGGTGTGCTATCCCCCCATTCTGCAGCGAGAACATTTGTACGAGTGCCAAGACTTTGCCAACAATTTCCGAAACATGCTGAGGTGTAACATGTGTAGTGTTCGTTACGGGGCGGGGCAGGGCGGGTTTTCACGCGCCAGACCCCGCCCTTACACAGGGCCGGGGGGGTATTTTTCGGGTAATCCCCGCCCCGCCCCCGTCCGGGGCCCACCCGCACTCATTCCCTGGACGGGGCCCCGTTTGTTACCACCTATTTTGACCGGGGACCGGTCTGGGGTATGGGTGGGGCGGGGGCCTGAGCGGGGACAGGGGCAGGGAATGCCGAAAAAGACACCCCGCCCTAGGCCTTTGAGTGGGGCGGGGCGGGGAAAAGGGCTGGGGGCCCGCGTTTTTCGGGGCCCCGTCCGCCCCGTAATGAACTCTAAACATGTGTGAAATGTTCTTCATACTCACTTCCTGCTTGCCTTAAGAATAAGTGGTATCTGCCTGCTTCTCGAATCTAAGACACGACTTTCTCGTGTCCCTGTCATTCTGAAGGACACTGTGACATCCGCCGTAGTTTGTCCACAAATCGAGATAAATAAGGACTTATAGGCTTAGGAAAGAAAATACTTAGATGTTTTGCAACGCGTGCACCTATGACATTACTCTATCGGATCGTTCTCAGATTTGCCATGGCCTTTCTCGTGGTATTAGGTTAACCTTTACAAGTTGTTCTTGGCCCGATAGAGGAGGTTAGTGCACAGCGAGGGCCCTAGTTCTTGGTTTGAATGGTTGTTTAGGGTTTCCCCTATTTTTGTATGCGAAGGTAGCTGCAATCAAGATTGGCTTGCAGCATTTTCTCCATCTGTGGTTGTCATTGCTGCAACGTGTGCAGCGTTTCTCCTTCTTTCGTTTCTCAACCACATCGTCCTTGAGCCCTTCATATGCCTTTTTCCAATCGGTATGTTCATCCTTCACGCTCCTCTTATTTTTATTTTTGACGGTGTTATTCTGCGGAGCCTCTCATCGGCACGATCCCTTTGCAGCTTTATTGTCCGGCCGCTTTTTCATATTTGGTTTGCAACCTTGGTCGGATTCTTCTGGTCTTCGCTTAGGAGGAGGTGCCTGGGGGGTCGTTAGCGATTTTGATAATTTTCCTCTTTCTAGAAGTTTCTCCTCTTGCCTACCCACGTTTGTTAAGATTTCCATCTATTGCTCACTGATGGCAAATGAAAAATGAGATAGTCAATGTAAAGTTTCTTGAGTGAGTTGGCTTTCGACACGGACCCTCCACGCTATTCCTGATAGTACTGCTTTGATGTTGAGATTTTCAAGGAGGAGAAGGTATTTATGGATTTTGGCTTATAATTAATCCAATCCATTTTATCTAGGACGTAGTGTTCCTTCTTGAGATCAATATATCTTGTGATCATAAATTCTTGTCAGAATCTTTCCCCAGTTGAATAATCGGGATCTCTAATGAAGGCTCCTATTCCTCCCAGGACCTTTCGATATTTTTCTGCAAAAGGGGCTCCCTTGTTTCATCGTGTTTTTCCCATGGCAAAAACGATGCGCTGAGAATGGTTCTCCCATTGGTAAGGCTTTTGATCAAAGTAATCTTCAGATGTGGTTAGCCAGTTTCTAACATCCTGGTTATCATCACCCTGAAAAAAGTAAGGAGGTTCAGCCACATTTTTTGTTGATTGTGTCGGTGTACTGAGTTGTTGTAAGAATTCTAGTATACTTCTTGGAGGGGGAGATGTGTCTCTAGGGACCGATGGTCTTCGCGGGTTGCGTTCCGGATATCTACCTCTTCTGCCCCTGCGATCGTCTTCTCCTTTATCATTATTGTCGTCATCCTCACTAGGGTCTGGGTCACGATCACTACCAATATTACTTTGCCATGGTAGAGGTGATTGGAAATTTCCTACACTGTCTACTCCCTTTCCTTGATCTTGCCTTGGACTAGAGGCTGATCGCTTATCGAGATTAGGATTATTTGGAGGAATTCAATGATCGAATTGTCTGTGGTTAGAAGGTTCTAGATCACCATCACCTGCCTCCGTAGGTCAGATGGTACAGCTGGGCTTTTCGTGATGGTCTATTCTGTCCGTCAAAGCTTGTATCGCCATTTGAAACTTTTGATTTTGTTTGTACAGAAGCTCCTTTGTTGCTTGATGGTCTTTTTGATGCTGTTTAGCTGCATTTGCTTTCTGTTGATTTAATAGTTCTGCACCACGATCTTCCTGGTGTCTCAGGACTCGTTACCATTCAACATGCTGTTTTTTGAGTTGTTCAGCTACTTGCGCTTTGAGGGATAGTACCTCTGCGTCCAATATTTTGTCTCGCACATCCAAACATTTCGTGTTTTCCTTTTGCTGACCTTTTTGGCGGCTAAATTCTTGTGCAATTGCTATTTTTAGCCGTTGCTGTTCATCATGGATCAGCAAAAATTATTATACGCGTCCAGCGCGTCCCGTGCATTAGACGCTCAGGACGCTCAGAACCTTAACCGTTACTTGGGATGCCATTCCCCATCTACCCCTGCGTCCACGACGTCCCGACGATGTTTACCACCAAGCGCATGCTCCAGATACCCTCAGACCGTGAGCTCCCCCGGATCCCGACGAGCCCCTTCCTGTGCCTCCCTCTTGATGGTGGCATCAAACTGCACACTAGGATTGGGAAGACTATGCGGATGCTTAGTTTTCCGGATGCTATACAGCGATATTTGAACCCCCTCTGCATCAATTGCCATGTCTGGCTATAGGCTCCCAATGCCTTCCAAATAGCACACATGTTCGTCATGACGGCATCGTAATAGCTCACTTGCATACTCTCGACGGCGTCGTGATAGCACACCTATTCCAGACCCCGTCTTGACGACGTCGTGATAGTTCACATGAATACTCTCGACGTCTTCGTGATAGCACACATATTCCAGACGCCGTCTTGGCGACCTCGTAATAGCTCACATGCATACTCTTGACGGCGTCATGATAGCACACATATTCCAGACACCATCTTGATCGTCCACTATTCATCCGTATTACAGAGTGCCATTGACACAAGCTTCGAGGGGCTGGTGCCCCTTGTATTGTGACTTTGAACCTCATCAACATCTTGATATTCTATTATTACTAGTCTACAGCAGTGACAAGGGCGTCCAGGACACCCTGGCCACGGCAATTCTACGTTTCTGAGGTCTCGCCCAGATCTCGCTCAGAAATGCACACCAAATTGTCCTCACGGCTCCACAGATCGGCCAACCGAATCTAATAGTTTACATTTCCTCCAAATCAAATTCAATAAACAACGGTTCACAGATCGCCAAGTCTACAAAAAACGATTCTCTCCCACGCCTGCGTCACTTTCCTGTCAGTCGTCCAGGCTCAACGATAGCCGACTGGTGAAACCCCGGGTCGCTGGCCCTTCTTCAGCTAGTCCAAGCATCAGCTCCTGTGAGTTACCTTAGCTCACCGGATCTGAATCTAGCATCTGAAAAGCCTGGGCAAACGACGCCTGGTTGTAGTCGAACGACAGTTCGCTCCCCTGGGATGCATCTTGACTCTGCCGGTAGTGCTCTAAACCCCCGGCGTGATTGTTGAGCGGTGTCTGTTCCTGCACAGCAGCTCATCTTGGATTCCGGCTGGATAGCTGACGCCTGGATAGCTGATGCTCCAGTTCGGCATGAACTGTGTCATGATTGTCAGCAAAGCCTTCACAACTTTCCTGCATCATACGATGATTTTGCTGGATACTGTCTGTGATCATCTCACGCTGATTCCTGAGCATGAGTTGCTGCATTGGCCGTGCTACTGCCCGCCAGGTGTTCTTCTGCCGCAAGAAAAGGTCTTGCAAGATTGGTTAGTCATCAGAACAAAAACCAAGAATGGAGGGGACATTGAGGGTCTCCTACCTCCAACTGCGTAAGGCTTGAAGTCCGGAGGATCCTGATACACCCCAAGTCGATATGCGCGGAGTTGATGGCACAGGATTGGACAACTGAGACACACCATTGTACCGTTGACACGATTGATGAATTCCGGGTCTAGCATCCCAAGCTTTCTCTTGCCATTGAAATACTTACCATAGATGGCGTCGGCAATGTGAGGCGCGAGGAACAGGAATGATATAGGCTGCATCCAGGTCATAGTCAGTCGTGATTGGAAGTCCTTGTTGGGAGACGGGCGATGGGCTGATACACACCTCATACCCATTTGAGGGGCACATGAACCTGGCATCCTCGAGAAGGTATTCGACTCTACGAGCCATGGCAGTGGGGTTGCCTGGTAGTCTGTATAATTCCCATATATGATTTTTTATATAATGGACGAACTGCGCCTACACGCCAGACTGTTTTTGATGTATCTTTCGTAGTTAGTGCAGCACGCTTTATGTTAGTGACCTCTGACTAACAATGTCTATACTCTACGACGGCGGTTCAAATATTTCCGGCATCCGCAATCACATCTTGCCCCCGACTCTAAACACTATGCACCTCAGACGTCAAAGCAACCGGGTTCGGGAGTGGGTTAACATAAAGGGTGTACTGAAGCATCAGATCCTTTGCTACGCCTAGTATTTCCCCCTCCACACCTGTCACCGTGGTTAGCAGCGAATTAATTACATGCCGGACAGACACAGTTCGTCTGGTACTCGGTTGGCCTGGTGGACACGAGCTCCGGATAGCAGACGTTGTTGTGCTAGGGACGCCAAGTGGGGACCAATATCGCGCTACGCTTGATGATGGGAATGTCGCCGGGGACAAGGGCCTACCGGGAGTTATGGTCCCACAGGCCGCAGGTATCCGTGGGACAATTGCTGCGTCCTGTGAACCAGACATGGTCGAAATTCCCACCGTCCTTAGGCGCTTGTTTCCGTGTGTCTTGACCAATTGTAGCACACGATGACGTCTCGGTGTTGTCTCATCTGCCCCACCGAGGTTCGCTCCTTCAGGTTCGGTGTCCGGTTCAGTTTCGTCTTCTGGATGTGACATCTGATATCATCACTGCTATCGTCGCTGAGGCGGACATGTTCCATATGCCCTTACCCGTCAGCCTCCATCTCAGGTTCAGTATATGCTGTGGTCTGAATTGTGCTACTCCAGAGGCACTTGGCCGGTCGTGCTAGAAGCCGTCTCGCGATTGGTGGTGGGGAAGAATTACAACCCGACGATTCAGCACTATTGAAGCTGCCGGATTTGGTCTGTATTGTTACCGATCAGGACAGCCTATCCGCTGGTACGACGTCGCGTCTACGTCCGTTCATATTGCCCCCTCCTGAGGTTGGCTGATTCGATCCCATAGAGTCGGGTATCACCTCGCTCCTTCGCCTGCTCAGATTCCCACTCGTGGAGTTGCCTCACTCGACCCCATCGAGTGGGATATGATATCGCACCTCCGCCCATTAAGATTGCGTACCCGGGGTGCTGGCTGATTGCTGGAATTGAGATGCATGTGGGTAATAGGATGCGTAGTGAACGTTGGTAAAGATTGGAGTCAATCTGACAATTGGATGTATCGAGTTTGGTGGAAGCGAGGAGTGAGTAGTTTCCTTTCGTAGAAGAGGACGCGTTAGGTCTTATTCATGTACCCAAGGATTTAGGGGTGTGGTAGGCTCACTTACTATTGCTCGGTATCCAAGGGAGGGATGTGCCTACACAAAGGGGTTTAAACTTTCAATACCATATCCGCGGTTCAGGAATTAGGTGTAACAATCCTATTGTTAGGTAGTTATGCAACAGGCAACGATAGTGGTTTCCTATAGTGAGCAAGTCTTCTTCTTTGTAATAAGGCGTAGGGAAATACTATCTCTTCAGATAGTATGGGACTGGCTTGCTCGTCTTGTGTCGTTTGTTGATAGAACTATCACAATAGTCCTATGTTCGGGCAACCTGTCGAGACTGTCACAATAGTCTCCAGGTTCTTAGAGCGTAGGTTCTCGCAGAGGAGGAGTGTATGTAAAGAGAGTAAAGCGTAATCGTATTGCAATATCTTGAGTATAGAAAAGTACTTAGATGGTGGCGTGAAGATCCTATCTCTTGGTCGTTTTTCTTTTTTTCTTTTTTTTTTTTTTTTTGTAATCAAATAGTTATTATG
>Ga0307509_10002701_pt1 | contig 28312 bp, 31 predicted proteins | sample 10_EM_MG_FD_202245 | JGI IMG/M metagenome (GOLD analysis project Ga0307509, IMG submission 202245) | Populus trichocarpa ectomycorrhiza microbial communities from riparian zone in the Pacific Northwest, United States - 10_EM | ecosystem: Host-associated > Plants > Roots > Unclassified | place... | reverse complement strand
GATGGCTTAACGTCAACCCCTAGGCAGTAGCCATGATGGGGGAAGAGAGGTGGGTGGGGGATAGTGACGATGATTTCCCGTGGTGTTGAGATTTCAATCGCCGGAGGTGGAGGAGAGATGGTTCGTGCGGAGGAGAGATGGTTCGTGCGGAGGAGAGATGGTTCGTGCCTATCTCTTGGTCGGAACCAAGCACCTTATATAGGCATCTTCCGACAACCCTAACCCTGGTGACTCATCACCTTGCGCTACATAAACCCCTATGACTCATAGTGAGTCATAGCGCGAAATCCATCGATGACTCATATGAGTCATCGCACAACATTCCGTTAACCAATCAAAACTCATAAACCAAGTCATGTGCTCAAACGAGTCACATGCGTGAAACCCATGACTCATAATGTGAGTCATGTGCGAAAGTCATTACATCATATGATGTCACTATCGTGAGTCATGAAACAATCAACCAATCAAAATATAACAATGACTCGCGAGTGCGTGGTCATGTGAGAACTATCAGTCAAGTGACGTCATAGTGTGAAATCCAACATACCTTATGACTTATAAGTATGAGTCATGTGAAATCTGCCTTGGTTAGTCACAATTTGTGACAGATCAGGTATTAGACTTAGTTCACGATGCATCAGAGAACACAAGGCGACGTCTGATAAAGTCACGATTGGATCAGGACGCGGCATATATAGGGGGTGAGATCAGGAAGAAGTGACGAGACATCAGTACCGGAGAGATCAGGATCGTGGGATCCGGACGAAGGAGGTGGGAGCAAAAAACATCGGGATGCGAGGTGGGAAGATGAACGAAGCCCTGACGTTCGGTGAGAAGGAACCGGCGTCAGGGCAGGAGAGTCCTGGATCTGAAGGCGTCAGGGCGGCAGAAGCCTAGATCAGACGACGTCAGAACGCAAAGGCGGTGCACCAGACGCAGTCAGGACACACAGGACTTAGGGGTCCGTGTCGGGATAGCGTCAGGACGGACGGCGCTAAGTAACGCAAACTCAGGACGCAACATCGCATCGACATTGGCTCCTGATTCGCGATTAGCGTTCGGGCGACAGGTGCGTCAGACGCACAGGACGAACAGGACGCAGGGTATTATTTTTGCTGATGCAAGGATTACACCGATTGCACAAGTTTCAGGGTTATAGCACTGATGCACACATTCTCAAAGATTACCGAAGGAATCGTCAATCAAAGGCTGATGGTGATAGCATACAAGACGGACACGTACTGCATCAACCAGATGGGGAGCCTACCACAAAGATCAACAGTTGATATCGCTTTGTCACTAAATCATTGGACACCCGAATCCCAATTTGCGGGGAAGAAGGTCTCTTCAGTTTTCCTGAACGTCAAAGGAGCTTTCGATAACGTTAACCACAAAAAGCTACTCGACCTGCTCGGTACCGATGGAAAGGTACCTGAGTATTTGGTTGACTGGATATCCAACTTCATATGCACCAGAGAAATCGTGCTGGCTTATCCAGGTAGCCCGAGGACTCAAAACAGGGTCGACAAAGGCATACCCCAAGCTTTACGGCTATCACCTTTACTGTTCATAATCTATGTCAGGTCTCTGCATTCTGGCCATGAACCAACCGACACTTTTACCTCCTCATACATTGACGACTTTCAGATAAAGGTAGCTTCCACGAGCTGGTACAGAAATACAAGAATCCTGGAGGAACGTGTCCAGAGTATCAACTCTGAGGCAGCAAGCCTTGACCTGTCCTTCAGCATTGCGAAAACCGAAATGATGCACTGGAGAAGCTGGAGGGAGAAGGGGGATCGGTCAGAGTGCCCAATAATGTTTTAGTATCATGTGGTCCAGCCAGCCAAGAAGATAATAAAGTGGCTTGGCTTCTGGCTCACTCACAATGGAGAGACCTCAACACACTTTGCGAAGAGATTGGCGCTAGCCCAGCTGGCTTTCCTACGAATATAAAGGCTGTCAATGCCCAGAAAAGGCCAAACCCCCTACAGGGCCAGGCGACTAGGGAAAGGCATAACTTGAATACTACCGACGATACTGTACGGGGCTGAGATTTTCGACCCAACAGTGAACATGACCAACAAAATACAGAAGTTTTGGAATAGGGTCCTTCGGTGGATCACCAACGCTTTCTACGCAACCAATGTCACTATCGTGTCGGCCGAGGCGTGCTTAGCACCCATCAAGCTATACATGAGACAGGCTAGAGAAATGATGGCAGTTAGGATCACCACGGTGATCCCGAGCAGTAATATAGTGTCACAAATCGTGACTAAGCAAGGTTGATTTCACATGACTAATACTTATTAGTCATAAGGTATGTTGGTTTTGCACTATGACGTCGCTTTGACTCATAGCTTTCACATGACTGCGCACTTGCGAGTCATTGGTTGATTATGATTGGTTGATGGTTTCATGACTCACGATGGTAATGTCATATGATGTAATGACTTTCGCACATGACTCATATTACGAGTCATGGGTTTCACGCACGCGACTCATTGAGCGCGTTATCGGGTTTATGCGTTTGGATCGATGGAAAAGGATGTGCGCAGTTGACTCATACGAGTCAGCTGATGGATTTCGCACTATGACTCATTATGAGTCATAGGGGTTATGTTACGCAAGGTGATGAGTCACCAGGATTAGGGTTGTGGGAAGAGGCCTATAAAAGGCACTTGGTTCCGACCAAGAGATAGGATCTTCACGCAACCATCTAAGTACTTTTCTATACTTTCAGATATTGCAATACGATTACGCTTTACTCTCTTTACATATACTCCTCCTCTACGAGAGCCTACGCTCTAAGAACCCGGAGACTATTGTGATAGTCTCGACGGGCCGCTCGAACATAGAACTATTGTGATCGTTCTATCAAGCACGCCAATCCACCCATCTTACTATCTGGAGAGATAGTATCCCTCAACGAATCACCTAAGACAAGCAAGCCAGTTCCGTACTATCTGAAGAGATAGTACTTCCCTACCTATTGGTGCAAGAAAACAAGACTTGCATACGCAGGAGACAACTGTCGTTGCCTGTTGCATACACGCTCAACAATAGGATTGTTACACACAGCAACAGCCATGCTACCCAGAGGCTACCCTGTGGTTGAGGATTACAGATACCCGCCAAATAGGAGACAGGCGTTCGACAACAACAAAGGAGGCGTGTACCCGAATGTCTGGAACTCATCCTCCATGACCTCTGGACAGGTCCGACTTCTGATTGATGAGGTGGGAGCGATTGCAGCATATGTTTACACCACAAGACCTTTCCTGATGAAACCCAACAGGCTATCCATGGTAACAGAACAGGCAGCTAGATCCTGGGTCGAAGCTAAGGATGTGGTCCGAAAGAAAATACAGAAAGAGTGGGTCAACTGGGAGTACACACACTACTACGAATACAGGCCCCCGTATAGGGAATGCTGGTACTTCATGACTTTCCCGAAGTTTAAGGCAGGCAGAATACACCAAATCAGAGCAAACAAGAGCAACTACCTGAAAGCACAGAAAGATTGGTCGAACCAGGACCAGGACCCTGGTTGTGACAGATGCGGGCAGGACCAACCGACCTTTCGACACATAATTACAACATGCCCAGCCCTAGAGAGCAAGAGACGGGGAAGGTGTCCTGAGATTTTTAACATAGGTAGAGATTCTATGCTATAGAAGGGTGATAAACCGGGGAAGGCCTTGATGAAGGAGTTCTCCTTACATGTTATGAAAAATTTGATAAACTTTCCTGTTAAGATGGGAGTTTTTCCTTTTACGAGAGACGATGATTTGAGGTCATAAATTGTTTCAGCCTGTGATAGGTAAAGATGGTTGAAGTTGATAAGTTTATTATCGTTTATTTGTTTATGTAGGCGGTGAAGAAGTTTTTTATGTTTTTTGGGTTTTCTAGGCCATACTTTAGGGTGCTTGCCGGGATTTTCCCGTATTTTACAAATAAATTCAAGGATTTAACAAAAAAAACAAAAACATACGAGGACCGGGCACCGGACGAGTAGTGCACTGGGAGATGGATATCAAAACATACTCACAGTCTCTATGGAACAAGTATGTAGTGGCATGAAGAGATTTCTGCGCTGCCTCGAGATCACGAAGGATTATACTGTGGTTAGGTGTCATTTAAATTTTCGACTAACTCTCATACGATTTGATGTATTGGTGTATGTACCAAGCCATTCGGTTCAATCGCAGTGGAATTTTAATGCTGTATTGTACAAGTGCCGTACCATGCGATGCTGGGTCGAAGGGTCTAGCATTTCCTGATACTAAAGTAGTAGGCACACGAGGGGGGGGGGTTGGGAGAACAAATTATGGGAATATTGATTGGACGGTTCCGAGGCATCTTTGAGGTTCCACAAAAGACCCCCGCTTTTCTTCAGCCCTCAGCCGACCCATCAACCGAACAACTCAACTCCCTATCCTCAACAAGCTTCCAAGTAGCGAAGATGTCCCATATCAACTCCTTCAATCCTACCAACTCTTTTAACAACGTGTGGAACAATTGTACTATTGCCGATAGCCGGTCTCAAATCTTGGCCTGGCTATCTCCTCTAGAGCCCAGACTGCGGCACCAGGACATTCGAGACCGCCGAGTCGAAAATGTAGGGGAATGGCTCTTACAGGCCGAGGAATTTAGAAATTGGAACGCAAGTGGTAGGGGAAGTGAATCTGATAATGCAGCTTTATTTTGCTACGGTGACCCTGGAGTCGGTAAAACTTACATTAGGTAAGAAGGACGAAGCTCGAGGGATGGAAGGGAAAGGACAAGTGCTGACACGCCGTGGTGTTAGTTCATTGGTGATAGACAGGTTGTGCAATCAGGCCCGGAGGCAAAATGCCGCCGTTGCGTGCTTTTACTTTGACTTTGCCGCCCGAACGGAGCAATCATCGACGAGTATGCTGGGCGCCCTTCTTAAACAGGTTTTGGGGGGGGTGGAAGAGATACCGAGGGAAGTATCGCAGACCTATGAAGACCAGAAAATGGTCATTGGTGGACGAGGACCACAACTTTCCGACATTGTAAAGATGTTGCAGACTACCTCTTCCGAAAGGCTTACATTCATATGTATCGATGCTATGGATGAATGTGCGCCAGAACACCGAGTCAAGATCCTTAATTCACTTGATCAAATCCTCCAAAAGTCTCCGCGTACTCGAATATTCATGACGGGGAGGCAACACGTTCAAGCCGAAATTGTAAAGCGCCTTTCTGGACGAGTAGAGAGTATAGCCATCACTCCAAGGAAAAGTGATGTTATCGGATACCTTCATACTAGGCTGAAGGAGGACACGAACCCTGACGCGATGGACAGTATTCTGGAGGCAGAAATTCTGAGGAAAATTCCCGAGGATGTTTCTGAAATGTATGTGGAACTAACGACACACCCGAACCTACCTCAAGTTATCCACTGACAGATACTTGTCTAGATTCTTGTTAGTCTCGCTAAATATCGATGCGATCCTACAAGAACCCACCATCCATCGCAGACGACAAAGGCTCAACTCGATGACCGATGGCTTGGGGCTGGGGGACGCTTATGGTGCAACACTGGATCGGATAAAGGGACAGGGTGGGGAGAAAGCGAGGCTTGGAATGGCCGCTTTGATGTGGATCTCCCACGCGGAGCGACCCTTGAAGGCAGATGAACTGCTTCACGCCCTAGCAATCGAGATAGGGTCGCTGGACATCAACAGCGATAATATTCTTTCAATAGGGACCTTGTTAGCCTGTTGCCAAGGACTTATTGTCATAGACAAGGAGGCTTCCACTGTCCGGTTAATTCACTTTACCCTTCAAGAGTACATCCGGGCTCATCCCCAGCTCTTTGATACCGCTCACTCGACAATTGCAGAAACCTGCTTAAGTTATCTGAATTCGCAGCAGGTCAAGGCTCTATCAACCACTCCATCTCCCGATCTCCAAAGGGCACCATTCCTCGAATATTCTTCTCTGTATTGGGGAACCCACGCAAAAAATGACCTCTCGGACTGCGCTAAACTGCTTGCGCTAAAATTATTTGACAACTACAATAACCATATATCCGCGAAAATCCTCTTAAGAGCACGAACGCGGCGTCATTACCGTGTTAATCTGGAGAAAATTTCCCTATTCAGTGGTCTACACTGTGCATCAATGTTTGGGATCGACGAGATTGTGGCTGGTTTGATTGAGGTGGAAGGTTGTGATATTAACCAAAGCGATTGCGATGGCAATACACCCCTCGTGTGGGCTGCTTGGAGTGGGCACGAGGGAGTGGTGAAAATACTACTCGAACGGGACGACGTCAACCCCGAAAAGCCGGACATCCTTGGGCAAACACCACTCTGTTTTGCTGCTGAGAATGGGCGCGAGGGAGTGGTGAAAATACTACTCGAACGGGACGACGTCAACCCCGAAAAGCCGGACATCCTTGGGCAAACACCACTCTGTTTTGCTGCTGAGAGAGGGCGCGAGGGAGTGGTGAAAATACTACTCGAACGGGACGACGTCAACCCCGAAAAGCCGGACAACCTTGGGAAAACACCACTCTGCCATGCCGCCAAGAATGGGCACGAAGGAGTGGTGAAAATACTACTCGGACGGGACGACGTCAACCCCGACAGCCCGGGATACTACGGGAAAACACCACTCTGTTTGGCCGCTGAGAATGGGCACGAGGGAGTTGTGAAAATATTACTCGGACGGGACGACGTCAACCCGGAAAAGTCGGACAATTATGGGAAAACACCACTCTGCCATGCCGCCCAGAATGGGCACGAAGGAGTGGTGAAAATACTACTCGGACGGGACGACGTCAACCCCAACAAAGCTGATGAGGAGGGCCGAACACCACTCAGTTGGGCTATTCAGGAAGGCCATGCGGGAGTGGCAGCACTGCTCCAACCTCTCGCACCCACTATCCCCAGCACCACCCCGGAACAACAGGCCACCGTCCCCCTTACCCCCTCGGACCACCTGTATAATACCTCACATGCCACCTCTATAAGGACCACACCTACTCCACAAACCCGTCCGCTACGGCCATCGCCCCCCTCCTCCCATCCCCGCACAACCTCCTCCCGTATTTCCAAGCGCCGCCCTCGATAATTGCCATCTACGGGAGTAAGCCTGCCGTCACAAAAAATTCAGCTCAGGCGCAATGCTTCCCTTCAGCCCAAGGATATCATATGCAATAGGAATACGCGCACATGTACATATACCCACCCCAATCTGTAGAGATATTTCCTCATGTAGTCGAGTTAATATTTCTCAGCTTCCATTTATAATCCAGAGTTTAGTCTTAGCGGAGAACGGGGGGGTAACTAAAACACGTCGGTTTGGCCTGGGATTCCCATCATATTATTCACTTTTATCCCTTCACGATTGTAAATCCTCTTTCCAAATTTCTTGCTCCTTTATTCATTTTTTCCAACAATTCCTTTCCCTTCTCTTCCCCCGACCAATTGTACTAGTAGACATAAGGCTTGTTAGCATAGATACTAGGATAGCCAAAATATATAAAGCACTTCTCACACTCGTATTATAGAAACCAACTCAAAAGCCAGCCGTCAACTCAGCTCAGGCACAGTACCGCGACTATCGGCCTCCACTGCGGACAAATTTTAGTGAACATAGTGCCTCAAAAAGGGAAATTAATACTAGTGCGTCGGATAGATATATTGATCATGTGAAATTTAGGCTTAAAGTAGGTGATGGCAACATTCACAGGAGAAACATATCGAAAAAGCTTGGGCGTTTGCATGTAGATTGGGGTTATGTGTGCGAACACCTGAAACCAGTATTTTTTTCAAATAAGAGCCTTTCCCCTATGATATTGATGCCCATGCGAAGTTTTGAAGCTTAAGCTTCCTGAAATTTGGAGCTACTCTAAGCAGAATCAGCTTCACTTGATAAGTCCTAGCATGACTGAGAAAATAAAGCTCAGACTTTGGATCCTCTGCTACTAGTAGATATATTTATATCACAGCCCGTTAGAGTCTTAAGAGGAAAGTATAAAATCAAAATGACCATTTCCCTCAGCGCATAGGTGGTCCGCTGCGCGCTGCGAAGCACTAATACAATGATCGACCGGCGGTGGACGGAGCCCGAGAACTGAAGTTATAAATTACGGTACAGTGCATTTCGCAACACTCTTAAATAAGACAAATAAACCAACATGGACAACAGCTACCGCCAGCATCGCCCAGAACCCCGGAAGATTTCACCAGCACAATGCGGTACTTGCGGAGGAAAAGACTTGTTTTTTTTTCCATTCATTTATTTCTACATGCACAGAGTATTGTTAGATTGGAAAACCGGCCCGGGGTATATGACTAAACTTAATTTACGCTTGTATCAAGAACATAGCATCCAGCAACTTTCTTCCTCCATGAGTTGGAAGACTTCAGTGAGCTCAGAGAGTTTCCCGACTTTGAAGGAGGCGTGGATGAGGCCGCAGGCGAAGAAGTCGATGGCTTCTTGAGCGTCGAGGCGGTTGCCGACGCAGGATCCTTGATGGTAATCATTCGGATGACTGTCGAGAATGCTTCGGCTGAAACGCAGGCTTTCTGAGGGAGACCTACGCTGACTACCGTTCTGCGAGACCTACGGTAATATTATTCACCACAGATGTCAATTATCTCACTCCTTTTTTTTTTTTTTAAAGACGGAGTGGTTCCAAGGTTGATTTACCTCAGCGGCTTGTTGCCAAGGCTTCCCGCTCACAGCGAGAAGGATAACAGCGTGGGCACCCAGGCCCCCGGTTACAGATTTGACGTTTGTCACTAGTTACACCATATTTCGCGAAGTCCACAATTCCTCAGCATCGAGTGTGTTGAGAATTATTCCTTGCTTTTCGCTTCCAACACCGAGGCTATAACACGGAAACCCATTGCTTTGGCCTATTGCACCTAAATTTAATAGCTTTCAATTAGGCACGTATAAGCAAAAGATCCTAGGGTCGGTACAGCAAGGGAGCCGCGGTTTGGCCGATATGGGAATCGCGTTCTTTGGGGGTTTAAAGGCCTACTAGAGTCAGTTTGGCAGGGATAATAGGAGTTATCGGGTGATTCCCGCACAGAGAATCGGAGCAATCGCATCCAAAGATATTCCTATGAGAATTCTCGCGAAATGTGCGACATTGCCAATCACATATTGCTGCAAACTACCATCCACAGTGTACTAGGGGGTAGCAAAAAGTCGGGCCCACCTCCATTATGGTGAGGGAACTCTGTAGCCGGAACAGGCGGACATTCATTCTCGTGTATTAATATTAGGTTAATAAGCCAACACTCGCTCTGTCATAGGTTAATATCTTGGCAAATATCAATCAACTGTTCTGATCAAGGTAGCTAATAGTGCTTAACCTATCCTAGAATACCCCGGACATTCCTCTTTTTTCTACCAAAGTTTTAAACTCTTTAAACTCCTATATCTCCCTGAAAACTTGAGATATTTATATTTTCCCTCTATTAGTGTGTAGACAATCACCCAATCTATCACCTAATAGAGCCATAATTCTCATTGGACTTGTGGTTGAGAATCCTTTGGCGATTGAAGTCGGACCATATTTTTCTGGGCCAAGTACACCGACTACAGAGTTCCCTCACCATACGAGGCGCGGAATTTGTATGGGGACTAGGCCGGATTAGGGAATTCGAGTGATAGCCTGTGAGGATATTTTGGTGGCGGCAATTAATCCAATATTTCGTACTAAGTACAAGAAGCATCCCTATCCAGGTTCTCTATCTTACGGCAGTACTATCATGGGTACGCCAGCCCCCCCTTCCCAACTCCCCAATAAAGTAAATCCACCTCCGATACCAAAATCACTACACACATGGTAACGCATACAGCCCTATGCGAAACCCCAACAACCCTCCTTCACAATAAAAAACCAAAATAAAACACCCCCAAACTAATTTCCCACTACTACAAAGGTACCCAGCCCTTATAGTATTCTGCCTTCTCCTTCTCCCCCTCCCTTAACAATTTTCTCTTCTTCCGCCTTGCCGCGTTTTTCCTCTTAGTAGAGGCACAGCCGGCTACTATAACCCCTCCGATGACCATATTCTCATCACCGGATGATTCTAACCTCCTCCCCTCACCCACAGTATTACCACTGTTCCTATCAATTTCTTTTAATTCTTCGGGGGCATCTAAACAATGACTCCGGTGTTCCTCCACATACCTCTCCTTCTCCATACTCAATCTCTCTTCCACCTCCCTCAACCGTTCACATCTCCCCAACACTTCCGCCACCCTGCTCAACACCGACCTCGGGGGCGGTGTGTCTTCAAGTTCCATCTCTTCAACCAGGTGCATTGCGAACCGGTTGTACTCCTTCGCCATTTCTGGCACCACTTCGGATGTAGGCTCAGCTACACATGGCTCAGGCTCCTGCGCCCTGACGGGGGAAGCCACTATCATCCACATCTCTCTCGCCACCTCCGCCACACTCATAGTGGCGTTCTCTTCTTCCTTATCCTCCTTCTCCTCCGCCACATACATTGTGCCGTCCTCCTCGGCCACACTCGGTGCAGCCTCATTCTTCGTTCCCTCACCAGCCACCTCCTTATCTTCGAGGGGCTTCTCCTCTCCCGACATTGTCGATTTGACGATGTCCTCCAAAACTTGCTTCTCCACGGTCACGGAATGTAACCTCTTGGAGAGCACCGAAACGTGGTGGCGTAACCGAGAAATTTCTGCCTCGAAGGCAAAATGTTTCTCTATGGCCTTAGATAAAACTATCGACCCCTTCGCAACAGATGAGGCCAAAAAAGACCAAGAACCTCCCTTAACCATATCGATCGTGAACGGAAGGAACCGTAGAAGATGAGGGTCCTCGAAAAGTTGATGAAAGAGATAAAATGATCTCTTAAACAAAGATTAAAGTCAGAGGAAAATTTCTGAAATTAAAGACTTGAAGCTATCGCGAGATGAACTCCAAGGGACTCGATTGGCCAAAGCCTGAAAAATGACACGTCACAAGAGGTGTAGGTGTTGTTGTCGGCAAGAAGTCGGGACCGGTGACACAAGCACTTTCGCTGCGTTTTCTCAAGCAATACGCTGCGCGAGTGTTCGTGTTACCGGGCCCCAATTACCCTCGTACCCGAGTACATACCCGGAGAATAAGTTAGAGCCTTTCCGCACAAGGGGTCGTCTCCTGCCATACCTGTTCCACGTTAGCGGGGTTCTATAGAAGCCGGATGTGAAGAAACTTACAGAATTCACAGTGGCCGCAGCTTCCGTTGCGCCACTTGATGCGCGCGTGGTTGCCTACTTTGATCTCAACCAGTTCGCCCACAATACCAGTGCCTCGAAGACAGTCAGAAGCGTACTAGTACACTTTTTTAATTGGTTCAAATGATCATACTCGAGTACCTTCGCGACCACCGATCAGGTTTTTTTTAGTGCGCGAGGGCCAGCCACCCTTTCATACCTATTCATTGTTAATGACTTTCCATTGCGGCAATCTGGCAGGGGTTTTTATGTGAAGATCGGTATGGCAAACTGGAATCCAAATTAACAACTAAATACAGTACTAAACTGAATTAGATCCCGCAACTAACCTCCGCTATATTTGATGTTGATTAAAGCCTCATCTGGGCTTGGTTTCGGAACAGGATTACTTTTGTACTCAATTGGATCATTGTTGCTCTTAAAGATTTGTGCGCATTGCTCGCTGGGAATAGATATAGTTGGTGAATAGAAATGGGGACTTAATTTCACATCTCCGGACCCACTAGCATTGGTATCCCGCTCCGCAGAACCTAATTCAGGGGTAGCACACCTCTATTACAAATCCCCACATCTTTATGATGCCTCTCTTTTAATCGAAAAATAAAATAGAAAAAGACTGGTAATGGATGTCAGAAAGCTAACCAAACCAATGTCCAAACCTCATGATCACCGTCGCCACGGGGAGAAAAAAGGGTTCCTTCTCAATGTTGGTCAAGAACAACCCTCCCATTCCCATCTACCTCAAGCCTTCTGTTCTTGCCTCCGTCTGCCATCCGCCCACCCCGAGCGTTCTCGTCAAGCCCCCTCAAAGGTGGTCTACCGTATTCGCTAAGCGCACCAGGGAATCGTATAGCTGAAGATTGGATATTCAAACGCTGGCGGTGCTCGTGGCTAGCGATAGGAGTGGACGGGAACGGAATCTGATCTAATGAATGTTTAAGGGGGGTGTTAGAGGAATCAAATTGAAAAGAACAAACGTCTACCGCTAAAGAGCATACCCTGATTATCCGGCCTCCGTACTGGCCGTTGGAAGGAGTGAATGGCTCTTGCACCAGGACCAGCCCCGTTCTGACCGTGAATGTTCCCGATCTTCGTACCGGGTAGGATGTATTCAGGATCCAGGCTCGGCCGGATCTGTTGAGAAAAGTTTCCCGAGGAATTGCTTAGGGTGTCCTGGAAGTGCCGGGAGTCGGAAGGCGGGTGAGAGGTCATATACAGCGCCTGATCAGCCTGATTCGCAGCGGCCTGCTGGACTTGGGATATTAATGTCCGGCGTTTGAGTTTATCATAGAGTTCCTGTACAGTATTAGCGCAAGGCCTCTTGTCATGGGAATGGTAAGTGTGAGCCGGGAATACCTGTGTTTGTGCCAGCTTTCTCGCCTTCTCTCTCCACCCTTGCATCAACTCATGGTTCTTCCTTCTCAATTCATCTTCAACAACCCCCATCCCGGCAATCTTATTCCGTAGGGCAGAGATTTCGGCATTAGCATCACGAATAATCTTCTCATTCTCCCCTTGAATTTCGGTTCCCCGCGCTCGCAAGGACTTTGCGAGATGTTCTTGATAAAATCTATGCCATGGTCAGCCCCTCGTCTTACTGTAGGGAGGGAGCTAACACGGACATTTCCTGGGTCACTTGATAAGTCCAGAAGGCGAGCCCACGAGTGCAGATTTCTATTATGATACTCGGACTGAGTCCACTGAGAACACTAGTCTTGTAGTCGTCGCTTGGGTTGAGAACTGCGATAACTGCGTCGTCCGGCTTGGAAAGTGATGTACCGCAGGCTGGGCAGGTTCGCTGACCGTTCGGAGGGGGTTCAGTAAGCTGTAGAGCGGCAGCACATGGGAGGCAGTAAATATGACTGTAGGACGTGAGGAAAAGATAATCAACTTAAGGGTTCCAAGAGTGGGGTGAACAAACTCGGGAGTTCAGTAAAGAACCGGAAGACAAACTCCGCTTATCCCGTAAGAGTGTATATTTCTGTTAGGACAAGGAAGTTGTTTTCCGATTTTTACAGACACCCCCGAGCAGTATGATGGGTTTGTTCAATAAGACCAGGGAGCTAATTACCTGCAGGTAGTCACAACGGCGCGGCCGTCAGTTTGAGCACGACATCGGAGGTCGTTACACCGAAGGATAAAGCCGTCCATCCTAACGTGGTATTTCGGTCAAACGAGCAAGGGGTTGTGGCGATGATGAGAACAATCGTCAGTTTCGGTGTGAAGAACAGAATAGATGCGATTGTGGAAATTTAAAATTTCATCCTTCGGGCATATGCAGCGTCGAGGTTAACACCGACACGTACCGGTACTCGCACTTGTAATGGGATGACACATCCAATCATCAGTTTCATCGAATCCCTTGCAACTAAACATACGAACGGTTTTGCATCGTGGTCAACCATTATTCTAGGTCTCGTATTCCATGTTACCAAACAAGAGAAAGGTAGGAAAAAAAGAAGTAAATATTATATACAGTATCATACCGTAGTTTTCAGAAGAGCCTTCTGATAGTACATTATACCATCTCTAACCCGGGAGCAGCCAGAGCCGAATGCCGAGAAGGAGGCTCAACCGAAAAAAAATGCATTCCCACCCATATCCCGCCGTACCATGTTCGAGTAATCCGTATTGGGATCAAACTCCGTCCACACGCTCGCGGGGAATATGTGCTTATTCCGTTCGTACCAGCGGCGATCCACCACTTTTGTCATTGTTGGATCATCTCTATTGGGGTTCTGAGTGCAAGTCTGGGAGGCGGGCGATGGGGATGAAGGGAAATCAAACAATAATCCGTTGGGCCCCATTGTGCGATTGACGATAAAATAGTAGAATTCAAAGTGCTGTCAAGCGAGTTAGTGATCGCGAAAAGGAAGGAAGAGGTGGAAGGGATACGTGAGGTATTATCACTTCACCGCGAACAAGCAGTAAATCATCGACCGAAACCCTGAGCCACTCCCTGCGTCCAGACATTCTCCTAGCACGTTCGAGAAAGAGCCATACAGCCTCGCCTTTCTTAACCGTCACTCCCTCTCCGGTGGGCGGAGCAACATTAGTGCCTAGTGGGTGTTAGCCGTATGTCAACTTCAAAAATTGGATGCACAACACCTACCATCATAAAAAACAAACGGAATACTGATCTCCTCATTCTTAATCTTCTCCTGCAAAGCCAAAAACTCCCTCCTCAAAGTCTCACGTTCCTGAGCCTCCCTCAATAGTGTATTCTTCGTCAAGACCTTCGGAGCCGGTAGCCCGAGTTTCGGATTAACCTTCCGCTTCCTCACCTCGTCCTCCTCGCCACTCTTATTGTTATCCTCACTATTAGACCTTGCCGGGTCGGCGGACGAAGAGTAACCCCCATCATCCGTGCCATCATCACCATCACCCTCCCTAGCGAATGATAATTTCCCTTTGACCACCTTCTTGCGCTTCCTAGTTCTCTTACCGCCGCTGCCGGTGGGCGCCTCACTACCTTCCCGAGACGAGCTCGCAGGTCCCCCACCCCCACCGCCGCTGCGAATCGGTTGTAGTTTTTCGGCTGCCTCACGGTCCCGCTGTTCCGCTAGTTCGACGCGACGCTTCTTGAATTCGCTTAGATGCACAAGACCGACGGTCTGCGTCTTTAGCACATCCTCCAGGGTTTCGGTGTTTGCGACAAAGCGTGAGGGTGTGCTGGTGGTTGGGTCGGCCATGGTAAACACTGGTATATATGCGCTGATGGTGGGGTTTGCTGCTGGGGTGATTGGAACTGGTGTTCGGGAGGTTGGTTCCAGGTAAGATTTGAAGCGAGTTGGTAGCGTTGTTGGGGTATTGATCTGCGGTAAGGGGATGATGGGTGATCGGGAACAGACATTCGGCTAGGCGATGATGGATGATGCGCGTCCCTCCTAAGCGGCGCTGTGGCTAGTGTTCCATTCAATTTTGGGCGGTAACTGTCTCACATGACCACGCGTCATGGGAAATGATAAGCCGACCAACTGCACCACGAAACCACATGACATCTTTGGTGAGCACGGTACCGGTATCGTACAGATGTTGGTGTGTGGTGGGGTGAAAAACTTTCTCTTCGCCTTAGTGCAACACTATCCCAACGGTCCCCCACTAATAGGGTTGTAAGCTTTGAAGTTGATCGGTGGCGCTGTGGGTAGGGACTATCAGGGAGGGTCGGCAGGGTCGATGTTAGCTAAGGCAAATGCAACAAGATCCCAAATCAACAGTGGTATTGTGCGTTTTAGATGTGAACCAAAGGCGACAACAACTAAACGGAAAGTTAAGAGTTAACAGTATCGCTCTCTACGGTGGCAACCGCATTGCGCAATTGCAATTAAACAGGCGTCAGATCACGAACACTTCTGCCGAGTGGCTGTACTCCGCCCGAGTACGATAGATACTAATATAAACAAAATATTTGTACTCATAAAGCCCAACTACCCCCCACACTCGTATTATAGAAAGTGGCGCAAAAGCTAGCTATCAACTACTCCGGCACAGTAGCGATTGGCCTCCACTGCGGACAAAATTTAGTGAACATACTCCATAGTACCTCGGTAAGGGAAATTAATACTAGTGCGGCCGGTAGATCATGTTTAGTTTGGGCTTAAAGTAGCGTAACGGCAACATGCCCAACAGCCGGGGGAGAAACATATTGAAAGACCTTGGCCGTTCGTATCCAGATTGGGGTTGTGTGCGAACCCGCGAAAGTATAACAGTAGTCTCTTTCAGATAAGAACCCTCTTTCTATGGTACCGATGCGCATGCAAAATTTTAAATCTCAAGTTACCTGAAATTTGGAGCCACACTATGCAAAATCGCCCTCACTCGATAAGCCCTAATATGACTAACGAAATAAATCTTAGACTTTGGATTCCCCACTACTCGTAGATATATTATATCACAGTCTGTTAGAGTATTAAGACGGAAAGTGTAAAATCAGAAAGACTATTTCCTTCTGCGCCTCGGGGGTTCCCTGCGCACTACCACGCACTAGTACGATGATCAACTGGCGGTAACAGTGTCCAAGAACTGAAGTTATAATTATGGTACATTTCACAACACACCTAAGTCAGACCAATAAAAGAACAAAGACAAAAGTTACCGTCAACACCACCCTCCCTCAAACCAGACAGCACCCACAACCCTAGAGGATTTCACTGGCACAATACGATACTTGTGCTGCAGAAGACTGGTTTTTTGTAGTCATTTATTTCTGCATGCAAGGAGGAATGTTAAATTGGAACCCGGGATATATGACTGAACTTATGCCTGTATCAAGAACAGAGCGTCCAGAAATTTTGCCTTCCTCCATGAGTTGGGAGACTCGAGTAAACTGAGGGAGCTTCCCGAATTTGAAAGGAGCTTTGGTGACCGCTTCCGAAGAAGTCTATTGCTTCCTGGGTGTTGAGGCGGTTGCCGACTTAGGACCCCTTGATGGTAATCATTCGGGTGACCATCAAGAATACTTCGGCTGAAATGCAGGCTTTCGCGGGAGACCCATGCAGACTACAATTCCGATAGACCTGCAGTACTATTTTCCACCCCAAGTGTCAATTATCAAACTCGTTTTTTAAGACGGAATGGTTCCAGAGTAGATTTACCTCAACGGCTTGTTGGAAAGGTTTCTTGCTCGCAGTCGGAAAGGCGATAGCATCTGTGAACATAGACCCACTATTCCCAATGGGCCAGGTAGGCCATGCTGCAGTAAAGCCGGCCCAGCTGTAGGCCGCCCCGCTCTTAGCGAGCGGTCATTTAGTGTCAAAGGGAAAGATTCACTATAAATGTTTCCCAATTACCAAGTAACTTTTACCAATAAAAGAACAATTTCGCTTTAGTAAATAATACTAAAAGGTACTAGAGATAGTAGATTAATTAATTAAATTAATTGTAGAAAAAGAGCTGCTTTTATAGTTGATCAACTGTGTGCAGTAAGGGGGCGACCGCATATGAGGTATCAATACAAAGGAGATTTACTGTAATGTTTTCCAATCACAAACTAACATTAAAGATGCAAAAACAATTTCGGTTAGATGGCTTGGGATTTAGTATAATTCCTGCTCAAGAAGCAGAATCAGAGGCAATGATGGTAAGATAGGACTGTGCTGGGGCCCTAAAGAAGATTTGTCATGGCTTTGTCGAGTTTGTTTCCCATCTCTCATTGTGCAATTGATTAGGGAATGGACGAAGAAGGAAAAAATAAAAGATGAAGGATTTGAAGGATTTGAAGGAGGAGAGAAATCAAGACACCCTGAAAGTGATGCATTCTCAATGCTAATTAGGGGGGCTATAGGCGCCTATCAGGTCTGATGGGCTTTTTCAGGCCGACCAAGTCGAGCCTATATCAGCCTAGGCGATTTGCCAGAGTGGCCTACTTTGACCTGTTGGGAGCACTGAGTGTATGGTACGTTATGTGAATAGAGTTTAAATGTTGGAAACAGAAGCACTTGGTACTGAAAATAATAATAACCGGGCAACAGTATCTACTCTGCGGAACGGGAGAAGTACGGGCAAACTGTCACTTTCAAGAAATCTCAACTAGAAAGGAAAACCACACAAGTCACGATCAATTCAAGATCACTAAACTAAGTTACCTCGCAAAACCAATCCAGAGAGCCGCACAAAAGAGAGAAAATTCCCACGGCAAGAAAGCCCAACCTTACAGGTTGTCCGACTAACTAGGTACAGGACAAATTTTCCTTCCGCAATCCACAGTCCAACAGAGGAACTGTTGGACTGTGTTCCCTTCCTCACAATCCTTGCTGTCGTCGTTGTCGTCGTTGAGGGGGGAAAAACCGCGAGAGAAGTCAAAGATGGTAACACACATAGAGCCCCCTGTCTGCCGCTAGGCATCAGCCACCCCAGCAGAAACGTGACCCCTCCCCAAGCCAAGATCATGACCAGCTAGTCTTATTTGCAGATAAGCAAAAAACTGCAGGTAAAAAAAGCCAAATTTGCCTATTTGTTTTTCTCCTCTTCTGGTCCTTTCCTCGCCTAAGTCTGCTTTCCTGTTCTTAAATTTCCTCACAGGTCTCCTTTCTACATACTCGGTAGAAGAAATTATGAACTCCTTCACCGCTTAATATAAAGTCCTTTTCTTCGCTTAAGCAGCTCCGCTCAGCTACGTAAAACCCTCACGGCCGATCATTACCTCCACATACATTACTTTAAACATTGAACACTAAAGTCAAACGAGTCACGGCTTATGACGTCGTGATTCAACAACTAAGGAATAAGGGCTGAAGACTAAGGGGCTGTTTAGCACAACGAGGTATCTCTGAGGTTTTACAAAAGGCCACTTTTCCTCAGCCTCCAGGAATTCTGTGAGTCGGCTGACTCCATCACCCATTATTTACGATATCCCTAGTGGCAAAAACAGAGAATGTCGCAATCATTCAGTTATAATATCAACTCCTTATTGAACACCATCGTTACGAACAACTTTTCTATTGCCGATGAGCGGTTACAAATCCTGACCTGGTTGACACCACTGGAGCCCACAGTACGGCACCAGGACATTCGGGACAGCCGAGTCGAAAATGTAGGGCAACGGCTCTTGCAAACCGAAGAATATAGAAGTTAGTACAATACGCCGGTATAATGGGAGGTGAATCTGATAATGCTGTTTGTTTTGCTACAGTGATCCGGGAGTCGGCAAGACTTACATTAGGTAGGAAGGACGAAGCTCGAGCAACAGAAGAGAAAGGGCAAGTTCCGACAACCCCGCGATGTTAGTTCATTGGTGATAGACAGGTTGTGAGATCATGCCAGGGGGAAAAATGTCGCCGTGGCATGTTTTTATTTTGACTTCGCTGCTCTTTTTCATCGACAAGGATGCTGGGCGCCCTGCTTAAACAGGTTGTAGGGGGGTGGAAGAGATACCGGGGGGCATATCGTAAGATTATGGAGACCAGAAAAGGGCAATCGGCGGATCACGACTTTCCGATATTGCGAAGATTCTGCAGACTACCTCTTCTGACAGGTTTACATTCATCTGCATTGACTATAGAGATGAGTGTGCGCCAAACATCAAATGAAGATCCTTGATTCACTTAATCAAATCCTCCAAATTTCTCCGGGCACTCGAATATTCATGACGGGGAGGCCCCATGTTCAAGCCGAAATCGGGAAGCGCCTTTCCGGGCGAGTAGCGAGTATCTCTACCACTCCCAGGAAAATAGATGTTATCGGATACCTCCTTACAAGGCTGAATGAGGGCTCGGACCCTGAAGCAATGGACAGTAGTCTGGAGGCAGAGATTCTGAGGAAATTTCCCAAGGAAATTTCGGAAATGTATGTAGTGTTAGAGTTCACAGAAACGGATAGTTGTTTCATTTGTTCTAGACGGAAGGATAGACGGAAGGATAGACGGAAGGATAGACGGAAGGATAGATGGAATGGTTTTTTGGTTATGTCTTTCCTTTGTTCAGAGTACGGAGATCGACAGGCAGAAGGGGATTACGCATGAAGGAGAGATTGATAGGTGTGGCAGACGATAGATTGATTGAGAGAGTTTTTCTTATATAGACTTATGTTTGGTTAGTTAGTTTTGGAGGACGACGAGCGAATGAAGTTTTTGATTCTCCCCAGTACCCTTTTAGTTTTGCCCTAGTCTAGTTCGACCGGTTGACCGTTGCCTGCGCATTATCCACGCAACATGTAGAAGCAACGACATTCCGGAAGCTACCTCAAGTTATCCACAGACGAATACATGTCTAGATTCTTGCTCGTCTCCCTGAATATCGATGCTATCCTACAAGAAACCACAATTCATAGCAGACGAAAGGCCTTACGCAACGACCGATGGCTTGGGGCTAGGGGATGCTTATGGAGCGACCCTAGATCGGGTAAGGGGGCAGGGTGGGGAGAAACACAGGCTTGTAATGGCCCTTTAATGTGGGTATCATACTCCAGGCGGAGCTGGCCTTGCAACCCTATGAACTGCTTCCAGCCTTAGCAATTGAGCTAGGATCTCCGAATCTCAATAGCGACAATATCCCTCTTCTACGAGGACGTTGCTGACTTGTTGCCAGGGACTTGTTGTCATAGACAAAGAGGTTTCCATTGTCCGGTTAGCCCTCCAGAGTGCCTTCGGGTTCGTCCCCAGCTCTTTGGTATAATACTGCTCATTCAATAATTGCAAAAACCTCCTTAAGCGCTCTGAACTCGCCGCAAGTCCAAATTCTCTCCGCCACTCCGGGACTCCCTTTCCCGATCTCCGAAGCGCTCCCTTTGTCGAATATTCTTCCCCGTATTGGGGAACCTACGCAAAAAGACTTTTCAGATTGCGACTCGCGCTACGGCTATCTAATGGCTACAATAACCAAATATCCACTGAAATCCTCTTGCAGGCACAGGCACGGTATTATTATTATGGTATTGGTTTCGAGAGGGTTTCCTTATCCGGTGGTCCACACTCTTCATCGATGTTTAGAATTGACGAGATTGTGGTTGGTTTGGTTGAGGTGGAAGCTTGTGATATCAACCAAATAGACGGTTTTGGTAATACGCCTCTCTTATTAGCTGTTTTGAATGGCACGAGTGGTGAAAATAATTTTTGGGCTGTACGACGTTCGTCTCGAAAAGCAGGCTTCCTCTTGCAAACATCACTCGGCTGCGCTTTTGAGCACGGGCGCCTGGGAGTGGTGAAAATACTGCTTGGAAGATACGACGTTAACCCCGAAATGCTGGGTCCATTTGGGCAAACACCACTCTCTTGTGCTGCTGAGCACGGGCGCGCGGAGGTAGTGAACACTACCCGGATGGGACGTCATTGACCCCAACAATGTTGGTGCGGACGGCCAACCACAACTCAGTTTTCCTGCAGAGAGAGGGTACGAAGGAGCGGTGAAAATACAACTCGAACGTGACGACGTCAACCCCAACAAACCTGATAACCAGGGCCGAACACCACTCAGTCGGGCTATTCAAGAGGGCCATGCGGAAGTGATAGAACTGCTTCAGCCTCTGGCATCCACCATCCCCAGAACGACTGAAGGACAAGGAGCCATCGCCCCCCTTACCCCCTACAACTACCGATTCAATACCCTACATGACATCTCCCCAAGGACTACAACTACTCCATAAACTCGTCTGCCGCCTTCACAGTCCCCCTCCTCTCACTCCCATATAACCTCCTCCGGTACTTCAAAACGCCACCAGGTGGCGATTGCAACCTCCGGAGCTAAGTCCGCCGCCACAAAAACCTTGCTCAAATGTGACACTTCCCTTTGGTCCAAGGAACCATATGCAATGAGAATACGTTCATGTGTCAGAGACACACCCAACCTCTATAGTTTACAACCCAGAGCTCAGTGTCGGCGGAGGGCCGGGGATGTTGAGATAACTCGGTCAGGCTTGAGATTTCCATCGTATTTACTTTTACTCTTGTCCGGTTGTAAATCCACTTGGCATATTTCCTGTTCATCTCCTTACCGTATTTTCTTCCCGATTAAAGTACAGATATGAGGGTTGTTTAAACAGATACTAGGACAGTGAAAAGATATGGAGTGCAGATATTTCCCCATTCTTAGAAAGCGGCGCATAACCAGCTGTTAACTGGAGTATAGTGATTATTGGTTCCCACTGTGGCCATAGCTCAATGAAGACCATTCCCACAAGCCACCACCCCCTTCCAGACACGAATTCGGAGGTGAGGTTGAAAAACTATCCACCCTTCTTGGTCTTCCCCACCAAGGAAAATTAATGCTGTAAGGAGTCTTCTAGCTATAAAATTAACTCTCATCCTCAGAGTACCATAATATTCTGGAGTCCCCCTCTAAAAATACTCCGACATTACAAGCCGCACGCTGGGCATGCTGACATATATCCTGCACCCTGCCCGCACCTAGCTTGGTTCCTGAATAAGCTGCCAAGGTTGCGTCCCTGAACGTGGCTAAAAGCTATTTTTGGAAGATCTGATGGAGGTGGTAGCACCATCGTGTAGGCCTGGTGGTAAGAGAGGGAAGTCGTGGTTTCTATTCTCTATGGAGCTTTCTAAGGTCCACTTAAGTAGTGAAAACTCCGCATGTATAATCCCACACATCAGGTCATGCCAAGAACGGTCACTTGTCCGCACTTCAGTGTGCCTCCATACCATGTAAGCGTCCCGTTGCCTGCGATCCTCTCCGCCCCTAATACAACACTCTACTACTGGGATTATTATGCCATCAAGCTCTAATTCTTTTCGCCAGGGCCGGTTATAGCGTCTTCTAAAAAACTCCACGGGTTATCTAGATCATGTGACAATGTCGCTGCCTGATAAGTTACTCACAGCCTAACATCGCACTTCCTCCCTTGATTGCTGCGATGAGACACCCCCCGCGCGCCAAAAGTAGAGCAATCCCAGAAACATAAGCACAACGAAAACAAAAGGAAAATGAGAATTTACATTCAAAACCCACGAAAAATAAGAAATAATACTGGGGAAAGCCAACATCTATTATCTATGCAAACGAAAAGAGCAAAGACAGAGCCAACATATACATTGGGTGGGTGATACGGAACAGGGTCTCCTACTGGGGCTCGTGAAACTTACGATAGTTCAATTATGGTATGCCATGTAAATCCAGGGTGCAAGTAAGTTAGGCGAGTGATGGTCTATGACGCCGTTATAAAACAAGCTAGGAAAAAGCGGAGACAACCAAGCTACCCTGGCGGGGAAAACAGTACTGCGGCGTAGCAGTGTCTGTGAGCATGCTGAGGCAGAGTTAAATTTTTGTTCACTTAATAAGTATGATATATCCTATCATACTACACTACTACACAAATCAAAGCAGTCCTGATTGTTTCGGGGGGAAGGCCTATGTTGTGGTGCATTTCGGGGTTGTTTAGCGGAGATTTAATGTGATGTCACGGTTAGTTAGTTTAGTGGTGGCGCTAGGCCCTGAGCTATCCTAGGCTTTGGTAGGAGATAACCCACGAGCATATTCAACGACTCTTAGAACTATGATACAATCACACTTGGGTTAGCCGTTGAACAGCGTCGGGTTTGGACGAACTTGCTCCCTAGGAGTTAGGAACATCGGCTATTTTTGGGTAAACTTAGGAGCCTACCGCGAGAATGCACTACGCTATGCAGTACTTGGCGGTCCGGAGAATACTAGAGATCATTCTTCCCATCTTCACAGAATCTCCTGTAAGGTTTTTCCAGACTTGCGCCGAGATCACCAAGGGCACGATGTGAGGTCAGGTTGAGCGATATGGAAGTTTCGACCAATTCACTTGAAGGCTTTTTGTACTGTACTTGTGCATGAACCAGGATCCCAGGCCCACCGTAGCCGCACCAGGATGTTCTTTCATCCCGGCGCAGGGTTGGCGCTGTAGTCGAGTACGATCAAGAGAACTGAAAACATAATTCTTGTTTCCATGGAGATTTGTATGGAATGGACTGAAATAGTTTTCTGTTCTTTTCGCCCCCACCCAAGGTACAGCACCGTACTGTTACGGATAAAATTTGGCTTTACTTGGTTTGCGGTTTTTAGCTAGTCTGCGAATAAGGTAGACAGCATAGATGGTAGTTCATGATATGACTTTGCTTGGGGAGGGAAGTATAATATGCTGGGCTTGTGTTGAATGGTGGGGGGGGGAGGGGTGGCTATTGCCTAGTCTTGGCGGACAGGGGGAAGGTGACTCGATCTAAGGCTACGATCTTTCAGCTCTCCTGCACTTTCTTCGCACAGCAACACAGAAAAACGGAAGAACTGTTAGGACCGTCGGCCGGGGAAGGAAAATTTGGGACAGCGGACGACAAGAGGAGGATTTCTTGTACCTGGATAGTCGGACAACCGGGCAAGGCTGGACTTTCTTTTCGGTTAAAGTTTTTTCTCTTCTGTTCGGTTTTCTGGCTTGGCTTTGGGTAGAGGTTTGCAAATTAGCTTAGTGGACTTGAATTGATGGTGACTTGTGCGGTTTCTGTTTCTAGGCGGGATTTCTTGATAGTGACAATTGTTTGCTAGTACCTCTCCCGTTTCAAAAAGTATGATAGGTGCAATATCCGGGGTTTCTTCGTTTCAGTAGCTCGAGATAGCGTTTAAGTGAGGTCACATTTCCAGCTAAGGCTGAGGTAAGCAGGATCAGGTATTATTGGAGCAAATATGGAGGACGACCGTCAGGTCTCCACGAGGTTTCACAAAAGGCCCCGCTTTTCCTCCGCCTCCAGGAATTTTAGTACTCGACTACCTTCATCGCCCATCATTTACAATATCTTAAGTGCCAAAAACAGAGAATGTCGCAATCATTCAGTAATAATATCAACTCTTTTTTGAACACCACCGTCACGAATAACTTTACCATTGCCGATGAGCGGTTACAAATCCTGACCTGGTTGTCGCCGCTGGAGCCCACTCTACGGCACCAGGACATTCGGGACAGTCGAGTTGAAAACGTAGGGGAATGGCTCCTACAGACCGAAGAATTTAGAAGTTGGTACGGCGGTAGCGGGGGAGGTGAATCTGATAATGCTGCTTTGTTTTGCTACGGTGATCCGGGAGTCGGCAAAACTTACATTAGGTAAAAAGGACGAAGCTCGGGGAATAGAGAAAGGAAAGTGCTGACAAGTTGCGATGTTAGTTCATTGGTGATCGACAGGCTGTGCGATGAGGCCAGAGGGAAAAATGTCGCCGTGGCATGTTTTTACTTTGACTTCGCTGCCCGAAGAGAGCAGTCGTCGACAAGGATGCTGGGTGCCTTGCTTAAACAGATTGTAGGGGGGCTGGGAGAGATACCGGGGGGCATATCGCAAGCCTATGAAGACCAGAAAAAGGTAATTGGTGGACGGGGGCCACAACTGTCCGATATTGCAAAGTTGTTGCAAACCACCTCTTCCGAAAGGCTTACATTCATCTGCATCGACGCTATGGATGAATGCGCGCCAGAACATCGAGTCAAGATCCTTGATTCACTCGATCAAGTCCTCCAAAAGTCTCCGGGTACTCGAATATTCATGACGGGGAGGCAACACGTTCAAGCCGAAATCGGGAAGCGCCTTACTGGACGAGTAGCGAGTGTAGCCATCACTCCCAGGAAAAGTGATGTTGTAGGATACCTTCGTACTAGGCTGAAGGAGGACACGAACCCTGATGCGATGGACATTACCTTGGAGGCGGACATTCTGAGGAAAATTCCTGAGGATATTTCTGAAATGTATGTAGAAGTAACCACACTCCGGGAGCTACCTCAAGTTATCCACTGACGAATACATGTCTAGATTCTTGCTAGTCTCGCTAAATATCGATGCGATCCTACAAGAACCCACCATCCATCGGAGACGACAAAAGCTCAACTCGATGACCGATGGCTTGGGGCTGGGAGATGCTTATAGTGCAACACTGGATCGGATAAAGGGGCAGGGTGGGGAGAAAGCGAGGCTTGGAATGGCCGCTTTGATGTGGATCTCCCATGCGGAGCGGCCCTTGAAGCCCCATGAACTACTTCACGCCCTAGCAATCGAGATAGGGTCGCCAGATCTCAACAGCGATAATATTCTTTCAATAGGGACCTTGTTAGCATGTTGCCAAGGGCTTATTGTCATAGACAAGGAGGCTTCCATTGTCCGATTAATTCACTTTACTCTTCAAGAGTACCTCAGAGCTCATCCCCAGCTCCTTGGTGCCGCTCACTCGACAATTGCGGAAACCTGCTTAAGTTATCTGAATTTGCAGCAGGTCAAGGCTCTCTCAACCACTCCATCTCCCGATCTCCGGGGCACACCATTTCTCGAATATTCTTCTCTGTATTGGGGAACCCACGCAAAAAGGGACCTTTCGGACCGTGCGAAACTGCTTGCGCTAAAGTTATTTGATAACTACAATAACCATATATCCGGTAAAATCCTCTTGGAAGAACGAACACGGTCTCATTATACTGTTAATCTCAAGAAACTTTCCCTATTCAGTGGTCTACACTGTGCATCAATGTTTGGGATCGACGAGATTGTGGCTGGCTTGATAGATGTGGAGGGTTGTGATATCAACCAAGGGGACTGCGATGGCAATACACCTTTGGTGTGGGCTGCTTGGAGTGGGCACGAGGGAGTGGTGAAAATTCTGCTTAGACGGGACGACGTCAACCCTGACAACTCGGGCAGAGATATGCATACACCACTATCTTCTGCTGCTTCGTATGGGCACGAGGGAGTGGTGAAAATTCTACTCGGACGGGACGATGTCAACCCCGACAAGCCGGGCTTCCTCAAACAAACACCACTCTGTCGGGCTGCTCGGAATGGGCACGAGGGAGTGGTGAAAATACTACTCGAACGGGACGACGTCAACCCGGAAAAGTCGAACAATTATGGGAAAACACCACTCTGTTTTGCTGCTGAGAAGGGGCACGAGGGAGTGGTGAAAATACTACTCGAACGGGACGACGTCAACCCGGAAAAGTCGGACAATTATGGGAAAACACCACTCTGTTATGCTGCTGAGAATGGGCACGAAGGAGTGGTGAAAATACTACTCGAACGGGACGGCGTCAACCCCGACAACCCGAGATACCGGGGGAAAACACCACTCTGTTTGGCTGCTGGGCATGGGCACGAAGGAGTGGTGAAAATACTACTCGGACGGGGCGACGTCAACCCCAACAAAGCTGATGAGGAGGGCCGAACACCACTCAGTTGGGCTATTCAGGAAGGCCATGCGGGAGTGGCAGCACTGCTCCAGCCTCTCGCACCCACTATCCCCAGCACCACCCCGGAACAACAGGCCACCGTCCCCCTTACCCCCTCGGACCACCTGTATAATACTTCACATGCTACCTCTATAAGGACCACACCTACTCCACAAACCCGTCCGCTACGGCCATCGCCTCCTCCCATCGCCGCACGATCTCCCCCCGTATTTCAAAGTGCTGCCTTCAGTAATTGCCGTCCCCCTGGGTAAGCCTACCGTCACAATAACTCCACTGTGATATCATGCTTCCCTTCGGTCCAAGGAAATCGTATGCAATGGGAATACGCGCATGTATCACATACCCATCCCAACCTCTATAGAGATTTCCTCATGTAGCCGAGTTAAGATTTCTGAATTTCCGTTTTTAATCCATAATTTAGTGTTAACCGAGAGCGGGGGGTTACTAAGACATGCCGGTATGGCTTGGGATTCCCATCATATTATTCACCTTTATCCCTCTCCGTTTGTAAATCCTCTTTCCGAATTTTCTACTGCCTTTCTTTCCAACAATTCCCCTTTTTTCTTTTCCTCCCCCGATCAATTGTACTAGTAGACATAAGGGCTGTTTCGGTAGATACCCAGATAGACAAAATATATAAGGCCCAAGCACTTCTCACCTGTCTATAATCTATAAGCAGATAGTTTAAGACATTTGTCACTTTAAAGCCTTCTCATTGGCTGAGTGTCATATCTGCTTTTTGAGGGCTAGGTATCGGCCAAATCCTAGGACTCTGATTGGTTGAAAGGTTGCATGATAGATCATATGTGATATCAAAATTGCGAGAGGTCAATGATATCATACATGGTATCATACTAGATCTTATCGAAAGGTCAATGATATCATACATACTACTATATCATATCGAAAGGTCAGTGATATCATATATAGTACTATATTTTATCAAAAGGTCAATGATATCATACATAGTACTATATCTTATTGAAAGGTCTGAGTCAATGAAATCATATCTAGTACTATATCTTATCGGAAGGGTAATGACATGATATATGGTACTTGATCTTACGGAAGGGTTGATAATATGATACATAGTACTATATCTTATTGAAAGGTCTGAGTCAATCATATCATACATAGTACTATGGCTTATCGAAAGGATATATTACCCTAGCGGGAATAGCTTACCTAATATTTAAGAGCGAGGTATATGGCTTCATAGGATGACCACATATCCGAACCCAAGCTCCCGGAGGTATGAGCTTCACAGAGGCATCTGGAAGACGACTCGGAATACGGAATGAGAGCACGTTTCAAGATATCTTTAACTGATTGGAACGATGTTTAGAGATTACTACTCCTCTCATTTTCTAGTTGCATATGCGATTAGCTGCATAATGCTTTGATAGCTGGATATCGGAACTGATCACTCCATATTCCATACTACTAT
>Ga0307509_10002700_pt1 | contig 28317 bp, 20 predicted proteins | sample 10_EM_MG_FD_202245 | JGI IMG/M metagenome (GOLD analysis project Ga0307509, IMG submission 202245) | Populus trichocarpa ectomycorrhiza microbial communities from riparian zone in the Pacific Northwest, United States - 10_EM | ecosystem: Host-associated > Plants > Roots > Unclassified | place... | reverse complement strand
AAAAAAAAAAAAAAAAAAAAAAAAGTCACAGTAGTTAGAGCTCTTCACACTACCATCTAAGTACTTTCTTACAATTTAACTTTACCTTTACCTTTACCTTTACCTCTCGCTTGTATGCAAGCAACCTAGCTCTTAAGCGTCAGAGCAATTACTATCTCGATAAGACGAAGACAGTCTCACATCTCTCTCACTAGAGAAGAGATTCCGATACGAAAAAGTTCCCTCACCATCTCTCCCCAATAAGATATTGGAGTGAGATAAGACGAAGCAGAGATTATAAGTTAATCTCAGAAATAAGAGCACTCTCCGATATTTAAGATAACGAGAACTATAAAAATAGTTCAAGATATTCACGTAAGCAATTTGTTACCTGTTGCATAACTAACCCCTCCAGGGTAGGATTGTTACATGTTGTCCCTCTAGTGGGGAACATTACTGCTTTGTTTCCGTTATCTAACTCATCAGCCCTTCTAGGCACTAGAGTAGAGTTAGCTTTTGTATTCCTATCACCTCTTGGGATAGATCTCACCTTTAGTCCATATCGGTATCAATCTCCAAGACATCCAAATCTGGAGATGGTGATCCGTGGACCTCGGCTACGACTTGCTTAACAGCAGGTTTCGGAGCAGCTTCAATGCGTCGATTTTTTGGGCCTTGGGTGGCTCCGTATCCAGCTTCACCGGCGCCTCGTTTTGGAGTATTTCGAGAGGATGCAACAACAGGAGCAGCCGAAGGACACTTTGCCCAGTAGTGACCAGCTTGTCCACATCAAGAGCATTGATTCAACTGTTTGCGTTTGTCCATCAGAGTCTGAGGAATATCATGATGCATCTTCATCTGCTCTGTTTCTTGAGGTCTTGAAGACCCAGACGCATGGTTGCGGGGTTTCTGTAGGTGTGGCCCCGAGCCTTTCATATCCTTTCACTGTCTCTTAGCGGTTGATTGCCTATCATCGCTCTTTTCCTACTTAGAATAATGTTTATCCCTTGTGACCGTACGGTTAAAGGAAGCAACGTCTTCTAACAGATGGCCGGAGTGACGGAGGAGATTCATATATTCGACATATTTGTCGCGAAGCGGAGTTTTGAAAGCCCATGCATGGCGAAGGTCGGTAGTTATACCTACGCGGGCTTTGTCCTTGACAAAATTGCCACTATATCCCAACTCTAAAGCCAGTCTCATCAGCTAGTCACAAAAGTGAGCAATCTTACCGGGCTTCATAGTCAATTCATTCCACTCTCTCAGAGCGCGATCCCGATCAGAGTGTCCACCAAAACTTGACACCAGCCATTGCCGACAACCTTCCCAAGTGCGAAGGACATTTTTCGGGTCGAAGGGAATACCTTCTCGATGGGCACCCTTTTCACTAATGTAAGGGTGTATACTCTGGCACCCTTTTTTGGCAGGACCTTGGAGAAGGGGGATTACCAAACTGACTTTATCCCAATCCTTGCGGAGGGACTCCCTAAGGTAGTCCAGTTTGATTTTGCAATCCTGTATGAAGCGTGGAGTATCGGTAGAGTCACCTTTGAACAGATCGACACGTAATTTCTCAGGTTTCTTCGGTAAATGCGCTGCCTTCTTACCCTTGCATCGTTTCCGAAGATAGTCAGCAACCTCATGACACCACCTATCATACTTCTCCTTCCTCGCATCATTCCTGTGGGACTTGGGTCTTCCTAGGAATTTCCGCAGATCGGGAAGGGAGGAGTCAGAATCGCCATCTGACGAGAAGTCGGAATCACCCAGGTCTCCACCGCCTCCAGCGTTTTTACCACGGGGAGGAAGGTTTCCTCCACTGCCACCAGCGTTGCCGCTGGGGCCTCCCCGAGGGGAATCATATCCACTAAAACCATCTTTGCCCGGCACGTCTTCGTCCATTCTCTCAGGTAATGAGTTAGACGGTGGGGGAAGAGGTTGTTCACTAGAGGCACAAGTGTTAACCGTATAGTCAGTTAAAAAAACAGGGCAGTAACTATGCCTAGTGTGCCTCACACTCACACAGTACCCGGAGGTGGCCGCTGAGGAGAATTCTGTCTCAATGATCTCCCCGACGAAATGGAGCTAGATTTGGTAACCCCGAGAGGATGTGACGATGGCCGGAGGTTTTTAACCGAAGGAGTTCTTCCCGCTGATCGTACAACCTCCTTGAAGGCCCTTTCGAGAGGGGCTCGACCTTCATGTGCTTCGGCTAACTGCTTTTGCAATTCCGCAAGCTGCTCTTGCTGTCCAATGAATTGTCTACCCACCTCATTCAACCAAGGTTGATATTTCTCATTAATCATGCAGGCTGCGACTTCAGCAGCATAATGAGGAGGGGCTTCTATTGCCAAAGGAAGGGCAGGGGCAGCGTTCATAACCAAGTCATTCTCAGCGTCAATGGAGTACCCCTGGGCAGCAGCCTGCTGCAAGGCTTCTACCCTTTTCTGGATCATCTGATCGGACATAGCTAGCTTGCGGAAGTTCTTTCGCTGGTATTCCATCCAACCATTAGCGTTTTCCACAATCTCAGTTTCAAATGCATGCTGATGCTCTTCAGCAAGATTGCGGAGGTGGCTTTGTGCATCTTGCATCTGCCGTGTGATTTCCTCAAGTATGTATGGTTCAACGAGATCTTTTGTGAAATCAGCGAACGTCATCTTCCGTTGTCTATTCGGGGGTATTCTCCGTCCTACTGACAGGTTATAAGTGCAACTTTGGAGGAAGGCACAAGGGTCTTCAATCTCCATCTCTCGGACCATACAAGGTATTTCCTTCTCAAAGGTAGGGTCATTCTGAATGTCATATGTCAGGAGCTGCTGGATTGGCCGCCAACCTAATCACTTCAGGTCTGCTCTTGCAGCGGTTCGAGATATTTCTCGTTCAATACCAGTCATCCGCTCAGGACGTGAATGAAAGCAGGACACAGCCATAGTTGAAGACATTGTTCTTTCCACCCGATGCTTCTTGTACCAGCCAAGCGACTTGTAATCAAACAATGTCCAAACTGTAGGCTTAAAACAACAATTCTCAGAAGAGAGTGAAGCGAGTGCGCTTAACAATATCCTGTAACAGGGGCACCCTGTAGAGAGGTGAACTCTAAGGTTGCGACCGCACCAAACACTCAAAGTAGAAAATTAAGATGAGGTAAAAGAATTCAGAAGAATCAACGGTAAAACTTAATATAGTTAAGCTCGAAGCTTCACTCAATTTAGTTCTCTCGAGGAAAAGTTGGTTGTCGGAGTAGAATGCCAAACGCTTAAACTTAAGTAGATATCAGATTTAAGCCTTTGACATTCACCACTACTTCCGACCTTGTGTGAGCACCCTGTCCTGCTCAGGGTTTGTCCAAGGTCTACCCTCCATCAGGATTTATCCTGCTGGAAGTGTCGGACCAACTAGGGTACACTTAACTCTGTCAATAGGATATGAGTTTCTGCAATGCATCTCCAATACAACCGCAGGTGGAAAAACTCTTCCTATTGAAGTCATACCAGTGGCTAACTGTTATGACAACAACCGGAGTCAATACCTAGGTGGTGGACTCACTGGCCCAGTGGTAGTTTCGTCTATACAAGCTATGCAGTCCATCATTTAATCTACGCGTCTATCCAATGTGATAAATTGACATGCAAGCTCCCCCGGTGAGATGTAGCCGATGGTTGGCTAAGTGGGCGCTACCCATAGCCAGCCTCTCGGGACATACTCTACCGTGATAAGACTCATACCTCTAGAGTCCAATAACAACCCATAGTAATGCTACAAATCAAGGGGAGAAGGTCCAGGCTGGTTACTGAGGTATTTGTCTCGAAAGCACCCTGGCCTTCTGAGACTACCTGAGTACCACTAGGAAGACTACCCTACAACCCGTAGGCTAGAATAGACTCCAAGAGGCCCCAGAGACCATATATGGGTGACCCCCATTTTGGCGGTTACTCATACTCCACTTATATATCCCGCGAACGACATTCGGTCAGACCGACGGCGACAACTTATACTGTGTTACGGCAGCTGCTCCAATGACCTGTTTTATCTAGCAAATAACCAACTACACAGCCGTCTGCCTATGTCGCGCCGTCCCAACGCTGAGGCCAGAGGGGGGTGTTAGCTAAAGCTGCCCAAGTTCAATAGCATGATCGGGCTACCCTTACACTGGCATGGGGCCTCCCCGCCCAGATGCATGTGCGCCCAAGAACATCTAAGAGCCCATAGAATGTGAGGCAATCGACCTCTAAGTTCTAGGATGACTTTGCTGGTGAAGGTAGGGTAACTTGAGTTCCTCAGTAGGGTAACTGGGACCCATGAGCATAATAACCAAATTCCTAAGGTAGGATAACTTTGCCCCCTTGTGCCTTTAACCGCTAAGGAAGTCATCCAGTCGACCACAAAAGTTGTCTTGGATATCCGTGTAACATCCCCATAAATCTCTTGACCTTATGCGAATGTTTTCCCCCAAGGTTACCCTGCCTAATAGAGTACCTCAAGGCTACTCAACTATTCCCTAGGCCTTATGCTAGGTTTACCAGCTATGTATATACTAAGTATACGAGACCATACCACCTCTGGTTACTACTTGGTATACCATTTGGGCTACGGTGATAGTGATTGTAGCTACCTATCGTAGGGTCGTTTTACTAGCAAACGAGCAACTATGAAGCCGTCTGCCTATAACACGCTATCACAACCCTGGGGCCAGAGGTGGGTGTTAGCAAAACCCGCCCAAGTTCAATAGCATGTTCGTCCCACCTTTACTCAGGCGTGGGGGCCTCCCCGCCAAGATGCCCGTGCACCCATGAACATTTAAGAGCCCATAGAATGTGAGGCAATCGACCTCTAAGTTCTAGGATGACTTTGCAGGTGAAGGTAGGGTAACTTGGATATTGCCCACTGAGGTATCCTCATGTTGTGTAATGATGTTTAGAGCCTACTCAATTCCTCTTCAATCTTTCATATAATAAACATTCGCGTTATGCATAAAATTACTCTGCCGCCATGGAGAGTTGAACATGTGACCTTCCACAAAGGCATGTGACCCTTACCACTTACCCCACGGCTAACCAGCCTTCTTCTATCCAAAGGATACTACACCATATGACCTTCAGTTACCTCTTTGTATACCATTTTGGCTAAGGTGGTAGTTATTGTAGCTACCAATCGTTGGGTCGTTACATGGAGTCAGGCCGCTTCACAATTTCTCTATCACCAATCGTCAAATCCCACACTCCCTCTCCTTGAACCACATATGTCATTCGCATAGACCACATGCGATAATTCATTCCATCAAGCTTCCGAAAGCCTGATCCCTTCAGAGATACTAAACCTTCTTGTTCAGTCCTCTTATATTTCGCAAAAAACAGCGTCCGTTGACTAGATACCTCTTACACACTCACCGGCAATACACCGCTTCATTGGGTAGATGGATAGATAGATGGATGGATGGATTTTGTTTTATTGTCTTCTGTGAACATCTTTTTCCTCAACACGCAGAAAAGATTTTCCTAGCTTTTTCAGGACCTGTTAGGCTGGGCTCATAACCTGATAGCGCCACTCTGATGGCAGCTCGCTCACCACCCAATGATAACTGGTGTAGTGTAGGTCACGGCGCGAAGCACAGAGAAAAGCACATAGGTGGTGGTTCCGGTATGTGATGATAACGATGTTTATATTTGATGTACGATGCAGGAAGCTCTCTACTAGTAGCTCACACTAGATACAGCAGCGAGCGCCCAAATAAACAAAACAGGAAAAACTCACACAACGGGAAAAACCCCGAAGTGGCAGTCACAACCCTAAACAGGTCGTACCCCAAACTAACTATCTTACCCTAACAACTATGGGATTCCAGATATCAGGAGAAATATCTCTCCGTCTAACAAATACCGAATAACTTTTGAAACTCAAGGAACTCTAAAAAAACAACACTAAACCTGCAAATCATGAACCCAAGTGATCACAAGCAATCTAGAACCATTCTGATATCCCCTGATCCTCCGTGGATCCTGAAACCTATGCCTTCCCATGTCAACTCCCATCTGGCTAGGATATAGGGTATGAAAGAAACACCATGGAACCAAATACCCGATACCCAATGCCCAATGCGGATAGGTCCCAACAAATCTATGATAGAAACCAGTCTCCCGGTACTATAGCTACCGGCATAGGATTTTAAAAAAGAACCCACTATCATACTATGATCAGTCCCTAGTCGCTGGACCCCAGAGAGCCACTTACCATATAGCCGTATATCTCCTCCCCACATGTCTGCATATCCGCGCCACTGAATATCCGCGCAACAGCATAACCGCATGGTATATATATCGGCAATCGAACATCCGTTCTACCGTGATGCAACTTTTCAAGACCCCTCCGTCCAGGCCTTTGCTATCACTTTCTGACTTTTAGTTCCCCGATCTCTACGCCCCACTCAGGCTATTGGCCGATGGACCTATTTGATGTACCTTGGAGACCTACCTTTATCCATCAATGCCAATTTATCATTAGAAAGGTCCATTGCCCAACGTAATGACCCTTGCCAGGAGGTATCACCCAACTCGAGGGACTATGAGAATATAAACCTCCCCGGATCGCCAAGCCCGGGGATTTTATTCGGGAATTCCCTCTCGGAGGTCGCCCGGTCGGATTTCAAAAATACAGGAATGAATTTCCAAGCAAGAGACACAGGTCTACTATAGACCGTGTGAGGGTTCAGCGAGGCAGTACCCTCAGCAAGGCATGGCATGGCTTGACACTCAAGCTCGGTACGAATCAACAAAAACTACTAGAAAATATTTGCAATGCCTCGCTGAGGGTGCATGCCTCGCTGAACCCTCGCACTGTCTACCCCAATTTGCAGTATGCGAGGGAGCTGAGGGAGGAGATATGCACCTCATGCACCACCCCCCCGCGGAAATGGTTTATAAAATAATTACGATAAAACATTACCCTGAGGCACCACTTTGTAGGTCTTAGTTTGGGCCGTGGTAGGGAAGTGTTTTGGGAAAATTGTGGCGTCCCAAACATTCCCGTGGGATTATTTCCCCGGTAATCTATCGCTAAGGGGGAAAAATAGAAGAGCGCGGTGTGTATTGGGATACTGTGGTAGCGGAATGCCTGTAGTTATTATGTGGATTCCCCTATTGCGTAATCGTAACCGATAAGCATTGAGTAGCGAAGCTAGCATCGCGATGGCTGATATGATGGTCGATTGCTGCATGACGCCGGGATAAGTTGAAGAGGCCCGAAACAAAGATTCCGGGCCAATGCATAGATACGGTGTGTAAGCGATATTGACCGTATAAGCGCCCCCGTTTGTATCCTGGCCACTTCCGAAGGGAATGAACTCAATGGACGGGGAAATATCAGCTGCTCGTATTCATAGGATAGTACTTGTATGTTTTGAGCGGTCTGCCTAGATCGCCGATGCCCAGGCTGGTAATGTTTGTGCCTCTTGGCCAAGAGGTACCCCGCAGCGAAATATGCTGCTCGTAATACATAGGCCGCGGGTCCGGCAAAGACATAACGGATTAACTACTGGTTTTTAGACGAGATGTGCAATTATAACCGGTAATTGATATCACAATTCGCTGGTGTATCGTAGGCTGAACTTCGCAATTCGTTCTGATCGCCCTTTCCCATTTTTCAGCTGATACGGGGCGGCGATTGGAGCAGGCGATTAAGTCTGTATTATTATAGTAGGTGTGAGATCTTGATAAGCGCCCTAGGCGTAGGAAGAAACAAAACACACCACACCCAAGTTAAAGTTGGTCCCAGAACGGTTGCTAGTAAATGTGTGCGTCTATTATAGCCCTTGAGTGTGGGGCTCGCATGGCTGGGCGGTGCGGAATGCATGGCATAAGCCATGTGCATATTGACGCCAATACTCTTCCCTGACTGGTAGCACGAGAGGCTCTAGTAGACGATTAATTCGGGTCCTAAAGGGGGGGGGGGTGGAGAGTGTTGATACTCCATGGCTATATGCCTAGTCATAGAATGCTTCTCGGGTAGGCTGTAACCCTTTATCTTCCACTCACGGTTGATGGCGATTCCTGGAATAATCCGTTACAGGTGTCTTTTTCCTTTTCACTCATTTTTAAACCAGCATTTGATAAGACTTAATAGCAGGTTAGTATGCTCAGGTTCGGGGTATTTGGGGCCGGTAACGCGAACACTTGCTCAGTGTGCCATACTGTACTGCTCCAGCAAGTCCTAAGCGAGCGCTTCTTACCGCTCCCGACATTTTTTGTAGCAATCTAAAGCACCTATTCGCTATCACTAGAACTTCCTAATCCGGCTTAGTCTGCCTAAAAATGCAACATCTCCTAATAGAGGTGATACTGCGGAGCTTTGGAGGACTGAATTGCCAGCAGAGGCACGGCGGAGGGGATGCTGTGCCTACGGTATTACCCTTGCACATCGCAATTCGTGTATATTAAAGTAGTGCACCCCGCTCCCTGATCATATCTTCTTACCCTTGCCAACTATACACAACCTGAGCCATTACCAAACAACGGACGACTGTTCTGAAGATAAGTCGCTATTCGTTTTCTTACCCAGATTTGGCATGGCAAATAAGACCCACCATGTCTTGGCGGGGGTCCTTGAGGTCGACCCTACTTGGGTAGGAAGCCTGCCTGCAAACACTTTGAAATATCGGAGCTGACATCAGAGATGTAAAACAGAAAGAAACCTCAGATTACGAAACTGCAGAGTATTTCACTTCATGGTTTGTTTGTAGAATAATGCTGACTATCACTAGAAGTGAATATTCTACTTCTTCACTCGCTGAATCCATCCGGGCGTAAGTAAAAAAATCAATAAAAAGAAGCGCTGACTACTCAATCTTACAAAGTGTCTTCCTTTTACTCACATGATAATATTCTAGGTATCGATATGAAAATGGGCGTCGATACCATGCTTTCAAAGACGGGTAGGGGGGTAAACTCCATGATTGGTATCCCATCATGCTAACATCGAGTAGGAGCTACCCGATTCCAAACGACGAGGCTGAGCAAGAGAGGTTGGTTGCAAGATTGATATACCTGTTTATATGGCGTTGTTGAACAATAATAGACTAGAAATTGCTCATCACATCTATCTCCTTCTGCTCGATGGTAAGTTGGTTAGAGCCCCTATCCCTGATGGCATTCAGAGGATATTGGATATTGGAACGGGCACGGGAATCTGGGCTATTGATGCCGCTGAGTAAGTGACGACCCTAACAGTGACGAAGGCCTCTGCTTATAGTCCCCTACAGAACCTACCCCTCTTCACAAATTATTGGAACAGATCTTAGCCCAATTCAACCCAGTTGGTTAGCTTCCCACCCAAATTTCCCGAGTCTACTCACACTCATTCCCGTTTTTCAGGGTTCCTCCCAATGTGAGTTTTCAGATTGACGACGCGGAATCGGATTGGACTTTCGCAAAAGATTCATTTGACTTAGTTCATATTCGTCATTTGAATGGTGGAATCAAAGATTGGGGAAAACTCATCAAACAATCTTTTGAGTGCGTATCTCAGCTGTTGAGGACACGCAGATAACTGACCTTTTGAGCAACAGTGCATTGAAACCCGGAGGCTGGTTAGATGTTGCCGAATATGAATGCCGACTCAAGAGCGACGATGGAACTTTGCCCGTTGAGGGTAACCTGATTAGGTATTATGATCTGGTGAATGAAGCTGCTGACAAATTGGGTAAGTAACTAAGACATGGTTAACTTCTAGAACTTATCTGTGCTAATAGAGTTTAAAGGCCAAGAGTTTAAGATTGCTGCCTTTTTGGATAGATTTATTCTGAACGCCGGCTTCGGCAAAGTAAACCATGAAGAGTTGAAAGTCCCCCTCGGAACTTGGCCGGCCGATAAAAAACAAAAGGATATTGGTGCATTTACCTTACTTACCACCGAGCATGCATTTGAATCGTTTGGAATGGCCCTCTTCACCAGGACACTTGGGATGGAGACTTCGGAGGCCATGGAATTGATTGCAGGGGCCAAGAAAGAATCCCGGAGCAAAAGGATTCACTCTTACTCACCTCAGTAGGTTTTTCATGACAGCCATCCGGATACTTGAGCTAACATATAGCAAAACAGGCACCTCTATTACGCTCAAAAACCCCTCAAAAAGAGTGATCTCGAGTAATTATGTTTGATGATGAATTTGGGGATTTCAAGATTTTCCGCTAAGGAGGAGAGATTCTGCAATACGACCGAACTTATGTTATTCTGGTTCACTTCTTATAACTGTCCAGAGAAATTTTCATGCAGGATAGGGATTATCACGCTGGCCAACTGCCCTTGCCTAGTATGAAAACATATCCCCTGGCACTTTCATGGGTCTTGGATGCCTCTGTTGTACCCTGTAGAATTATTATTTTTATCCGCTCTTTTCCTCTTCTGATAGCTATTGTTGTAAAAGACTGAATGGCTTAACTGCACACCGGAGACTTCAGAGAGCGAGAGATACTTAAGAAATTCATTCTATATGAGAGGGCCAGAGGGACCAACTATTCTTTTGCTGTGAAACAGCGACATATATGGAGAGTGGAAAAGAGATCAAAGGAAATAATAGAGAGGACAGGAGACTATATATGGGGCCAGAGGCGTATATCTGATCAATTGGTCGAGCGGTGGCATGGGGGAAAAGGTAAACAGGGTAAGTTGAAGCAAGAATACTGACTGGCTTTGTCACCCTCGAAGACGTGGAAAGTATGGTAGGTCCCTGGTCGCTGCACTCCGTAAAGCCAGTTATAGTACCCCATGGATGAATATTGCCCAGTCGCGTGCCCGCATACAGGTATCTGCATATACGCGCCGTAGTATAACCGCACAACCACATGACCTATTGGCAGTCAAACATTTGTCCTATCAATGCCGATTTGTCATCGGCAAGGTCCATCGTCCAACATAATGACCTATGGCAGGAAGTATCACCCAACCCCAGCGACCATGAGAACATGCCAAGCTCCGTCTAGCCGTTCTAGGGGTCGCCTGGACCTAGAGGATCGCTGGGCCAGGGTGTTTTATTCGGGAATTCCCTCTCTCAGATCACCTGGTCGGATTTCAAAAATACAGGAATGAGCTTCTGGGCAAGAGATATAGGTCTACTAAATTTTATCCCAATTTACAGTAGGCGAGAAAGCTGAGAAATGAGATATCCACCTCATCCCCCTACCGGGAAGTAATTTACGAAATAGTTACAATAAAACATCATCCGGAGGAACCCCTTCGTAAGTCTTAGTTTGAGCCACGGTAGGAAAATATCTTGAGAAAATTGTGGCGTCCCAAACATTCCCGTGGGATTATTTCCCTGGTAATCTATAGCTCGGAGGAAAGACTAGGAGAGCGCGGTGTGTATTAAGATACTGTGGTAGCAGAATACCGGTAGTTATCAAATTGATTCCCCTATTGCGCAACCGTAACCGAGAGGCCTTGAATAGAAGCTGGCATCGCGATGGCTGATATGATGGTCGATTGCTGCATGACGCCGGAATAAGTTGAAGAGGCTCCAAAAAAATATTCCGGGCGAATGGATAGACACTGTGCTTGAGTGTGGTACTGTACTATAAGCGATATTGACTGTACTGTACTCGAGTGTAAGCGGACCCCCGTAGGTATCCTGGCAACTTCCGAAGGGAATGAACTCAATGGACGGGGATATATCAGCTGGTCGTACTCGTATAGGACAATATGTTTTGAGCAGTATGGATAGATCGCCGATGCCCTGGCTGGTAATGTTTGTGCCTCTTGGCCAAGAGGTACCCGCAGCGAAATGTGCTGCTGGTAATACATAGGCCGCGGGTCCAACAAAGACATAATGGATTAACTACTGGTTTCTAGAAGAGATGTGCAATTGTAACCGGTAATTGATATCACAATTCGCTGGTGTATCGAGGCTGAACTTCGCAAATTCGTTCTGATCGCCTGTTCTGATTTTTCCACCGATACGGGGTGGTGATTGAAGCAGATGATTAAGCTTGTTTTATGCTCGGGTAGGTGTGAGATCTTGATAAGCGCCCTAGACGTTGGAATAAACAAAACACACCACACCCAACAAGTTAGACTTGGTCTCAGAGCGGTTACCAGTAAATGTAATGCATCTATCATAGCCCTTGAGTGTAGGGCCCGCATGGCTGGGCCGTGCGGAATGCATGGTATAAGCCATGTACATATTAACGCCAATACTCTTCCCTGACTGGTGGCACGAGAGGCCCTGGTAGACGAGTAGTTCGGTTTTTAAAAGGGGGGGGGGGTGTGGCGAGTGTTGACTCTCAATGGTTATATGCCTGGGCATAAAACACTTCCCGGGTAGGCTATAACTCTTTATCTTCCGCTCACGGTTGATAGTGATTGCTGGAATACAATCTTATATTGGTGTTTTTTTCGTTTTCACTTATTTTTAAACTAGTTGTTCATAGGATTTAATGGAAGATTAGTATATACAGGTTCGAGGTATTTGGGGCCTGGTAGCACAAACCCTCGCCCGGTGTATTGCTCGAGCAAGTGCTGGGCGAGACTTTTTGCAGCCCTCAAGCGGACTCACTCGCTATCACTCGAACTTCCTGATCCGGCTTAGTCCGCATATAAATGCAACATCTCGTAATGGAGGTTATAATGTGGAGCTTTGGAGGACTGAACTACCGGCAGCATCACGGCGGAGGGGGTGCTGTGCCTACGGTATTACCCTTGCACATCGCAATTCGTGTATATTAAAGTGGTGCACCCCGCTTCCTGATCATATATTCTTACCACCTGCCAGCTACAAACAACTTGAGCCATTACCAAACAACGGACGACTGTTTTGAAGATAATCGTCATTAGCTTTCTGGCTTAGATTTGGTATGGCAAATAAGGCTCACCATCTTCTAGCGGGGGTCCTTGAGGTCGACCCTACTTGGGTAGGCAGACTGCCTGCAAACATTGAAGTATCGGAGCTGACATCGGAGGGGTAAAATAGGAAGGCACATCAGATTACGAGGCTACAGAGTATTTCGCTTCATAGTTTGTTTATAGTATAATGCTAACTATCACTAGGAGTGAATATTCTACTGCTTCACTCTCCGAATCCATCCGAGAGTGAGTAAAAATTCAATAACAAGGAGCGCTAATTGCCCATTCTGGCAAAGTGACTTCTTTTTGCTCACACGATAATATTCTAGGTATCGATACGAAAATGGGCGTCGATACCATGCTTTCAAAGACGGGTAAGGTGATTGGCTCCGGGGCCTCGCATCCCATCTGGCTAACTTCGAGTAGGAGCTACCCCATTCCAAACGACGAGGCTGAACAAGAGAGGTTGGTTGCTGGGTTGATATCCCTATTTAAATGGCGTTGTTGAACAATAATAGACTAGACATTGTTCATCACATCTATCTCCTTATGCTCGATGGCAAGTTGGCCAAGGCGCCTATCCCTGATGGTATTCAGAGGATATTGGATATTGGAACGGGCACAGGAATCTGGGCTATTGATGCAGCTGAGTAAGTGACGACCTTAACAGTGATGAAGGAAGGTCGTCTACTTACAATCCCCGACAGAACGCACCCGTTTTCACAAGTTATTGGAACAGATCTTAGCCCGATTCAACCCAGTTGGTTTGTCTCCCACCGGTGCTTCCCGAGTCTACTCACACTCATTCCGGATTTTCAGGGTCCCCCCCAATGTGTGTTTTCAGATTGACGACGCGGAATCGGATTGGACTTTCGCAAGAAATTCATTTGACTTAGTTCATATTCGTCATTTGAATGGTGGAATCAAAGATTGGGGAAAACTCATCAAACAATCGTTTGAGTGCGTGTATCGGCTGTTCAGGAAACGTGGAGATAACTGACCTTTTTGGTAACAGTTCATTAAAACCCGGAGGCTGGTTGGATGTTGCCGAATATGAATGCCGACTGAAGAGCGACGATGGAACTTTGCCCGTTGATGGTGACTTGATCAGGTATTATGATCTGGTGAATGAAGCTGCTGATAAATTGGGTCGGTATCTAAGACATTGTCAACCTCTGGCACTTATCTGAGTTAACTGAGCTTAAAGGCCAAGAGTTTAAGATTGCTGCCTCTTTGGATAAAATTATTCTAGACGCCGGCTTCGATAAAGTGAATCACGAAGAGATCAAATTGCCTATCGGAACCTGGCCGGCCGATAAAAAACAAAAAGATATTGGTGCATTTGCGTTGCTTGCCATTGAGCATGCCTTCGAAGCGTTTGGAATGGCCCTCTTCACCAGGACACTTGGGATGGAGGCTTCGGAGGCTAAGGAATTGATTGAAGGAGCCGATAGAGAATCCCGTAGCAAAAAGATTCACTCTTACGCAACTCAGTAGGTTTTCATGACAGCAAGCCGGATACTTGAGCTAACAGTGGCGAAACAGGCACCTCTATTACGCTCAAAAACCCCTCGAAAAGGGTGATCTCGAGTGATCATGTCTGATGAGGAAATCGAGGATATCAAGATTTCCCTATAAATGGGGGAGCTTCTATAATACCCCTGAACTTATGATATTCTGGTTCACCTCTTGTAACTGTCCAGAGAAACTTTTCGTGCATGTTAGGATTATTCCCCCGGCCAACTGCCCTTGCCTAGTACGAAAAAATATCCCCTGGTACTTTCATGGCTCTTGGATTCGTCTATTGTACCCTTGTAGAATTATTGTTATTATTTGCTCTTTTCCTCTTCTGATACCAATTTTCCAAAGTTGAACACATACATTAACACAAGACCAAATATGACCACAAATGAGGGGGCCAGAGAATATAGAGAAATGAGAACCCTGAAAACCATCCTAGCAATTCCAACCTTTCCTTCCTCTGGCTCTTGAGTCCACTGGCGGAGGCGTTGGGGGGAGAGTCGCTGTCCTTGTTGTTCGGGATTGTTGCCACCGATATATCCCTAGATGACAATGAGGGCGCAGCGGGAGACTTGTGGGTGGTAGGCGGGGAAACAAAGAACGCGAGCTGTAGCGAGCTTGGAGACGAGAATGCGAGTGGTAGCGAGCTTGGAGTTCTCCAAGTCCTGGGGGCATGGCGCACCTATATATGCAAGCGGCTCCCGGGCCCCCTGGAGTGATCAATGGCCCATCGGGTAATGGAGCAACCGGCTAAACCATTTTCCGACCACTCCCGGGAGTGACTTGACCCGCTTTGCCCAATTGGTAATAGGTTGTTCCAACCCACCATGCTATTGATGTAAAATGTTGAATGACTTAACCGCATACCGGAGACTTCAGAGAGCGAGAGATGCTTAAGAAATTCATTCTATATGAGAGGGCCGGGGAGACCAGCTATTTTTTGCTGTGAAACAGCGACATATATGGAGAGTGGAAAAGAGATCAAAGGAAATAATAGAGAGGACAGGAGACAATACATGAGGACAGAGGCGTATATCTGATTGGTTGATCGAGCGGTGGCATGAAATAAAAGGTAAACAAGGTGAGTCGAAGCAAGAAGAACTGACCGGTTTTGTCGCACTCCAAGACGTGGAAAGTATGATACGGGTAAGTTCCCTGTCGCTTCACTCCGCAAAGCCAGTTATAGTACCCTGTGGACAAATATTACCTAGTCGCGTGCCCGTATACAGGTATCTGCATATCCGCGCCACTCCATAACAGCATAACCGCATGGCCTATTGGCAGTCGAACATTTGTCCTATCATACTGGAATGCAATATTTAAGACAGACTCGGTCCTGTCATTTACTGCGATTTTCTGCTATTTAGCACCTTCGATACCCATGCCCTACTCGGGCTACTCGTCGATGGACCAATTCGATGCATCTTGGAGTCCACCCTTACCCATCAATGCCAATTTGTCATCAGCAAGGCGAATAGTCCAACATAATGACCTATGGCAGGAAGTATCACCCAACTCCAGCGACCATGAGAACATGCCCAGCTCTGTCTAGCCCTTCTAGGGGCCTCCGGGACCTATTATGATCGCTGAACTCGGGAATATTATTCGGGAATTCCCTCTCTAAGGTAACCTCGTCGGATCTCAGAATACAGGAATCAGTTTCCAGGCAAGAGACACAGGTCTGCTAAATTATACCCCGATTTACAGTAGGCGAGAAAGCTGAGAAATGAGATATCCGCCTCATCCCCCTCCCTAGAAGTAATTTACAAGATAGTTATAACATCATCCGTATTCAAAATGGTCAAATATACGTCGCCGAATAGCGCTGGGATCGATAGCGCGCAATATCTACTCATTCGTCCTTGCTTGCTAAACTAGTGGTAAGGACAGAAGTATATATCAAAAGCAAAACCAACGTCTGATCCTTCCATCGATCACCACACATCTCTGCTTTCTTTTCTCCCTGTTCCAAAACATTCTGCGTAATCTCTGAACAAAAGAGATCTATCACAAAGGCTTCTGCTATCCTGCGCCTTTGATCCAATGCTCAATTCTTGTTCTTCCTTCGTCTCCTTTCGCCATCGTGCGTTCCTTTAACAGTCTACGCTCTTTCCCATCCATTAACGGAAACATATTTCTGGTGCTTCCGCACTTGCATATAAAAAAAGAATCTAAAGTATGGCAAACAGGATTAATTAATTTCTAACAACCCTGAGGAACCCCTTCGTAAGCTTTAGTTAGAGTACAGTAGAAAAATATCTCGAGAAAATCACGGCGTCCCCAACACCTCCTTGGGATTATTTCCCTTGTTATTAATGGCTAGGAGGAAAAACTAGGAGAACGCGGTGTGTATTAAGATACTGTGGTACAAGTAGCCGAATACCAGTAGTTATTATATGGATTCCTATCACGTAACAGTAACCGATAAGCATTGAGCACAGAAGCTGGCATCGTGATGGCTGATATGATGGTCGATTGCTGCATGACGCCGGAATAAGTTGAAGAGGCCCGAAACAAAGGTTCCGGGCCAATGCATAGATACTGTGTGTAAGCGATATTGACCGTATAAGCGCCCTCGCTTGTATTCTGGCTACTTCCGAGGGTATGAACTCAATGGACGGGGGATTATCTGCTGCTCTTATGGACAATATATTTTGAGGAGTATGCATACCGTAGAGTCAACACTCTCCACACCCCCCCCCCCCCCTTTTAAAAACAGAATTCCTCGCCTACTAAGCCTCTCGTGCCACCTGCCAGGGAAGAGTATTGGCATCAATATGCACATGGCTTATGCCATGCATTCCGCACCGCCCAGCCATGCGGGCCCCACATTCAAGGGCTATGATAGACGCATTACATTCACTAATTTAGTAACCGTTCTGGAACCAACTTTAACTTGCTAGGTGTGGTGTATTTTGTTTCTTCCTACGCATAGGGCGCTTATCAAGATCTCACACCTACCGGGGCATAAAACAAGCTTAATCATCTGCTTCAATCACCACCCCGTATCGGCGGAAAAATGGGAAATGGCGATCAGAACGAATTTGCGAAGTTTAGCCTACCATACACCAGCGAATTGTGATATCAACTACCAATCACAATGCACCCCTAGTCTAGAAACCAGTAGTTAATCCATTATGTCTTTGTTGGACCCGCAACCAATGTATCACCAGCAACACATTTCGCTGCCTGTAACTCCAGGCCAAGAGGCACAAACAGTACTTGTACGAGCCCGAGCATCGGCGATCTCCATGGCTATATACCTACGCATAGAATGTTTCCGGGGTCGGTTGTAACTATTTATCTTCCACTCACGGTTGATGGCGATTCCTGGAAAACAATGCGATACGGGTGTCTTTCTCATTTTCACACATTTTTAGACTACCGGTAGTGTTTGATAGGATTTGGTGGTAGATTAATATACTTAGGTTAGGGGTGTTTGGGGCCCGGTAACACGAACACTCGCTCAATAGCGAGCAAGTGCTAGACGAGCGCTTCTGTTACCGCTCCCGACTTTTTCGCAGCAATCGACAGCACTTACTCGCTATCACTCGAACTTCCTAATCCGGCTTAGTCCGCCTGCACTTGCAGCACCTAGTAATGGAGGTGGGGCTGTGGGGCTTTGGAGGACTGGACTACCGGCAGCGCCACGGCGGAGGGGATGCTGTACCTGCTGTATTACCCTTGCACTTCGCAACTCGTGAATATTAAAGTGGGGACCCCGCTCCCTGATCATATCTTCTTACCACTTGCCGACTACACACAACTTGAGCTATTAGGTTACCAAACAACAGACCATTGTTTTGAAGATAATCGCTATTAGTTTTCTGACCCACATTTGGTATGGCCAACAAGGCCCACCATGTCCTAGCGGGGGTCCTCGAGGTCGACCCTACTTGGGTAGGCTGACTGCCCGAAAATACATTGAAACTATCGGCGCTGATATCAGAGGGGTAAAACAGAAAGAAACCTCAGATTACGAGACTGCAGGGTATTTCGCTTCATAGTTTGTTTTTAGTATAATGCTAACTATCACTAGGAGTGAATATTCTACTGCTTCACTCTCCGAATCTATCCGAGCGTGAGTAAAAACTCAATAAAAAGAAGCTCTAATTGATCATTCTGGCAAAGCGACTTCTTTTTGCTCACACGATAATATTCTAGGTATCGATACGAAAATGGGCGTCGATACCATGCTTTCAAGGACGGGTAAGGGGAGGGGCTCAGTGGTTGGTATCCCATTAGGCTAACTTCCAGTAGGAGCTACCCCATTCCAAACGACGAGGCTGAGCAAGAGAGGTTGGTTGCTAGGTTGATATCCCTATTTAAATGGCGTTGTTGAACAATAATAGACTAGACATTATTCATCACATCTATCTCCTCCTTCTTGATGGTAAGTTGGTTAGAGCACCTGTCCCTACCGGCATTCAGAGGATATTGGATATTGGAACGGGCACGGGAATCTGGGCTATTGATGCAGCTGAGTAAGTGACGACTCCAACAATGATGAAGGCCCTCTACTTATAATCCCCTACAGAACGTACCCCTCTTCACAAGTTATTGGAACAGATCTTAGCCCAATTCAACCCAGTTGGTTAGTTTCCCACCCGAGTTTCCCGAGTCTACTCACACTCATTCTAGATTTTCAGGGTCCCCCCAAATGTGAGCTTTCAGATTGACGACGCGGAATCGGATTGGACTTTCGCAAAAGATTCATTTGACTTAGTTCATATTCGTCATTTGAATGGTGGAATCAAAGATTGGGGGAAACTCATTAAACAATCGTTTGAGTGCGTATCTCAGCTGTTGAGGACACGCAGATAACTGACCTTTTGAGCAATAGTGCGTTGAAACCCGGAGGCTGGTTAGATGTTGCCGAATATGAATGCCGACTGAAGAGCGACGATGGAACTTTGCCCCTCGAGGGCGACTTGATCAGGTACTATGATCTGGTGAACGAGGCTGCCGATAAATTGGGTAGGTAGCAAACACATTGTCGAACTCTAAGCTAACTGAGCGTAAAGGACAGGAGTTTAAGATTGCTGCCTCTTTGGATAAAATTATTCTAGACGCCGGTTTCGACAAAGTGAATCACGAAGAGATGAAACTCCCCCTCGGAACTTGGCCGGCCGATAAAAAACAAAAGGATATTGGCGCATTTACATTGCTTACTACCGAGCATGGCTTCGAAAGTTTTGGGATGGCCCTCTTCACCAGGACACTTGGGATGGAGGCTTCGGAGGCTATGGAACTAATGGCCGGAGCCAAGAAGGAATCCCGCAGCAAAAAGATTCACTCTTACTCATCTCAGTAGGTTTTCATAACCCCCGGCCAGACACTTAAGCTGACGCATGGCGAAACAGGCACTTTTATTATGCTCAGAAACCCTTCAAAACGAGTGATGCCGAGTGATTATGTCTGATGGAATTGGGAATTGAAAGATTTTCCTATAGCGGGAGAGCCTCTGCAACACGCCCCAATTTATGTTATTCTGGTTCACCTCTTATAACTGTCCAGAGAAATTTTCGTGCAGGATAGGGATTGTCCCGCCGGCCAACTGACCTTGCCCAGTACGGAAGAATATCCCCTGACACTTTCATGGCTCTTGGATGCGTCTGTTGTGCCCGTGTAGATATAATTTTGTTACGCTTTTTCTCTCCTTTAATAGATATTATGGTAAAATATTGAATGGCTCAATTGCATACCGGAGACTTCAGAGAGCGGGATATACTTAAGAATCTCGTTTTATATGAGAGGGCGGAGAGACCGACCACGTCTAGCTGTAAAACAGAGAGATATATTGGCCGTAGAAAAGGGATCAAAGGGAATACCGTAAGAACTGGAATAATTGAACCTCACGCTAGGACGTTGGAGTTGCCTTTCCTGGTGGGGTCTGGCTCTTTTTTCTTTTTCTCCTGTCTTAAGCACGGCCTAAGGGAGTCAATTTTCGCTGTGCGCTCGACCCCCTATCCAAGAGAGGGAATAGACGTCTTTGCGCGAAGTTCAATTATTCCAGTTCTTACGGTAATACGGAAGACGGGAGAGGAGAAAATACATGAGAACAGAATTGCATATCTGATCAATCGATCGGGCGACGACATGGGAGAAAAAGTAAATACGGCAGTTCAAACCTGCACCACCTCAAACCTAGACTGAAGAACCCCCAACCGGATCTACTCGAGTATTGAACGCGAAGACCTAGAAAGTACTATTGTGTATCTTCTGTAACTCGAAGGCACGTGACAACTTGGCTGAACCCTGAAAACTAGACCGGGTGGGGTTCAATGAGGTAAAGAGCATGACAGGACAATGTCGCAAACGGGGTAATGTCGCGTCTCTGGTGGTACCGGTATTTGTATTACCGGTAGTATCATAAGTCGTTGCAACTAGGTAACTTATGCCATGTGAGACATTATCCTGTCGGCGACATTGTCCTGTCATCTTCTTTAGCACCCTCAGCGAGGCTTAGCATCGCTTTGTCCCCAGTCGTGGGGGGGGGGGAGCTCAGCCGGGCAACCACCGCCACCAACCAATTTTTCCTTTCTAAGAGAGAATAACTGCGCCTATCTCTGAAACCCTCCACAATACATGTTTACATACTCTCCAGAGTGATTAAATCTCGTCCTCTGCCATTATCAGAGAAAGGCATTTTGTCGCTGAGGGGCAATAGATTGGGAAAGTGGGGGTGTTACTATCATAATCGGTACTCGTGCATTGCTGTGTGCCAAGCCATAAGCGTCAACTTCCCCTTTTCCCACGACTACACTTGATACCAAATTTCTGTACTCAGTACGATAAATCTACGAATCAACCAATGCTGCTATCATAATAGCAAATATTTGCCAAGCCTCGCTAGATGCGCTTCCTTGCTAAGCCCTCACATGGTCTAGCTGGAAAAAGCCCTCCCCACCACGCCTGGCTATGTACGAGTACTCGAGTACTCGCGGTAGGGGTAAAGTATTGGAATAGACATGGGGGCAAATGTCTGTGCGAGGAACAAAAAAAGAGCAGTTATTTCCCTTCTTTGGCATCTCGGGATCTGAATGAAGGAAATTCCGCATTGGCCATCTTGACCCCAGCTTGTTCCAATACTTTACCCCTACCGCGAGTAGGTACCGGTATGTAATCAAGCCCTCTAACCACTCCCTGAAGTAAGCTTTCGGACACCCCCGAGCAGGGGAACAATGAGATGGATCCTTTTACTGCCAGGGCACCGCCGGGTGGGAGTCCACCAAGAATTGAAGAGGCTCCCCATTTAATATTTCACTGGTTCAAATAGTTAGCGAAGCTCATGGGTCCTAGTGAAATATGAGGATAATGTTGATTCACTGCTGTGCCATCCTCTCTATGTGTAACTTCCTTTCTGTTGGTAATGGGAAGCAAAAGCTCCTGTGGTTTTTTATCTTTTTCTTCGGGGATTGATTGTCTAAGCGGGTTCACGGAGGGGGAGGCTCATGATACACAAGCTTTGTTTGAGTTAAATAGTCTAGCCTTCACGGGCTTCCTGGAGAATTCTGCTCAAGCGGTTCAGGGGCAACGTGGGGTCTTGAATCTAGTCGCTGGCGGCCTGTTCACTAAATGGGCGACCTGTGGATGATTTTTGTGACCTTTTCCTACCGGTAGTCTCCTCGAGTACCGTATGGTATGACAACTGCAACACCTCTTAGTTCATCCTTACCAGGGGCAACGGGGGGGCGGGTGTTGGTCTTGCTTACAGTAAGGATTCTTGAACCTGAGAAACTGCTCTTTCAATTTTGCTTATCCGTAGAATTCCATAAATAAGCCCCGCGGCTTATCCAAAAGTTGAATTGTGGAGCAAGGGATTATCTCACGGCTCGTACTCACGTGTGTCGGGTTCTAGGTGGCTGTAGATTATTTCAAGGTGCCGCTTACCGGTATTTACTCGAGCACAGTATGGAATTCTCCGCTACCGGTACTTCGGTAACATGTTTTGGGCGCGATGGCGCCTCCTGGAAACTGTGAAACAGAATCATATCCACTGTTCCAACACCCTCCTGAGTGATGAAAATGTATACGGTACAAGTACACTCACCCCCAGCTATCCCGGACGGCCAAAATCCGAAGAATCTGTCCGGCACAGCGCGTTATCCGGGACAACAGGCCCAGTTTTGGTATAAAGAAATTCTGAACTTATCGAGATCCATACGAGATAGCGAGGTATCCGGATTATGGAGATCCGGGATAGCGGGGGTGAGTGTACCTGTACTCGAGTACATGACAATGGATCAACTCCCTTGTGCTACAGAGCTTGGCCCTGTAAATATGGCCCCCTAGATGGGTTGAATAGATCAGGTGTTCGCCGACAATGCGGCAGAACAGAATGACTCCCCCCTTCTTCAGCCTCGCAAGCGGCATCAATTGTACCTCATATAGCCAAGAGGATATCCTCTGAATCCCCCGACCCCGACCCACAATCTTCAAAACACCAACAAAAAAAACAAGGCAAATGTCGCAATCTCGTATAGGGGGAAATGGCAGCTCTTTTAATCACAATTCTTTCAATAACAACAACTCCTTCAACAATAATACCAACTTGGATTCATTCAATACGAACTCATACAATAATACCAACAATGTGATTAACTTGAATCTTGGGAGAGCTGATGAGAAAGCTGAGATTCTCACATGGTTATCTCCACTGGAACCCCGTATACGGCACGACGATATTAGTGATCAGCGAGTCGAACATGTGGGAGACTGGCTCTTACAAACACATGAATATCGGGATTGGTTCGATGGCATTCGAGGTGGGGAACCCCATAACTCGGCCTTGTTTTGCAACGGAGATCCTGGAGTCGGGAAGACCTACCTCAGGTAAGAATCAATACCCCTACCAAATAAACGTTTTGCTAAGAATTTGTGATGTTAGCTCCTTGGTGGTAGATAGGTTATGCGATTGGGCGACGGGGCGAAATGCTGCAGTTGCATGCTTCTACTTCGACTTCGCTGCCCAGAAGGAGCAAACCCCAAGGAGTTTCCTAAGTTCCCTTCTAAGACAAGTAGTCGGTGGACTCGAAAAGATTCCGGAAGGGATCGTCCAGGCTTTTCGGGACCGGGAAAAGGTCATCGGGGGCAAGAAACTGAGGCTCGACGAACTTGTTGAGATGTTACAGGATATAGCATCCTCGCGTCCCACCTTCATATGCATTGATGCACTCGACGAATGCAAGCCAGAGTATAGGGCAAAGTTACTTGATTCACTAAGACAAGTTCTGCACAAATCCACAACCACTCGGATATTTCTCGCCGGAAGATTACATATCCGGGATGAGGTGGAGAAACACCTTGCAGGGAGGGTAGTGGCTGTATCGGTTATACCTACGAGGGAAGATATCATTCGATTCCTCCTAGCGAAACTGGGAGAGGATACATCACCGGATGCGATGGATAGGAGTTTGAAGGAGGACATTCTAACAGCAATTCCCGAGACGGTTTCGGAAATGTAAGCAGGGAGTAAGAGTGCCGGCAAAGAGATCGAAAGTTATAAGCTGACAAATATGTGTCTAGATTCCTGCTGGTATCACTAAACATTAAGGCGATCCTACAGGAAACGACACTCCATCGCAGGCGAGAGAAGCTCAGTACGATGACAGATGGCTTGGGTTTGGGGAATGCATACGATGCAACCATGGGGCGGATAAAGGCACAGGAAGGGGATAGAGCAAGACTCGGGATGGCCGCTCTGATGTGGATTTCGCATTCTGAGCGGCCATTGACTCTGGATGAGATATGTCACGCCCTAGCGGTCGAGATAGGATCAGCAGCCATTAATATCAACAATGTGCCCTCGATCTGGACAGTGTTGTGCTGTTGTCAAGGGCTTGCCACCGTCGATAAAAGATCTTCGACTATTCGGCTGATCCATTTCACGCTGAAAGAATACATCTCACGCCATGCCGACTTGTTCGACAGACCTCACTCGACAATAGCGGAGACTTGTTTGACGTATCTCAATTTTCAGGCCATTAAGGATCTCCCGGCCAATGCCTTCTGTTCCCCGCCAGGCACACCCTTACTGGGATATTCGTCTTTATACTGGGGAAACCATATGCGAATGGAGTTCTCTGATCGCTCAAAACACCTCGCGCTCCAGCTTCTTGATCACTACGGTAATCACATATCTACCGAATTACTTTGGGGGTCCACCCCCTGGGGGTTCTTTACAGGCATCATGCCATTTTCTGCGCTGCACTGTATTTCATATTTCGGCATCGCCGAAATTGCAATTGAAATGATAAGGACGAAGAAATGGGATGTGAACCAAAGAGATGGTGCGGGTCTAACACCACTCATGTGGGCTGCAAGGCATGGACGTGAAGAGGTAGTAAAATTACTGTTGCAACAAAAGTCTACTCAGCCCGATATACTAGACACGGTATATGGCCGAACAGCATTCTCCTGGGCTGCCGGGAGTGGGCATGAAGGGGTGGTTAGGCTATTTCTTGGTCCGATATTTGCCAATCCCGGGAGCACAGGCAGCAGGTGGGGGAAAACACCGCAAGTGATGGATCTATTCCTTAGAAAGAAATACAGCAACCCGGACAGACTGGACGGCAGTGGGCAAACACCGCTCTCATGGGCCGCCCATAATGGGCATGATGGAACAGTGAAGGTACTATTGGAACGGGAAGACGTTAGCCCCGATAGGGCAGATTATCGTGGCCAAACACTGCTCTCGTGGGCTGCCCGGAATGGGCGTGATGGACTAGTGGGGTTGCTGTTGGAGCGGGGTGACGTTAGCCCCGATAGACCTGACAATTTTGGCGAAACACCGCTCTCGTGGGCTGCCCGGAATGGGCATGATGGGGTAGTGAAGTTACTCTTGGAACGGGAAGACGTTAACCCGGATAAGCCTGATAATGGTGGCCGAACACCACTCTGGTGGGCCGCCCGGAGTGGATGTGATGGACCAGCGAAGCTACTGTTGCAACGGGAAGACGTTGACCCCGAAAAGCCTGACAATGATGGCCAAAGACTGCTCTGGTGGGCTGCTGGGAAAGAGCGTGGTGGGCTAGTCAAGCTACTGTTGGGACGGGAAGACGTTAATCCAAATAGACTGGACAATTATGGCCAATCACTACTCTCGTGGGCCTCCAGGAATGGATGTGGTGGATTAGCGGAGTTGCTGTTGGGGCGGGAAGACGTCGAACCCGATAGGCCAGACATGGATGGCCAAACGCCACTCTCGTACGCGGCCGAGAATGGGCGCGCTAGTACAGTGAAAGTACTATTAGCACGAGGAGACGTTAATCCCAACAGGCCAGACAATTACGGCGAAACACCACTCTCGCTGGCCGCCCGGAATGGGCATGACTGTGTAGTCAAATTTCTCTTGGAACGCGGGGACATAAGTCCCGATAGGCCTGTTATTCGTGGCCAAACACCGCTCTCGTTGGCCTCCTGTAGTGGGAATGACGGAGTAGTGAAGCTGCTATTGGGACGAGAAGACGTTAACCCCGATCGGCAAGACAATCGTGGCCGAACGCCTCTCTGGTGGGCCGCCCGGTATGGGCATTGTGAGACTGTGAAGCTACTCAGGGCCCGAAAAGTAAATACCTCCGCCTAGCATCAGGCCCTCGAGGTACGACCCCCCTTGCAGTCTTCGAACCCAGCCACGCACATTGTTCTCAACGTTCGCACTTTACGATTGTTTCTCGCCTCTTTCCTAGTCACCATTCGGCCTCTCAGGGTAGTGAGATTGTATTCTGGACACCCCTATTTCTTGGTACTTGAAATGTCAGGTCAGTCGCCTGAGCTTGTGCTATCTGGCTGGCATATACAGTGCATTTATTTTTCTGACTTCCTTTTCTCTTTGCCTAATGTTTCTGATATTAAAGTTGGAATTTTTCTCGCGCAATGGCTTCCTTCTGCTGTTCTTGTATTTCTTCATTCATTTGCTTCGAAATAGAGCGGACTCGGGTTCAGGCGTAGTATATATTATCGTATAATTTCTTTTGTTTAATCTCTTAATATTGTCTCTTATATGTATTGTAGAATTAAAGGCAAATATAACGGTCTAGAAGATCTAACCTAACTATTGGACTCCCCTCCTTCCTTGTTACCTACCTACCTACAATGGAGCGTACCTGGAGGGCCCGGCATAATGGGAGGGAGAAAGGAAAATTAAAAGAGCAAAAAGGAGTTAACAAATAACACTGGGTTTGTGGAAATTGAAAGAAGAGCTTCCGGGGTGACCCTGACACCGTCTGGGGTGGGATGCTATTGCGCTATAGGCTCACTACTAGACCCAAACATAGCAACGGGTGCCCAACTCCTCCTCCCATTCTGTCACATTCAGGATGTTACTTGAATGGAAAACTGTTGGATGAAGATAGTACATTTAGCCCGGGGAATACGGCCACTCCCGCCGCTATCTAAGTAAGTAGTTAAAGATGATTCTGATAGAGCTCAAAGGGTGCCCGGGACGGACGGGTATCTTGGCGTCCGTCCGGAAGACTTCCCGGGACGGACGGATGGGGACTACAGGTGTCTCAGATGGCGCGATTTGCTGGGTAATTCCGGATGGCGGGTAACTGGCGTGTCCTGTAGGTAATTGACGGGCCCTACAGGTAATTGGCGAAGACTGCAGATGACGGGTGACTGCAGATAGCCGGTGAGGACTCCAGGTACGATTGGGGAGTTACCGATCTAGAGAGGGCTGTAGACACCTACGGTCACCTCTTAGACGGTAGTCTTTCCCAAAGGACGGACACCCTTGCATTACAGCTTGGGACGGAAGCCCGGGACGCCCGGGACTGGAATCCTATAGATCCCTATAGGGCGGACGGGACGCTTGGGAACACTGGTAGACTCTGAGCGTATCGGCCAAAGATGGAGGAACCGTGGACTAGATGGCTGCTCTCTCTAGCTAAGTACAGGCCCGGGGATAATCTCTCGGTCTAACTAACAGAAACAAGACACTCCCGAAACTCAACAAACACTCTGAAGAAGCACAAGCAGCTAAAAAAGCTTGATCCCTAACGATCTCAGGCGATCTAGAACCATCCTAACATACCTTCATCCTCTGTGATCCTGAAGCCAATGCCCGGCTTGTGTTCCAACTCCTGTATTCCTAGTGTCTTAGGGTATGAAAGGAACAATGAAACCAAATACCCGATCCCTCATACCCTATGGCTAGAAACACTAACCAAGCGATGAAACTAAGATCCTATGCCTAGCTGCATAGGATGTGAAAACAACAACCTATCGCAGAGTGCCTAACCACCGGAAACTACAAGGCGACATGAAAATATAACCCTATCTCTCCTAGCCGCATATCCGCGCATCATATATACATATCCACATAACCACACCAACCACATACCTTATAGGTAATCCAACATATTCTTCCTATAATACAAGTTTTGGTCTCGCCAGAATTCAATCTTCCCCAAGTCACCCCACCCTAGCTTTAAACATCACCCTCCAATTTTCTGTCTCCATGATCCCCCTACCATATTCTCGATTCTCGGTCGACGAAGGTTATTGGCTAGTCAGGCTTTATGATGAAAGCACGGAAGAGGTCTATAAGGGTCATGTATTTCCCTAGTCTAGAACTGCGGTACACAGCATGTAGTGAGTCAATTGAGATTTTACTATCGGCCTCAATTCCACTCCAGCTATTTTACCAAATTTTGCATCTTGGGTGATACATGTTTGTTCATGGCAGGGGGGTGGACGGCAGAGGACGGCAGGGGATGGCGGGGGATGGCGGGGGACGGTTGAGGATGGCCGGGGACTGTTAAAGACAGCCGGGGACGGTGGGGGACTGTGGTTAAAACCGAAAGTAAATAGAAGATATGATAGAAGTGATAGAGTATTGTTATTCGTTTGAGTAGGAGAAATAGTGTATTGTAGGAAGACTTAATTCAGTTGTTATTATTTTCCTTAACACCAGAACAGACTATCGCTATATACTGCAATGACCCAACCTCCAGATATCCGGGAGGTTGGCTATATCCACTTCATC
>Ga0307509_10002699_pt1 | contig 28321 bp, 27 predicted proteins | sample 10_EM_MG_FD_202245 | JGI IMG/M metagenome (GOLD analysis project Ga0307509, IMG submission 202245) | Populus trichocarpa ectomycorrhiza microbial communities from riparian zone in the Pacific Northwest, United States - 10_EM | ecosystem: Host-associated > Plants > Roots > Unclassified | place... | reverse complement strand
AAACTAACAGTAGTGGAACGTGTGTGAGGCAACGATGTGTTTCGAGTAGGTGTAGTTCCGTTTCTCGTCCTGCGGGAATGGGAAAATATGTATGTGGTGAGCAGTCTCGAATGATCCATTTCCAACAACATTAGAAGAATCAATTTGGTGTGAGGAGGATCAGAAGGGGGTTGTTTGGGGGTGCACACAGTTCGGCACGTATCATATGCATCGGGGCATCTTTTGAATGTACGCAAAGAAAGGGGGTTCAATCGTGACTCTCTGGAGCCAGTAGCTACTACGACAGCCCAGGTATCATATCCATGTCAAAAAAAAACAGGAGAAAAAAAGTAAAAGCAGTGTTTGTTGCGGGGCGGAGCAGGGGCATGGGCGGAGGGACGGGCAGAGAATGGTTGAAAACACGCCCCGCCCCGCCCCAGTCTGGGGTGGCGAGGCGGGAAATTAGTCCGGAGCCCCATAAGTAACTCTAAGTAAAAGTAAAGAAGGGTTATCTTTTTTTCTTCTTTTTCCTCTGATGTGCTTCAGCAAAGATGTTTGCTAATCCCAGCCCATCTGTCGGTTGTGGCAAAACGCTGAGAGCTCCAATGGCAAGATATCTAGCATTGTTTATGGCTTTCAAGCCTCGGGCGGATCCTTCTTGCGTATCGGTTCTCTGGTGGGAGCAGAGGCGAAAATATATTCTATACCCAATGGATCTCAGCCCCTCCTAACAGAATGCTAACAACCTTTTTTTTATCCCAGCCAGTTGGCGATGTTTCACCAACTGATTTACAAAGTTGCTAAACAAGGTAATCAGGAGGGTTAGGATATCTTGGCAGTCTGCATACATTGTACCCTTCCTAAAAGGGTGATCTTTGAGTGATACAGAGTCGCGACGGGGGGCAAGTCGCTTGGGCAGGTATGTCGGGAGCCCGGGTACGCGGAGAGTGTAGGCTGAGTACTGGCACCAAGGTCGTACTCAAATATACACTATCTTTGTGCCAGCCTCCCGACATACCCCCCGTCGTGACTATATATGCCTGATATACGACTTATTGTAATCCCTTAAACTTTGTGGTTGGAATCCTCCGGGTTAGGAATTGTCTTCGGGCAAGCGATGTTTAGAGAACATATCGCAATCGTATCCATCTAGAACCCTGAACGGCAGCAAATTTCATGCCGTCTGTCATTTTCTGTTTAGGGTGGACAATCTATGGAAGTTCAGTGCCCAAGTTTTCTAGATTTCACTAACACGGCTGGCAGGTGGTGAGGATGTGAATCAGGTAGCATCCAAGCATAATTCATTGTTTTTAACCCTTGCTAACGCGACACCCCTGGCTAGTAAAATCTACAAAACTTAACCGCTGTGCCTTCGTAGTAATAAGACTAAGAGTGAAGGGGTGGGGTGGTATCATTCTCCCAAATTTTAGAGATATATGGTAAACCACTGCGGTCCTAGATTGGTGATGATTGGCCATTACAAGTGTTAGAGAACAACTTGCCAATTTTTCTACGCCGAGTATCCTGTGCTAATTGGACTTTATTTCGCTTACCTCCACAACGAGCGGGTAGCATAATTCGTCCGCCCCCAATGGCCCCTCTGATCAAGAAACCCACATCGGGGCCTCGTCTCCAATTTTCGATCCAGCCCCATTCTGCTCCTTGCTCGCCCTCAAGCCACTCGGCATCCATCGCCCAGACCCAGCCAGCTGAGCAACATTCTGTTCCAACAAAGTTTCCGATATTTCCTCCCCAAGTATCCCTTCTCGGCTCTTCTCCATTGTCTCAAGTACAAGTAATGGATGCATATCTGATCTCATTGCCGGATATCTCTTGATATCTCCCCATCCAGAGGCCGTACGGATACCACCAGTGCGAATTCAGAAACATTTCTTCACCTCATGACGAATAGGCTGCCCCCCCCCCTGGGGGTGCAATGGCCGAGTGCTAGGAGACACAAGACAAACCTGCAGTAGTGAGACCACAAGCGAAGGTAAAAATACTCGGTAGAGAATTAATCTAGTCGGCTGATGCATAGAAAATTCCCGGGGAGAACTCATTAATCCGGATGAATCCCACGATCGTCCAGTGTTGAAGAGACTGCCCTTGGTAAATCTGTTTGATAATATGTATAAAATACTATCATTATTCCTTAGGGGATCATTTCCATCTTTTCCACAACCCGCCTAGTTATAGAACTGAATAAGGTAGCCGTGGACCATGTTAGAATATTCGTGAAGGTTCCATATCTACGACACTACTACAACAGCGAATGTTTGAATCAGGAGAGTTCTCGTTTGGAAAAGGTTGTGTGGATGGGAAGTTCAGGCGATGGTTGTTGGGGCGAAGGGTTAGCTACAGCGGAGATGTTTTAGGTACCCAAGGGAAACCCACTAGGGAGTCTGGAAGGTTTGGGACTAAGGTTAGCTAGAAGGTGGAACGAAATGGTGTCGGACAATGATGGTAGCGAAACCAGGAATGGTCTCAGGAATGTTGAGCAAGAAAAAACTCTGTAAGTAGTTGAAACCGTGTTAAGGGATTGAGAGACGCATTGTGTTGGAAGGTTGTGGGTGTGGTATTAAAGAAAATAAGACGGTGATGGGAAGGAGGATTTTTCTGTTCGGGAGCTTTTGTGTATATATAGGACGCTGCTGGCAGCACAGAAAGGATAAGGACCGCAATACTCTCCATCGATCATAGCCTATTCACTTTAGACCCCCCCCCCACCAAATGAAGGGAAATCGTAGTTCACGAAGCGACGACAAAGCCGACTTAGCAATTACCGAAGAGGTCATTTTATTAACCTAGAGTCGCGACGGGGGGTATGTCGCTTTGGCAGGAATGTCGGGAGCCTGGGTAGGCGGAGAGTGTAGGCTGAGTACTGGGACCACGTCGTACTCAAATATACACTGTATCTGCGCCAGTCTCCCGACATACCTGCCGAGGCTACATACCCCCCTTAACGACTATAGCCATCGCCATAGTTGCCGTTTTGTTGTTAGAGAAAATTCTAAAATTGTGTAGTATTGCTGATATGTTGTAAAGAAAGTACTAGGATTTTTAGGATTGTTTTGAGGTGTGTTTCCTCTCTAAGAAGTTGAAGAATTATATAGTTTTCCCGTCAGCGGAACACTATGTTTTTTTGGCTGGGATAGAAAAAGATCCCTCGTGTTCTGTAGGGAGGGCCGAGATCACTGATTGTAGCTTTCTCGAGAGGCGAGATGGGGGCCCGAAGTATTAGAGTGATGGCGCCCCGCGTTGGAATGAAAGTTGGAAGTTGGAACTCTTGGCGAATATTTGAGAGGGAAGAAAACTTCTTCAAAGCAGGAAGTTTATGTCACTGGGTATTCCTTGTTGTTCTCACGCGTCGCCTCGGGCATGGCTGCCAAGCCTTCGAACTTCTAACTTCTAGCTTCAATCTATGCACGGCGGGGCCGTCACTCTATTACCCTACCCGCCAAATACCAAGCCCATGATGCAGCCCAATGCCTTCAGCGTCAAATTATTTGTTACAAAAAAGATGCTAAAGATATTTGCTACGACTTTGAGCCTGTTGGTGTAGTGGAGGTGAGGCACGCAGAATCTTCATCCCTCCGGCCTCTTGCGCAACTGCCGGGTGTGCTGCTGCTCCAGTGGTAGTTCCACCAGCTTCGTTTGGGCCGGCGGTGGAAGTAACAGGTGAATGGGTTCAAGCTGTAGATATTGTCCGATCTCTTATCGCCCAGAAGATGAAAAAACGGCTTTCCTAAACCCCACTCCCAAAAGCCATCGAAGATCTGGTGAATGGAAAGAGTACATTGCAGAATGAGATTCTCGGAGGTTAATTCCCTTCTATCTCGGGTATCTTATTTTTAGGTTGCGCTAACGGGGTAGGATTCTGGATATACAAAAGTACTTCGGCAACACACCCGAAAAAAAAAAACAGAAGACACACTTCTTGACGAGTCGGGAGTTGCCATGCAGAAAACCTTCAATCGACAGCTCGGAAAGGAATCAAGCTCAATGATTGCACCCATGATCTCTTCCAAGATGCCAGGTGGCTTTAATTTTACCACAGCCAGAAATTACATTACCGATCGCTACCGTCTACAATCTGGCAGACAGGATAGCGCCTTATGCTCGCTATGAAAATGGAACCAGCAATCCTCATAAGCGAGGGCAACACAAAGCCATTATTAGATGATGTTGTAACAAAGTACGCTGCTAGTTCTTGAATATCACTCTCGGGCCCTGCAGCCTGAGGTGCTGCCACGGGTGCTTCTGGTGGAATAATGATGGGTCCTACGGCAATTCACGCGCTGACTAAGGACCGGTGAGCACTCTTCAAGCAACAATTGCTGTTTCTTGCACTATATGTTAAGATGGATCTCCGATCAGGCGAAAAGGCGTTTGTAGGGCCAACGAGCTTCTCCACGCACAGATTGACTTGTGGAATGTTGAACACGGGGAATTCTGCACCTGCAAAATATCGAACTCTGCTTCTCCCCGCTGAAGGTTAGTGTTTACGATTCGCCGTGGAACTGGGCTCGACAAGATGCGCTTAACGTGTACTTTCACACTTTGGACTGCGTCAAGCTTATCTGCCTAGGAATTGTCTCACAATGCATTCCAATTATGAACGGAACCGATCCTACCCTAGTGGAATTCATGCAATATCATATCAATAATTGCCCTGCCGAGCGCGGTTAAACATATCGCTTAGCCAAGGATCTCGGTTGCCCGCTTATCGCTAAACGCTAATAAGCCCTCGCGGCGGCTCCCTTATACAAAGATGTTCAGTACCACAAGCCCGCTGTAGATCACCATTGATGCCAAGGGCAATATGAAATATTCAGAAGCACCGCGGCCAGCCGTTCGGAAACAAGGAAATAGCCACCGAAGGAAATCTCACTGAATATGGCAACCGAACTAAAGTTCGGAACGATTTTGCAAGGCTTACTTGATTATCAAACAGCACAAGCTTTCTAAATCGTCCCAGCTACAAATCATGACCCTCAATCCAAATATCTTGCGCAGTTTTGCTATGAATGAAGCTCAGATGTTTGCAGAGGGGGCGAAGACAAACCAAACAGTTCGAAGTAAAAAGGTCCAGTCTTAGGGAAAGGGTCGCGTCGAATGCATTTCATTCCTCCATTTTGAAAACAAAGGAAGATAACTGATGGGAATATTCTGAGAAGCTAATAGGATTGTATTTGGATTGTTTGGAACAGGCCGCCCAGGTAAGCAATATTTGAGCGGTCGGCTACGCAGTTTGCGCTAACATATTTTAGTCTCGTGTTACTTTGAAAAATAAAAAATGTTTTGATGGCTGGTGCTGGAGCCGCGTCTATTCGAGCGGAGGCTACATGGCCTCAAGAGCGGTGGTGCCAGGGTCTACTTTTATCAAGATTAACGAATACGAATGTATGTATGTAATTAACGCTTGGATATCTATTGCTAGGAAGGGGGAACATGCTGGAGGAGGTTCCGATTATACGGAAAAAGTGACCATAGGTAGAATCGTAATCCCACGCGTCACCCTCGACAATATCGTCGCACCAGCAACCATCGTGACAAATACTAGTGTCTGTTCACCACCGACACCTACACCACACACCTCCGACCCTTCATCTCTAAACCACACTTAACAATTACAATTCCGAAATGCCAGGAAGAGTTCCCCATAATCGTGAAGGAGAGAATATTGCACAGAGACCCCCCCCCATCAAATCAGCACGCCGGGCCGTCAGGGCACTCCGAGGATCACGCTTGGAGGTGGCCAAGATAGCGTGGAAGTGGCAGAACCGGTGTGAGAGGGCAGATAGAAGGTTGAAGAAAGAGAACCGGAGACGAGTCCGCACGGTAACTGCTATGGTCATCGGTAAAACCTTCAAAGCAATCTAGGAAAAGGGTACCGATGGACAGTGCCGCCAGGCGGATCGTCGGGCCATGATAAAGGACCGTCAGGAGCAGTTCCGGGATTTTGGTCTCCGGATCCCTGAGGAGATGGATAGGCTGGAGGAGGCGGTAAGTTTTCCTTCCCCCAAACTCTATTTGGGAGAAATAGTCAGCTAAATTGATGTGAAAATTAGTGGAACGGGGCATTGAAGGGCCGCAATGAGGCCGCCCACATTATCGGCGGAGAAGATATCATCGCAGCACTTAACCATTGCAGTAGAGATGTCCGGTGGATTTTGAAGCGGGGATTTAAGATGCTTTTCGGCATTTCACACAAGGATTGGCATAAAGCCACCAAGGATCAAAAGAGTCTCACTTTCGACTCTCGCCGTTAAAGGTTTTCTCATACATTTACATTTGTTAATACGGCAGCTAACACCGAGGATAGTTCCCCCAGCAGATACCGCCCTCTTCACTCCCCCACCACTCCTCCCCGCTATCCCACCGGGTATTCCCGACCATTATCCCCCCCGTGGTTTCGGTTCCTTCCACCAGGTGGAGGGTGGCCGGGTATAACATAGAGTTTTTTAGTTTTTTTTTGCTTGTTTAAGTTATTTGTTCTTTGTTTGTGTTTTTTTTTAATCGTTTTCCTATTATTATTATTCTCCTCTTCTTTTTTGTTGAAGTTTTTTTAATTATTATTATCATTATTATTCTTTTTTTTGTTTAAATTTTTTCGATTACTATTATTCTTTGTATTATTATTATTATTATATCTTCGTCCTTTTCCTCGTCCGCAGCAAGTTCCTCCAGCACCAAGGGTCGGGCTTTCGGATAAAACCTCCGGAAGTCTCTCGTTCAATTCTTCCCCGATGGTGATACCGCTCCCTAATATCCTAGGCAAGCATACGCTAGTGCTTGTTTCTCTTCTCCGGCCGTCAATTGAGCCCCACCGGGAGGGCGTTTGCCAATTCATTTTATAGGCTCAATTCTACTCCTACGATCCCCCACCCGCTCCTACCTTCTCGGAATCTGAACCGTTACCACTTCTTTCTGATGTGACAGCCCTTTCGACGAGACGCCCGAAGCCCCTCCACCGGACCGAGAGCAGATTTCGTCTCCAGAACAAGCGGTAGGGGAGCGAAGGGATTATGCTCATTCCGGAGATACGAATAAGGGGGTTGGGCGAACAAAGGTTCTGATCGAATACCGCCCCCGGAGAAGTATTTTCTGGCCGGTCCTTTCCCGTTCCCCGCCAACCCTCCGCCGACCAAATCATGCACCCGGCAGAGCAGGAGCGGTGGGGAAGTAATTTTGCTGTCAGAAGAGTCGCGGCCGAGAGGGTTGCAGCAATATCCCGGATCCACCGAATACTGATCTCCTAATGGCTGAGAAAGATGTGGATCCTGATCGCGCCAAGTTAGACCGTCTGTGGGTGAGAATTGGGGGGTCCGTCGGTTACATGGTGTACATCAGTCCGGAGTGGATGGTCGAACAATGGAACTTTTGGAAGCATGAGCACAAGCGGACTGTGAAGGGGGGATCGCAGCTCACTAGGTACTTGGGTATCGAGATAGCTAAGTTGATGGCGATCGATATGTACAGCTATTGGCATACCCAGAAGTGCTTGGGGGGGGCGTCCTACTCCGGAATTGGAACTCGCGCCGGGATTAGTGAAGAAGACCCAGCGCTCTTATTATCAGGCTTCGACCGTCCTCAAAAACACGGTGGAGCTTTCGCGGTATTTCCGTAACGTTAGGCGGATCACCGAATTGTCTGAGGATGAGGGCATTAAATTCACGACTTGAGGGGGGAGGACTACTTGCTATCTCGAATGGACGCTCCGACCGAAGTTACCAGCATGGGGCAGAAGGTGATCTTTAAGCTGGTGAACTATCTTGATTATCTCTCTAGTCGAGAGTTAGACGATATAAATGGAGTGCCTGGATAGATAGTGGGCTACACAAATTTTATGTTAAGATATGCAATTCTCCGTTCGGAGAATGAAGGATGCCAGAATGATTGACTCAGTGACGAAGGTGATCAGGAAGACTGCGGACGAGAAACAATATACCGGTGAGTCTACACGAATGACCACGGAAGACAGCGGGTGGAAACTCATGGCAAGGTTCATTGAGAAGGCGAATTACCTGATTTACCTGTGCCGGGGGTAAGAAACTTGAGGGACCCGGCAGTGTTGACCACCGATGACCGTGACGCATATGAGATTGACGATGGGATTTCCTTCGGGGGAGTATCTCATACTGAGAATTGGGTACACGTTCACATCTCAAACCCCGCAGCCTTCATACCGGAAGACCACTGGGTCCCTGAGATTGCAATACGGAGATCCACGGCCCATTACCTGCCTGATAAATCCTACGGCATGCTTCTCGCAGTAATTACCGGTGTATTCTTAGGGGTGGCGCGAAACAAACCAGTAATGTACATAGCAATAAAGGTCAGTGACCAAGACGAGATCCCCGACTACAATATCCAAGCACGCTTCGTCCGGCACGCGCGCTAAGGACGACATACGACGCGGTATACCTCGCACTTGGCAGCTATAAAACAATCAAATTCAAGGCAGACATAACGATCGGAAAGTTCCCAAGAGCCAGAGAATCTCACGGGAGGTAAAGACGTTTACTCCGCGTCAGCTGCGAAATTCCAGGAAGCTCCGGGACATAGCCCTCACCGTGCGCCGCCGAAGAACTACGAGTGGGATGATCAGAGCTGCCTCAATGGGTCTGAAAGCAGAGGTGTACAATGGCCTCGGCTCTCAAAACCACCCTTACAACTCCAACTACCCTGTTCTCTACCGCTGTCACCCAGCGGAGCATCCGGCAGTGGCTGATTCAATGGACCTCGAGCATTGAGACTCCCAATTGTTGGTGTCAGAGATGTTGTCGCTAACAAACAAGGTCGCATCCATGTTTTCACGTGAGAGTGGGCTCGCAATTCCATACCGCGTAATGGAGTACTACCACCGGTGTCCTGCAGTCATCAAAGCCATTGAAGAGGCAGTGCTACCCCCTCTCACCGACCTCCGTGGCCCACCCTTCGAATCCACAATCCGCCGGCCGATTGCCGCGGGACAAGCAGCAGATGCTCATGGGCTTGCCAACCGGTTACGTGAAAACTACGCGTCCACTCCATCAATACTTGGACATGGTCGCGCAATACCGGATTCAATCCGCTCTGCTAAAACTGGCACCCAAGACTACCGCCGATCTAGAACCAATAGTAACTGACATCAAGGGTACAGAACAGATAGCAAAGCATGTCGGGAATGTGGCCAATCGCATCTTATCCGCTATTGCCATCTAGCGCCCTTTGGGAGATTGGATTAGAGAATGAGACATTCCGGAAGAAGCTCAGCTTCCTGGTGATGGAAAAGCATTGCTTTACCACGCCGTGTGCTTGCATTGTCCCCGAGTTGTGACTTGTGTGCAGGCTGCGCTTTGCAGCTAAGTGCGACCTGGTTGGCGTCCGGGTATGCGACCCCGGGCTCTCTGAGCGCTATGCTAGTTTAAGTTTACAGGGGCGGTGGAGGTTCCTACGGATAAGGTTTAGAGAAAGCTATGTTTTAGACGTTGTTGCTACACAAAAAAATTCCTTCATGCCGACTTTTAGATAAACCTTTTCCTCTTTGTTACTAAATTAAATTTGGTACGATTGCCGGATGTGCAGGCATATAAAGGAAGGCCGGGAGAAAGTTTCTAAAAAAAAGAACTAAATTATTACGAAGACTATAGATCGACCGCATGTAACATATTGTGGCTTCACATAGTTCTTGCTCGGCATCCAGATTTCTTGGTTTTTATTGCACGACCTATACTGTACTATAAACTAGATAGGCCATCTCTTCCGGGAAATCAAATGTCTACTTGTACTCGGGGGGTGCCTGAAGTCCGGCGACACCAATATACGGAAATCAGGGCTTTCCTCATACAAACTCGTTTCTTGGCGTTTGTCTGTACGGAGGAAAAAGGTCTGTCTGAACCCACAATAGGCAATAAGCCAAGACTTTTTGGGGCACCGTGCTGGACTTACACATGTACCGGCGTACGAGGCATAGGGGACAACTATTATTTGACACTAGTCCTTTTTTCTCCTTGTATCTCGGCTGAGATGTTACCAGTGCCCTTATCGACTAGTGATTAACAGGCAAATCTCAATTATCCTATTGCCACCCTTAGTTATAAATGCTGAATGCTGTACGCGAGAACATGAGGGTTACAAAACCTTTACCCCTAGAACTTGTACAACACTGGGACACTATCGTACATTACGGAGGTGGTGGTGCTAGGCGTGTATTTTTCATCACGAAACATCACTCGAAGGCAGTGCAGGATACTTAAATTCTACAAAAGCCCCCCTCGCAAGGATCGAGCAACTGTGGGTAGCATTCAATAACATTCTTATTTACTTCTTCACTTCTATTAATATTATTATTTTTATCAACCTGGAGAGTATCACTCTTGGTGGTCTTACAGTTAAAATATACAGTTGTAATGTACTAATAATTATTGACATGTTAATAACTAGTTTGAATTCATAGATGAACAGGGGCTTGTAATAACATGGACAGAACCATTCTCAGACACAACCAATCAACATAATAAAGAGATAAATGTTTTACCTGAAGTTCTTAACTAGATAGTTGTATTCTATACTAGAATAATATAAGACTAGAACAGTTAAAATCTGACAATCATTTATTTTTGTAGAGAGTTGGCAAGTGCTATGCAACTCAAGTAACTGATAAACAAGTTTTGAGAAACAATTAGCTTTATATAAACACAAGCTTATAGAAGCTTGTCTATATTAACGAGAAAAAAGATTAATATTAATGTCACACCACTACAATTCATTCAAATATTTATAGTTTCAAACTATCAATCCAAATTTCTAATTACTATTTTGATTATATAGTGTTCGCAAAATCTTGTTTCTTGTAATTGGCAGCTACTATCTTTACTTTGGCAAATCTCCTAAATTCTACTTACACTTCTTAAGTAGTTATTCTCCCACTATATTGTCAATTGTCTCTATAGCTTTTACCACATTGATATGCTTTCAAATATATAGGTTATTAGTAATTGATACAAGAATAAGTTTCTAAAGCAGTGCAGAGTAGGTTAGGATAATATTAGCTTCTGACTTTGTTCTTCGAGCTTTGACTATTTCACTTTCGCTAATAATTGCAAGTAAGTGTTTTGTAACAAACAATTTGAACAAGATGCATGGAAAGGCCTTTAAGTGAAATTTACTCTATAGCATATTTTAAATAGTTATGGGACATCTTATACTGATGAGACACTGTCGAATTACACTGTTTGGTGTTTTAAAATATCAATATCTCAACTAATGCTTCTTACAATAAGCTACATATTACTTGAAATCTACCTTACATTTTGCTGAAAAGTATAGTATAAATTCCTCTTGGATATTGTCCAAAGTAGATACGTTACAATGGAATATGGGGTCAAAGTATCTATTTATCACATAGTTACTTCTCTATATTACCAATAATTGAGAGTAGATGAGAGAAATCTTTCTATTGATAAGGGGAGATAGAGGAATATCCATCCCCAACGATATAAGGGCTATTATATCAATATAGAGATTTTTTGCAACCAGAGATAGCACCAATTGTCAATGTAGACAAGGCGGTTGAAGGTGTTGATGAGCAATAGATGACATTCAGTTTAATTAATATTCCATCAACTAAAGATTAGTGTGGAACTTATTGCTTCATTGATGTGAGAAAGGAAAGAATGTAGCTTTCAAATATCAAATGGTCTTAGCAACTGAGATATTGAAGTAACCAACAAAGTCATCACACAAATACCGCAAGGCAATTATCTCTTTGAACTTGCTCTCTATTGTGGGAGAAGACCTTACTAATTGTGAAAGGAAAATAAATTTGATTAGATTCTATTATGATGATTGTAGGCTGAACAGATCTGGAGCATTGTGGTGGTGCGAATAGATGGAGGTTGCAATGGGCCCTCTTGAGCTCCATGCTGTTTTGACTGTGTCATATAGAGACCTTTTGATAATTTAAAATATGGTGAAACGTTTTCCCTCCTCTACTCAGATATGATACCTGTTCAAATGCAATGGTCTAGTTACCAGATCAAAATTTCCTAACAAGACCTATAAGTAAACTGGTCTTAAATTTCAGCAAATAAATCAAAGTTGTATACAGGGGAATATCATTTTTGTAAGTGTACTTTATACAATATTAAAAGTAAAGTATTTGTATTTTAAATCAGATTGAATATATATGTCTAAATGCTCTAATAGTTTATAGACTGAGTAGTATTTCTACTCACATACCTGTCAGTAAGTTTGAATTATAAGAACTCTAGATACTGAGTAGTAGATAAAATTCAAAGTAGTAGACTAGTTTTATAACTTTTCAAAAGTTGTCAATTTATAAAATTTGGGCTATTTTTATGTTATTATCATAAAGTACCAATTGTGAGTTGCAGATGAGTTAGGAAAAGAGACAAAGTAGAGATAAGAAGGAAAATAATTGTATATTCTTCAGAGTAGTCTTTTGGTTTACTTTTTTATCAACCTAAAGCAGTACAGGGAGTATATATCCAGGATGCAGACACAGTCAAACAATTGCCGTATTGACCAGAGACATTCTGCAGATACTCCTTGGACAAAGGTGTTCTGGTTCCCATCACGTTGAGCCTTCCAATCCATTGTTCACTCTCTTTTCTGAGAAATTGAGCCACCAGTATGAACACTTGCATAGTAGATATAACAAAGATAAGGGTTTCTCCTCTTTTCCTCATAATTAGTACCAAATGGTACTAATAATGAAAGACTTAACAGTATAGGAAAAATGGTACTAAAGAACCTTGCTGATATATGGAGAGAATACCGGTGGCTTTCAATAGGTATTATACTAGAGATTTATCATCTGGATGTAAATCCAGATAATACTACTATTTTAACTTGAATAAGAGGAAATCAAGCATAACGCGAGTCAGAAAACAAGAGTTTGAGAGATCTGAGATTAATATAGTCGTCTATACTAGGAGACATATGGCATCGAGATTCTACTTCCTTACTAGGATGGTATATAGACAACAAGAACAAAAGTATTTCTTCAATGCACATTGTACACCAAAAGTACCAGATTTCACCACCCTCTCCCCATCACCAATTTCTCTGAGAAACCACAAAAATTTGACAAAGTATTTGAACATCCTAAGATAATGTATTGAATCTTAAAAAAAAAATGCAAAACTCTGAAACATTACAAAGTCATGGAGAAATATCTGTTTAACTATCAAGAATTAGTTGCTATGAACCTTTTTCTCTAGAGCACCAGGCAAAAATATAGGTCACACCCACACCAATTCATGCAATTATAATGAATAGAAGCAATATTGACTCCCTGAACTTCCACTTCTAGAGTGTTAAATTGATTGTGATTCTCTAACTTGAGGAAAGATTTGAAAGCTTTCCATCCAAACCCTGATGGGAATTGCCAGTTTGAAAGTGTTAAATTTGGCCCAAAAACCAGTACATGACGAATCTTTTCGTCCTCGTACTATTTATCCAGGCCGACAAGAGTGTACTGTACCCAAGGCTTCGACCGTAGCTATCCGCATCATACGGGGACATTTGTTCAAGGGCAAAATACAATCCGTAATCCGTAATCTAATTGATTCAAAATACTATATACAGCCCACAACCCCTGCAGAATTTACATGAACTGAGAACGGAAATCGGAACCCAACCCAAAACCATAACCCAGAACCTAGAAACTGCAACACAGAAACATGAAAACAATAGAAGAAAATTAAACAGTGGTTCCCGCAGAGGAGACAGGGCTTTCGTACTTCTTGCCATCAGCTAAAACCTCACCAATACGCGGGCCACTAGTCACTTGGTACACGTCCTCAAAAGACTCCTTGGTGAGTTGCGAAGGTTTCCCTGTCACGTTAGGGGTATATTTTTCCAGAGGCCTGCCGGGTCAATCTACCGCCTGACTATTTTTTTTATTCGAGATTATCTGGAGCGTTTGACTCTACTGCGCAAGAATATGGAGTGGAACGGGACGTCAATGCCTATGAGCGGAATTGTGGCCAGACCGTGTTGGTGTTTGACTGGCTTCGGCTTAGTTTCGGTTTGTTTAGCATCTTCCTGGATAATCTTGGCGACCCTCTCCTTGACCTCCACAACGGACATCTTCACCATAAGGGCCTGAATGTCGATTTTCTGCACGTTGAGGAAGTTGAGCACATTGGTGAGGCAGCCGAGGGCGCGTAACTAATGGGCTGCCAATAAGAGTGAAAGGGAGAGTGAATGTGCAGAAACCTACATCACCAGCGCAGAAATATTGCCGGTCAATAACATTATAATTGGCAACTTCCAGCAACCATTTTGTCTCCTCCGCGATGTTGTCAACCACGTACTGAAGAGCTTGCTCATTGAAGGCCTTAGAAATACGAGTAGGATTCACAGCAATCATAGAGTAGTCGCTCCTTCCTTCTCTATCGCGCTCGACGGCGACTTGCATAGTCAAACCAGGGTAGAAGACGAGAGAGACAAAAGGCTCAATTGGCAAAAACTCAGCCAAAGTCGCAAGAACAGAATATTCACCTAGCCCTTGTCCTGCGAAAGCAGAATCGCCCTCGGTTAAGCAACGAGATCTCATCTCCACAAAGGAGGCCTTCTCTATAAGAGTGAGCGCGGGCTGGGTGGATTTTGTCGCGGATAAAAGACCAGTCGGCGAGCGGTAGGTGTACGAGGTAGTTGTCTCTGTGGCATCTTTGAAGATCTTCTCCGATTTGGTTGATCCGTTTGCCCGACGCTGTCAAAGTCCTTGACATGTAGTTCTGCCTAATAGCCTTTCCACACCGTCCGCCAAAGTGAACAGTCAATTCCTTGGGGTTATTTCTCACACTGTTTGTGATTGCGTAACCTATAATACAATTAGTTGCTTGAGGAGAATAACAAGGGAAATTACTTGCCATAATTGTCCATAAAATGTGTATCAGCCCTATCTCAAACCTCTCTGGCCACAGGCGAGGAGTCGTACAAACTCATCCCCATACCTTACTCCGAGCCTCCTTAGCCTTGTAGGTAAACATATAGGCAGATACCGGATGCTGAACTTCCGCCTCTTCCACAACCACCTTCTCTTGGGTTGCCTTGTTGGTGGCCTCAACTTTGATAAATTTTCTACCGCTGACAATGCCGGTATGATGCAACTTGGTCTCAATATCGTCGGGGGGTAGTACCATACCAACAAAGTTAGACTAAAAAGATCTAACCCTGGCAATGTTGTTCTCGGCAGCCCACTTTCAACAAGAGACCTCACTGCAGCAGATGAGAACATTCCATGAGCGATCGTTCCGGCAAGGTTGCCATAGCTAGAGAATGTTCGCGAGACGTGAATTGGATTGTAGTCGCTCGATACACCGCCATATCCTTCGTTGCTAGCCTGGGCTCTGATGAGAAGTTCGGTTTTCACGTTAAGAGGAATCGCATTGTCGAAGTTGACAGGCTGTGCAATACTGGTGCCGTGGCGTTGGAGATAGTCAATTACCTGGCTTCCGTGGCACTGACCGGTAATATACCGAACCGATGAAACCTGTATAAGTGTCTTCATAGGTAACTCGACCAGCGCTTCTCCGAGAGTTTCAAATGAACTGAAGGATCTTCTCACCGTTGAATCGGATAAAGTTTGACAAGCGAATGGTAACCGTCTTCCCAAAGAGTTCGGTGTCAGGATCATCGAGGTGGAACCATTCCTTTGAGGTAAGGACAACAACGTCTCTACTCGATGCACATGTACTTGCATTGGCCCCTCGATCTTTCGTTGGAACTTGTTTTCACAGCCGATGCAGGTGCCCCTGTACAAGAATTGTGAAGTATCCTCCATAATTGGCCGCCCATCCCTCAAGATTCTTCCACAGACCTCTACCATCTTTCCCGAGGCCTGATTTAGAACGGCATTGATTTGGGTTTTGGTTTCAACAATATCATCCTCCCTCAAAGGCTCCGGGACAGGATGCATGCGGGGAGGTGAACCAGCCTCAGAGGATCGCCGCCAATGGCCTTTGGGAAGATTGCCTTGAGGATAGCTTTCCACCCAACCGCAATAGCGAAATCCATCGGTGCGTAGACAGCCTTCCAAGGTCCCTCGGCGAAAGCCTCGCCATTGTTCCCAACTGCGGGAACGAAATCGGGATTGCCTGCCCGGTACCCCGTGCGCGTCGGGCGTCAAATACATTTGTACTGCCCCATCGAGGGGAACTTTTTCATCGCTCAACCAGAGCCCGTAGTAAAATTCTTTGATACTATCGCTCCTTCCCTCCGTTACCTTGTGGATAGATGCAGAGCCATTCTCCAGATGATAGCGGAACCTGAATGGCAAGGACGCGGGCTTCCCGAGTATGGTGCGCTCCTAAATGAAGTCAATAAGAATCTCCTTCTGTTCCGACATCTTAATCTCGACATTATTGACATGGCAACCACCGGGGTGGTTTTTCTTGTTGGCGGCAATGACAGTTTTAGCGGGATCCCTTGTGTTGATGATTTCGACGACCATGTCATGGGCTGGAGAGGAGATGCGTCCCATCGGATTGTCCGGGAATTTGTTGCCTTCAACGTTAGCATTGTTGGTAAATAACGCATGTCTCCACGGGTATGTTTCGCCGGCAAGCAGTCTCAGCCACGGGTCAGAGTCGGGAAGGGCGCTCTGGGGGGGGAAGCCGGGGGCCTAAATGTGGTTTTTCCACCCTCCTCAGAAACGTTCAACACGTCAAGCTTCTCAATGTCATCCAGAGAAATGATCTATTTCCCACCAAAATACCCAACAACAGGGATCGCGCTCTCGTCACCGCCATAGAAATCTTTTGTCAGTGCAGCGATGTGCCCATTGTGGATTCCGTCGAGGGTATCCGCGATAGGCTAATTGACTACGGTCGAGTATTTGGCAGCCATATGTCTCTGAAGAATGCAGGTTCTTCCGACATCCTTGCCAACAACATCCCCGAGATCTTCGGATTGACAAAGAGAATCCTTCTTAAACCAAAATTCAAAATTCTCGCCCAGTGCAGGAACAAATGGAACAGTCTTCAGCCTGCGCCATTGGCATGGAAGGAGGAAACGCCGCATATCCTGTGCATTGATGAGTTGGGTGCTGGTATCCGGGGAATGGGCTAGAATATTTTCTGTAGTAGCGGGGGGGTGATCCAAATGGGCGCAGTTTTGGAGCAATGAAGCCTAGCCCTCAAAAGGAGTGAAGCGTTCCTCAATGCGTCGAATGAAATCCCAAGTAAGCCTTCGTAAAGATGGATCGATGAGGCGGGACTCGTGTTTGGCGTACGTGGGTTCGGTCAGTCGGTGGGTGACCTCGGCATAGGTCATGTCTTCGAGATCAACGGCCTCCCTATTGGAATTTTGAGTAAACTAAGTCTTTTGGAAAAGTGGCACTCATGCACCTGATAATATAGTCACGTTACTTCTTAGGTTCCACGAGGCGCTTGGCTTTGTTCAATGGGAAAATTGTGCGGTCCAGCTCAGGTCTATATTGCAGGCGGGTTAGTTGAAAAACATTTGTGTATTCAAAATCCCGATTGACACTCACCAAAGTCTGACAACACCGGTTGCAAGCTTGTGGATTAGCTAGCCCATCTCCGACCGTACAGTAATAACACCACCGGCAGGCCTCTTGTAGGTCTTCTCCCAGTCCGTATCATCAAATCCCTCCGCGTCGCAGGTCGCTTTCTTGGCCTAAAACACAATATCAATTAGAATGAGTTCGATTGTGGGATTGGAGGAGGTAAACCTACATTCAAGCTAGTACGTGCCTGCTTTGCGGTAATCATTCTGCCGCCAAATAAAACACGGTCGAAAGGCATCGGGGGGCACTTAAACTTCTCGGACCGAGCTCCTGTCAAATAAGGATAGTTATCTTTCGCCCCTCAAAACCCAGAGACAGCAAAAAGGGAAACGTTAGTGCATCTCCTGATGCGTGCGTACATATGAAGGATTGGTTGATGGAAATCAAAGGAGTGATGACCGCCTCCTCTCCCTCATTTGAGAGGGAAGAAAACTTCTTCAAAGCAAGAAGTTTATGTCACTGGGTATTCCTTGTTATTCTCAGGCGTTGCCTCTGGCATGGCTGCCAAGCCTTCGAACTTCTAACTTCTAGTTTGGATTTAAGCGCGGTCGCGCCTTCACTCTATCACCCTACCCGCCAAATACCAAGCCCATGATTCTGCCCAATGCCTTCAGCGTCAAATTATGTTTTGTTACAAAAAAGACACCAAATCGATTTACTACAACGTTGAGCCTGTTGCTGTAGTGAAAGAGAGGGCCATAGAACCTTCATCATCCCCTCATCCGCACCTGCCGGGGGTGCTGCTGCTCCGGTTGTAGTTCCACCAGCTTCGTCTGGGCCGGCGGCGGAAGTTACAGGTGAATCAGTTCAAGCTGTGGATATCGTCCAATCGCTTACCGCCCAGAAGACGAAAAAACCGTTTTCCAAAATTCCACTCCAAAAAGCCATCAAAGATCTGGTGAATGGAAAGAGTACAGTACATTACAGAATGAGATTCTCGGAGGTTAATTCCCTTCTATCTCGGTATCTTATTTTTATGTTGCGCTAACGGGATAGGATTTTTGATTTACAAAAGTACTTCGGCAACACTCCCGAAAAACAAGAAGACACCTGTTGACGCGTCGGGAGTTGCCATGCAGAATACCTTCAATGGACAACTCGGAAAGGAATCTAGCTCTAGAATTTCCCTCATGATCTCTTCCAAGATGCCTGGTGGCTTTAATATGACCACAGCCAGAAATTACCTTACCGACCGCTACCGTCTACAATCTGGCAGACAGGATAGCGCCTTGATGCTCGCTATGAAAATGGAACCCGCAGCAATACACGGAAGCCAGAGAGACACAACGGCATTATTAGATGATGTTTTAACACAGTACGCTGCTGGTTCTTGAATATCACTCTCGGGCCCTGCAGCCGGAGGTGCTGCCGCTGGTGCTTCTGGTGGAATGAAGATGGGTCCTACGGCAATTGACGCGCTGACTAAGGGCCAGCGAGCACGCTTCAAGCAACAATTGGTGTTTCTTACACTATATGTTAAGATGCATCTCCGATCAGGAAAAAAGGCTTTTGTGGGGTCACAAGAGGCCAACAAGCTTCTCCAAGCACAGATTGGCTTGTGGAATGTCGAATGCGGGGAATTCTACACCTCCGGTAACTAACTGTCCTTCTCCCGGCTGAGTGTTAGGGTTGACGATTCGACTTAGGCTCGACAAGATGCGCTTAACCGCTACTTTAATACATTTGGCCGCCTCAACCTTATCGACGGGGAAATTGTCTCACAATACATTCGAACCATAAACCGATCGGATCCTACCCTAGTCGGGTTCATGTGATATAATATCAACAATAGCCTCGCCGAGAGTGGTGAGGCATACCGCCTCGCCTAGGATCTCGGTAACCCGCTTATCGCTAAACGCCAAGAAGCCCTCGGGGCTGCTACCTTGTATCATACAAAGATGTTCAATTTCACAAGCGCGCTGCCGTCCACCATTAATGCTAAAGGTAATATGTAATATTCCGAAGTACCGCGGCCAGCAGTTCGGGAACTTGAACATTACGTCAAGGAAATGCCCACTGGACAAAAGTTCACTAACTATCGCAACCGAATGAAAGTACATAATGATTTGGCCAAGGTACACAAGATTATCAAGCAATAACCCAAGCTTTCTAAATCATCCCTGCCACACATCTAACCCTCAATGCAAATACGAATACCAATGTATATAGGAAAAAATTGAATCTATTTTGTTCAGAAGAGTGAACGTCCTGGAGGGGGTTCCGGCAATACCGGAAGAATGACCCCCTCCAGAATCGTAAGCGCACTCGTCACCCCTGACGAGATAGTCCCACCAGCAACGATTGCGATAAACCTCAAAGTCTGTTTACTGCCAACACCAACACCACCCACCCCCCATCCCACGCCGCATATCTCCACACCACAAACACTATCACAAGCCCAAAAATGCCTAAAAGACTTCGACCAAATCGAGGAGCTCGTATCGACCTCCGATCTCCCCGGCCCCAATCTCTGCGCCAAAACTTCCGCTCTCTCAGAGATGCCAACTCGAGGCTGAGGGAGGAGGTGGGGGAGCTGGGGGCAAAGTTGGAGGAGTCGAAGAGAAAGTGTAAGGAGTTGGAGACGGAGAATGAGGAGTTAAAGACGAAGGGTGAGGATTTGGGGACGAAGTGCAACCAGTTGGCGGAGGAGAACCTGGAGCTACTCCCCCGGGTTACCGACATTGTGGTCGGTGAGACCTTCAAGGCCATGTACAATACGGGAACCCGGGGGAGGTGCCGAAGAAAGAATCGTCTCTTAGAGATAAGGTCCCGCCGGCAGCGGTACTGGCAGTTTGGTCTCGGAAGCCCGGCGGACGTTGATGGGTTGGTGGAGGAGGTAAGATTTCCTATAGTTAAATTCTGTCCGAGATATTGTCAGCTAAATTTATCTCAAAAATAGTGGCACAGGAGAGTGAAGGCCCGCAACGTGGCCGCCCACTCCATCAAGGGGGACGATGTCCGTGCAGCCATTGGCCATTGCGAGGGCAATGTCAAGAGGCTTGTCGAGGGGGGGTTCAAGAAGCTATTTGGTGTTGCTCACACGGACTGGCATGCTGCCACCCCGGAGCAGAAGAGTCGCACATATTCCTCAAAACGCTTTTAGCTCTTGAAGGTTCGGATATCATACCTGCATAACTTATTTGTTTTTGTGGAAGCTAACGTCAATCATAGCCCCCCCCGGCAGACGCAGCCGTCTCCCCTTGATGGCCACTCCTCCCCCCTATCTCCCCCGGGTATTCCGGACCATTCACCACCCGGTGTTTTCCTTTCCGTCCAACCGGCAGAGCGGCAGCCGAGTACTGAATAGCTCCTTTTTTTTTTTTTGTTTGTTGAAGTTCTTCCTTCTTTGTGTTTTTTATACCCTGTTCCTATTATTATTGTTCCTTTTTTTGTTCGATTATCATTATCATTATTTTTATTTTTTTTGTTTGTTGAAGTTGTTCGTTCTTTGTGTTTTTTTATACACTTTTCCTATTATTATTTTTCTCCTTTTTTTGTTTGATTATTATTATTGTTGTTATTCTTTTTTTTTGTTTGATTATTATTATTATCCTGTTTTTTTCTTCTTTTTCTTTTTGTTCAACTTTTTTTTCGTTTATTATTATTCTTTGTATTATTGTTATTATGATAACTTTGTCCTTTTCCTCTTCCACAGCAAATTCCTCCAGGATCAATGGCGGGGCCTTTGGCTGAGACCTTGGGGAGTTTAAAGCGAGTCGATATGGGATTCAAGTCAATCAGCGGTAGGTAATTCTGAAATGCAGTTCTCCGATCAACTCGCCTGAGGTGTTTGGCGGATCCTCTTTTCATTCACTGATTATTTGTAGTTAGATTCGGGCGATGAGGAATTCTGAAGGGAAGATAACTTGTATAGGGTTCATACGTTTATTCTACAAAGGGATGGTTTACTGTACATACAGCGCCAACAGCCTTACCGGCGGGCCTTCTTCACGAGAAATGTTGACACCAAGTGTCTAACTTACTCCCTCCTAAATCTTCCCCATTCCAAAGCCTTAATTCCTATCTAAATAGGGTTTGGGAATTTTCAACAAATCGTCTTACATTCTTGACATTGTAAACTTCTCTCGTCTCGCGGTATCTTTGGAGATACTGTAGCGGAAACTCATCAAGAAAGTCTAGAAGGCAGCGGGTGGATACTATGTGTAGATGGTTTTGGTTCACTCGCTTTGATTTTGCCCTGGAACGATCCCCTCTAGGATATTGAAAACATCGACAACCCCTCTCTCTTTTTCCGGAAATAACTCGGACATATGGTTGTAGGGCTTTTGTTCGGTTGGTACAGGATGACCATTCAATCATGCTGGGCTTCACCTCAAAGGAGGGTGACGAAGGTTAGATTGAGGGAAGAGATCTCCCTGATTAGAGCACGAAAGATCAAAATTCTGGCTTATGGGTCTTTATACTAATATTAAACTTACCATAGGGTGAGGAGGTTGTGCGATCATTGTTTTTTCTTTTTATCTTTGGACTGCAACAACATTCAAGGCGGGAGTGGTTGGTTCGCGAGAAAGCGGTGCGGCTCTGCCTGTGTTCGTATCCCTGATAACCTACTCGCTTGGGACAACACCTCGCTGCCTGCCAGGGTGATTTTTTTCTTCTCCCCCCCCCACCCCACCCCTCCTGTTCACTGCTGACAAGGATCAATGAATGCAAGTACTGGCACCGCCACGGGTGGGTTTACTGAGTGGAAGCTGTTGGGCTAATCGTGTATCGCAGAATCTAAAATCTTTTTACGGATGTTCGACTGTTTATAGGTTGCTCGGTTTCTTCATTTTTCTTCCGTGTCCCATGACCAATACTGTTTCTATAGCCATTTACCGATCGTCGAGGAGCTACAATAACTCACTCTTTGATTTGGGTCAAGGGAATAATGCAACTGCACAGCTAGGGGGTACTACGTCCTCCAAACCATGCGAGATGGCGGGGAAAAAAGGAGAGTCGATTTTTGGCATTCAATGGTAAATGATTTCCCTACCCCTTGCTACTATAACATGAATTGCGGTGATGAACCAATGAACAATTGGTATCTGTTGGTTACTATTGCGAGTAACAAATCATTGGCTTTGCCCACATGTTTGCTAATGCAGCTGACCGAAAGGAGTTATGAACACCGATATGATAGGTCAAATAATTGTCTGTTCCTCATCCGGGGATGGCTATGTGGCGTCGTGGCGTTCGGGTCGACTTTCTGAGGCTAGGATATGTCCCCAGACATCCATTTCAAAAATTCTTTTGTTCTCCACCGCAATTCATCTCGTTCAATTCGTCCCCGACAGTGAGGCTCCTCCCTAATATCCTACGCAAGCAGACGCTAATGCTTGTTTCTCTTCTCCAGTCAATTGAGCCCCATGTTCTGAGAGCGCGGTCTAGCTGGAGGACGTTTGCTAATTCATTTTATAGACCCAATTCTACTCCCCCCGATTGCCCGCCGGCCCCTACCTTCTCGGAATTGGAACAGTTACCACGCTTTCTGATGTGACCGCCCTTGCGACGAGACGCCCGAAGCCCCTCGATCCGATAGAGAGCGCAGTTCGAGGCCTCCAGAACAAGCATGGGGGAGCGGAGGGGTTATCCTCGTTCCGGAGAGATGAATACGGGGCTTGGGTGAGAAAGGTTTTGATTGAACACCGCCCCCGGTGAAGTATTATCCGGCCGGTTATTTCCCTTTCTCCGCCAATGATCCGTCCACTAGATCGTAAACTCGGCGAGCCTGCGGCAGAGCAGGAACGGCGGGGGAGTAATTTTACTGTCCAAAGAATTGGGGCCGAGAGCGTCCCAGCAATATCCCGGATCCACCGAATGCCGGTTTTCATAGTTGGGAAAGCTGTGTACCCTACTCGCGCCAAGTTGGACTGTCTGTTAGTGAGAATTGAGGGGTCCGTCGGCTACATGGTGCACATCAGTCCGGAGTGGATGGTCGAGGAATGGAACCTTTGGAAGAATGAGCACAAGCGGAATGAAGGGGGAATCGCCACTCAGTAGATAGAGACTTGAGTATCGAGATAGCTAAGCTGATGGCGATTGAGATGTACAGCTGTTGGCATACCCAGAAGTGCATTGGGGGGGGAGCCTACTCCGGAATTGGAACTCGCGCCGGGATTAGTGAAGAAGACCCAACGCTGGTATTATAAGGATTTGACCGTCGGCAGAGGCAACGGTGGGGCTTTCCCGGTATTTCTGTAACGTAACGATCACTGAATCATCTGAGGATCAGGGTATTAAATTCGCGACTTGGAGGAGGGAAGACTACTTGCTATCTCGAATGGACGCTCGGACCGAAGTTACCAGCATGGGACAGAAGGTGATCTTTCAGATGGTGAAGTATCTTGATCTTGATTCTCTCTCCGGTCGGGGGTTAGACGATATAAGTGGAGTTCCTGGACAGAAAGTGGGCTTTGCAAATTGTATGTTTGGAAATGCCCTTCTCTCCTCAGACCGGAATGACTCTAACATAAAAGCTTTTCCGAATACGCCCAAGGATCGGGGCATTGTCGAATACCCGGCGCTCAGCAAGACTCATCTCCTACCCCGGCTTCAGGTACTTCAGAAGATATCCCAGAGTATTGGCTCATTCCTCGGTTTGGCGGCTATGGGTATTAGACACCTTGTGAGGAAAATGGAGCCACACTGAAGTTGCTTTGTAAGTGTAGGGTCCTGTATACGATCTATCGAAACATTGAGTCGCTAACCAGCATAGTAATCAGAGGCAGTGGAGGAGGTCTCAAGATAACGCTTGACGGGATGGATAGGTATAGGCACACTACGCGGCGCTATGCCCGGGTGCGGGTCATTGACGGTATGATCCAGCAGCAGCGGAGGGCAACCCTCGTGGCAGCGCGGTGTTTGGGGATAAGCCCGCTTAGGCGACCAATCATTCGGAATGGAGGGAGGGGAGCCCAGCCCATTCACCCTTTTCCAGCCTATAGGTCTGTTTGTTTCGGTAGAACGCGGGGATATTTCACGGTGACGCCTCAGCTAGGTAGTTATATCCCTGGTGCGCCTATAGGGATACCCCAAATTTCCAAGACAAAGATTGGCTAAATCAAGGAAAGTGTTGAACCGGTAGAAACACTCCAGGGGAATTTTCTGAAGAGGATTTACCTCAATGCTGTATTGAAAGATCTCTCCCCGGAAGCGCTTCCAAGTGTGGATTCAATATATGATACTCTTTGGCATAACCGGGAGTGCCGAGGGGATATGTGGGATTTCTTGGAAGCGGGCGCAGCAAAGAAGCTAGAGATTGGAGAGCTAAGAGAGGATCGGTGAGTGTGGTGGATTTTAAACCCCTCAAATATGTGCCCGGGTGCGCGAGGGTTGACAGGTATTCCAGGAGCGGCAGTCAAGCGGAATTGAGGGTTTATATCAGACCCACACCCGCTGTTAAACAAACATCTGACTTTCTAATCACAAACGAGAATATCGTCCGACACCAGCTTCACCGGATCACCTTCTCTCTCCTGGGTATTATTCCAAAGGCTGAAGTCGAGAGATTGATTTTCTATTAAGACCTTGTGATTGATGCGATGAATAAACACTGCAGGCCGACACGAGATTTATCTCAGGGCCAATACTGCACGCCGTCCGCCGATTTTGATGGGGCCTCGGAGAGACTTTAGGCGGAGTACCCGCCTGACTTTGACGGAATTTAGGCAAGATTGGCTGATGGGACCGAAGTGCGAAGTATCACGTTATCCCAATCGACAAACATGGCCTTTGGTAAAGAATATTATTCGAATTCTGAGGAAATACTTTACGCTGTGCACACCACTGTCATGGGCCATGGCTTGCATTTCATGGGGGGCAGGGGTAAGCACAAAGCCACGAACCTCCCTACGATCCGGAGCAGGAAGGATGCCAAAATGATTGACCTAGTGACGAAGTTGATCAGGAAGACTGCTGGCGAGTAGCAATCTACCGGGGAGTCTAAACGAATGACCACGGGGGACACCGGGTGGAAAATCATGGTAACATTCATGGAGAAGGTGAATTACCTGCTTGACCTGAGCCGGGAGTAAGACACTTGGGAGACATGGAAGTGTTCACCACCGATGACCCTGACGCATATGAGATTGACGATGGGATTTCCTTCGGGGGAGTATCTCATACCAAGAATTAGGTACACGTTCACATCGCAAACCCTGCAGCATTAATACCGGAAGACCACTGGGTCACTGAGATTGCAATGTGGAGATCCACGGCCCATTACCTGCCTGATAAATTCTACGGCATGCTTCCCGCAGCAATCACGGGTGTATTCTTAGGGGTGGCACCAAACAAACCAGTAATGTCCATAATCACAAAGGATCAGTGACCAAGATGGGATCCCCGACAACAATATGCAAGCAGACTTCGTCCTACACGCGCGAAGGACGAAACACGACGCGGTATACCTAGCCCTAGGCAGCTATAAAACAATCAAATTCAAGGCAGACATAACGATCGGAAAGTTGACAAAGAGCTGGGAGTCTGATAGAGGCAAAGACCTTTACTCCCCGTCAGCTGCGAAATTTAAGGAACCTCCGGGACATAGCCCTCACCGTGCGCCGTCGCATACTACCAGTGAGTTAATCACAGCTTCCTCTATGGGTCTAAAAGTAGAGGTGTACAAGTACAATGGCCCCGGCTCGCAAAACCACTCATACAACTCCAACTTCCCTGTTCTCTACCGCTGTCATCCAGCGGAGCACCCGACAATGACGGATTCAATGGACCTCGCGCTTCGTGACTCCCAATTGTTAGTGTCAGAGATGATGTCGCTGGCGAAAAACGTCGCATCCATGTGGTCTCTGGGGCTCGAAATGCCATACCGGGTAATGGAGTACCACCACAGGTGTCCTGAAGTCGACAAAGCCATTGAAGGAACCATGCTACCCCCTCTCACAGACCTCGCTGGCCCACCATTCAAATCGAAAATCCGCACGCTGTCGCTCCTCGAAAAAGCCCAGCTCTAAGCCAAGCCGCGACCGCAAATGCTCATGGGCTTGGCAACCGGTTACGGGAAAACTACGCGTCCACTCCGTCAATACTTGGACATTGTCACGCGATACCAGATACAATCCGCACTGCTAAAACAGGCACCCAAGACTACCGCAGATCTAGAACCAATAGTAACTCGGGTCCAGTCGACAGAACAGATAGCAATGCATGTCGGGAAGGAGGTAAATCGCCTCTTGTCCGCTATTGCTATCGAGCGCGCTTGGGAGATTGGATTTGAGAATTAGATATTCCCAAAGAAGCTCAGCTTCTTGGTCATGGAGAGGCATTGCTTCGCCACGCCGTGTGCTTGCATTGTCCCCGAGTTGTGACATGGGGTCAGGCTGTGCTTTGTAGCCAAGTGCAACATGGTTGGCGTGCGGGTATGCGACCCCAGGCTCTCTGAGCGATACGTCTAGTTCGAGTTTACAGGGCTTGTGAAGGTTCCTGCGGATAAGGTCCAGAGGAGGGAACGTTTCAGGCGCTTTGTTTTACAAAAATATTCTTTCATGCCTACTTTTAGATAAACCCCTTCCTCCTTGTTACTAGATTAAAATTTATACGATTGCCTGATCGAAGCGCAGGCATGTAGATGAAGTACAGGGGGGCGGTGTCTAAAAAAAAAAAAAGAAGTAAATCATTACGTAGAATACCCATCAACCGCGTGTTGAATATTCTGGGTTCGCATATATCTTGCTCCTCCGGAATATTATCTTGGTGTTTATTGCACGACCTATACTCTACTATACTATAGATGCGCCATACCTTCCGGCAAATTAAATGCCTACTTGTACAATACAGGGACACTATAATAAGGAGGTAGTAGTGCAGGGGATAATTTATCATGGAATATCACTCGGGGCCGCAGCTTGGTACATGTTGGAGGTCGTACAGAAGAGGCCGGAGATGAAGTACAAAGTAATAGGACTTGAACGATGAGAGAAAGAGAAAGATGGAGCCAATCTTGCTTGTTCGCCTATAGACGTGCTTGAGAATGCTGTACTTATAGGAATCTTCAGTGTTAACATATATCAACATGACTATAGTTACTTCCTAGTTGCCGATGTCCCAGTAGCCTGGCCACAGGCCAAATACGTCCATACCGCACATGATATCAATATAATACTTCCAGGACGCTCACACCTCGTTGATTCCCAGTACCATATGAGAGAAGTAAAGGAAATCAAATCAAGGTACAGAATGCAGTACCTGGAGCCTCGTTGAAAACCAAGAACTTGGAGCAAAACCCTGTATGAAAAAAGGTTTCTAAGGGAAAAGAGTGTTACACAGGAAGTGATGAAATGAAATGTTGACTAGGCTGTAACAATTCTACGTTGGTGGAGATTACTGGTGCAACAGGTAACGAATTACTTATGTAAGGTCCTTGAACTATCTTTATAGTTCTTGTTCGTTTAAGTACTCGAGAGTGTTCTTCTTTCCGAGATTAACTTATAATCTCTTCTTTTGTCTTGGGCTATCTTATAGTCTCTTTATCTGACTCCAATATCTTATTGGGGAGAGGTGGCGAGGGAACTTCTTCGTAACTCAATCTCTTCTCTCGTGAGAGAGATGTGAGCCTGTTCTTGTCTTAAAGAGTTGTAGTTGCTCTGACGCTTCAAGAGCTAGATTGCTTGCTTTCAAGCGAGAGGTAAAGGTAAAGGTATATTGTAGAAAAGTACTTAGATGGTAGCGTGAAGAGCTCTAACTACTGTGACTTTTTTTTTTTTTTTTTTTTTTTTTTTTTAAAAAAATTGCGTTTTTTTTATTAATGTACAAAGACAGCATGCATATTTAACTAAATGG
>Ga0307509_10002698_pt1 | contig 28325 bp, 29 predicted proteins | sample 10_EM_MG_FD_202245 | JGI IMG/M metagenome (GOLD analysis project Ga0307509, IMG submission 202245) | Populus trichocarpa ectomycorrhiza microbial communities from riparian zone in the Pacific Northwest, United States - 10_EM | ecosystem: Host-associated > Plants > Roots > Unclassified | place... | reverse complement strand
TAGAGTAACCGCGGCCGATGCTTTTCCGAATGCGAAACGGGAATGAGGTGCTGAAGTTACTAACCGAAGTGTTCCCCGACAGGACCACATAACCGAGACGGAAAGGTACTTCGCAAAGGGCTTGGAAGGCTCAGCGCCGACCGTGAGCGAAGGGGATGAAATGCCGACCGTGCAAAACCTAAGCGAGGTGCAAAGAAAGTGCGGGGTAAGGGGGAGAACTGAACTTCATGAGCGGGAGTCAACGATGAACAAGAACAAGAACCCCGTGAAGAAGGGGGTAGACCCCAGAGGGAGAGGAGGGGAAGTAGCGTCACTCCCCTAGGCAGAAGCCATCAAGGGGGAGGAGAGGGGGGGTGGTGCATCCCACGATGATTTCCCTGGTGTTGAGATTTCAATCGCCGGAGGTGTAGGGGAGATGGTTCGTGACTAACTACTGTGACCGAGTCTCCTCTTATATAGACTCTTCACTCGAACAACCCTAACCCTGGTGACACGTAACTCGAGTAACGCCCTCCTATGAGTCGCTGTGCAACCTGCCGTAAACCAATCATAAAATATAAAACATGTCAGGTCCGCAAAGCCCGTCACCTGCGTGGAACTCGTGACTCATAATGTGAGTCACGCACGAAAGTCATTACATTATTATGACTCACAATCCTGAGTCATAGAAATATCAACCAATCATAATATAACGATGACACGCAAGTGCGAGTTATCTGAGAACCATGAGTCAACTGACTGCATCGCGTGAAACATAATCATACCTTTTGACTAATAACTATTAGTCATGTGAAATCTGCCTTGCTTAGTCCCGATTTGTGACATTTCCTGTGCCTGCCACCTTTTCAGATGCTTCTGTGGAAGTCTTTCCTTACCGTTATAGCCAAGATATTGGGAGCAACCATTTTAGCAATCTCTCAATAGCTAGTATTCCGATTGCTGAGAGTTTCATCCACCATAGAATCATCCTGCAACTTGGTAGTTTTAGGATATCTTCCTCTACCCTTTCTCTCCTGACCCTCTTGATATCCTTTCTGGATAGTGTCTTTAACAGTGTTGAGGTAGATATTAAGGTGGAGGGCAATTTGGCCCTAGCTTATTTGAGGCTTGTGTAATCCGAGAATTCTTCCCCTGGTAAACTCAGAGTGGTGCTTGGAGGGGATAGGCCTTTGAGCATGACTGCAAAGAATAGAAGGCTTAGTTTCTTAAAACAAAAGAATTAGGATAATTGGTTGGGTTTTGGTTAATGTAGAGGAATTTCTTTATAGGGTATTCAAAGTGAGGAGGGATGAGGAGGGTTGCATTGCTGCCGATCGTTGATGTACAGTTATTTTTGTTAACGTACAATAGCAAACGAGCAACTACATTGCCCTCTGCCTATCACGCGCTATCCAAACATTTTCTGTGCAGGTGCCTGTATACCCATAAATATCTTAGAGCCTCTAGAATGTGAGGCAATTGACCTCTAAGCTCCAGGATGCCTTTGCCAGTAAAGGTAGGGTAACTTGGATACCTTAGTAGGGTAACTGGAATCCATGGGCATAATGACTAAGTCCCTAAGGTAAGGTAACTTTGCCCTGATCTACCTTTAACGCCTTCAGAAGTCCTCCTGTTGACACCTAATGTCGTCTCGGAGACCCCTATAAGGTTCCCATACATTTCTTGACTTTATGCGAATTTACTCCTCCAAGGTTACCCTGCCTAATAGAGTACCTGAAGCTACTCCTATTGTTCCCTGGGCCTTGCGCTCAGTAACCCAGCCTTTTGTATACTAAGTATAACAGACCATACTAGCTCTGGTTACCACTTAGTATACCATTTGGGCTAAGGGTGTAGCCATTGTAGCTACCTATCCTAGTGTTGTTACACTTCTTACAATACATTATCTTTATCTTATTACACTTACTTCTAAATATCACACCGGAAGAATCCTTATTTTTTGTTTAAATTCTCCATTTTTCATTAATTTCACGCTAACCAACTTTGTTATTTACAAAGATAATTTGGCCTCTGTGGCATTGTCCTCCCCACTGCCCGGACCCCCCTGTGTTATGGTTCTTCATGCCAGGGACTTGTACCAGTCATTCTCTCCTCTCTTTCTTCCTTTTTCCTTTGCTATTTTTCACTCTCACCCGGCCTACCTGCTGTTTAAAGATAATGAGTCACCTTGTTACATTTATGTCTCCTTTATTTTTATTTTCCATATTTTTTTGCAGCTAAAATACTACATTTTCATAATATACAATCAATCGAATGGCTGCATAGAGCTACTCAGTGAGACATCCGGTTTCTCGATGATATCCAGTATCCCTCTGGGCTACGTTATTCACGATTTGGGATCAAAAAAAAAGGCAATCGTAGAGGACCGGTGCTAACCCTCTTCCCCCTAACTTATACCACTAACTCTGAGTTTCCGTAACCTTATTCGGTATAAGCCCCGATCCTCACCCCAACAACAAACTCCAATACACCGTAGCCCCAAAATCATACAATCGCCTTGCATAAATAAGGCAAAGGCATTCGAATTCTCCACCCCTGCTTTCTTTCCCAACAACTCCCTTCCCTCATCATCACCCTCGGCCTAGATCTCTCGAGCAATTGCAAATCCCAATTCGTACGAAGATCCTGGTTCGTGCAGGCCGCATTTTTTTTTCCAACGTTGCCAAGAAGCTCACCCGAGCCTTGGCGATGTGGGGCCGGGAATAATTGGCACATGCAGTGCAGTGCCAAGATTCCCAGCTTACTTCTTGCAACGACCATGCATCAAGATAACCGTGGACTAGCTCTCATTCCTCCATCCTTGATCCCAAACAAACCTAGCAGCCATACTGGGAGGGCCATTGGACTTTTCGGTACCGGCAGTCGAGGCCCATCTAGCCTTGTAGGTTCTTATGTCGTCGTCACGGCAGGTATGTTGGGACACACTGTAATGCATCCCGGTGCGCGTTCGAGTCCCAAGGAAGACCTATTGATCCCACATGATTGGATCTGGGGAGGACATTCCCAATTTCTCTGGGCGTCTTTACTTGAAACCACAAGTCGTCGTTTTAAGACAAAAATATGATAGAGAGCGTCATAGTCCACCCGAACAAGCCCCCCACCCGAACAGCTAAACTCAAATAAGAAACTTTCAAATGGTTTTCTTGCTTTGATTGGATGAGCTGTGGCTACTGTGGCGACCAAGCTGGTTTCCACATACAAAACCCACCAATCAGCATCTGTTCGTGTGGGGGCCTGTTCGGGTGGACTGTGACGCCCGCTAGTGGTAAAGCGCAGGATCACACCAATCAGTACCTTAGTTAGAATACGGTACTTGGTTCACCATCTGCGCTCCCAACACCGACCACCACCTGGATACCAGCATCATGGACAGTTCTACCTCCCTGTGCAATCCCAGAATCAAAACAAATTCTGTATCCCCATCTACAAGGGGCCCGGAGGGGGATCTCCTGCCAGACGAGAATTGTCTACCATTCAAACAATTCCTGTCTGGGACTATCTCGAACTCCCTCGGTCTGTACCCATCCATCCCTGCCATAGCAAATCAACCAACAAACCCCACTCAAGCTCGGGCCATATATTTAAAGCTGGTTTGGCGAGTTCGTGTGTGTAAGACAGAAAGCAATCTCTTCTTCTTTTCTTTTTCTTTTTCCGTGATTCCCCTTCCCTTCCCCTCCTTGTCCCCAACACCGGAGAAATTGTCCCGAACTCCCCGGCCTCACAATCCCGGGCCTCCTCTTGTCACGGCGCCCGGAGATGCGAGCGCCGACCCCTCATTGGCTCGTCTCCATTCGGCTGGTGTGTGTGGCTTCAAGCCACAAATTTTCTAAGAAAACTGCTAGCTTCCCTCTCATATGAACCGCACACGTACAGTAGTCTTGTTCTATTTTTTTTATGCTGAAATTAAGCGGCTGAGATGAAACCTACCGGTACTCTACGAGTACTATTCTGCCCAACGACCGTGCCAAAAAAGCAATGCTTGTGCTCCCTAAAAGACCTAGCCCCAGCTACCGTACTTGTATCATCCTGGTCCAAAATGTTAGCCGTACTCGGGGGTATCGTACAGAATACTGCCCCACTCTGTGTCTCGGGCAGACCGATGACTAAACCGCTACCTCGGGATGATTCAGCGATGCTGTGCCCAACTCCAGGGATTTTCTAATCAGCTCTGAGGGGAAGAAGAAGAGCTGTGCAGACATCTAGACTATCGGTACCCCGGCCGTGAATCCCCCCCAATCTTCCATTGGCTGGGCCAACCGAACACAACGTGGACAAGTCCATCACATATGGTAGCTAATATTAGCTTCATGATCTGAAATCTTCCCCTCTGATAACTTGTGCTCCCCCATGCAAGAAGAAGCATCCGGAAATACGAATGGATATTCGTGATCCCCAAGGAACTTTTCTTGCTAATCCCTGTTCCCCAGATACAATTGCATCTTTCACCCCCCAGGATAAGGCATACCGGTGTCTGAGAATTTGGAAATCAATTGACGAAAAAACGTTGCTTATAACAATTATTACACTACCGTAACCCATGCATCGGAAGGACAGGTGACAGGGGTGCGCGGGTGACTGAGTTTATTTACAACCGTTTCGTGAAGTTCCGGGGTGTCGGGAGAAACACTCTTCTATTAACCGGGACGGTATTCCTCCCACCCACCCAGGAGCTCCTTTCCCTGCTGATTCGGGCTCCAGGGGAAAGCCAGAGGGGGTTAAGTGAAGATTTTGAAAAGTTTCGCCGGGTAGGTGGGCGATAAGCAGTTTCCCTTCCACGAAAGTACAGTAAGAGAAGGAGGTGGAGGGGGAGGGGGGGTTGGTAGAGAACAGGAAAAAGAACACGAATCTCAGGATTTTGGTGTCAAAACTTTAGTTTTACTCGTATGAACCGTAGATTGCCGGTATGATACTGCACGGTACTATACAAGTACTATACAGTACGAGGCCTCCCTCCTTCCCTCCCTCCTTCCTTCCTTAGCTGTCCCAGGTGACAGAGTATCAGGGGAACGGGGATTCGCTGAATATTCTATTTGCACGAGAGAAAAAAGTGATACCGGTAATAATACCATTTAAACCCGATGACCCCGCCCCCCCTGCCACCGGATACCCTTCTATTTCTGGCTTTCTATGCTCAACTAAAGCGTTCTCCGCCCAAAGTATCATACTTCATGCCTTATTATCGGGATTATCAACCCCGACTGCCCGATGGTCGGCCTCCCTCACTCTACCAACCTGGGATGAGTACGAGTACAAGTTGCCGGGATATATGATACCGCATGAATATCGGCAAGAACCGGCCGGGCGCTTGTCCTGTTATTATTATACTTTACGTTCAAATAAGATTTTTATCCCTGGGGGGTTTTTTTTTTTTGATTGCTCGAAATCGCGATAATAGACGAGATGGGTAGTGCGGTGCGATGCGTCATATGGCTTGGATAGGTTTATGATACTGAAGGCTGCTGATACTGCGAGTCTCGATATCGAGCCTTTTTACGATACCATACAGTACTCCAGTAGCCTATCAGACAGGCCGAAATCGTCATCAGCCTCAGATAATGGTGGCAGACTATATGCAAGAGCTGTCCGTTCTCGTCGACAAGCATCAGGCAAGTAAGTACTAGAGTACGTGCACAGAACGCCACACCAATAAGCTCTGCGTAATTCCCAGACAAAGTGCGCCAAGATACGAGGACGTAATTGCCGATCTTACTCAGTCCAGGTGTGTATTTTATTTTTTTGTCTCAGCTGGGTACTGGGTTGGTGGTGGGCCAATGGATAGTAGCGGTGCCCCACCATCCCAGAACGGAAATTGTAACGACCTTACAAGTATTGAAGACTTCGACTCTACGAGGACTGCACCCACGATACGGTACCAGCGTACTGGAATAGTATCATACCACAACTCTTATTTCTCTTGCTCGTTGTGGCTATTGTTAAACTTAAATTTAACTAAACTTATGCACACTCTGCGCTTTCTATGTTCATCCAAGTCGTGGAGTGTTTTGGGTTCCAGCTCCATGTCATGTCATGTCATCCGGTCGAGGATAGTTTCAGCTACCGGTATGATGATAGGCAAATGTGAAAAAGTCAATCCGCCACAACCGTTCAAGACATCACCAGCAACCCGCACCCGAAAGCACATCCAATTAGTAAACAGGAACATAAGGGGGAAACAAAAAGAGGCGAAAACACGTTACTCCGATACAACAGATATTATAATAATCAAAAAATGAGGCCGGAAAGAAACCCCCAAACACCACCCTTTACTTATTTTTCATATTCCCAAAAGGGCTCCCCAACAACCTCACAATCCCCCATGATAATAGACTTGGGCCACACTAGCCACCGCTCCCTCCATCTAGAGCTTAACCTCCACTCAATCGCGTCAAAAGTCTCCTGGGCGCTTCCCTTTATCCACCAGAACCCATCCAACTTCTTTACCATGCACAAATAGTGACAGAATATCACCAGCGCGCGAGGTCTGCCCTGCCGGACATAGAGAAAGTACTCTTCCGGCGTGAGGCCGAGCCATTGCATGCATGTGGAGACCTGGTACCCAGTACCCCAGAAGTTGCCCCAGACTCTTTTCAGTTCATTGAGCGCAGTTTTGTATACGGATGCTGCGTGAGCATCGACGATTTCGTCATCGCCACTGTGGGGTATGTTTGATGTGGGGGGCGTCTCGAGGGCTAGGTCGAAGAGGGATGGTGGGAGGAGTAAAAAGTCACCGTCTTCTAAGATCCGGTCGACGCCCTGTTCTAAGAGAGGCCTAAGGGGGCCTTGGTAGACTTGTGCGTACCATTGGATGATTATGGCATGTACACCTTTGACGAGAGGTACCCAGGTGAGGACTCTCGGAGTGTGCCAGGGCCCACTACTGGTGTGACAACCGAGACCGTAGAATGCTATCATTGCGGCTGCTGCAAGAAGGGCCGTTGCATCCTGTGATGGATCGAGGACCGCCACCCTCAAAGAACTGAGCGCTCGATCGTAGTAGCTGGCTGCAATCGTTTGAAAACGTGATGCGATCAGGGGTGTTTCTGCCGTCTTGCTCCTGTGGAGAGCCGTAACGGCTAGGAGCGAATGCATTGCCAACTCATTTTGTAAAGCTATCCTTGGAAACCTAGCCCGATATATATCTTCCACGGATCTATCGTTTGTTAACGCGTTGTATGTTCGTATTGTATAGTGGTGTAAAAGACTCAAGTTGCCCAAGTCCCCTATTGATAAGGAAATTCTTGGAAGGGGCGAAGGGGATCTCGCATGGGCCTCAAGAAGCAGCAAGTCAAATTGCCTTGCGAGCGCTGCTACAGGACTGTTGGTGCTATTGGTTCTCCGGGACCCGGCCAAAGCTGGGGTGTCAGGCTGCTGCAGTGGTGGCGGGAGTGGAAGAGTCCGCAGCCGTGGGGATAGGGCTTGTGAGGGGGGGGGGGGAGAGTTGGAAGAAGAGAAGGAAGAAGAAGAAGCAGGGGGGGAAGGAGGGGAGCGAGAGATCCCAGGTCGGCCAGGAGGACAATAAGCAGCGTAAACGCAATCAAGCTCCCGGCGGGTACAGTTTGTACATATCGGTCTGATTTCATCACACTAGAGTCCTCGTTCGTTTATCGTCAGCCGATCTGGCAATCATATCTGGCAATCATATCCAATCACCATCATATCGGGACAGTATAATTGACAGAGATAGATGATACAAACATGGAATGTTTTCATTTACCTTCACCCTTCTTCTTCTGCAAGTCATGCAGCCGTTCCGAGATTTGGTGTGCATGCGCTTGGGGGGCATTGTATGATCGAAGCAAGAGTAAATAAAATATTTTTTAAAAAAGGTGCGTGGGTGTGAGGAACGAAAGGCAAACTTTCCTTACAGAATTTGATTCACGTTTGGGAAAAGATGATTAGCCACGAGAGAACGATGTGGGGGGGAACGAGGTGGTTATGAGAGCGAGAACGAGAACGAAGAAAGGACGAGAACGAGAACAAGGAGCGAGGAGTTAGTAAGCAAGCTATGAAATAGTTGGGGCGTGTGGAAGAGGGGGCGCTTCGCTTTTACAAGCAGATTCCCCTTCCTCCTTCCCCCTATATGTTCTGGCAACGGAGCAAAACTTATAAGCTAGCTAAGGCGAGACACTTTGGGCAGCACAAGACGGCCTCCTTAACGTTTGAGAGTTTGAGGGAAGGAAAGTGGATAAGGGTAGAGAAGGAGAGAGTAGAAATCAATGCAGCGGGGTACTGGTGGGGCATTTCCTCACACAGAATAAGGCTATAGTGAAGTCGCTGAATGATACCAAGTTCATCTAGCTTCCGAACCGAATTTCGAGAGCAATTCATCCCATCACACAGTACGAGCACTGGAAGGGTATCCACCGGGCTCACCAAGAGGGCGCTTCATCCTTGTACTTGTTATGGTTCGGCCGATCCCTTCGCACTCCAGTCTGATATATCGGTAAGCAAGCCGAGAATCCCCCCTCGGATCTGCTCCATCCGTCAACATCACACCTGGACTGTGCTTGTGGGCACCGAACCAACCACCCATCGGCCAATATCATATCCAGAGAAAAAGAGCATAAAAACTCCTAAAAGCGGCCCGGGGAACCCACATTCCACACATCCCGGGACTCAACTCGAGTCCTCTTAGACTGCAAGTCTGGTACCGGACTCGATCCCACTGGGCCCATGATCGCCACAAGCATTTAGAGTCATACTTGTACCGTAAGTGCCGAAAAGGGAGACTCACACGCACATGGATAGATCGCAATTTGCTACCCAACTTGTCCATGGCTGGGATCATACAAAGAACCTGCCCAGAGCAGCTTGTGATCCGGACAACAGGTCAGGCATTTGGGTGAAGAGATTGCAAGCTCGAGGAGGTTCATCCGGGACGGCGAGGGATCTGGATTTTTGAATCCGGGATAGCGGGGTGTGACTACAAGGCCCGGACAATTGCCGTATTGACAGTGCATTATCATGCCGGTACTTGTGTGATAATTAAAGAAAGCTGAACTTTTGGAAAAAGGGCTCATGCTCAGGGGACCGCCAAGACCCTTCGCAAACCTTCCAGATACGCTCACACCCCTCTGCCACGGATATCGATAGCCCGCATGCATCGCTCTCTCGCACGAATCTCACTGAATTCCGAGTCTCCTGACACTAGGACCGAGAAGATTGTTCGGAGTGTGGTCATCCGGGATGGCGGGGTGCGACTATTGTTGAGCACCATCGAGTGATAACGGGGGGTACGTTGAAGGTGAACACACTCGCTATACGAACCTAGACCTCACCACACAAAGATATTAACATTGAACCAAGTAAATAGTTCCGTTATAGAATAGCGAGGGGAACTGGGAGAAGTAAGATAATCTAATTAAACAACTCAAGGAGTTTCTATCATCCTCCCTAATTTTCCCAAATCTTGAGCTGATCATTGAGATGGATGTGATGAGATCTACGGTAGTGCACAATTAGGGATGGCAGCATCTCTTGGCTCGCTAGTGCTTACCCGTACTGCACTTGGCTTTGAGAAAAAGAAAAGAGTGTGGTAGGAAAAGCGTGGAAAAGGTGGGACAAATCAACCACGTTGCAGCATGTGATGCTCATTTGAAAATTGCTTCTGGAAAAGGAGGGTTGGATTCGCAAGGTTTTTCTGAGTTCAGAACTATGTTCGGGTAAACAATGGGGTACGAGTACTTTAGGTACCGTCCTCGCGGCTAGGGAGATGTTTCCACACTCTGGCAGTTAGGGATAATTTTCCTGGTTCGCCCCTTCTCATCTCGTCCTAATACATCCTTTAAGCAGGAAAGTGATGTAATCCGAAGGGTAAAGAATAAAGGAACCTGGACGCTGAAAGGAATCGGACGTGGGTTCCACAGCAACCGTTTTCCCTTACTTCTCCCGTGGGCCGTGTGAAGCAGTAAAATGCGGACCATGGCTACGGTAAGGCAAGTGTACGATCTTGGAGACAAAAGCAATAACCTCCAAACAGACAAACATTCAAGTTAAAGTGTGAACAACCACATTTAATTACCAGTGATAGAAATATAAAACAAAATATAGTAGAGAGTAGAAATATAGAAGTTTAATATGTACAATTATCATCTGGTTTGCATTCCAGCTCTTGGTTGTAATTCCACAATTCTCTCGCATACTATTCACATATTGGTTAAAATCTACCGGTTATAGCCTGTCCCACTACTCCTGTACTGCCTTTCTCGCCTGATGAAGAGTTCCAGAAAAGTAAACTCTTGATCGATGTGCTGCTTCATAATTCTCCTCATAATCTCAATAGAATGAAGGTCTGGTTAGTGTTTGAAAAAAAGCAAGGTTATTTATTGATAGACTAGCATATAGGCTATAGGGTAAGCCAAGACAGGCTACTGTGAAAGCAGCCTAGGCTGATCTAGGCAGAATTTAACAGGGCTGGAAAAGCCTATTGGCCCTGGTGATAAGCCTTGAGAACTGATTGCTTTAGGAATGGTATCTCAGCTTCTTTACCTGTTTCAAGTTTGTTATCTTTTATCCTCTTTGTCTTTACATTTAGCTTTTAAGAAATCAAAATGTAAGTAATAAGTGAATACTATATTTCAAGTATATCTTTATAATCATCATGGTCAAATCTTATAACATTTCCCTCAGGTTTGCTTTTTTAGCTATAATTACATTAAAAAGCTAATCTGAAAGAAGGAATCTTTCTAGTATTTTCAAGTTTTTTACGGGACTGGAAAAAATATATAGTTAATGTTCATGGTATTCTTACCTCATAACATTCTATTGCTACTGTACTAATGTATTATTGCTTAGTTGACCCATGATAGCAGATAGCTTTCTACAATTAATCAAATTGACCTACCTTTTCTAGTATATTCTACATATGAAGCAAGAGAGTTATTGTATTTTGAAAGTCTTCTGGTAATAGAGGACATTTACTTGAAATCTTTTGCCCAACAGTTGGCATTGACACTGACTAAGAGAAGACAATATTAGCTAACAAAATGTTTACACTTGACACATTATACTGATATTCAGAGAAGGTGCGTTACTGTTCTATATTTTATACATCTTAATAGTCTATTGTATTAGCCCTCTGTATCCTATATATCCTAATAATTTGAGTGTTCTATTGTCAATTTTCCTGCATGTTTGTAACAGGTTTACTCCTGTCTAACGAAAAGGTACAATAGAGGGCTAGCGGTTGACCGGCAAGCGCTAGGTCTAAGGGAGTCTTCAAGACACCCGGAGATAGAGAGATAATAGTTAAATGGCAAGTGGAACTCTGAGATCGCCGTTCAACCAAGTATATTCATAAATGAAATGTCTGCTGAAGTCTGCCGTTCTCCTGCTAGCCAGGAGATGAGTTTAAATACAAGAGTTCTCCCAGAGCAATAGTAATCAGATAACCTGCAACCACGATCATTACCGGGCAGTGCACCTTGCCCTGCATGTCCTGTGATTCCTCATGAAACCTAAGAGTCATAACACTGCCTCAATGCTATCGTCAGCTTACATGACCGTTCCTTCACTCGTGTTCCTAAATAAAACAACAAACATGCAAAACTAGACTTAACATAAGCTACTGGGCCTTAATATCGCTCCGGGGCTGTAAAACAATCAAACTAATCAAAGTAAGCAAAGTAATCAAAATAAACATAGGAAATCCTGCACTCCGCTCCTGTATACAGTTACCGGAACCTGTATACATGTTACAACATCTCTGTGGCCCTCAAAACCCTCTCTATGGAAATCCACAACCTCTCTTCATGAGTGGCCAACCTGGACCTCTCCCCCGAACCCTCCAACCTCGTGCCGCTCTAAGCATCCCTCCACGATATTGCTTCCCGTCTCCTGTCGGCCACTCAGGCCCCTTTCCTCTTACACTGTACTAATATGGCACCACCCTCCCCCCCCCTCCCGGTACATCCCGACCCACCCCTGCTGGTTACACCAATCCCTCCCATTAAAGCAAAGGGAAAGGGAAGGCCCCTGAGGCGCCTGCCTGTTAGGCATACCGGAAGGCTCAGCCTTCTCTTAGTGACATAAGACCTATAGTTACCCTACCTTAGGATTCTGAGTTCAAAAGGACAAGCCAACACCCCCCTCCCGCACCAGCGTTGGGACGGCGCTACACCAGCAGACGCCGCTGTAGTTGCGTCCCCTCACCAAAGACATGCTCATTGGAGCCCTCCTTGTAACCCAATATACGTTGCGGCCGTCCGTCCGACCGGATCTCGTTCGCAGGATATATGAGGGAAGACCTTTGGCGAGCTTGTGCAAGTGGTTCGAGCCAAATCGGTCGATGTCACATAAAGCTACCGAGCACTACAGACGAGAGTCGCAAAGGTGGTCTCTCAGTAACGGGACGTTTTTACGGACAATGGTTAAGCAATACATTCTATACTCCACGCTCTCGCGATGAAAGTCGCAGAAGTGAATGGTGTTGTTGGATAAGGAAGTTTGAGAAATCAGGCATACCCACACTCACACACGTCAATAGTATTCTTCGGATACTGATGGAACCATACGATAACGATATGACTATGGAGGGATAATGGCAATTGGAGCGATTATCGTGACAAGTCTATCTTATGCCTCACAGATGTCGGTTGCAGGATATATGCAATGCTGAGAGGTTTGATAACAAACCTGGCCTCTTTGTTGGTTCGATCATGGGGACCATTCTGCGTATGCAAATCGTAAGCAAAACTCCATACCGACGAAGATGGATCGTAACCAATGGACTGATGTGTGGGAGCACCGTCAGGAAAAACTCATGGTGTTGCGATTCGAGAGTCGAAGTGAGATAACATAATTGTCAGGGTCAAATGGTGTTCGCACTTTTAAGAAGAAACTGTAGTTTGTTAGTAGGTACTTAGTTAGTATGAGAATTAGATGTAGCCAGCGACCACCCAGACACGGTATATAAATATCGAGGTGCCTCCCGAGCTATTTGAAGTTTATCAAGCAACAGAGAAGAGATCTTATCAATATAAGTTTTTACATTAGAAAAAATCTTTATTACTTTACCTACCTCTGTTTTTGAAACATTGAGCCTTCCTAGACAATCTCCGTCTACGATTAAGATTATCGGCCTGAGATATCTCGCAAGACTTTGAGATAGGCTTCTGCCTAACAGTATATTGATAGTTCTCCTTGTTACTAAGGCTCACTATATGACAACTCTCCTTGGCGAAATAAGTGAAGCGTTCATTTTCGAACCCTTATATCTCGCCGATTCTATCTTTGAACATCGATTCTACTCGTTCGAAGAACTTTTAAAAGATTCCCCTCATATTCTCCAAATTCTTTACCTTTTCCCGCAAGGCAATACTGTTGCCATTGCCCCTACAGCTTTTCAGAGGATAGAGACCTACCCCCAGCAAGAACGAGATCTGGTCCAAGAACAAGACGAGGAGTGGAACACTCCCTATCCCATGAGTGTAACAGGTTTACTCCTGTCTAACGAAAAGGTACAATAGAAGGCTAGTGGTTGACCGGCAAGCGCTAGGTCTAAGGGAGGCTTCAAGAGACCCGGAGATAAAGAGATAATAGTTAAAGAGCAAGTGGAACTCTGAGATCGCCGTTCAACCAACTATATTCATAAATCAAGAGTCTGCTGAAGTCTGCCGTTCTCCTGCTAGCCAGGAGATGAGTTTAAATACAAGAGTTCTCCCAGAGCGATAGTAATCAGATATCCTGCTACCTCAATCATTACCGGGTAGTGCACCTTGCCCTGCATGTCCTGTGATCCCACATGAAACCTAAGAGTCATAACACGGCCTAAATGCTATCGTCAGCTTACATGACCGTTCCTTCACTTGTTCCTAAATAAAACAACAAACATGCAAAACTAAACTTAACACAAACTACCGGGCCTTAATATAGCTCCGGGGCTGTAAAACAATCAAACTAATCAAAGTAAACAAAATAATCAAACTAAACATAGGAAATCCTGCACTCTGCTTCTGTATACAGTTACCGGAACATGTATACATGTTACAATGAGGGATATACAAACCTACGAGTTTCCAGACAACTTCTTGAACCTCCCATACCCTACGTCCGACAAGGACAACGAGATTTCACTTATCTGGCTTAACCCCAAGTGAATTCGATAAGCATCATCAGATATCTCCCAACCGGTGCAAGTAGGCACACAGAAATTCTTCGGTGTATCAGCGACCTGACACATCACAATCACCAATTATGACAGAAGAAACCCACGACTCCGAAATGACCGGAGGGGATGAGTCTATCATCCATAGCAGTAGCCAAACTCTTGGTCCTCTGGATACCAGTACAATTAGACGGGTAGCGCTTGGACGACTAACGCGAGGACATTCCAAGACACCTACTCTTAACTTCGTCTTAAGGGAAGAGTCAAACCAATTCGTGGGCCACCTTGGAGGAGTTCTCGGAAGATTTAGTCAACGAATGGCTAGAGAACAGAAATCCAAGTACCAAGATATCGGACGACTATCTAGCGAAGGCCAACAACAGCCAAGAGCGTTAGGAAAACTCCAGCGCCGGTTGGAACAAGGTGAGTCCATACTGGTCGAGGAATTAAACATGTTCGAGAGGACCATCAACATGTTGGACCAAGAGTCCAGAACTATTCAGGCAGATATTGTGGCAAAGGTCCAAGCAGAATTCCAAGCTTAACAATCTTGCCAAGCAGAACAGGCGGAACACAGCCTGCGACAGTACGAGCAGCTTCGGGACCGTATCCTCGAAGTAGAGGAAGCCTGAGCAAACAACGATGTCAACTATGTGTCGGTTATAAATCGACACAAGGAGGCCGCGAGAGATCAACAAGGACATTATGAAGCGGAAATGGCGAAGCTTCATGATATCCAGAACGATTTAAAGGCCCAGGTAGGAGCCATGTCGGCTCAAAGCTCAGCAGCCCCAACTGTAGTTACTGACAATAGGGAATAGCCCGCACGGAATGCCGACAGAGCTCCAAAGAAACAGTCAAATCCCACTCCTGAACAAGGAGGAAAAGGGGGAGGCCAAATACCACCAACAACTATGCATGGGTCAGGAGACCCTGACCCAGACGGTGGTGACGAGAACGACGACGACGGGCAGGATACGAAAGGAGGCCCAAGTCGCGGAAAAAAGGGAAAAGGCCGAGCGGGACAAGATCCCGAGGGAGAAGACGAAGAGGAGGACGTTGTAGAAGTCATGGCCAAAGCAATTGCGCGAGAATGACTACTACATACCAAAAGACCATCTGACCCTCTGTGGGTATTCAAGAATAAGTCCCATCAGGATATTCGAATATGGTTAATGGCAGTTCAAGACGATTTTGAACGGAACAGCCACCAATTGACCATGGAAACAGATCGAATCAAATATGGCATGGGACGAATTGAAGGAGACGATGTAGCTCCTTTCACAGATACCTATCGGAAAAAGATGTCCGGGGCGTTGGGATATAGAAAGGAGATCGGTTACGAAAGATGGTTCATGTTTGAACAAAAAGTAACCGAACGCTTTGCGCCCACCCATGAGGCGGAGAGCACCCACAAGTTGATGAAGCTTGAAAGATATCATGGGGACATACGACAATTCCTTTTGAGAATGGAGAACCATAACATGAAGGTTGGGCTCCAAGAGGTAGCATGGAGAGACATGCTTAAAGCTCAGATGCCGGGAGCCGGACTATTAAGACTATCGTTCGAAACCTATCCCAACGACGAATTGTGGCTAGCGGGGTTTATGAATGCCATGATTCAACATGAAAATCATGAGGAAGACAAACGCCTAAGACAGGGAAAGGGCGAATCCTCGGGGACATCGATATGTAACGGGGGCACCCTGTAGAGAGGTGAACCTTAAGGTTGCAACCGCACCAAACACTCAAAGTAGAAGATAAAGATGAGGTAAAATAATTCAAAAGAATCAACGGTAAAACTTAATATAGTTAAGCTCGAAGCTTCACTCAATTTGGTTCTCTCGAGGAAAAGTTGGTTGTCGAAGTAGAATGCCAAACGCTTAAACTTAAGTAGATATCAGATTTAAGCCTTGGACATTCACTACTACTTCCGACCTTTGTGCGAGTACCCTGTCCTGCTCAGGGTATGTCCGATGTCTACCCTCCATCAGGATTTATCCTGCCTGAAGTGTCGGACCAACTCCTGTACACTTAACTCCGTCAATAGGATATGAGTTTCTGCATTCCATTTCCAATACAGCGGCAGGTGAAAAACGCTTTCTATCGAAGTCATACCAGTGGCTAACTGTTATGACCAGAACCGGAATCAATACCTAGGTGGTGGACTCTCTGGGCCAGTGGTGGTTTTGTCTATACAAGCTATGCAGTCCATCATTTAATCTACACGACTCTCCCATGTGATAATTGACATGCAAGCTCCCCCGGTGAGATGTAGCGGATGGTTGGCTGAGTGGGTGCTACCAATGGCCAGCCTCTCGGAACATACTCTACCGTGATAAGACTCATACCTCTAGAGTCCAATAACAACCCATAGTAATGCTACAAATCAAGGGAAGGTCCGGGCTGGTTACTGAGGTATTTGTCTTGAAAGCACCCTGGCCTTCAGAGACTACCTGAGTACTACTAGGAAGACTACCCTACAACCCGTAGGTTGGAATGGACTCCTAGATGCCCGAGAGACCATATATGGGCGACCTCCATTGTAGCGGTTACACATACTCCCCTTATATATCCTGCGAACGACATCCAGTCGGAGGGACGGCGACAACTTATACGGTGTTATGGCAGGTGCTCCAATGACCTCTTTTAACTAGCAAACGAGCAACTACACAGCCATCTGCCTATGACGCGCCGTCCCAACGCTGGGGCCAGAGGGGGGTGTTGGCTCAACCCGCCCAAGTTCAATAGCATGTTCGGGCCACCTTTACATAGGCGTGGGGCCTCTCCGCGCAGATACGTGTGCCCCCAAGAACATCTAAGAGCCCAAAGAATGTGAGGCAATCGACCTCTAAGTTCTAGGATGACTTTGCCGGTGAAGGTAGGGTAACTTGGACTCCTCAGTAGGGTAACTGGAGTCCATGGGCATAATGACCAAATTCCCAAGGTAGGGTAACTTTGTTTCTTATGCCTTTAACCACTCAGGCAGTCCTCCAGTTAACCACAATAGTCGTCTCGGAGGTCCGTGAAACATTCTCATAATTCTCTTGACCTTATGCGAATATTCTCCTGAAAGGTTACCCTGCCTAATACAGTGCCCAAGGCTACACAACTCTTTCCTAGGCTTTATCCTAGGTTTACCAGCTATGTATATACTAAGTATACAAGACCATACCACCTCTGGTTACCACTTGGTATACCATTTGGGCTAAGGTGATAGTGATTGTAGCTACCGATCGTAGGGTCGTTACACTACTCCCCTCTTCTCTTGGTCTGTCCTCAGACCCTCAACGTCATCTCTTAGTCCCACGGTTTGGATTGTCTATAACCCTATGGTCCTTAGGTTTAGACGGATACCTCTTATGGAACTGTTGCAATGCTTGCATTGCCGTATCTTCTAACATCTCAAACTGTTCCCAAGAATCCTCTTCTGGACTGTACCCTTCCCAAGCAAGCATATATTCCACAAAGCGGTGTGGAAACTTTGACTTAGGATTCCCATACCATCGGCTAGCAACCACTTCCCCCATAACATAGCTAGGCTCATTGTCTACAATGTCAGGTGTTGGAATTATCTTTTGAGGCCTGATCACAGGATCCTTACGATGAGGTTCCAACAGAATAACATGGAATACAGGATGGATATCCCATCTCTCCGGCAGCTCAATCTCATAGGCCCTAGACCCCACCGTGCGTTTGACAATAAAAGGTCCAAACATCTTATGGTCTAGTTTTCCATAGGCCTTTTTGTAGGGAGGTTCTTGCGGTTTAGCATAACCCTATCCGCTTTCTTAGCTCTGCCTTGTATGACATCTTCTAACGTGACATATTCCGGAGCTGGCTGTCTTTTTTGATCATGCCATTTCCGTTGTGTTTCCTGTGCCTGCTGTATTCTTTCTCGGATCTCGTGCCACGTGCCTTCCCAATCCTTCACAACAAGCTCGCTGTCTGGGTGGATTCCTTTGTTATCCGACACTTTCCCCGACCACTGAGTCTGTGGGGAGAATCCATAATTTATCTCAAAGGGACTGGCTTTTGTGGATTCCGACATTGAAGTATTATACGCATGTTCCGCGAAAGGTAACAGCGATACCCAATCGTCTTGCTGATATGAACAATAACTTCTTAAATATTGTTCTAGTGTCTGATTAACCCTTTCAGTTTGCCCATGGCTTTCTGGGTGGAATGCGGTAGAGAGGTTTAGCTTTACTTGCAATAGCTGCATCAGGCTTGTCCAAAACTTGGACGTGAATCGGGTATCTCGGTCAGACAATTGATGCAGGAAGCCCATGGAGGTGCCAGATTTCTTTCACAAAGGTCAAGGCCAATTACTTAATATGTTCCTTTGTCCTTAGCGGTATGAAATGTTCCATTTTAGAGAACCTGTCTACGATGACCCATATCTTTGTATACCCGTCGGACTTTGGTAAACCCACAATGAAGTCCATGGATATTGCTGTCCATGGACTCATGGGAACCTCTAAGGGTTCTAGGAGTCCAAACTTCTTATGCCGGATGACTTTATTACGTTGACATACATCGCAAGAGCGAAAGTACTCAGTAATGCTTTCATCCATCTTTGGCCAATAGAAGTTTGCCCTAACCCTACCAATGGTCTTGTATGTTCCAAACTGTCCCGCAATCTTTGAATCATGTTCTGCCTCCATGATCGTTCGCCTTAGACTTTCATCCTTTGGAATGTACCACCTGTTTTTATACAGGAGTAAGTCCTTTTCGATACTAAAATTTGTATCTACCTTACTATCGCCTTTGAGGAGTGCCTTTTGCGTTGCTAAATAGGTTTGATCACAATCAGCTGCCTTCATAAGAGCCTCATGAAATATTGTCTGCAACCGAAAACCTTGGCAAGTCTGCAACACATGTGGTCGCAAGATGACAGGCTCCTCTCCAATATACTGTCCAGGGCAAAAAAAGTGTAAAAGGTTCGGAATTACTCCCCCCTTCAGAGCGGTAGTCCCTATGTCTCGACAAAGCATCAGCCTTTTCATTTAACCGTTCCTCTCTATAAATAACCTTAAAATTGAACGGTGGTAGAAATTCCGCCCCGCGATGTTGTCTATGGTTTAGAGTCATTGTAGTATTAAAGTACTCTAAATTCTTATGATTAGTGTACACTAATATCTGATCATTAACTGACATCAAATATATGCCCATTCCTTGAAGGCTGCCACTATTGCAGCCATTTCCTTATCATGGACGTCATAATTAATTTCTGCTGGCGAGAACTTTCTACTATGAAATGCTACAGGATGCCACTTCTCATCCTCACAGAGTTGAGATAATACGGCTCCTAATGCAAAGTCACTAGCGTCGGTTTCCAACTTAGTTGGACGAGTGTCATTAAAGTGTGTCAGAATTGGACCTGTGGTAAACATCTCCTTCAATTTGTCAAAAGCATCCTGACATGAAGGAGTCCATGTCCATTTGATACCTTTCTTTGTCAAGTCCGTTAATTGTTTGGCTATCTTGCTAAAACCTTTTATGAACCGATGATAGAAATTGGCAAAGCCCATAAAGCTTTGCACATCGACGACCTTCTCGAGCGTTGACCATCCCCGGATTTCTTCAACTTTTATACTTATCCTAGGGATTCCTCTATCGGATATCTTATACCCAAGGAACTCTACTTCCCGTTGATGGAAGCTTGACTTATTAATGCTAACGCAAAGGCGTGCCTTCCTCAGCCTTTCCATGACCCGCCTTAACAGGGCGACATGTTCTTCGACTGTTTCCGTATAAATTAATATGTCATCCATATAGGCGATGACTCCCACATCTAGCATGTCACAGAATAGATCATTGATCATATTCTGGAACGTTGACGGCGCCTTGCATAACCCAAAGGGCATCATGGTGTACTCATAAAGACCATACCTGCTTTTAAAAGCGGTCTTCCATTCTTCACCTTCCGCTAGGCAGAAAAAGGTAATAGCCATTCTTCAAATCCAATTTTGTCAAGATAGTGGCTTTACCGAGCCTACTCCTAAGCTCGCTCATCAAGGGCAACGGATACTTATTCTTGATCGTAATCTTGTTTAACCCTCGGTAATCAACACATAATCGAAGTGTTCCATCAGGGTTCGGCACAAATAATATAGTGGCGCCTATTGGGGAGGAAGATCTTCTAATCTTTCCATGGTCTTCCATTTCCCTAATATAATCCCAAAGTGCCTCCAATTGCTTCTTGGACAAGGGATAGATAGACCCATCTGGTAGTTTGGCTTCAGGAATCAGGTCGATACCATGATCGTATTTACTATGCTCAGGTAAAGCATTGATTTCCTCTTGACTGAATATATCTGCATAGTCTCTATATTCAGGGAGAATCTTAATCTTGATGTCCTCGTCATCTTTATCAGTTTAAAGGGCCATGCCGATGACAAAAATATTGTCTGGGTCTTCGGCTAAGAGTTCCTCTTCAGTAATGAACTCTAAGCGCCTTTCTTTCCTTAGGCAGTGGGTTTTGCAATGCTCTGATCACCACTTAAGACTGCCCTTCTCCCAGTTAATATCTGGGTTGTGGTCCTTTAGCCATGAAATTGGCCGGTAACCATTCACTTTGCCTGCTGGCATATCTGCGACTTCAAATCGCATTTTATTCATATGGTCTTCTATGTACATATCCACCGTAGTGGTATAGTGTAGACCTGAGCCTGGGATGTGGTTTCCACTGGCATCTAAAATCCGTGTTGGTTCCTTCCGACGTATACAAGGTACTGGGGCATTCTTAACCCAGTCACTGCTTAATACAGCCCCAGTAGCGCCACTATCTAACAAGAAGAGCGCTTCACCACTCAGCCTCTCTTGATTGTGGCTCCACTCCAGTCTCACTCTCACGTGAATGGATCTTGTATGTGGCGGTGGGCCTGCAAGCCTCAACCGCTTATCGGGTCTCTTATCCCTAAACATTGCGGTTAGTATGTTCCCAGAAGAATTTAGTATGGTTTTACAATAGCGAATCAATGTCTCTTGCCTTTCGACACAAGAGCGGCCACTACGGGTGGTGAATAACTTTTATCACTTGATAAATCTTTCGGGGTTTCAATGGCTTGGCTGTTTACTATCACACCAGCATGATTTCGGGTATTCAACCCTCCTCAGGTAAACTTGCAAAATAACTTCAATTGCTAAGTCAAGTCCAGCCTGACGAAATCAACACAAAACTCAACCAAATTCAATCCAAAATTCCAACAGTATGAGATAAGCAAATAACCCTTTCGCAAAATCACATAAGAAACTAAAACAAAAGCGCAAAACAAAGTACCGTAACCATTCCCAATATAATAAAAGAAATACAACTAATCTCGCTATCCCTATTGCCAGACATTAGTTTCAATATGTTGTACCTCTGGTGGGGAACATTACTGCTTGGCTTCCGTCATCTATCTGATCAGGCCCTTCTAGGCACTAGAGTAGAGTTAGCTTCTGCATTCCTATCACCTCTTGGGATAGATCTCACCTAGCCGTCCATATCGGTATCGATCTCCAAGATATCCAAATCTGGAGGTGGTGATCCGCGGACCTCGGCTACAACTTGCTTAACACCAGGTTTCGGAGCAGCTTCAATGCGTCGCGATATCGGGACTTGGGTGACTTCGTATCCAGCTTGACCGGTGCCTCTTTTTCGATTAATTCGAGAGGAGGCAACAAGTGGAGTAGCCGAAGGACACTTTGCCCAGTAGTGACCAGCTTGTGCACATTGAGAGCATTGATTCAACCGTTTGCGTTTGTCAATCAGAGTCTGAGGAATATCACGATGCATTTTTGTGTGCTCTGTTTCTTGAGGTCTTGAAGACCCAGATTCATGGTTGCGGGGTTTCTGTTGCCGTGGCCCCGAGCCTTTCCTATCGTTTCGCTGTCTCTTAGCGGATGATTGCCTATTATCGGTCTTTTCCGGCTTGGAATGATGTTTTTCCCTTGTAACTGTACGGTTAAAGGAAGCAATGTCTTCCAACTGATGGCCGGTTTGACGGAGGAGATTGATATATTCGACGTATTCGTCAGGAACCGGAGTTTTCAAAGCCCATGGATTGCGAAGGTCTGTAGCTATACCTACGAGGGCTTTGTCCTTGACAAAATTACCGCTATATCACAACTCTAAAGCCAGTCTCATCAGCTCGTCACAAAAGTGATCGATCTTACCGGACTTGATAGTCAAATCATTCCACTCCCTAAGAGCTCCATCCTGATCAGAGTGTCCACCAAAGCTTGACACCAGCTGTTGCCGAAAACCTTCCCAAGTGTGAAGGACATTTTTCGGGTCCAAGGGAATACCTTCTCGACGGGCACCCTCTTCACTAATGTAAGGGTGTATGCTCTGGTACCATTTTTTGGCAGGACCTTGGAGAAGGGGGATTACCAAACTGACTTTATCCCAATCCTTGCGGAGGGATTCCCTAAAGTAGTCCAGTTTGATTTCGCAATCCTGTATGAAGCCTTGAGTATCGGTAGAGTCACCTTTGAACGGATCGACACCTAATTTCTGAGGTTTCTTCAGTCGATGCGCTGACTTCTTACTCTTGCCTTGTTTCCAAAGATACTCAGCAAGCTCATGACACTGCCTATGATACTTTTCCTTCCTCGCATCATTCCAGTGGGACTTGCATCTTTCTAGGAATTTCCGCGGATCGGGAAGGGAGGAGTCAGAATCGCCATCTGATGAGGAGTCGGAATCACCTGGATCTCCACCGTCTCCAGCGTTTCCACCACGCCGAGGAAGATTTCCTCAACTGCCACCAGCATTGCCGCTGGGGCCTCCCCTAGGGGAATCATAACCAGTAAAACCATCTTCACCCGGCACGTCTTCGTCCATTCTCTCAGGTAATGGGTTAGACAGTAGGGGAGGAGGTTGTTGGCTAGCGGCACACGTGTTAACCGCAGAGTCTCTTAAAAAATCAGGGCAGTCAGTATGCCTAACGTGTCTCACACTCTCACAGTACCCGCATCGGTTCTGTTTTGACTTTGGGGGTGGAACGTGGTTCAAAGGTCTCGACCAAACCTGGATCGGCTCAAACTCACTCTTGGGACATGGAAACCTATGCTTATAACGAATATCTCTTCCTTCGGCCACAACCCTAGGGTCAGGGGAACAAACACCTGTAGGCGCTGGTGCCTCTGACCTTCGGGAAAAACCGGGAGGTCCAACATTACCTGAAGGCTTTACTGGTGCGGGCGGTGCAATTGCTGAAACAAAAGCACATGGGACTTGTGGAGTGCTGGGTAGAGGGGTCTGCCCTCCTACTGCAAAGGGTCGTTCACATTCGATACGAATCGCCGGCGTAATTTGTTCCCCTGCCTGAGGGGCAGGTACCGTCGACCATCGTGGTAACGGGAAGGGTGTTGCGGGGACAGCCTCCGGAGGTGGTGGCTGAGGAGAATTCTGTCGCGATAATCTCCCCGACGAAATGGAGCTAGATTTGGCAACCCTGAGAGGACGTGACGATAGCCGGAGGTTTTTGACCAAAGAAGTTGTTCCCTGTGATCGGACAACCTCACTAAAGGCCACTTGGAGAGGGGTTTGACGTTCTTGCGCTTTGGCCACCTGTTTTTTCAATTCTGCCAGCTGCTCTTGCTGGGCGATGAATTGTCTACCCACTTTATTCAACCAAGGTTGATATTTCTCATTAATCATGCAGGCTGCAACTTCGGCAGCATAATGAGGAGGGGGTTCTATTGCTAAAGCAAGGGCAGGGGCAGCGTTCATAATGACAGCATTCCCATCGTCAATGGAGTACCCCTGGGCAGCAGCCTGCTCCAAGGCTTCTACCCTTTTCTGAATCATCCGATCGGACATAGCTAGCTGGCGGAGGTTCTTTCGTTGGTATTCCATCCAACGATTAGCATTTTCCACGATCTCTGTTTTGAATGCATGCTGATGCTCTTCAGCAAGATTGAGGAGGTGGCTTTGTGCATCTTGCATCTGCCATGTGATTTCCTCAAGTATGTATGGTTCAATGAGATCCTTTGTGAAATCAGCGAAAGTCATCTTCCATCGTCTATTCTGGTGTATTCTCCGTCCTACTGATGGGTCATGAGTGAAACTTTGGAGGAAGGCGCAAGGGTCTTCAATCTCCATCTCTCTGACCGTACGAGGTAATTTCTCCTCAAAGGTAGGGGCATTCTCAATGTCATATGTCAGGAGCTGCTGGATTGGCCGTCAACCTAATCTCTTTAGGTCTGCTGTTGCAGCTGTTCGAGATATTTCTCATTCAATATCAGTCATGCACTCAGGACGAGAATGAAGGTGGGACGCAGCCTTAGTTGAAGACATTGTTCTTTCCACCCGATACTTCTTGTACCACACAAGCGACTCGTAATCAAACAATGTCCAAACTGTAGGCTAAAACAAGAATTCTCAGAAGAGAGTTAAGCGAGTGCGCTTAACTATATACTGTAACAGGGGCACCCTGTAGAGAGGTTAACTCTAAGGTTGCGACCGTACCAAACACTCAAAGTAGAAAATAAAGATGAGGTAAAATAATTCAAAAGAATCAACGGTAAAACTTAATATGGTTAAGCTCGAAGCTTCACTCAATTTAGTTCTCTCGAGGAAAGGTTGGTTGTCCAAGTAGAATACCAAACGCTTAAACTTAAGTAGATATCAGATTTAAGCCTTTGACATTCACCACTACTTGCGACCTTTGTGCGAGTACCGTGTCCTGCGCAGGGTGTGTCCGATGTCTACCCTCAATCAGGATTTATGCTGCCGGAAGTATCGGACCAACTCGGGTACACTTAACTCCGTCAACAGGATATGGGTTTCTGCAATCGATCTCCAATACAACCTCAGGTGGAAAAACTCTTCATTTGAAGTCATTCCAGTGGCTAACTGTTATGACAACAACCGGAATCAATACCTAGGTGGTGGACTCACTGGCCCAGTGGTAGTTTTGTCTATACAAGCTATGCAGTCCATCATTTAATCTACGCGACTATCCAAGGTAATAATTGACATGCAACCTCCCCCAGTGAGATGTAGCCGATGGTTGGCTAAGTGGGCGCTACCCATAGCCAGCCTCTCAGAACATACTCTACCGTGATAAGACTCATACCTCTAGAGTCCAATAATAACCCATAGTAATGCTACAAATCAAGGGGATGAGGTCCGGCCTGGTGACTGAGGTATTTCTCGAAAGCACCCTGGCCTTCAGAGACTACCTGAGTACCACTAGGGAGACTACTCTACAACCGGTAGGCTAGAATAGACTCCTAGAACCCCGAGAGACCATATATGGGCGACCGCCATTTTGGCGGTTACCTATACTCCCCTTATATATCCTGGGAACGACATCCAGTCGGACGGACGGCGAAGACTTATATGGTGTTACGGCAGCTGCTCCAATGACCTCTTTTTACTAGGAAACGAGCAACTACACAGCCGTCTGCCTATGACGCGCCGTCCCAAAGCTGGGGCCAGAGGGGTGTGTTGGCTAAACCCGCCCAAGTTCAATAGCATGTTCGGGCTACCTTTACACAGGTGTGGGGCCTCCCCGCGGAGATACGTCTGCGCCCAAGAACATCTAAGAGCCCAAAGAATGTGAGGCAATCGACCTCTAAGTTCTAGGATGACTTTGCCGGTGAAGGTAGGCTAACTTGGACTCCTCAGTAGGGTAACTGGAGTCCATGTGTATAATAACCAAATTCCCAAGGTAGGGTAACTTTGTTTCTTATGTCTTTAACCGCTCAGGCAGTCCTCCAGTCGACCACAAAAGTCGTCTCGGAGGTCCGTGTAACATTCCCACAATTCTCTGGACCTTATGCGAATATTCTCCCGAAAGATTACTCTGCCTAATACAGTGCCCAAGGCTATTCAACTCTTTCCTAGGCTTTATCCTAGGTTTACCAGCTTTGTATATACTAAGTATACAAGACCATACCACCTCTGGTTACCACTTGGTATACCATTTGGGCTAAGGTGATAGTGATTGTAGCTACGGATCGTAGGGTCGTTACACTCAGCTTCCTCTGTTGCGGTCACGTCAGGAGAGGTTTTGCAAAACCTCCCCCTCCTCTTCCACAAGCCACATGCAGGTTCTTTGCCTCAGGGACCACCCTCAAACCACACCCTGAAGCAGTCAAGATCACAGCCTATTTCCCTGACATTGCTGCCTCTCTTCTAAGAGACGCAAACTGCTCTCTCCCACTCTTCTTCTCCTGCACAATAAACGACAGATGCTCTGTCTCGTTGCTGGGAGCAGACCTCCATACCCCTGCCTCTGCCTAGTCCCCCTACTTCGCTCCCCTCACCACCAGACTCAACTAGGCCTTCCCTGTGTGAAATTCCCTGTGGGAATATTTCAAACCTGCTCTGAACAAAACACAACTATCGACCCACTCTATCCCAGTCGACTTCCTACTCTCAAATGATAACCAACTCTTCACCTCTCTTCATGAGTCCATCTCCAATGCCAGGGGAATCTCCATTCTCTCCACCCAGTATCTCAATCCAAACCCTGAGTCCCCTGGTCAAAAGACTCCTACTTTGGTTGTTGTCACACTGGTTCTGCCCGACCCTGACGCAATTCTCCCCTCGATCAACCTCTTCTTCCACAATCGCAGAGTGGAACAGATATTCTCCTCCTCCAAGACCTCATAGTGCACCAGGTGCTGGAAATTCGTCCACACCTTCTATCATTTCCCCGACTTGCTCCCTTCCTGTCCCTTCTGCTCGCTCGCCTACACCAAAGCCGAGCATTACTGCCCTAACCCTTCCTTTCCTAAGGGTGGTAACCTCGAACCTGTCCTCAGCTGCTGCCTGTCCTCCCTGGCATGCTTTCCTAACTGTCAAGAAAAGCACGCTGTGCGCTCTAGGGATTGCCCTTCCTGCTCAAAAACCACTCTCAGTGGGTCGAGAATGCCTGCTAGACAGAGGCAGGACAGCAAAGATCTCACTGAAGACCAGGCTGGCCCTTCAGCGATCACTCGTCCAATACCCAACTCTACTCTACAGACCTCGAAACCTCCTATACTCCCATGTGATGCTCTGCCTCCTAGGCAGTGACCCCAACGTGTCATCACGGACCTTATCCCAAGAGAAGGTGATGATGGATCCCTCAATTCCGACTCCTCCAAAGGCTCTGCGCAATAATGGAGAATTCTTGCACTAGATACACCGACAGGGCAGCTGTCTTCCCATCCTTTCCAATCATTCAACCTAACTGCCTTGGGAGCTTGGATGTTTTCCTTTCATTGTTTCATAGCTTTGCTATATTACCATACCCTTCCATGATCATGGCGATCCAAGACCCTCCTGCAAGACGCTCTATGCTTCTGTCTTTTCCAGGTTTTCTTTCCTTTGTCCCCTCTCCCCCTGGCCGACCACATGTGGCTATTTATATTTCTCGCCAACTAGACTTATACTTATCATGCACCACCATCTCTCACGACATCTTGGAAATGCTCTCTGTAGATGTTTTCTCCCCAGAAGACCTGTGCAGCTCCCCCGACTGCTCTCTCAGAGTCACCTCGGTGTAGCTGCTCCATACCAATCACCCCCCCTACCGCCTGATATGCCCCGAAAGCGTCTTTCCCCCCCTTTCCTGCCCCCACCTCTTCACAGGAGATTTTAACCTTCACCACCCTCTGGCAGACCCCCTCCGCTCCCTCTCTGATAGGGAATACACTCTCTCCCCCTGATATCTCAATGTCGCCTTCAATACTCCTGTAACGGGCGCACCCTATAGAGAGGTGAACTCTAAGGTTGCGACCGCACCAAACACTCAAAGTAGGAGATAAAGATGAGGTAAAATAATTCAAAAAGAATCAACGGTAAAACTTAATATAGTTAAGCTCGAAGCTTCACTCAATTTAGTTCTGTCGAGGGAAAGTTGGTTGTCGAAGTAGAATACCAAACGCTTAAACTTAAGTAGATATCAGATTTAAGCCTTTGACATTCACCACTACTTCCGACCTTTGTGCGAGCACCCTGTCCTGCTCAGGGTTCGTCCGAGGTCTACCCTCCATCAGCATTTATCCTGCCGGAGGTGTCGGACCAACTCGGCTACGCTTAACTCCGTCACCAGGATATGAGTTTCTGCAATGCATCTCCAATACAACTGCATGTGGAAAAACTCTGCCTATCGAAGTCATACCAGTGGCTAACTGTTATGACAACAACCGGAATCAATACCTAGGTGGTGGACTCACTGGCCCAGTGGCAGTTTCGTCTATACAAGCTATGCAGTCCATCATTTAATCTACG
>Ga0307509_10002697_pt1 | contig 28338 bp, 22 predicted proteins | sample 10_EM_MG_FD_202245 | JGI IMG/M metagenome (GOLD analysis project Ga0307509, IMG submission 202245) | Populus trichocarpa ectomycorrhiza microbial communities from riparian zone in the Pacific Northwest, United States - 10_EM | ecosystem: Host-associated > Plants > Roots > Unclassified | place... | reverse complement strand
TGAGCTCCTCCCTCATTCAATTTCTTAATAGGGCTTTTCATTTTAACCATAGTAATGGCTGGGTGTGGTAGAAATAGTTGCGCCCGTTGTCTACTGGTGACAAGAATAAGTCCTCACAACCACCATGTCCCAACTATCGTGAGATTCAGACTTGAGACCAAATTAAAAATCCGGGAGAAGGGGTGACAAACAAAATGTATAGTGGTGGCATATATATCAGGACACTCTTTCCAGATCTTTAGTTTGCGCCCAAGTAATAGTAGTAGTGCTATTGTGACCACAACTATTATGGCTATTAATTCTGAGCCCTGTATACTTTGGTCCCTCCCTCTCTTCAGGAGCATGAAGTCTGACCTTAGATTTTGACTGTTATCTCGATTTGAGTCACCCATAGGATTGCAATAGTTGAGTGCGGGGAATTGTGGTTGTGCCTGTTATCCTCAAGTTCCCCTTAGCTTACACAGCTTACACCTTTTACTCTTACCTGTTACCGACCTCAGAACATCGGTAACTGGAGTATTGTATGGTAAGGTAAAGTAATGGTAAACTAGCTTTTTCCGAGTGTGCCAAGCTTACATGAAACAAGTAAGTAAGCTAAGAAATTACAACATTTTGAACTTTGAATACCCTTACTGTAGTGGTATTCAAAGTTAATGAAGCGGGGAAAACCTAGCTTACTTCGCAGCTTCACGTAAGCTTGGCACTTCTGGAAAGAGTTAACGTGCCGTGGTATCTTACCTTTACAAAACTAGTTTACAGGTAGATACGGAGGTCTGGAGGTCCGTAACGAGTAAAAGTCAGTAGCTACAAATGGTCGCAATGTTTCGGTTGCTCACTTTGCCACAACTCCAAGGGCGATGAAGAGATTTTTCGTATTATGCACTAACTTGGTAGATCCAGAAACAAGCATTTTAAAATTCCTTTTAGCATAGATGAATTATTTGGGGCTCATTGAAGCTTCACCTATTGTTTCCCACCTCTTCCCACTAGGCTGTGGAGTACTCGAGTACGAGTAGTTGTAAGCCGGGATTTTGGTGGTTGCAGGTGGCCAGCTTCCCCGTCGTGGCCATCTTCCCTGTCAGAAACATTAGACCCACCGTGCCCTGAGCGAGGTGCTGCCCTCAGCGGGGCGCGGCGCTCATAGTCCAAGGAGGACTCTTATCGTACTAAACACCGGTTCCGCCACAGCAACTCTACCGTGCCTCGCTGAGGGCACCACCTCGCTCAGGGCACGGTGGGTCTACCTTTTACTCTAAACTATCCTCCACAGAACTTGGGACGATCAACTCTAACACTATCAGTTTAGGGATACTATTGGTCTGTCTCCTCTAGTCAACTAATGCATATTCTAGTACAAACCCGCTCTTACTCCCTACCTTTCCTAACTTTTAATACCACTAGTACTGTACTTTGTATCAGTTCGCAGAAGCTACCGATGTCACAGGGGGTGCCCATTCTTGGCGCGGAGACACAAGCACCCTTATCTTACTCTATCCCCTTTTTACCGCGTAGCAAACAAGTACTTGATACGAGCTAACTTTAGGCCTCTCCCTACAACCACCAACCACCCAGGACTTTCCACCAATCACAAATCACCCGCGAAATGAACCACTAAGAATGTAGCCTATCAAGATGTTTGCTCAATAAGGTGCACCGCTTGGTGGTCTTCCATTTCGTCAGGGAGTTCGTTAGATTCCGAATACTTCCTGGGTAAGTTTTGAACGCCCGGGTCGTCCAATAGTTATCTTAATAGCATTGTGCCTTTCGGAGAAATTACAGCACAGAAGAGGCAGGACTCCTGGTAATCTCGCACCAGGCACAGTTGCTAGGAGGGTGGGCTGGCTGAACTGGCTGGAACTCGAAATTCATTTTCATTTAGAGGCAATAGTGCCGACGCCTACGTCAAGTGGGTCATGGCGTTCGACGTTGGGAACAATTCTCCCCGGAGTCGGTGGCGTATGTCTTCCACCTCGCCTTTATTGTGTCTACTAACGCTCTCAGATCATGTTAAAACTCTGCTCGGGGGATTTCGCAATCAACACTTCGAGATCTTTCAGGCTGTCGCCACAGCGCCCGGTCACAGGTTAGGGCTCATGTCCCACCCAAACGATAGCTGAAGATAGGAGTTCTGTTGTTTAAGCAGAAAGATACTAATTTTTTTCTGAGAGGGTAATAAAGTGTTTGGAGCACTTGTGACTGTGGGCCATAGTCCGGCTTCCAGGGCCTATGACCGAGCCTAGCCGGACTGCAGACATCTGCAGGATTTCAAGTCGTCTTCAGATATCTACGGGCATCTTCAAATATTTGTGGGTATCTTTAGACATCTGGAGATATTTGCAGGAATCTGAAGATCTCTACTACCATAAACAAAAGATTTACTAATATTATGACATATTCCGAAAGCCTATCGGCGCCACTAAGCATTCATGAAGCCTGCAAGCTCCCCAAAAGCCTGGACTGCAAAGCCCAAGTCAGTTTCACTCTGACTCGGCCGGGCCGGACTGTACATCTGCTGTCTATCTGCTGGCCGGCCTGGCCGCTTGTGGGCGTTGGCTAAGGCGCTAACAAACCTCACTGGCTGAAAATTTCATCCCAACTTTTCGTAATATTTGCGAAAGCCCACTTTTTCTAATCCAGTTATTGTCACGGCGAACGAGCCCTCACAAGGATGTCGGCTCTAAATTCTTGATTGCGAAATCACCTTACTTCTATAATGCTAGCAAGGAGGACAAGTTGAGGACCTATGTACAAGAGACAGTTGGGGTTTCCGAGAGTGCGATTATGGCAAGGTTTGGTAACGCGGGGAAGGAGATCTCAAAGACCCAGGGCACCACCGCAAAGTCTCTATTGGCGCGGCGGATCGATGGTTGTTATGAGCCACCCAAACTAGGTAGGTATCATACTGCGGGAGTAGCCATTAGGAAGCCCTAGCATGCTTGAATATGCTTACACTTGCGTGCGTGTTTTGTCATGGGCAGTGGTGTGTTTGTTAGATAAAAGGGCGGCTCTGTGAGCATTGACAAGCGAGGAAGAGAAGAACCGGAATTGTTCTGTGGATGGGACTTTGTTTGGACACTTCCTCCCATTTTCGTCTTCTTTTTATTTCCGGTCTATTATGACTTCCATAAACTTTCTTGCCAGATACCCACCAAAGAACGCCTGTCCCCAGAGGAGATCCGTCAATACATAAGGCCATGCTAGTCATAATGCACATAAAAAACAGCTCTCAACATAGCCTAATGATCTAAGCTAGCCCATAACTTATGTTAGATGTGGTATGGGGCGGGTGCAATGGAGTAATCCTTGGAATCGAGGTGGTGACGGATAGAGTGTTTGTAAAATAGTTGGTTAAGAGTGGGAGCAAGGGTAGCGGAAATAGGAAGTTGAACTGGTGAGAAGAAAAGTGCAAGAGGTGACCTTGATAGAGATGAGAACAGGAGAGAATGGAAGGGGAGATAAGGGCCATAGTTGGACGAAGCAGATCGTTTGCTTTATCAGAAAGTGAAAAAGGCAATCATTTCCGCCTATGCTGTTGAGAGAAGAGAATTAAGGAGGGACATAAGAGACTCCTCCACCATGACAACCGATACAGCTGGGTGGCTAAGCACTAACTCCCCCCTCCTGCGTTCAACTCATTGTATCCACTGTTTCAATGGGTCAGGTCACAATCAGCAGGCCAGGTTGATATCATTATGAGCTTAGCTTGTGTTAACTAAGAGGGCCACTTTCGTGAAAGCTAAAAATGTGCGAAACCCAGGACGGGTGAAGAGATTGCTTCCATGCTAGCCCTGATTAACCAGCTTTGAGCCATGCACTCACGGCAGATCACTCGGTAATTCTGGGGCTGACTTTTCTGATGCAGCACAAGTAATAACCCACCACTTGTACTTGGAGGGTAGGAAAAAGTCTGGTGAGGTTTTAACTGCCGACCACATGGAAATTCTATGAGCCCCATTCGCCAGGCTCTCCGCTAAATCCTGCGCACACGAGTGCCCCAGTATCATACATCTGGAAGTGCGCCCGACTTTTTGCCGGGCCACCAAAAATCTCTCACTCGATATCACTCGAATTTCCCAGTTTGGAATGGTCTGCATACAATGGACCTGTCCCTTTTTGGCAGTGCACCCGGCTTTTTGCTACCCCTAGTACCATACATTCATGTAGTTTGTGGCTGGCCTAGTACTTTGACGCCAGGAGGGCAACAGCCACAACTACATGAATGTACCAGGGTGGTTAGGAGAATTTTTCAAACGGGAGTGTACGGGAAGACGACCTTCAAAACTCGAGTGTCACTGAGACAAGTATCGCACCACGTAGCCTGTAAGACCCCCACCCTCAGGACGCAACATTAGACGAGAGCGGTCGATTCGAGCTCTCCGATTCGGCTCCGAAGCCTTGGGATTCCTCTTGTGCTCCCCTCCACGGCCATTCACCTTTCGCACCCCTACCCAACTTTTGTGTTCTCAAGAGGGCAGGTTCAGGTTTCACGTGCACACCATGCACAGCACAATGCAAGTCCTGAGGTGCATCCACGGGAGTGAGAAAAGGATGTTGATCAATTACCTATACCAGTACCAGTACGAGCACAATAACTTGCATTTGTGCATTTCTTGCATCAAGGGAGGAGAGGAAGAAGAAATAAAATCTGGTCCAGCCTCTCTCATTCACTTCCTTCCACCATCAGATGACCACTGTCTGCCCGTGCAGGTGCAGTGTGTAACTTCATTTTGTTGAATAATTTGCAAAAAGGGTCCTATCACTACCCCATTTCCATTCCTATCAGTTCCCTCCTGCCAGTGCCTTCACCCTCTCATTTTTGATAGATGGCATGCACTGCTGATCAGCAGTAAGATCCACGACCGCTTGACCCTTCCTCCTCCAGCTTCAGGCTCTAGATGCACAAGCAGGACAACCTTCCTTTCAAGCCACCGGGAAACCTTCGCAAAAACAGGGAAAGTGAGGATTGAGAGAGTAGGGAGAGCAAGAAAGCACGTAAGTTAATCTAGGAGTTTCTAAGGCACTTTTCTTGCCTTGCCTAAAACAGAGATCATTTCGAAAAAGGATCTCTGCTAGTCTAAGTCCGGGGGATACAATCTCTACTCCCCTATCGGCATATACTCGCGCGGCCGAATTGAAGCCAAATGCTTTGCACGGAAATTTCCACCTTAGGTGTTCGGCTTCAACTCGGCCGCGCGAGCACTGGCGCGGTAGAGTACGGTATTGCTGAGTTGTGTGCGGTACCGCACCAGCAGCTTGATTTAATATTCTCTCTTTTTTTCCCCCCCACCCATCTATTTTTTTGGTTCATTCCTACAGTCTGAATTCCGTGGGATTTTTCTTTTGGCAGAACACGGTTGCAGGAACACTTTTCTTTTGATCAGGCCTCAACTTTCTGCGGGGCATGAAGTCATCGCATCCCTCAGCCCGATTCAAGGGGTTTCTTCAATTTGTCCAATCCCCGGCTGAGTTTCCTTCCCCGGTGTCCGATTGTGGCTCTCTTGAGTGAGCCCTGAGTCTTGGGGCTCGGGCGCCAATACTCCTCACCACAAGAGGTTTCGCTCCAAAGGGCCGCGTCTTCTCGCCTTTTCAAAAGCCTTCCCCCTTCCTTCATCCTCGGGGCGAGAAAAAAAAAAGAGGGAAATTCAGAAATTGACTGAAATAGAGGGTCTTGACCCTCTGAGATCCCCTGAACGAACCCCCCTCTCCCTATCCTTGAGGATTCCCTTTTATACATATCTATTTCTTGCCTTGTTTCCCGCATTTCTCCACTCCCCCACAAACACCCCTAGCTGGACTTGCTTCCTCTGGTTCACTGCCTCCCCTTCCCTTCTATACGGAGTTTGCTATTCCCTTACCAGCTCTTGCGCACACTTGCTCTTTTCTATTCAACATCAACCCGGTTCCCCAGTTCTGCAGCATCCCTCTTAATCCACCAAGCCTCTGGGTTATTGGGAAGATCAACGTCATGATGAACGGATTATCTTTAGAAAAGCTTCCGCTGGAAGGTAAGGGGAAATAATCATTATCTGTCGCTAATTCACCGGGCCCGCCGACCCCCTTTACCTCCCCTTCTCCCCGCAAACTTTACAGGATCTGCACATAGCTCCAATTACCATAAAAGAAGCACCTTCATCATTTTGCATGGTCCCTTTTCTTCGTTCTCCTTTGCAGCCGGCAACATTGCTAGAGCTCATGGTCCTAAGACGGAGAGTGGGAGGTGGTTCCAAATTACTGACAAGGGCAAACAGTGATCCACCATGTGTTCTCCTTGCTCTCGCCCCGGGACTTAGCATTACTGCGCTTAACTTCCCATTCAATGCTTTCCGCAGCAACGGCAAATACCCATTGGCGTCGTCACTTCTTCGATAACCTCTTGCCTTCGTATGCCGCGCTTGCAGACATATCATCGATAACCCATAGTCAATGGGCGTTTCAGCTGGTACCAGATGGGTGGTTTCGAGCTTATACTACCATAATACGGATCGCGAGAGAGGACTGGTTGCGCACAGATGAGGAATTGAAGGGTTCGACCTGGATGGTTTTTTTCAAGAGCTATCTGCGGGAGGGAGGGGCGAGCTCAGATGACGCAGCTGCGCACGCATTAGTGGAATTGAAGCACGATAGGACTTCCGTTCCAATAGAGGGATTACCACTCCGTGGTAGCTCGTGGTACGTGGATCAGAATAAATCCCTAAGATGTTCGTATCACCTTCGCTCTCTCCACTTTTTTACCACCAGCTTGCCTTCGTCTCGAAAAAGGGGGGTTTTTTTTATTGGGAGTGGGGGTTCGGGTGAGAGGGAAGCCTACCTCCTCTTCCCGCCGGGATAACGCAGCTAGTTCTTAAAAAGGTCTACTAACACTATCACAAAACCATTACAGTTTCCGCCTATCCTCCAATCGTCCCATCCCGAGACCCCCACACGTGGTGCAGGGTAATGCAGCACGTGTCAGTGCTTATGCTCATGGATTCCCCTGAATTCTTAGAAGCCCTTGGCGTGCTCAATACTACGATCCTCGAGGAATCCAATACAACCGGACTCATCGACGACGATAAACGTCAGGTCCTAGAATCGGGTGTCCGTGAGAGTCTACAGGCTATCCAGGAGAAACGGAAGAGTGAGTTGTCAGCGAGGTTTCGGAAGCTGCATCTGTTGAGGAGTTCTGCAAGGGAACGAAGTATGAATCGTGGCTACCAAGGCCCCAGCAGCTCGGGCAGTAGCCGGTCGGGGGGTGCTGGTGGGGGTGGCGGTGAGAGGGTCGTAGTAAGCCCCCTTGAGGAGGCGGGTATGCGCACTTAATTTTTTCTTTTTCCCATTTATTTTACTTGATTTGCGCACACTAGAGGCGCACCCGACAGCATATTAACTTGTATATCATTGTAGGAAAGCGAAGAGAGTAATTTCTGTGACAGCGGTGAAATCCACTCATTCAACTCGTCAAGACATGGACTATAACTCTCTACGGGATCATGATATTCTAGCCTCTTGCTTTTTTTTTTTGAAAATCCCACTATGGTCGTATTTATGACCTTGTTTTTATTCCCTTTGGTCGTGTATAGGGTTTTTTTTCCTTTCCTCCTCCCATTCGGGGATGTTATCTTGGTCTTTTGGAATTTGCTATTAGATTATCGGCGGAAATCACTGGATTAGCCTACGATAGTCCTAGTTTCATAGATTGGCAGAACCGCGAAACCCAACAAGATCCAACACGTCCAAAAAGCTCACTCAAGCTATTGCGCATGGAAAGCACCAATCCTCAGGAGATATTGTTTCTGGATCCGGAGATTAGAGGCCTGCCGGGGATCCCACGATACTGTAACATCTTTCCCCCCACCTCTTTTATTTTATCACTTCCCCCACTTTCTCTTGATGTCACTCCTTGATTCATGTATTTTACCTGGAGCAAAGCATTTCACGATATAGCTCAGCGGCGAGGCAGCATATACGGAAAACGCACAAAGTGTAGGCCATTGTTTAAATGTTTTAGCGCACATGAATTTGTAGAAAAGGTCGAATCCCTTCTTTGCAGTCTAAAATTCTCTTTGCTCTAAAAGTAACATTTTACTGCGCAACCTTCTGCTACAACACAAGTACTCGAGTACTCTTGTTTCTTTGTAAATTACAAATGTCGCTTTTACTTGGGGGATTTGTACTTCGTATATATAAACCATTTCTTGATGCGAGGAAAACCGTACAGTGCAGGGGCACAAAAGCATTGCATTGTATGATACTATGACAGAGCTTGCACGGCCTGACCTAGGGAGTTATCAATTGTGTTGCCAGAGGTTGTCGCTCGCATCAAGAGCCCATGAAACCCTCGGGCTTCTTGAACTCGATACGGTACCTTTGCGGGGTCATCCTGTACCGGTACTCGAATACGGCGGCCAGCCCTCGGGCATCTCGGAAGCACCCAGTTAAAATCATTAGGCGAAGCCCAATCATAATCACCACAAAATTTCTCCTCTCGCTCTTCGGCTACTAATGGGGAGGGGGGCGGGGGGGTGGTGCGGTCGGTCCCAGAATGGAGCGAAGGGAGGAAAAAAGAAGTGGACAAAACCATTATCACATGACCTACATGCTAAAAGTCAACATCCCGAAAATCTGAGTGACAGGGCATGGATTGGGAGCCCGGCCCTATTGATAAGTAAGGATTCCGCCTCTTCGGTAATGCCATGGTATGTAGGTGGTGTTATATGTATGATACCTCTTTTATTATTAAGAAAATGGGCGGTATCAATTGGCCGTTGATTGCAGATTAGGTTTTTAATTGGTTTAGTTGGTGTGTTGTGCTTGACAAGGGGAGGGCTCGTAATTTGGTAGCTATCATATGTAGTAAGTAATAAGTAAGAAGAAGAAGAAGAAGAAGAAGAAGAAGAAGAAGAAGAAGAAGAAGAAGAAGAAGAAGAAGAAGAAGAGTTACGGTAGCCATTTAGGGTCCGATAGGGAGATTGCAGTCAAGATACTTTACAAGTATCCGGGAAGACGCATACGTGCAGGGCAGGGTAGATGACTGGTCAAATAATCCCGTCTTGCACAAGCGAAGTACGAGAGCATCTGCCCTGGTGTTATTCTTGTGCATTATTATTTTAGGTATGATAGAATACTAGTAAGTATTGTGCGGATCCCTCCCATTGGCAGATAATGCACAGTTTGTTATGTGCTTGATGGGTTATTGAGCTAGCTTGGCATTTAAGAGTTTCTACATGCAATGAGGGAGATTTCCTAAACATTATAGTTTTTAAATAAGTTAAGGTTCTCTATGATTGCTTTGGGTCGGTTCAATGTTATAGGTGATTAAGTATACAGTATAATATCGGCAATACAATATTGTTTTGATCACTACAATTACTTGGTACCTGGGATAATAGTGTACTAATTACTTGTACTCCCAAAATCGATTCAGGAGCACTTCCTATTGCTGCGGAAGATTTCATGTGAATAAGTAAACACTCACCGGTGCGCAAATGCGGCGAATTCTCTGTATTATAGAATGCTAAAGCTTCCAGCGTGCCTGTATCGAGCTCCCTGTGCTGTACCCATACTTTACAGTAAGCCCTTCATATCGCATCACATCCACAGCCGGGGATGATTAAAAAAGCTAATGGCGGATATGGGCCCATTCTTCCACCGCCGTACCTGTTCCAATACACGTGCCGTATATCTCGGACTCTTCCCTCTTCCCATTGCCCCACACTCACCACGATAGGCTACCGTACCGCAGACAACGGAACAACTCTTTCTCTAGTGCAGTAGCCATCTCTAGTGTCCATTCCCTCCGCCATTGCTATTAAAAAAAGGGGGGGGGGGGGTGTGGAGGGACTATGCTCCACTGCTCGGGTTGGTATTTCAAAAAGCCTTCCGGGAGCCTCTCATCCCTCCGTCTGTTTTTCCGGATTTTCGGACGCTTTTGGTACTTGGTTCTCGCATCAAGTATCTAAAGATAGGACCTGGGGGGTTTTCTTTCTCTTCTACTCTGGTCGGATCGCCGTGTATCAGTAGCCGTACTTTCAGATACCCATTCCTAGATATCATACAAGTCCGGTGCGGGAGCCGTAGCTTTCGGCACGAAATGTAGCGATAAATGGGAAAAGGCCATAAATCTTGAGTGCGAGGGGGCCTGTCACTATCGTGGGATTTTTAGGCTGTTTTGCCACTCGCCGGTGTTCTTCGCACCAGTATCCCCGGCTACCGTTGAAATCTCAGCCCCGCGCTAAGACGTCCAGGATTTCTCTCTCTGGACTAAGGGGGGCGAAGAAGAGGTGGGAGGAAAAATTGAAAAAGAACCCGTTCTTAGACTTCTGCTTTCTGTGCTAGGCAGACACGACGATCTTGCTAGGAGACGGAACTCCGAGTATTCCAGTTCTCACAGTATTAGTCTACCGGTACGCCCCACAGGTCTAGTGCTGTCTTCGCGAGTATGGCAAAGGGGGAGGAGGGTGGGAAGGGTGGGGAAGAAGCTTTGGGGGGTTATTTTTCTTTCTTGCTTCTGTTTTTTCTCTCTCTTTGGAGCTTGTGGCCTAGCAGGTACTGGTATTGTTGTGGTACTCTGGCTGTTTTTGGCTGTGGTGTGGCTGGAAGGTGGGAGGGGAGGGGGGAGTGTAAGTGCGGCTTGATTCAACTTGGCTTACTTGGAAGGGTGCATAAGGTGTTGAAAGAGGAGGAGGGTGCAAGTATCAGAGGCTTTTTGAAAGTTTCCCTGGGGCTATCTCTAGCATGTAGTCGTACTGCCATGAGATGATATCCATTCAACCTCTACTGGGGTGCCGTAAAATCTCACTGAATCCACCATTAGATTATTAGAAGGCACCAAACCGCAGCCTACGGCAGGTTTGGTTTGACAAATTGACGGGATTGTGAATACCAGTTAATGGGACCCAACAGGTCTTGAGGGGCTTATCTTTTAGTGTCAAAAGCACGCTGACCCTTTTCAGCAGCTTTTATTTGAGTCTTGTGATCACATGACTGATGAAAATAGTAGATCTCATGAGATTTTATGGTATCGGTGCTGTGCCCATAGAGCAGCTTGGGCTACGGCACATGCATTACTCAAATTACAAGTACTGTACCAGCCTCTTCTCCGCTTTCCCTGCGGGAAATTATGAGTCCAACTCATACCGCACCTTGTCAACTAACGTTCAAATTATGAATTCCGTTTTTGCCCAAGCTTTACATAACCTCCCACTAGTACTGTCCATTTTTGCTTCTTCTCTTTTTCCATCTCTTCCGTTTTGTCTATTTATTTCCACTGCCCCTTCGTCTGGTGGGAAATGGTGAGGAAATATTAAGTTTAGTGTAGGGGGAGACTGCCGGGCAGGAAGGTACAGCACAATTAGGGGGGTCCGTTTGAGAATGGCTAGGCTTGGGTAACATGATTGCAGGCTCGATGGGAGGAATTAGCGGCATGGAGAGGGGGGGCATGGTACAGTACTTGTCCCAGGCAAGAAGTACCCGAACATTGAGGTGATCAGACGCCATTTTGGGTAATTCTCACCAAAATTGCCCCTGTTAACTGAGTACACAGGCCTCCAAAGTATGTCTTACCTCTAAAATATCCCTGAAATATCCCTGAAATATCGCCGTTTATCCCTGTATTATCCTTGAATTATCCCTGTTTTTCCCCCAAATGTTCGGGTACTTCTTGCCTGTAGCAAGTACTTGTACTTGTAGCATGGAAGGAAGAGGAGAAAGAAAAGGGGAGGTTACTAGAAACTTGACGTGCACTGAGAGGTGGGATCAGCGCCGGGCTTTACCGGGCAAGGGATAATACAGTATGAGATGGCGGTTAGTGTAGAGGACGGTGCTGTGCAGTGCTTGCTTTCTAGCTATTATACAGCAGTCCACCTACCGTACTCCAACCTTATCACCGCTACAACAACGCCAACAACCTCGGCAAGAACGAGAATAGGTTTACGATACTCAAAAGAATGCTACTCGAGTACTGTACTCGAGTACAGTGCTGGTAGTGTCTGCAGCACTGACGCGCCCGCGTCATACAACCCCCTGAAATGAATACAGGGGGTATGCTTACCTGCCCTTACCGTATCATATGAAAAACGTGTCAACAAGGATATTTATTTGCTTCTTCCTTCCAATGCAGGTGATGTTCATGATGCATCAAAGTAGGGAAGTGAAAATAAGATTTAAGTTCTCACTCCAGAATCACGAGCAATGACTCGGCTTGGCAGGCATATCCCTGCGGTTCTCATTGGATGGGGGGGTGCGAGGGGTGGGGGTGGCGGGGAAGAACGGAGAAGAGAAAAAAAGAGAAAAGCCTGAAATTGCAGAAACCGCCTCGGGCACTGTAAAAACTGGAGCAGTTGAGAATGATTCTAGAACGTCTGGATTTTCCCCTTTCCTTTGGGACCTAGCTAGGGTGGAAGGTGCCATGAGGGAAAATATTGTGTTTACCCCTCATGTATGCAGTGAGCTAACAGAAGAGTGGAGTGGGCCCCATAAAGAGTGGCAACTCCAACGCCCTGGCGAGATCCTCAATTATTCTAGTTCTTACTGTATGTTAGTTAGATGGATTTGGGAAGTGGGTCTTTTTTTTTTTGGGCCGACGGGGCGCGGGGAGGCAATGGTGGGGGGGGGGGGAGGGAACAAATTTTTCGGGAATAATTTCAGGCTCTAGAGCAGGTACGGTAAGTATCCATGAGTGGCGCGCCACCACGATTTTGATGTTGGCACGGGTGCTCAACAGTTAGTGTAGGTAATGTGGTCTCGTGTAGGATAAGTCTAGCTTTACTTGGCGGCTGCAGCCATGTTGTTGTCGGTGCTTACATACGCACAGTTGTAGGCTGATAGATGGGGGGTTCTAGACTCGTTATGATATGGCTTGGATGTGATAATTTAGGTTTGCACTTTGAGAAGATGTCTTTGCGGTTGTTGCCACTGCCAATGTTGTTGTGGATACTTTTGTGGTAGGAGTGATGGGTGGTGAAGATTGCTTGTCCTGGGAAATTATGCTTAGGCTACTGCTTGTACTTGCAGTGCGGAAGCGTTTTTAAAAAAGACTGCTATTGCATACCACCCAAATCCAAGCAAAAAGGCCGAATTTTGGTGGTATGCAATAGCAGTCTTTTTTAGAAACGCTTCTGCACCGCGAGAACGAGTATTTCGGATGCGGTTATGCAGTGGGGGGGGGGAGGGGGGGTATAGTGGGGATTGGCTGGGCATGATCTTGGCACTGCTGCAGCAGTATGCTGTATGGGTGATCATTGGAGGTCCATGGTGTCGGTATTATGAGACATAAGCTTAAATTAACCTTATCAATCGTACTTCCTTCCTTACAATCACCAGAACGTACGGTGGGCGGGCTCTTATGAAGGGTTGTTTTATCTTTCGCTCAACTGCTTTTATTTGTGCCTTTCTGGAGAAAGCAGGATGAATGATGATCATCGGTGACGATAGATCCATGTGGCCTATACTATAATAGTACTTGCTAGCTATAGTTAGGGGTACGGGCAAGCGAGGCAGCTCGTCAAGCTGAGCTCGGTCCAGGGGGTGGCTTCGGCTTTTTGCTATGTGCTTCGAGGGGTTTGTCATGGCTGTCCTCTTCGTTGTCGTTTTTTCTAGTCTTCTATATCCCCACTTTTCTGGAGGCACGCGGCGAGTTAGAGATAGAATCCGGGGGGTATTAAGGCTGGAGAGATAAAAAATAATATCAGAAGCGAAGGCTTGTGGAAAACATGTATATATAAAGTTTATATTCATACTGGAAATAATCATACATATGATCCTCACTAGCGAGCCGGTTGGCCCACTAGCTCAGAATCTTTCTAGGGGCTGGTAGGGATCAACAAAAGAGATGATAGAAAAATAAACTAAAAAAACTCCATAATGTGCGCCCTTCCAAGTCCCAAACTCCAACAGGAACAACAATAAAACCCAAACCCATATTTTACCCCTCCCTCCGCTCCTGCAAGCAAATTTTACACCATACGAGACCCAGACGAAGACTTCGACTTCCTACCAAACTTCAACTTAAGCTGCTCCAGTATCCTCTCATTCCAGCCATAGGTAATGGCATTCGCCAACCCAACGAATTGGGTACTAGCCTGCATAAGCTGCAAAACCTTTGAGCTCCCGCCCCAAGCCTCCACCATCCTATTCAAGATTCCGGGGATCAAGAGAATGACGTAAAAAGTGGGGTAAGCCCTCATAATCAAGACCTTTTTAACCTTCTCCCCATATTCCGGGTCTTGGCGTGATGACTTTTGGGTTTGCGCCCCACTGTCGTCGTTCTTGTCCCTCTCGTCTCTATCGTCCGTGCTATCGGAGAGCGCGGTGAGGTTAACCCCGCCCGCATGTGGGTCACCAGCTGCGTCGCGGAGCTCCTTGTAGTGCTTGCGTAGGAAAAAGTGCAAGTAGGTGTACATCACGATCACAGAGATGATCACCAAGAGGCGCCAGGCGTGGGTTAAGGCATAGCGCAGGTATGCTGGCTTCTTTTGGATCCAGCACCAGTTCCCACTCACCGGGTGGTACCAGTCTTTCCCGAGGGCTGTAAAACCTATAGGGTTGGTTAATGGATTGTTCAATGGAGGGAGGGGGGAGGGGATTACCAGTGATGAGCGGAAGAACCCAGGTAAAGCAGACTGCAAGGATTGCCTTGCGAGTGCTCCACACTCCAAATGTTGAGGGTTTTGTAATTACCCAGAATGTTACGATTGCAATCGCCAGGATGGAAAGATCTGTTGCCTATGATGTGGTTGTCAGCGATGATCTATCACTCGGACCAGCCGTGTACTGTACTGGCGCGGCGGAATTGAAGCCGGACACTTGGTATGGGCATTGCCACCTTAAGTGCCCGGGTCCAAATCGGCGGCGCTCGTAGATGGATTTTTTATTAAAGAGGGGAAAAAAACTAACCTGCACCGTGATTTGGGTCACTAGTCCGTTCACCTTACAGCCGATACCTTCGGGCAGTTCGTGGTCTCGAACCAAAATGTAGATACCCGATGCCGCATTTGATGTAGCATTGAGGAAATCTAGGAGGATTGTGTATGAGTATGTATGCGTCACCAATGCTGATTCGTGAGAGTGAAGGAATTTTAGACATACCGGCAACAGCCAAACTCTGGATCAACCTATGCCTGAAATGCGGCTTCAGTGGGAGGAACATGTAACAGAGGCATATAAATCCAGCCCCAAGCGAAGACAGCAAACTCCCGACAAGGGTCGTTATGCGAATTGTCAGCCTCATGCCGGTTATTCGAGCCATCTTTCTCTAAATCTTTTTTGCCGGTATGGTGCGAAGAAAAGCCGCCGAAGCACCGCTTAGGCTCTCAGGTGGAAGGTACTAGTCGAGGCGAAACGGAAAATGCCAAGAAGAAATGAAGATATGAAGAAGAGGGAAGGGAAGGGGATATATATAATTCGAAAGAGTAGTCCCCAGATTTTTTCTTCTCTCAATATGTAACCAAAGAGTCCTCAGACATAAAGCTTGAGAACCAACATCTGCGGGAGCACCAATCGCCTATTTAAGGGGCTGATGAGGTGGTGGATGGGGTATCATAATGGGGGAAGGCTGCAAATGAACTCTGCTACGATTCGAGTATGCAATGCATACTTACTTATTCCACTATCGAACTTTCGTTTCTTCTGCCTGCTGACGTTAAGACCAAACACAAGTGGATCGCGCACCAGTAGGGGGTGTCTACCTGGCTAACCAGCCTGTCGTTGGCGAGGTGTGAGCGTATGTGTATTTGTGGGAGAAGCAGATCTCGTAGGCTGTGCGAGTCACTGACCACAGTACAGTACTGTGCCATCCCAGTAGCCCATCCATCTCCAACAACAAGGATAGAACTCCCTTTGACAGATGCATTAGTTACACACCACTATAACTCAACTCAACTCACTCACCCATATGCTCGCTTACTGTAAGGGATAATGTGGGGAGCCTACTTCCCCATCTTCTATCGAAATAGACCAACTCGGCGGCAGCCGGTTGGGTCTCGTCTATCTGGATCAGAACGATTTGCTGAACGCCAAGATAACGAATCAAGCGGAATCCCATAGCCGTGGCTATACATAACCAGTAACCTGGGTTCCATTGTTCTCACTAAATCGATGAGCGCCAGATTACCTTTCACCGAGAACCTTCAAAGCGCTGGGTTCCCTGTTCTTTGCTGCCATAGATTAAGATGGACTTTGAGCTATCCCTTCGTCCCTCCCTCCCTTCACCCACAGATGAGGGAAGGAAAAGAAAGGCGAAAAACAAGCTTGACAAGCGAGCAGTATTCCCTTGTCTATTCCACTTGTCTAGCCTTCCTCTCTTCCCTATCCACAATCTTAAAAAGCCCTCACCCCCCTGATAGACGATCTGGCAAGCGTAATCGCGCAATACTGTGGAATTGAGTCAGGAAGAGGAGCCAATGCTCCATCCGTGATAATTGGACGAACGCAAAAGAAGGAAAGAAAAAAGAAGAAGGCCTAACTTGCGTAACTAGGAGCAGAGGGACAACAAAAGTGGGGCTTTAAGATGCTGAGTGCTGGTATGCCATGTGCTTTAATCTGGATGTGTGCTAATTAATTTGCTTACGGCAAGTCCCCTACCTTGCAGACGCCCCGCCATTGGTGCCAAACCAAACCCGCCCCGGGCATCGCAAACTCGAGTACTCGAGTAGTGGATGCGCCGCCGGCTGAGCTCTGAAGAAGCAAAGTCAAGAGAAGACAAGAGCAGAACAGAGCAGAGCCACAAAACGCATACCCTGCCGGTATCCCATTGGCATATTATCCCGTATGACATATTGAGAGCGCCTTGGCGATACCGGTATGCCAGTGCATGTTATCGGCGATGAGGCTTTCTTTTTTTTTCCTCTTCCTCCCCGGCACGAACCCGACGGATTGCCCTATTACCGTAACCTATCCAGGTAGATGGACCAAATGTGAAGTCTCGTAATTGCCTGATGTTTGCAAAACGGGCTGCTATTGCATACTACCAAAATTCTACTGCTCCCGCCAATTCCTGGTGGGTACGCAATAGTGGTCTGTTTCTTCACAAGCTTTGGGCAATTACGACTACCATAAAAACTGCGACCTTCTACATGATGGTCCCCGTAAACCGCGACATCAGCCCACGATAGGTTTAGTTTGGCAGGTTAACTGAGTTGCGAAAAACCAGTTAATGAGACCCGACAGGGCACCCCGTGTCAGGAAAGCACCAATCCCTCTCAAGAAGTTCTTTCTGAATCCCCAGAATAGCGACTTGACGGAGATAGCGAATCTCAAAAGTTCTCTTTTTCCTTTACCACAGGGATCGTATAAATTCTCCTGACTGGCTGACTAGTTGGGCGACTAGGGGGATTCGCTTTTTTTCGGGTGCGCACTATTGTACCGTACAGTGGTCTACTGGGTGAAGAAGTTTCGATGGGCTTGGTTTAACCTAGCGTATATCAGTGAGCTGGGTGGTACCCCATGGTTAAGATGGTTATATACGTCGCTTGGGTCATATATCACTCGGTACTATAAAGCAGGATAGATTCAGACGGCCACTTGTGAAGTTTATGGTCGTGATTTATTTCAATAGTATTTATCATGGTAAAATATGATACACCCGGCCCATGATATCAAGATGCGAAAGCGGGACTAGGAATTATGGCACTTGTGCTTGGAAGGCATCATTCATAGAGGCGAGGGTTTTTTTTAGTTAATACTGACCGGTGCACACAAGACTTCTGCCACCATGTAGAATAGCAGATCTCCACCTAGGACTCCAGGGCACCATCGTGTGATACCGGTACCCATTCGTCCTGGCCTCGCATCATCTACCAACTCTCGCCCAGCCACTACCGGATTAAACAATTTTGTCAATACTTTGATACAACATTGACAACTTCGCTCTGATCAGTGCCTCCGAGACTGTCTCACGAGGGAGCATAACTGAAACATAAGCTATAAGTTTTGAAAAGGTACTGGGTGCGCTCGGCGGCCTGAGCAGAGGTCAAAGTTGCTGCGACGGGGATTGATGGCGCACATGTAAGGGATCTCTTCTTCCCACAGATCACGTCAGGTACGGCAGTTATACCAAAGCATTGTGAACGACCACCTTCTTCCCATTACAACTAATCACCTTGTCGAAAAATCCAACTTACAATAGGGCTTTGCAATTATATTGTAACAGAAGCAACGAGGTAGCGATGGGAGACGTGGCCGGCAGCCTTGCTAAGCCCCATATATCTACTGCCGGCACCTATACCGTAGACCACTAGTACAGCACAGCACCCCCGTGTTGGCATTCTTATTAGAAATCCAAATCAGTTGGAGTATACTCGAGTAATGCGCCCCTGAATACCATCACCTCCAGTGTCGCCCAAGTTAGGCGCCAATGGTGGGACCGGGGAAGTAAGAATCATAGGCCACCGCCGGAGAAAACTCACCCACTAGGTAAAAAAGCAAAAGGGGACTTGAACATCAGGACTTTTACTCATTCATGGATTTATGTAACATGACCACAATATCGCTGTGTAAGCCTTTTCATCCAGCCATGACCCCCACGCCCCACTTGGACACATACCGGTACTGGAGTACCCTACACGCACCCAATACTGGTGACTGCTCCGGCCACTACCGGCGCTCCAGTAGCTGTCACATTTTGCTTTGCCTTTCCTTTCTTTTCCCTCTCTCTTTGTTTCTTTCTTTCATCACGGTAGAAATTTCAGGTCGTGCTTACTTTATCTATGCCTGTGCCCTGTAGGAGGGGCATTCAGCCCTGAGTTTATGCAAAGTTCCTCAAGTTGAAAGAGTCTGGCGCGTGTGGCGCCTCTTCTTACATACAAATGTGGCAGATCCACTCGAAAAACGCTCTATTCAACCAGAGGCTGAATACCTCTACTCTACCCGAGTATCTTCCAGCCGTCTCTTTGGCCAGGAACGCTAACTCTGCATCACAAGTTCGAGCTTTGTGATTTGCCAAGAACATTGGGGCTCACACCGGGGGTGCTGGGTACAGTAATTTGGGCTATGAAAATCCAATTTTCTTCCTGATCAATTTCGGCTAGCTATTGCCAAGTCCGGCCTCAGTTTGCCGAGCGACGAATTTGGCTGTTTCAGATCCCCCGTGGGAATACTCTACTCGAGTACCGTAGGCTGAGACTGCGTGTTTTGTGCTTTTCTGCGCTTTAATTCGACGTCCAACCCCTCTTCCTACATACCTTACCTTTCGTCCCATCTAATGAGTCGGCTCGCCTTAACACAACACGACAACAGTGATTGGAATTTTTGTTTTTACACTACATTATAAGAATAGTATAGTAGCGGAGGGTTCCGCCGACCGGCTATCTTGCACGATAGATGGCCGGCTGGCTAGCTATCGCAAGTGTCTTAGTTGGTGAATGAAGGGCTGTCCATCGAATGATCGGGAAGGCTGCCAATATAATCTGAAACGATCCGATATAAGAGGTGTGGAGAAAATAAACCCCTTCCTTTCCGCGACCTCTGGTAATCAAATTATTAACCTCACTGACAATGCTGATTGTATGTCCCGGTAGATTAAAATATTTGCACTTCGGCTGATGCAGAGGAGCGAATGGGAAAGGTGGAGGTAAAGTACTGTTACTGGCACGGATAGAGTTGCCGTACCATAGCCCCCTCTTTCCTCTCTATCTAATCCTCTAGGTAAGCCTTGGGTTATGTAACGCAGTGTTGTGTATCATATATCGGCAGGGGGTATCATAATATGGAAGATTCCGTGGCCTCCCCACTTCAGCCCTACGGTGAGGGTGACACGATTGCCGGTATTCGTACGCTCGCTATGATGTGGTACGATGAGGTTTTTTCATTCCGCAACTGTCGAGTGATTACTTGTGATGATGATCTGGTGGTGGCTCCCGCCGTCAGGAAGTACTCGTCCCAGGCAAGAAAGTATTCGATATCGGGGGCCGTGGGTCTGCATGGGTGCTCAGATGCGCACGGATCTTTTGCCATATATTTTGCGAGCCCCTGTTACCGAATATTTCGTGCCTAGGACGAGTATATTCCCAAGAAATGCTGAACCTTCAGTTTCTAGTAGAAGTTAGTATCTAGATTTGAGCATCTCAGTTGTCATCGCCAGTAGCCAGTTATCTTGCTAGAGAGGGAGGGAAATACAATGATCGTGACCACTCTTGTCTTAACTTGTCTAGCTATTATCACTGAGTCCGTCGGGTGCTGGGCCTAAGGGATCTAGTCAAGAAGACAACGAGATCTAGAAAATTCCCACACTTAGCTAGGAATAAATTCTTAGGGTTTCAGGCTAAGACCTATTCCACCGGTCTCCCGGGCACTTCAACGGAGTAAAGGATAGCTAGTAAAAGTAATTGCTTATCGCATCGTGTTTACACAGATACGAGACATTTCTTCATACAAAAAACTACCGAAATGGGGATGAAAAATACGTCATAACTTAGCCTTTGTCTCCCTCCCTTCTTGTTCTTTGCCCGCACCATCCCTCAGCACTTTGAGCAAGACCCCGCCGCTGGACCTTTGAGGCATCGCGTCGAGGAACCTGACGCTGCCCCTTCCCACTCCAGCCTCGCACTCTCACCCCGATTAGCGAACTCCACACTCTCCTCCTCTATGGCCTTCCTGCCTTTATCACTACACGCTTGCTTAAGCACAACGGCGGCTCTAGGCACCTTGACTACCGGATGGCCGAGGAGGAGGTCCCCAGGTTCTCCGGGGGGTGACGGCTACCCCGCTGACTCCAATTATCTCTTCGACGCGGTCGGAGATTCCCGCCTCATTGTAGGCATCGATCGAGCAGATATCGCCGATGCGCAGCCACCTGTCTTTGCCGAAGGGTTCAGAAGCGGCCTTAGTATTGTTAGGGCAGCCCGTTGCGCACCGGGGGGCCTTTGACGAGGAACTAATGCTAGTATTAGTATGTTGTGAAATAGGGCAAGTTTCTGGGAGGGAGAGATTGTAGGGGCCTAAAGAAAGCACGAAAAAAATGAAAGAACAAAAGTACAATCTCAACCGGCCCTGACCGCAGCTGAGCATTGAAGAACGGTGGACTAGTTGGCTGTCCCCTCCCTCCCTCCCTCCGCTGGCTAAGGATAGGACAGGCGGTCACCTCTCTGTCTAACTAACGCTGAAAAACTCCTGGAACTCAACGAGCCCTAAAAAAAACACTCTAAACTGGCAACTCCTAATCACTAGACATCTCAAGCAATCTAGGGCCACCCTAGTACAGTATCTCATGATCCTTTGTGATCCCTAAAGTTTATGCCTTGCTAGTGTGCTGACTCCTGTATGCCTACTCACGTAGGGTATGAAAGAGACGCCAATACCCAATGCTCAATGGCATTAGGTACCAACAAAACCAAAAACTAAGACCCTATGTCTAGAGGCATAGGATGTGAAAGCACTAACCCACTGCTAAGTGCCTAGTCGCCGTAGACTACAAAGCCACATGCCCTATAAGCGCATATCCCCTAGCCATATATCCGCATACATATACTGTAAAAACTGGAATAACCGGACCTCACGCTAAGACGTCTAGAATTCCCTCCTTTGGATTAGGGGGGAAAAACACTGCGAAAAATCTGTCATTCAGCCCTCCACTGAGACAAAGAAAAAGAAAAGAAAGAGGCCGACCTCACTAGGAGAGGCAACCCCAACGCCCTAGCGTGAGGTCCAACTATTCCAGTTTTTACGGCATCTATGTCCGTAAAACCACATAACCGCATGCCCTACGAGCAACGATTTCGATAACAGTGCTGGAGCATACCCCTCCACCGCTAACCCCGGAAACGCTAGCCAGGGAATCACAGATAGCTACTGTATAATACACATCCCCTCATGGGAGAAGAGACTACTATGGTCCTACTTCCACGACTCCTGGGGCGTCGTCATTATGCCACTCGCGCTCTGTCATCCCATACACCGTTTAAGTCCCGTCTGTGGGGACCCCCCCCTTCAAGCCCCTCGATCATCCCCAGACCTAGTGGTGCCGCTCAACTCTGAGACGACATACGTACAAGGCTGAGGTCGCACTTACCTACCATAGGATCACCCACAAGCGCGAGCAAGAACTAGCGGCACAACCAAAAGCTCTACGAGTTCGAGTTTCACGGTTGGTTCGAGCATGGCCTGGGTGATGAACGTGGGCATCAAAATTATGCTGGCATTAACGATGGGCGGGGGGGAGCTATAGAAGGTCGACTAGGTCTGTTACTGTGGATCAAGCCACCACCATGCGATCCGAAGGTCACTCTACTAGCCGTTTCTAAAACCTCTGGAGCATGGATTATATGTCTTGAGCCTAGATTCTGGTAATTCCCATAAATCTGGGGATAGTAACGCCATCAGCCGCTCCGCAACTGAACGAGAGAATGTCTTAGATCGTCTAAACACCCCTATTAAGTAAGGCGGCATTTTGCCTAGCTGGAATTTCCTCGGGTTCCCACCAAAATAGGAAATTCAGACGTCCTGAGTCAATTCTCTCTTATCCAAGATAATATGGTACTTGCATCCCATTCCGGAAACCTTAAAAACGGCCAGCAGGATGCTAGAGAGGAGATATGTATAGATAAAAAAGCCAAAGCATTCAGCGAAGGAACGACAACGCTGTAGGAACAAGGCTTAGGCCAGGGGTAGCTAATCTCGGGATCTGTAGACAACAAAGGAATCATATTCTGAAATCGCGGCCTCTTCACGCCGAGTCAATACAACAAACTTTTTTTCCTACCGGGAAACGTACAGCAGGAACTCACAGCTCTCGGCAGCCTCCTAACCCACTACCAAAACTTAAGAAAAGACTCACAGCCGCCCCGTAGTCTCCCCCTGAGATAGAAAAAAAACCAAACCTACCCTACACTGTCATGTCCCCGCTAAACTTCAACTAACTCCTGCGCACCCTTGAATCTGGTGACAGACCCCTCTGGTAAGGAGATCTCCCCTCTGGGAGTCCCCACTCCCACTACAGTGACAATCCCAATAGCACAGCCCCCAGGCAACTTGAACAGGGACTCTTTATTTGCAGTTTCAAGTGCATATGCCATCTCGTCGACACCATAGGCCGGACTAGCACCCACAGGTATGATGGAGGTCTAGTCGTGCGCAGGAACCAATTGCCGCCGTGCAAGCACCGCTAGGAGGCTGCCGTGGGGCGAGCGTCGTGAGAAGAGACCCGGAACGAAGGTGGTAGGAAAACTGAAGTGTGTTTGCTATTCGATGTGTAGAGTGATGATGATCATCATACAGAGAGAAAGAGAACACAGCTGAGACTAAGTACAGTTTGTGGTAGCCACTCGCGCAGTGGGCTCTCTATCGCACAAACACCAGAAACACCAGCCACCCTCGACATGGTGACAGTCCCACTCGCCTGCTAACTAATATGCCCTATCATGACATCCCACGATGGGGTCACTCCATCAAGGCACAGCGGGGAACATCACAGCGGGGTGGTATACTATGTTTGTGCTGGAGCGACTGGCTGAGTCATTTGGCTGTAAGTTATGGGCTTTGCAAAGGGCCGTAGAGAGGTATGATATGTGGAATTATCGCAGAGTGTATGGCGGGTGAGGCCGTTTCCACTTAAGGCATCACGAAGGGTGGAGGGCAACTTTTTGGGGTTGGATTTTTGGAGAGGCCAGGGCCATCTTGGGGTTTTGTTAGTGCTGTTGGGCGTTAGTACTGACCTCATTGTATGAACTACGGAGGATGAGAGGTACAGTACAATCTATTAGTAGGAAGTGGGCGCGGATTAAGGCATTTCTGCCGCAGTACTAGCTCAGTTTCTCTCCCCCCCAGAAACTTGGTATATTATAGAGATTTTGGTGTAGTTATTGTTATGAATCGGTTATTTGGTGGGGTCTCTCGGCAGGGAAAACTAATATTTAGGCTTAGCTTGTGTGTATACCTGTTCCGTGCTTTTTCTGTGAGGCATCACAGATAGCTCCAAATGCGACGCAATGGCCAATGATCTCTGCTGTTTGAAGCAATTTCACGACCAAGGTGAGGACCCTCCGCCTAGTCAATGCCGGGCCAGGGTAAAGCTACAGCTAGCAGTATCACACAGCTTGCGGGACGGAGAAATGAGCTAGAATGCAGTAATTCTCTGGGCTCTAGCCAATCACATATGACTGCCGAGTAGGCTAGAGTTTAGTACGGGGGTCCGTCCTACATCCCCCATTCTCACAGAGCCCTATTACCGGGTTCTTGGGCCTTCTGTATAAAGAATATTTGCACACTTTCAAGAATAAGACGGTCACAGACTAAAGTTCTATTTCTAGGTGGCTAGCTCAAACCCCCAAGAAATGCACACTACATGCTGTGCCGGTACTCAGACATTATATTATAAGCCCCAGTGGCATTAACCGGACTAGAACGGATGTTGGTTCGTAAAACTTAACTGGATTGCGCAGTGTACTGAAAAATAGGTCACCCTTACAGGGCCGTGGAGGCAAGAGCAACAGGCGTGGGGTAAGGTGAAAAACAGAGGCAGAGCATGATGCACTGTCCTCTCTTTCTACTCTCGAAAGAGAACCTATACAAGTCGGACTAAGCCCGAGCAAAATCACGAGCAAAGGACCTGCCACATGAAGCTCGCTCGAGTATGAACTATTTCCATTCATCCGGAGAGCCATCCCCAGAGACCGGCGGACACAGGCCATCACTACAAGCAGAGCTCCCACCTACCTCGTCTTCTCAAAAAGACCTCACTCACAACAGAGCACCCCCCGTCCAGTCCGTGGCAAGTGTTGTGTGTGGTATGTGAGGTGAGATGTTCGTTAATGTTTAGTCGTACAAGAGAGAAGACTATTCAAGGAGAAACACACATGCCAAGCCCACGCCCACACAACCAATGACTAGCTTAACGGTAGTCAATACAGACCCTAGTCTAACCCAAAGACATGACCTGAGTGGGTAGCCGTATCCCCACATATTGTATACCCAACAGTAAGGACCTTCGAATCGTGCTGGAGCCCCTCGGGCCCCTGGAGACACCCCGGCTTGTGTTCAAGACGCCGCCTCAACTTCCACAGCTGAGATAGAAGCTATGACGAGTCTAAATTCACCTTCTTGGGAGTCAAAGAAACTACAATTCGTCAGAACAAGCTCAACAAAAAACGCCAGTGCTTTATCACCTCCTAGCCATGAGCGAGAATCGGCGAATGTTAGATAGATTCAGTTCGGTGCCATTTTGAGGCCGTCCTCGATAAGTGGCCTCGAAACTCTCGAACGGAAGCACAATGCGTTCTCCGTCCGAGGAGATGTCTTCTGGGAGACTGAAATCAGCTTCGTACACTAGCGTAGAGTTCTCACGGACAGTGCCGTTCTCAATATATTTGTTAGGTAGGACGTCATATATATTGAACGAGTAGGTTTTGATTGCTGCTGCCGGGCGCAATAATCAATCAATAAATCCTATCTCGGTGTTTTAAATGGGCAAGTTATTAGAGCAAACCTACAAGGATTACTAGATGTCGATGGTATACCCTCGCAGCCCTGCAGCTTCACAAAAAGCTCAATCCCTTGGTATTCACTCAAGTCCCAAATGCGGTCCTCGGTGGTTCTCTGACTAGCAAAGCCAGACCCCCCTAGATTTTCGGTATCGAGGTTTCCAGAGAAGACAGCACAGTCACCACAAGGAGGGATATATAAAGTAGACTAGAAGGTCCAGTCAGCTATCCAGAACACTCCAAAGGCGGGCCATAATAACAAACATTAGATACCCCTCCTCTCACGGGATCGCTCTGCTCAGTCCATTCACTCGAATTCCAAGGCCTGTTGATACAAGAATTAGCTCCAAGTCGCTCCCTAAGTGCCAGAGAGGAGATAAGGGATAAACCTGCAACCGCCAAACAAATCCAATCGTTTTGTCACACCGCTGCCGACGGCATTGAGAGCCATAGATAACTGAACCCAATTGAATAACAACAGGTAAACATAGAGAGCAAGATTCATTGGGTTTGGAATTACCAGTGCCACTGCTTTTAGCTACCAGAGGGCAACGCGAGAACTAGGATGGTTGGACCTTACGCGACGAGGTTAGAGCTATCTCTCCCACAGTATCAAAGCTCGTTATTTCCCTTCCCTTCTTGCTTGCCTCGACGGAGGGTTGAAAGTTGGCTTCTTCCCCCAGGGCGGCCCCCCCCCCTTTTTATCCAAGGGAGGGATTCTGGGCGTCTTAGCATGAGGTATTCCAGTTCTCACGGTATCAGGCTCGAGTACTACCAGTATTATAATATTATTACCCATAGGCTACTATGGCTAACAAGGTGATCTTTCCGGTGTGGCGCAATACTCAGTGGACTGAGATTAACCAATCGGGACAACCTTTTCAATACCAGCCTCCCAGATCCCCACGTCGAATGCCATCAAGGTTTCAGCCTTTACTAGTACTTTGCGCCCAATACAGTACTAGTACAGTCGCACGCCGCTGTCCTATTTAGTTAGTGACAGGTAGTATGAATGCAAACAGGTTGAACCCCGCTGTCCCGGATGGCCAAAATCCAAGGAATCTGTCCGGGACAGCAAATTATCCGAGACGCCAAGTTAGGTTTTGGTGCAATACAATTTGGAATCCAGAGAATTTCATTCGGGACAGCGGGGGATCCGGGGCCGGTATGAGTGAGGTCTGGGATGGTCAGGTGCGACTGTAATAAACGATAGCAGCGATCATACACCAGAACTACTCGTACTCACACAAAGCCCATAATAATAATTATTATTATATAAAAAATCAATTGCACATGGAGGGGAATAGACCGGGAAACCTCCTCTCTAGTTTCACCCCTCCAATTCCAAACAAGAGCAATATTCATGAAGACAGTAAAATTTCAAATTTCCCATGTAGTCTATCAGTGATTGTTGAGGTTACATTATTTCAGCCAAGCTTCACTTTTTTTGCATCCACGAGTAAATTTATTATGCAAGCAAGACGAATGACGCATAAGTGCTGATCTCAATTTTCCGACACTGCACCATAATACCGTGCAAACACCAGGGTGGGGCCCGGGACCGACGGGTGCCCGTCGCGGGCAAGAAATGCCCGAGAACAAGGATTAAAATAATATTGGCATGACAAAAAACCTTGTTTACCGTACAAGTGCCGGTTCAAGTGCCAGGGGGGGTTGGGTTGGGTTTCGTACAAGAGAAGGGCAGTTAGCCAGCAAGGTAATCCCCGTTTTGTGCGAAAACATCTCCCTGAGTATGATACTTGCACCGGTATCTGGATGACCATACAAACATATCCCATTTTCAGGTACGAGTACCTCTTGCTTGTAACGAGTAACGGGCTTTCCCAAACCAACCAGGGCAGGGGTTTGGGAATGAGAAGAGCCGCAACGCCTGGTGGGACTTGACCCTTGGCTCTGTTCCGTTCGGTAGAGGGCTCGCGTGGCTGGGGATGTTTTTGATGATCCATGAACGAGTCTGCGCTGTTGGATTTTGATGGTAGAATACGGAAAGTGTACTGTACAGTACAAGACTCGGACCAAGACCCATTGACACACTTCATATTCTCATCATCCCAGAATTTGGGACACGATCTACGGTAATATCCTCGTACCGTACAGTGCAGCAGTGCCAAGTGGAATACTCTACGGCACATATGAGATGGGAACTAGAGTACATTATGGCACGAGTTTGCTGTACTGACAGCACAGCGAACTGTAGGCCAGGACCCAATGGGGTAGCAACTAACCGATACGCAGAAACACGTCGGTGCTCCCCCACTCAACGCCGCCTCTCTCTTTTTTGACACAGAAGCCTCGATCTCTGAGTTGTTTCGTGAGTTCTTTTCAGTCTGACCGGCTCCCTGTTCCAGTGTGTCACTGGGTAAGATTCAGCACACGCACCAAAAAGTAACGGCGGAGGTCACACGTCGTAAAGAGGGAGGAGGGAAAGGAAAAAAAAACACTCACCATGAGCTTGAACAATACAATGCTTATGATGAGAGCAAAAGATAAGATTTTCAAACATCAGACGATATGATCAACATGTGATGTCAAATAGGCACAGGGCATAGAAATAATAAATCTAGAAAATAAATAAAGACATCTAGAGAGCCTCATGTTTTTGTTCTATTTTTCGTTCAGTTCGATGGAAGACCGCAGGTTGCATTGGTGAAACGTTCATCGCCAGCGTTCTCTGATGTTCAAAGAGCCCCAGCCCAAAAGCCCGAAAATCGTTGGCCCGAACGGCGAATCCCCAAAGGAACTCCCAGATCTAGGAACGCCCATTACTTTATTCCCTGAAACACAACAACCCACAAAAGGCCCACAACAGAGCAGGAAAAAAAATCAACCACGTTCACCGGCTATCGTCCAACCACAGTGAAGCATGCAGAGAGCATCACTACGATCAGTTTTATCCACCGCTCGCAGGAGTACAACCGCTCTTCCCTTGAGA
>Ga0307509_10002696_pt1 | contig 28343 bp, 27 predicted proteins | sample 10_EM_MG_FD_202245 | JGI IMG/M metagenome (GOLD analysis project Ga0307509, IMG submission 202245) | Populus trichocarpa ectomycorrhiza microbial communities from riparian zone in the Pacific Northwest, United States - 10_EM | ecosystem: Host-associated > Plants > Roots > Unclassified | place... | reverse complement strand
CAGGTGCTTAGGTGTGTACGTCATCCACACCACAAACACAGAACTTTGCGCATGTACATAGTATCGACTATCACAGAGGTCTCATGTCTCCGGTGCCTTCAGTTCTCGCTAGTGGTATTTCCTAACATGATGTGTCATGTAGAGTGCCTCACTGTATAGTAACCCCCAACCTCCAACCTCTCGAATATACTGCCCGACCTATACTTGTGTACTCGTACAGTCCAGTACCTGTGCAGCACAGTACAGTTACAGTATGCACCGCGGATTCCCATAGCAGCACATGGACAAAAACGAATAACAAGCACCCGCCTCCGCCGTTTCAAGGGCCCACATCGCTTTGGTTTTAAGATTTTTCTCTCCCCTTTTCCGCCTTTCATTCATTCTCGGCAAACGGGAGGAGGAGGGGGTGTCGGTGGTCACTGCAGCTGCTGACCGACACACACACTGCGTGCTGTACTCGAGTAGCCCGGGCTTGTATATCGTGGTGGGTCTCGGGTAGGTGGGTGAGTGGGTGTTCCAGGGATAAAAATATATGACTTAACAGTACGGTACTGTAATACTGTGGTATTTACTTATAGCTTGGGTGGGTGGGTGGGCGGTTGGGGTGCTTGCGGGGAAGCTTGGAGGTTGTTATTATTAGCTTCGTTTTGGGTAAATTAAGTAGAGTATGGTACTCCAGAGATCGTGGCCAAGTTTATTCGTGGGGTTGGGGCGGTAGTATGTTAAGGTTCGTTTTGGCTTGTGATGCTGGATGCGGTAGGGATAGCGGGGGAGGAAGGAAGAAAGGAAAGGAGGAAGGAAGGAAGGAAAGGAGGAAGGAAGGAAGGAAGGAAGGAAGGAAGGAAGGAAGGAAGGAAGGAGGCGCGGGAGAGTATTACCGTACTGGGATGCACATGGGGATGGATCACGTGTTTTGATGTTTCTGTATGACTGACTATGGAAGAGTCAGATGGCTTTGGAGTCGATTGAATGAGTGAAGTTGTCTGACTGGAGGGCTCTGAGGTGGTCTGTGCTGGTTTATCCCCTTGGTTGAGAATAGAAGATGAAGTCTTGTAAGGTCTTGCTGAAGTATGGTGGGGTATCTGTCGACTTTGCATAAGACCGGTCTAGCTTTAGATAACTCCTGATAACAAGATATAGGTATTCATTCTAGATCTTTATTGGTACATATATATGATACTTGTGTCCCTGTTCCTCTTCCATCCTTATCCCTCCGCTACCCGGGAAAACTAGTATTAAGGTTTATATTGATAAGCTGCCTATATGAACGTAATACCCTCAGATCATGGCATGGCCTGTATATAATACTCTACTTTTTTTTGGATATGACCTGCGAGCGTTCCCCCAGGATTCGTCAGTGAGCTGATATGAACTTTATTCCCCCCCCCGGGAAATTTCTTTTGTTGGGGCCTGCAGATATAAATATTATAGAACATGAACGAGAGGGCATATTGGTCATGTCTTGAAACGGTGGTGATATCCTTGATTGATTAATCGCAGCTAGACTAGATTGGAAAGGAAGAGGAGGTGGTGGTGGAAGATGGTGGGGGTAGAATTGAATGGAACTTTGGAAATGGAGACCTTCTGGACTCCGAATTTGGTTGTTGTTTAAAGAAGGGTTTTAAGTTGGCCAAAACATGCACTGTAGGCCATTCCTTTAGTGGGTTAAAAACGGCAGGTCAAATACAGGACGGATACAAAAAAGCTTTTCCAAGTGGAAGGGGTGCGATAATACTCGAGTATATGTAGAAATTTAAACTTTAATAATATATTAAATTTTTATAATAATAATTATGAGGTGGAAACCTTTATCATATCCTTCATATGTTTTTTTAAGTCAGAGATAAGCAATAACATATATTGTAGAAAGATATTCAAATGAGATTAGAGGAGGGCGGGGGGGAAACAGAAAATAACATGTTAAAAAAGCCAAGGAAATTGAGCAGTTAGAATCTAGAATCAAAAACCTATCTAAAGCAGACAAAAGAGGTAGGTGAATGAGACTGATGACAGAAGAGGAGGAGGACACAAGAAGTGAAAGGCCAAACCTACAACTTTCACTCATCCAATCTCCCTTTCCTCCCAAAACCTTAATAGCCCCAATAGAACACTTATGATAATATATACCCTGCCATATCTGTACTTATCAGACCTCGATCTCACCACATACCGCCATTTTATTTTTATTTTTACAGTGGAAGTCACCGGGAAACGGTGATCTGGCCAAGCAAATTAGCACGAAACGCAAGGGCATACCTATCAGAAGTGGCAGGTGGGAGGAACATGGCCGAGCAAAAGAAGAAAAGAAAAAAACCCCCCGTTTTACCGACTGACCGGAAAAGCCGTTCATCCCCTTCATCCCCTCTTTCAATCTCGGAAGGTTTATTCGTTTTTGTTTATTTACTGGTAGGCGTGGTGGATTGAGTCCGTCCTCCCTCACGGCGCCGAACGGTATTTAACCTGAAACGTTTGGATATGATACTATACAACCCCCGGCGTGCGTGCCGGTATATAGTGGGTGGGTGGGTTATGTAAGGGATAAGGTATTGTGTGGGGGGTTTTTTTTTGTATGATACATGATGTTATGATCCAGTATTCTTGCTAATGGTACTGTAAATTCGAGGGATATCGGAAGTGTACGGTAATCGCACTGGGTGTAATGCACTCTAACGCACCTATTCGCTCCTACACTAGCTCTTTCCATCTATCCATCTATCTATCAACAACCCTTCCGCTTGATCTTGCGGAAATTCTAGACTCCGATGCTACATGATCCCTAAAACAGGGAACAGGCAAAGGAATAGTAGGTTAGTTCCCCCTAGAGATTGGTGCTCGGGAACTACAACAATTGGGCGCTGATTTGCATAATAACTATGTGCTAGAGTAGTTCGCCCCAATCGGAAGGGACATGCACTAAACCGGAAATCCTGCCGGGCGTGTTCTACTCGTACTCCTTGGGCTTCTTGAACTAACTAACCAACCAATAAACAAACGAGTGGATGGGCGGATCGGGTTGTGTTGTGTTACTCCTAGTTGCTATTGTGTGAGATACAGTAGAATATGCTATGATAGATGGGTGGTCCTCAGGGACCTCGGCTACCCTACCCGACGCCACTACCCCCTCTGGATTGCTTTCGATCCCTTTGCAGTTGTAGTCTACACCAAGACTGAAGGTTTAGCTCCGCGCGCGATAAATGCAGATCCTCCTTAGTAGAAACTAGTTTCGTAACTTCCCAATGGCAGCCGTGAGGAGAAATGTTCCTAGTTGGCAGCGAGTGTCTATATGGAAACCAAGAAATCAAGTAGAGAATCGAGTCATAACACATCACTCGCTACTTGATTCCTTTCCAGTTGCTAGATTGGTTGCGCTTGCTGGCGGGACAGAGACAGGAAAGGCATTACCAGTGCTTAAGAAGTAGAACCTTGGGAGAGTGAGCGAATGTGATACACTATATTTGCTTCGCTTGCGAATAATGTAGATCTTAAGATATGTTTGGCTACTGATTGCTCCTTGAGTTGGATGGATATCACAGGAAGGGGGAGAACAAGGCTTCACCCTGACAAAGCTATAGTATGATAGAGTGAAATCCACTAACTATCATACTTGGCGACAGCGTTTTGAAGAAAAAAAAAAACAAGAGTAAAAAAAAAAAAAAAAGGCGAAAGAATGAAGGAATAAAACTCCCCCATGATTAATTAGAGCATTATATCGAGAACCTACAGCACCAGATCAACACGGCGAGGCGGACGAAGCGGGGGCGTGAATTCAACCCCTCCCCTTCGCCCTGTACACAAACTTCCTGATTTTCATCAGGTCTTGCCTTCCATCGGTTTCAACCCCGCTGCTAACATCCACCCCGATAATGCCTTTTTCAAATAGTCCTCCGACTCTGAACTCCTCCACATTATGATAATTGAGACCGCCAGCTAGCATGATGGGGATACCCGCGGCAAGGACGTTCTCCACTTTACCAAGGTCTACCCGCTCTCCTGTACCGCCGATGCCGGAATCCAGAAGCGGGATTGCATGGTAGCTAGTTTTGTTAAGGCCCTCTTCGCCTGGCGAGAAGCGGCGGATGACAGGGACTGGTAGCAGGCGAGCCCACTCTAGGGGCTCGGAACCGTGGAGTTGGATGATGTCTAGTGCTAGCGCTTGCTGAAGAGCTAAAACTGTCGAGAAAGATTGATTGCGGAAGACGCCAACAAGGAGGGAGCGTTTCGGGTGGTGGATCAGATGTTTGACAGAGTGCTGGAACCAGCCTTGAGCTGTCGTCTCCGGGTACGACTGTGGGGGGTTGGCTGTAGATTTGGGATCGATGGAGGATTCGGAGACTCCGCCCTTGAGTGTTGAACGAACAACATCCGAGATAGCTTTGGCGGTTTCGAAGTCGATGGTTCGTTTTGTGCCTTCGGCAAGAATCATCCCGATCATGTCTGCACCAGATTCTACAGCTACTTTTGCAGCTTCGACGGAACGGGTGCCGCAAATCTTGACAAGGACCCCATGCTTGTAGGGACTGCCTGTTGAAGCGGCCGAGTCGGTTAGGAGTTCGTGGATGAAGGCTTTCACATTTTTCCCAGCCCTCATTAGAGCTTCTCCAACAAGAACTGCACCAACCCCTTCATTCTCGTATCTCTTAACGTCCTTTCGAGCAGAGATACCGCTAAGGGCACAGAGGACAATCTTTTCCTTATCAATCATCCCCACTAATCCACTCGTTGTCTCGAGGTCGACTTTGAAGGAATGTAGATCGCGATTGTTAACCCCGATAACTGTAGACCCGACCTTTAGAGCCCTCTCCATCTCTTCCCGACTGTTCACTTCTACTAGGGGCTCCATCCCTAGCGATTTAGAATAGTCATATAGCCTCTTCAGCTCTTCATCACTCAACATCTTCACAATCAGCAATACTGTGTCTGCTCCTGCTAGCCTTGCTTCCAGGATTTGATATTCCTCGAAAATGAACTCTTTCCGAAGAATTGCCGGGCGATTGGGCATTCCATCTACCGCCTGTCTTGCTGCACGTAAATCATCAATGTTGCCTTTGAACCATTCAGGCTCGGTGAGTACAGAGATCGCTGCAGCACCGGCGAGTGCATATGTACGTGCCTGTACTGCGGCAGATGCGTCTATATCGATGAGGCCTTTTGAGGGCGAGGCTCGCTTGATTTCAGCCATTAGCGCACATGGAGTAGATACTGCACGTAGGCGGGCTGGAAAGTCGATCAGGGGTGGGTTAATCGACAGCGAGCGTAAAACTTCCAAGTCTGCTGGGCGTTGGGATGGCAAAAGCTTCTGAGCCGCTACGACAGCGCGACGATGGGCATAAATTTTGTCAAGTATCGATTCCGAGTTTGCAGCCCCGCTTGGATTCGGAGCGGTCTTTTCTGGAAAGCCGGTATTCAACGAGACTTCACACCCCTTCCAGGTACCAGCGGTCATCTCCAAGAAATTTCTGAACATCATTCGACCCTCTTCTGTAAGGATACTTTCAGGGTGGTATTGTACGGCCTCAATGGCATACTCTTTATGGCGGATTCCCATAATAACGTCCCGATCAGTCATAGACGTAACCTCTAGGTCTGCCGGGAGTGTAGCGTGAGTTCCAGCAAGGGAATGATACCGGGTTACTGCAATGTCCTGCGGGATGTTCCGGTAGATTCCCTTTGCGTCATGTTTTATCAGGGATGTTTTTCCGTGCACAACTTCGCCAGCGTACTCGACAGCGCCACCAAAAGCGCTGAAGATTGCTTGCCTACGGAAAATTAGTTAGCCGGGATATCGCGGTTTGGGGGGAGATTCCAGTGGAAGCCAAAAAGCGAGTGACCTACTGGCCCATACAGACTCCAAGAATGGGTATTTTTCCAGCAAAATGCTTAACACATTCAATACTGACACCTGAATCCGTGGTTGGATGACCGGGACCAGGACTAATGACAATCTGGGTTGGATTTAAGGCGATTAGTTCGGACAGAGTGATCTTATCGTTTCTGTAAACCGTCACCTTGGCTCCTTCCAGTGTGAGGAATTGGTAAATATTCCAAGTAAAAGAATCGTAATTGTCAATCATTACAACATTTGTTGCAGTCGGCAAGGCCGGCTGAGCGGGGCCCGGATTAGACATTTTGGAATGGATGGCGGCGGTGAGCTGGAAATGGATTTAGCAAGGGGAACTGGAGACGTTGGGAGTATTTGAAGGATCAATGGTAGGTGGAGGTTGTGAGGGTTGCGAGTCAGGAGGGGATAAACGAGGCGACTTACAATAAAGTGGGGATAATGGGGGGCTTAATAAAATGGGAATAATGGCGGCTTAACAACTGAAGGTCCGGGGTAATGGCGCCGGGGGGCGGGGGGGGGGGGGGGTGGTAGTGAAACACCGACAAGCAAGTAATATCACCAGTGGGGAACCACCGGTACTGGGGGACTAGAGGCTGTTCCAGATGTCCTTGTGAGAACCGGGGAGCAATTATCCAGTGGTAGTGAAGGGGGAGAGAGAAGGGTAGGAGCTAGAGTGAGGGTGGCTGCAGGACTTGGGGGAGAGAGGGGAAAAGTATTCGGGTATACATAGTTGGAAGGGGTGGTCTCAAGTAAGCGGTCTCGGGTGGGCGGCGGTGGTAGTGGGGGTCTGCGGGTAATTTCTCCGTTCCCGAGTAGACTACAGTACTCGTACAGTACCGTAGCACGCAAACAAAGAATTACCGGCATGTTCACCACAGCGGGGTATCATGCCTGAATACACACCACACACCGCCGTCCAAATATACGGTCAATACAGAATTGTTTGGATCTTAGTAACCCTCAGCCCGATTAGTGGAGACTGTCTACTTTGGTATGATATCATACTTGTAGCTTGTGTATTTGGGCCTTCCACCACCTCGTGCTACTCTATCGACGGTGCGGCACCTACTATACGATGGTCGTCCTTTCAATCTCATGAATACCTTAACTTTAGGTGGGGATATCTAGGGGCTATGGTGGGGCAGAGCCTATGCCAAGTGATTAGATTCTTGATAGATTATCTCGATAAGATGTCCCAGATATTCCTTTGAGAAAGAAAAAATGGATTAGAAGGAGCTACGAGCCGCAATGGAGCACGAGAGGACAACAAGAGCTTCTTCTGTCCGCCATCCATCCTATCACTTATTAACTTTTCCTCTTTTTTCCCCATTCCCCATTCCCCATTCCCCCTTTCATCCATCTCTCCCTCTCCTCCCCTCTCCATCTTCTGACCCTTTCTCTTCTCTCCCTTGTCTCCTGGGTGTTGTCGATTTCACAAATTATTTAATATGGCAGATGCTGCACGGTCTGCGCTGGACTCCTTCGAGATAATAACCACCTCCGGCATCCTCCTCTGGTCAAAGAAATACGCTTCTATAAACCCAAACATCGTCAATAGCTTTATCAGTGATGTCTTGATCGAAGAGCGTGTCCAACCCGGCAGTGATGGCAAGTGGTACAAGAAGGATTCCTACACCCTCAAGTGGACATCCTCAAACGATTTTGGGTTAATATTCATCGTGCGCCACCTCCGGGAGATATTGTTTTCCCTATCGAACGAGTGCTGATCTTTTCCCAGGCTGTTTATCAGAGTCTTTTACAGCTCACATGGATTGACGAACTCTTGGATACCGTGAAGAAGCTTTTCACCACCTTGTACGGGGAACAGCTGAAGAAGCCGCACACTTCAACAATCGAGTGCCACTTTGATGACTATTTTGAAAACAGGATGCGAGAGCTTGAGAAAAAAGCAGGTGGACCTCGCCCAATCGCCTCCAATGTGGACAGTCGCTCGACCACACCTACTATTGTTAAGGAGCAGTGGGATGCGCCTCCGCCGCCGCCCCCAATGCCTGGTATCATGAAATGTACTTTTATCTTTTTGCCAACCTTTTTTTCTCTTCCGTTTCTAAGCTAATGTTGAAATAGCGCATTCCAAGCCCACGGCGCCGGCCCCCTCGGGAAATCTTGCTACACCTGCGGCTCCCGAAATTGCTCGTCCCATTTCACCGGCCCTTGGCAGTGTACCTCACCTGTTGAGTGTCAACAAGCGTCCTATTCGCGGGAGCCGTGGTCGCCGGGGACCCGCATCCGCGACTTATCCATCGAGCGGCGAAGAAGTATCGCCGGCTCGTAATGGGAAGGGCAAAAAGTCGGGGAAGAATACTAAGAAGATGCGCCGATGGGATGCCGACGGTAACGCCGACGAAGAGGGTCCAGACACTGTGCTAGACTACTCGGCTCCTAATCCAAATTCTACCGACGAGGAAGCAGAGCGTGGGCGTGATGGTACGAGAAAGGTGGATTACATTGATCAGAGGGAATGGGGTAGCAAGACTTCTAAGGGGGAGTTTGTGTTGAAGGATTTGGATATGGAAGTTAGCGCTATACTTGAGGAATCTGGTCGGAAGGACGCCAGTGCAAGTGGACTTGGGGCATTCAGCCTTTTCCGGAACTTGGTAGGGGGTAAGGTGCTCACAAAAGCCGACCTGGAAAAGCCTATGGCGGCAATGCTCGACCAGCTCCTTAGGAAGAACGTTGCCAGAGAGGCAGCCTTACAAGTTTGTGATTCCGTAGAGAAGTCTCTTATCGGGCAGAAGACTGGATCATTCCAATCAATTGAGGTGCCCGTCAGAGCTGCCGTCGAGGCCTCTCTTCGTAAGATTCTTACTCCTACCAACTCACTCGACCTCCTCCGGGAGATCCAAACCAAGCGTTCCGGCCGCCGCCCATACGTCATTTCCATCGTCGGTGTCAATGGTGTCGGCAAATCCACTAACCTCTCGAAGATTTGTTTTTTTCTCCTCCAAAACAAATACAAGGTCCTAGTGGCCGCCTGTGACACTTTCCGTTCCGGTGCTGTGGAGCAACTCCGCGTACACGTGCGCAACTTGAAAGAGCTCACAGAACGCGAGGGAGGGGTTGTCGAACTCTACGAAAAGGGCTACGGGAAAGATGCAGCCAATATTGCCAAGGACGCGGTCGCCCATGGCGAAGCGGAAGGGTACGACGTTGTTCTTATCGACACCGCCGGAAGAAGGCACAATGACCAGAGACTTATGAGCAGCTTGGAGAAGTTTGCCAAGTTTGCCAATCCAGATAAGATACTAATGGTCGGTGAGGCGCTCGTGGGAACCGATTCAGTCCTTCAGGCGAGGAATTTCAATGCTGCGTTTGGGAACGATAGGTCGCTGGATGGGTTTATTATTAGTAAATGTGATACTGTTGGTGATATGGTTAGCACTCTTCCCCCTATCCTATCTATTGTGAGATCAGCATCGCTAATTTTTAACTCAATTGCTCATAGATTGGAACCCTCATTAGCATGGTCTTTGCAACTGGAATTCCGGTGCTATTTTTGGGTGTTGGCCAGAATTATCAGGATCTCAGGACTTTGAATATTTCTTGGGCTGTCAAGTTACTCATGTCTTGAGTTTCCCTCTAGGGGTTTTTATGTCGTCGGCGGGAGCCTATACCCACTTGGCACTGAACACTGTTAGGTTGTGATTATGTTAATCATGGCCTTTATGGATTTCTCTCCTTTTCCTTTTTTCTCGTCTTGCAATGAATGGATGAAACTGTTTTCTCCCCCTTTCCCCCGACTTGTATCCTTAATTCTGCTGACTAGAATGGGAGCAACAATATGACCATGCGTGCTTTGGAGTCCGATAATTAAGCGATGTGTATTGTAAACCTAAATATTACTTCCGGGTGCTAACTTATGTGCTACCACTATTGGGGGTTCTCGCTATGTCTAAGCTCTTCTCATTGTGTGCCATGCAACTTATCAAAAAGTGCGATCTGATCATCTGGTGCCCATCTAAGCAGATCTCTTTTTCCAATTCTGCCCTAAACTCCCACACCCAATCACAGCCCAATCACAGCACGTTGACAAAACCCCCACCCTCTCCCACTATATATTGTACCCTGCTACAATAGCCGAGCCATACCATTTACACCCTTACTAAATGACCCGCCCACCTAGCGTATGACTCAACTAGATGCTAGGGAAACATTCCACTAGTAAACTACTGTGGAATACCTTCAATGTGGTGGTGGCGCAGGTATGGGGGTGGAATGTTGCTGCGAGGGACTCTGGGGGGGGGCGGAGGATTCGAGTGAAACATTGTGAATCTGGGTTTGGTTTTGGCCTGTGTAGGAGAGATGGCGCATGATTCAATGACGGGCATCTTTTAGCCCCCCCTGTTTGAATGCCTTGTCCTAGGCGAGAGGTACTAGAGCCAATCTTGTTTGTAAATCTAGTCTGGCACTACCTCTAGAAATCACGTTTTGTAGAGAATCCCCCTTGATAGGCTGGTTTGTTATATGAATGGAAGTTGAAAAGGCAGAAAACTTTGGCTCGCCTTTCCGTCTTACTCTCCTACTAGCAATTCTTGCCCCCCAGGGGCACTATGAGTTATATATAGTAAACGCACCAGTAGTTCACCTTCACGAGTTCCTAGCCACCAACAAGCCTCCAGAGCACTCCACGCTAAGGGAAGGGGCATTCTCATGGATGTAATCCGACCTGCAAGTTTTTTCCCAATCCTAAGACTAACTCTATCTGTCTCTCCTGGGCTGTGAAAGAAGTTAAGGGTATGTATGCATTGCTGTGCTTCGGGATATTATGGCAGTAGCAGAAGTTTCCGAAACTACGTTAACTGATGGGAATTTTGCCCTCAATTTGGAGCTCGCACTAATGAAGAGAGAGTATGTTTGTTAATTTACGCATACAGTCCTATCATCCTGGAGAAAGACTACTATAGAATCGGTGGGCATATAACTCAGGATTTAGTTTGTGTTGCTCTTACTTGCTGGTTTGTAGCCTGGCTTCACCATCGTTTGGGTGTCAGCCATACCCCAGGGAGTGAGGAAGGAAGGAAGGAAGGAAGGAAGGCCGGAAACCGGACCAAAGGAGGAAACATAGCCTTGTGAAAGAAAAACGATATGATATTCTGTTAATAACAATTGGCTGTTATTGTCAGTAGAGCTCTGTGTTCCCAGAGGGAAACAAGGACAGTAAGGAAAAGTGTGTATAAAATTAGGGTACATAGGGGTTCAAAAGAAGGGTTGGTGTGTGGAGCAGCTGAGATTGGCCTCCAAGGGATAGTCAGACACCCGTGCACTGATAAGTATAGTTAGCTCAAGTTTTAATTATAATATTATAATATTCATACCTCACAACTCCTATAAGCTGGCCATCGCTTAGTCTAATTGTGCTAGAAATTTGATATATCAATTGTGCTAATTGGGTAGAGAACCCGAAACACAGTTATACCTTTACAAAATGCCACCGACGAAGGGGGGGTGAAAGGCTTCGCCTGTCCCAGTGCTGCGTCCTTCTTTAGAGCCACCATACACCCGTAGAGAGGGAGGGAGGACGAGGATCCAAGGTCCGACTTTTTGTACTGGGCTCTGTATCCTCTACCGTCACTTTTCACCCCCCGTGTCCTCTGGGGACGTATGGTTCCTTATATTCTCTCTCAAGGAGTTAATTATTACTCTCTGTGGGAGAATTGAGCCTCTGGACCTGGGAAAACTAGGGGGCTGGCTGTTTGGCACTCCAACTTTTGCAAGGCAACACCTTTTAAATATCCGTTTGTAAGGGTTTCACTTTATAAAAGCTCCTTCCAGTGTTTGGCACGCCATGCCTTACAAACTACAGCTTGGTACACCTTACAAAACGCAATTTGGGAAACCTTTACAAACGTTGGCTCGCCAAACAGCCCCCCCTATTTTTTTCCCCCGGAGTATTGCTTTACACCGCTAGGCTATGGCAGAGTGGTTATGTGTTATGATGATATGTTGTTTTTTTGTAATTCTATTCCTGACTGTTTTGGTCTTGGGGCAGTCCGAATGGACATACACACCTCTGTGGATTCACTAGCACCGGCAATCTATCAATTCCAAAAGGATTTCCAGAATACATCCATCCATCGCCATGAACTCCTTCTCCTGGGGCGCGGCTGCTCGGCGAAAGCCTCCGTGAAACAGAATTTCTCTTTGGCCAGTGGAACGAGCCCCTCCCCCACACAGATCCTACTTGCTCAAAACCGCCCCCCTTAGGGTGAAGTAACCTACACTACAGAGAAGCTTGGCTTCACCAAGATTCTTCTCGAGTAACTGTACAAACACCACTCAAAAGGTTTCCCCAATTCTTAGACTGGGGCGTTTGCTTGCCTTCTTCTCGGTTCAGCCTCTAAACCTACTCCCCAGATCTATGTCTCACCCGGGCCAAGAGAAATCTTCAGCATTAACTTACGGTTGGAAAATATCCTCACTTAGTATGGGAGATACCTGCACTGTGAGGCCGCAGTGGTACGCATGTTTGCCGGCGGTGGGACACGCAAGCTATGAAAAGTTTTCTACTTGTTTTCCCTTCCCTTCTGTCCTTTGCTCGGCTAAGGCTTTCTTTCTCTCCCTACTTTCCCTCAAGACTTTCCTTCCCTCGTGCACACCCAACCCAACCAGTTATAAACTCCACCACCTCTTAATACAAACTCTGTGTCTTCACTTGAGCTACTCTACTCTGCTGCGTGGGGCCTCCCATCGCCGATCATTACCCCCACATCAATTATTTTTTCAACACTTACATGTTGTCTTGTGCCGAGTGATATTGCGTGATGTCTCCTGAGACAGTCAATATTGTAAGACACCCAAAGTATTCTCGAATTAGAGATGAAGACTTGAAAAACCTAAAGTTGCTTTTCAAGATGGATTGGGGTGAGTTGTATATAACCATCAGGAAAAATTGTTCAAACTAGAGTCTCATACAACATTGCACCAGTCACACACACACCACGTCTCGATTGAAAACTTGTTATCTATTCATACATCACGCACCTCAACTTAAAAAAAAAAATCAAAAATCGTCACCGCAGGATTAATTAATTATGTCGGCTTCTTATTCTAGAGAAGGGCAAAGGGCTAACGGGGAGAGGCTTCGTGATTCTAGTTCCCGAAATTCGACTGGTCGGAGGGTGTCCAGATGGTTAGACGGTGTGAGCGTCGCTACCACATCTACTGCTACTACAACTCAATTCTCGAGCGCTGGTGCTCCCAGAGAGGTAGTAACACGAACTCGAGCCAGCGAGGCAGTATTCCAAACCTTCAGTCAGGAAGTCAGGGATCTATTCAGTATCCCCACCCCTACCATCACAAGGTCTCCACGTAGGCCCGCTCCCACATTCCACTTCGAGCCCCACTCCGCCTTTGACTCCTACGACACAACGCCCAATTCTTCCGCCCTTCCATCTCCATCCCAGCAAGTCAGCTCTTCCAGCGTGCCTATTCAAGAACCCCAGCTAGCACAGGTAAGGACAAGGCTATCCACAGTGCGCCACTTGGAGAGCCTGACTACCTCCTCGTCTGTTCCAGGGGAGCTGTATACCCGTTCGTCCAGTGCCCCCGGAGGAATAGCCAGCGGGGTGGTTCAACGGGTATTTACTGCTGGACCGGGTACTCAGCGGACCTTGGGGGATATAGCCCTGGGTGAGACTGATGCCATCAGGAGCTTTTGGGAGGAGATTGGGACTGAGGCACACGGGGGACAGGATGGCGAGTACAGTTATGTGGCAGTGGATGGGGGGGTTAGTCTTAGGGGTGTTAATCCCGAGAGTGAGGAGGAGGAGGGAGAGCAAGCGGAAGAGGAGAGTGAGATAAATTACCGCCCCGAATATCCTGACCTTACACAGACTTCTATTGTGCCGCTGGCTTGGAGTGATGTTTCTTCATCCACTTCTAGTGGCTCTTCGCTGAGCAGTGATGAGTTGACAGAGTGGGACTTTGGGGTCCTACTAGAGGGGGATACTTGGGTTGAACAGGTCGAAGGAGAAGTTAGAGATGCCGATTTTATCCAGGAGAATCCCATACTCCTAGCTAATCGGATTAATGGCTTTGGTGCTTCGTTCCCACCAACTTGGGTTGACACCACCCTTGCGACATTTGTCTTTCCTACTTCGCCACCAATGGAAGTGCCCTCCATTTTCGCCCCGTCCACACCAGGTATCCCCCACCTCATCCCCCTCACACAATCCCAAGAACTCGAAAACTGGGCAACGCGCAACCTGGCACAGTACTCCCGCCTTTCCTCCACTTCCACCTCAGTCTCCACCTCCTCCACACTTTCTCACCATATCCTACCAGTATCTTCTGGCATTCCCTGGAGCCCCACAGATACAGATTCGACCGCTTGTCCGATTTGCTATGAGAACCAGGTTACAAGGGAGTTCCCCTGTAGTGTTCCGAGTGCACAGCATGGGCTTTGTGGGCCGTGCTTTGTAGAGTATGAAGGGTATTGCACGGATTTTGTGCGGTGTCCGCTTTGTCGGCATGAGTTTTCTGGGAGCCAGGTTGTTTTGGTTGAGCGTGTGGTTGGTACGGGAAGGGGGAGGGGGGAGGGGGAGGAGGGAGGGGTTGGTAGGGATGAGAGGGTTGAGGCCGGGAGCGAATTGGACGGGGAGCATGAAGTTGTTGACGAGGAGGAGATTGAGCTTTATATAGATGGGCGTAGGTTGTAGGTATGCTAGCTGATGGTGGGTCGTGGAGGAGATGGGGTTGTGACGAAGGCAGCATTTTCTTTTCTTTGCCTTGCCTTTGTCTCCACTGGGTCTTTGTTTGGGTTGCTTACCACTAACTACAGTATAGTGACTGCTAGATGTTTCTTTTGTTGGGAGTGACAGTTATTAACCTTTCTTTTGTTTTTTTTCTTCTTTCTTTCTTTCTTTTTTGGAAATGTTTAGAGCAGCGTTTTAGCGGAATTTTGCTTTGTTTCTTCATTCAATATCACTCGGGCAACTTTATCAGCAGTGGGTCTATCAATATCATATACTATCGAGAACTCGTCTTGAAAGTTGGGCAGAATGCCTTGAACAGGGCTGCCATAAGCCATAAATTTTGCTTGTATGGAATGATAGTACTGTACCCTTCTGTAACACACAAGCAACCACGGACATCCGAAGCCTTTCGGCTCACTATCTGTGAGCCTCAACCCCACCAAAATCTTGCCTCACCTATAGTTGGACCTAATATCCATTTTCATCGCTAGCACTCCGATTGCGATTGGTAGTCCTTTGGCCACAAAGGGTTTTGTCGTCGGTAATCAGTGATCAATGCTTCCAATTTCTCCTCTCTTGTTGATCCTACTAAAAGATTACGCCCAACGGGGGGCTGAGAGATTAGAAGGGCTAGTTTATATGCCATCGGACTGTTTATTCTCCATTGCGAGTAAGTGTGGCGGCCCGACTAGACGATCATAGGGAAGAAGGTCCCGGAAAAAGTCAGCGGGTGATAGGTGCATAGGTTTGATAGAGAATGATAATATAAGAATGAATAAAGCGTATGATAGTGGATAGTGCAGTCCGTGATAAGGAGAACAAAAGAGAAAATAATAATAATTGGAGCTCCCCCTTCTTCCTAGGATCCCCAGTTGAGATGTGTATAGCGTTGGCTACTGGTGTAATTTCCTCTTCTTTGATCATCTCTGTTTCCCTTCAGGGTAGATTGGCAATTTTTAGGAGAGATTGGTCTCGTGGGGGATGGGCGTTTAGCGGCTGGAGGCGGTGCCAGTCCTTAGGAGGGGATTCCTGTGGTAAATTTTGTGCTTTTTTTCAGCGGTTGTTTCACCGTGTTATGAAAAGACTTTAGATGAACTAGGGGTTAGCAGAAAAACATTATGGAGATAGCTCTTCTGAGGCAGTTGGAAATAGAGATATCGCTGCCAGAACCTATTGGCGATGTCCAAACAACCGGTTCCTCTCACGGCTTCTCACTCGAAAATCGCTGTCAAAGGACTAAATCAAGCAGTGATCCGCGGGATCGCCTCCTGCTGTGTAACTTGATCCAGGTTGTCTTGGCGGAAAGCAACAATATCATCTGAATCCCGTGAATTGGCGACCGAACTTATCACACCTCCAGTCCGTCTCCCCCACCACACCTTCATTCTTTCAAAACCCTTAACCCGAAATCACCACAGCATTCGTCATCGCCCACAATGTCCGACATAATAATGCCTGATGCAACCTCCTCTCCTCCCTCACCAACAATTCCCCAAAAACCCTCGATAGACATTGACTTCGCTGAACAACCGCGTCCGATGAAGCACAAAGAGAAGGGAAACCCCCGCGAGCCTCGCGAGAAGAAGGAGTCTTGGAAGAAGAAGGAGTCTTCGAATGTCCCCTCGCCTATCGGTACCGGCTCGGGTAAGCATACTCCTGGCGACGACTGGCCAGCTTTGATGCGCTTCCGTTTACCGCCCCCGCAAGAGCAAGATTATTACGGACACCGCGCACCGCCGGTGGCTCCCTGTCCGATACCGGAGTTGGAGAATGAATTCTTTTCGGTGAACGATCAGTGAATTGCCCGCCCGCTATCCGCTCCCCCACCAACCTCTGTGCTAACATTGATAGTCCTATGAACCGACGGGGTTTCCGTTACACGCCTTGCGAAGCAAGTCGTATGCTCCCTACTGTCTCTTACCGAAACACAGAATATGCTCCGTACATTCCACGGATAAACTTTGAAGACATGAACGTAGCAGTCCACGTAAGTCGCAACGGTAACGCCATCACAACTGCTAAGGGATGGAGAATGGCACGCGCAAATGTTGGTGTTAGGGAGGGGGACTGGTACTACGAGTGTAAAATAGTCCGCGGGATCCCGTCCGGTGGTCATGCCCGTGTTGGGTGGGCCCGGCGTGAAGCTCCGTTAGATGCACCGGTTGGATTCGATGGCTACTCGTATGGGATCAGAGATTTATCGGGGCAGAAGGTTCACATGTCTCGCCCGAAGGATTTCCTGGAAGAGAAAGAGAATTTTGAGGAGGGAGATGTTATCGGATTGCGAATCTGCTTGCCAAGCTTGGATGTGCAGAGAGGTCTCACAGAGGATCCAGTGGTTAAAGCTAGAGATTTGATACGTGATCGTATCCCCATCCGATTCAAGAACCAGCTGTGGTTCGAGCAATTCGATTACCAACCCACGAAGGACATGGAGGAACTGATGAACCCAAGTCCGGGCGCTAAAGCCTGTACGCCGCCAAAAACACTTCCAGACTCATACATCAAAGTTTACAAGAATGGTAAATATGTCGGAACACCTTGGGAAGACCTCTTTGCCTTCCTGCCCCCAGCCTCGAGGCCTTTAGCTACCTCAGGTGGGCGGGAACTCGACGACGGAACGTTAGGTTATTACCCCGCTGTTAGCGTGTTTAGAGGTGCCATTGTTGAGACAAACTTCGGTCCGGACTGGCTAGCTCCACCTGATGCTGGAGATATTTCTGGGATGAGGCCTTTATGCGAGCGCTATAACGAGCAGATTGCCGAGGACATCACTTATGACATTGCGGATGAGGTTGGACTGCTCTTTACCAAAGTGCCTGGAGCAGACGATGCCACGACCGTGCCCGGCGTGGCGGCGGAAGGTGCAGAAAATGGGGAACTAGTAAAGGAGGAGATCAAGGAGATGGTTATGGAGGATGAGTAATGAGCGGGGTGTGTAATATTGTACTATAGGCGTATCAGGCTTTTATCTCTCTGTCTCTCCATACACTTACTTTTTTTTTGCCTTCCGCAGATACCTAACTAGGTAATATGTCAGTAAGTTTGATGTTAACGATAACGGTGGTGTTTGGTGGTGGGACAAAGTGGATTGAACAATGCTTATTATCAGCATGCCATGCACGACACTACAGATCCTGTGGCATTAATGTTTTGTTTTAAAATTGAAACCCAAAACACCGTAGCTTGTTATTCTTCCAGAAATTACCTACCATCTACTAAGGTCTCGCAATGTATGATTGTTAGTGCAATAAGATGTCTTAGAAATAGCCCCGGACTATTGTAGCATTGGTATACATACGTTTCCCTTTGTTTTTCAACTCCAGTTTGGGCGCCGACCCACCTACCGCGGCCCATGGAGGACGGAGTAGATATCGCTAGTTAGGATGGGTATGCAGTGGTGTGCAGTGTCTTCTCCGACAGCCCCCATCAAACCCGGTTTGGTCCATAACTCACCTCTGCAACATCCCAAATTGCGAAAAAAAAGGGAAAGTATTACAATATCTCAACGACCACACCAAACCGTCTCAATACGACCGCCCTTTTAACTATCAGGATGTCCAAACCCGCTGGGCCAATGAACTGTCGATAGGGCCACGATGTTGAAAGGACGCAATATCAATGACGGAGTTTATATTTCAAGCTTCCGCTACGGAACTAAAACTATAGGAAATCCCCTCTAGCACATATGGACAAAGATTTGGGCGGGCTTGGGGGTAGGGAGTGCACTGGCTATCTTGAGATGGAATGCTATATATGCGAAAAAAAGAAAGAGGTTTCGGAGGCATGACCCTGTTTTAGTGGGAGCTGCTATTGGAAACGGCGGGGGATCGATCTGAACGGGATGGGCATATGGTATCTTCGAACTGTGCTCTCGTGCGCTGGAGCGAGAGGGAGCTGTGAGGCGTGAACTTCCACGATCCGGACGGCAGTAAGCGCTGTGCTGCGGTTGAACGCTACTCTCGCCAAGCCGAGTGCGGGAACTGGGGGGTGGTGGGTAGGAAAGCTACTACTGCGATGGAAAGATGCCAGCTAGCATCCTGAGCAGGTTTTGATCCATAATCAGCCGGGTTCGCTGGAGAGAATGGGCATCGGGAGGAATGGAGCTGCTACTAAGACTGTGGGATGTCAACCCCGGCATTCTAGATAAAAAAGGACTAACATCCTTCTAGTTTGTCTCAATGGATGGGAAGACGGGAGTGGTGAGGCTGCTATTGGAGAGAGGATATTCCTCCTGGTGGGCCAGACAATTCTCGCCCCAAGCTCCTCTGGTTTCTCGCTGAGGAGGGGCACGCGCGGAAGTAGAGAAACAGCTGCGGATTCGGAACTCTACCAGCTGTGCTACTATTTAGGCCCGGGGATTCACCAGCCTATGGCACTTATGAATATAGGTCTGGGCAGATTTTGTGGTAGGATCATAGACTTGAGTCTTGTTACTACTATCTCTTCACTTGATCGTTAGGCTACTTCCCTATGTGGGTGGTATCGTCTTGACTCTCGTGAACCTCGCAATCTCTTAGAGCCAGGGGTTCCTGGTCTTCTCACCTGTCAAGCGGCCTGACGTGCCCTGACGTGCAGAGTTTCTTTCCCCCGCTCCTGCTTTCCCTGTATCTTCCTTTTGCTTTTTTCAGGTGCTGAAGGGATTGGGAGCTTCCTATATTATTTTATCCTTTCTCTAGATATTTTTTTTTATGTTGCCTCGAATCCTCCATTTAACGAAACAAGGATGTATATTAATTATTATTGTTATTACCACTTCTAAAAAAGCTATATGTCCACGCTCACAATTCTAGAGCTCCCGTCATCCATAGCCTGTAAATCCCAGTCCTCTGAGTGCGCCATTTCACAAAGTTTGTTGAAAAGGAACAACTATGCTAGCCTTCATACACATATAGCATGGAACAGTAACTCCTTCACGATACCCGGAATCGAATTGCGATATATCTCCCATAGAATGCCCGACATGAAGGAAGGAAGGAGAGACTAGTACTCAGTTCCAACGCTAGGAAATTTCCATAAATCTCTCCTCCACCTGGACCCAGGCCACCTTTGTAGGAAAAAATTAGAAGCGGGCAGGATATTGAGCAGGAGAGAAACCCAGTGAAACGAGAGGTAACCCTTCCTTCCCGCACGGACCTATGCTCGACAAAAGAAAAAGTTGTGTCCCCATCATTTCCCAGAATCTTCGTGTTCTCACCCTGCACTTCCTTGTATTATACCATAAGATATAACCTTGTTGCGCATCCCGCTTGGGCACACTTTACCACTCCGCTGGTATCCTAATTTACCACCTATGGGGTTGCTTCTATCATACCCGAATGATATGAACAAACTCCTTCTTCCTAACCTTCTTTCATCTCTCCCTTTGGCTTCCCCTCCTACTACTACGTATGGGGTAATAGCTTTGTTTCTCCGCAAGATCCCATCTTTCGATGAGCAAGAAAAGCATAGACTAGAACTCCTACTCTCATAAAAACTCTAGCCGAGCAATACTACCAGTATACCCCCCCGCCGCAGAACTCTTGCAGCCTCCGACAAGCTATGTACTGGTATTGTTGCGTGGACAAAATTAACCGATCAGCGAACCCTCATAGTTTTTCGCCCTGATGTTGTCAACCTCCTCGAGACAAACCACACCAACCCAACCAAGAGGAATAGGTGAAAATAATTTGAATACATGTCAGTGATCAGTACTTGGTAGACCATCCATCGACCTTCATAAAAATAAAATAGAAAGAGAAGGTATCGTGAGATTCCTGTTGAGTTGGTAATGATTTTTGTGGGAGTCCGGAAGCGCTGGGTTGCGAAGCTCGCCCTGGTGATCGGTTAATTTTGTCCCACACTCACAACATACTTGTATTACAAGTAATTAACCTAGACGACAGAGAGAGAAAATGCCCCCCCCCCTCCCCGGCCCTAATATCCCGTATTTAGTATTATAAAAAGTGACTACTTTTTCTCTTTTATTTTCAGTCAACACAGCAAACGAAAACATCCCCCTTCCCGTGGGATTTTTTTTTTTTTTGAATAAAACACTAAACCCCAGGGAGCTGTGTTGACATTTTCTTGGCAAGGAAATGATTAGACTAGCACATTCCTGCAGTCGTTGCTTGTGAGGCTTGAGCGTGAAGTGAACGAGTGAGGACTTGAATCAACGGATCTTGTGCCATAGAACTACTGTAATAAAAAGCCATATGATAAGGCAACGCTGGTGTTCCCCCCCTCCTCGGAATCGCGCCTTGTGGGGTATTTTAAAAAAGCAGGATACAGTATTGTACTTTGAGCTGTACTTTCGACCGGAGTATGGATGACCATTAGGCTAGGTTCTCAGGCCAGAAAATTAGCACAGTTTCCGTGCATGCACCACTCAACTCGCCCACCGCACTACTCAACCTCGACAATACTTATAGCGCTCCGTCTACTCCCTCGCAGCGCAGATACTTGTTCCCGCCCATATCGATTAACCCTGGCACCCAAGGCACTGGTAGGTGGGCTTGGGGAGGTGTGAGCGCGAACAATCTACGAGTACTCGAGTAGTTGGATGGTGAACATGCAGAAGGGGAAAGGGTTCTATGGGGAAGAAAATGTTTTTCAAACTTCCCCTGATTGACTCGAGGGCACTTCATGGCAACTTGAACTTAGAGAACGGTGTTTACTCTAGTTACTGCTCCAAGATTTCGAGAGACTTTTTTTGCTCACGGGGGAAGCGGGTTAGCGAAAGGAGATGAGTAATCAGTGGCGGTGCGGCTCCTGTTGATGAGAACGCACCGTCACAGAGCGCCCACCACTTTCCGCTATCCCCTGCACGGTCCTATGATACACCCTCGAAACCTCCCTCCGCCGGAAAAAAAAAAAGCTTATCCAAACAACACTTCACCTCGCCTCACCCCCGAAGAAGAAGAAGAAAAATCCCCTCCTCTCCCAATCCAATCCAATCCAATCTAGCCCGATCATCCACCACCACCCCCACAAACAAACCCAATGGCGAAATCTGCCCGTGCAAGTCCGCACCCCTCGGTATTCAGAAAAGAAAACAAAAAGGGAAACTGACGCAAAAAAAACAAAAAAAACAGGCCGCACAAAAACCAACAACGCCCGCCTCCGCGCGACCGTCTTCGCACCGGCAGATGCGGCGCGCACGCAGCGGCTTTCGGAGCGGCTACTAGCGGCCGCGAAAGCTCGAGAAGAGGCTAAGATGCAGGTTGAAGGGGAGGGGCAGGTGATGAATGGCGATGGTGTGTTTTCCTCCGCTTGGTGTATGTCTGCTGTATCCTGATAGCGTGGTGGGGTAGTTGCGCGGGAGGAGGAGGAGGAAGAAGGGGAGCGAATGGAGCTCGAGGGGGAAGATGATAAGGAGAAGAGTGCAGGGTCCTTGAAGAAAGTGAAGAAGGTCTCTGCAGCGAGGATTAAGAGGCGGCAGGCTTCGAAGCATGCAGTCGTTTTCCCAAGTTTGAGGAAGGGGAGGGGGAAGAAGGGAGGGAGGATTAGTAAAAAGTAAATTGTGGGTGGGTGGGTGGTTTACTGGGCCTGGTAGAGGGCAGGCATTCGACTGATGGCTATGATGATGACGAGGGAAATGCCGACAAGTACAGTACCCGTTGCTTCAATACTAATATAATGTGTCTTTTTTTTCTTCCCTGGTGATGATGTGTGTTTGCTTCCAAATAAGTTCGCTCTATCCATCTTTCTTCATGCCGATCATCGCCGCCTATCTTCTCCATCACTAACCAAGAGAACCCTCGTAGGCTTTCCATGTATGTTACAATCCCTATAAACAATCCTTTTTGTTAAAACGGTTTAAACTTTTCATCCATACTCTCAAAGCCATCCTCCCTCCATTCCTCTGCCTCGCCGCAAACAGAAACCCCGTCATATAACTTTAAAAACCGTAGCAAAAGTCTAGCGCCGTAAGGATAAAAATGTGCTATCCACCAAAAACAATGCAAGACTGTATAGCACTATCAAAAATGAAAGGAAAAAAAAATCCACCGCCCAAGGCAAGCTTCGACCAAAACTCTGCTACTTTCCCCTGTATAACGAGCACAGTACAAAATTCCTGATCTAATCAGTCAAGGGAATTAGTCCAAACACGCCGGATGACCCCACGATTGGCGACGGTTTCCTATCTCCTCAAACCTCCCCTGCCAGCCCAAGCTGTCCGGCATGCTAACATAACGGCGTGTTTCGTGGAAGAGGTTTTTACGAGGTTTCAAATGCTCTGTTAAAAGTGGGTTCGCTTCCTCCATCATGTTGTGTGCCACAAGCCCGGCATATCCGGCTGTGGATATTGCTCCAGATTCCTCTTTCTCTGGTAGCCTACTTTCGCGCTCTTCTAGTTTCTTTTCCCAGCTCTCTCGTAGGGAAGCGTATTCCAGGCCCTGTAGGACGTAAAGATCGGGTAAGCGTGCCTTCCTGATAACTGAAACAGGCAAGGCCGACGTGAACGGGGTGCTTCCCGGGATCCATGGAATTTCTTCGGGGTTGAGTTCACTGTTGGCCTCGGGGAAAGTGCTGCCCGTGGCTGGCATCTGCAATTGTTGGTCGGCTGAATCCGCTGTAGATCTGGGAGGCGTGGGATACTCGACGGGATATGGGAATCCACCCCCGGTAGTGAGTATTGGCCAAATTGGATAGGGGGGCGCCACTCGATAAGGAAAAGGAGGATGCGTCACAGTGGGATTATAAAACGGACCCCTGTAAGGAAAGCCATATCCTCCATAAAGAGATGGATACATCTGACTGTGGAGGGTAACAATATCAGCAGGAGGTGCTTGGGGAACATCCGGCCCACCTTCGGGGAGTGCTGGGTTGGTCTCGTGGATATGAGAATGTTCCCTGGTAGTCTGGTTCCATTGGTGAGGTAAAGTCCCTCGTCGCCGTGAGGGGAGGGCATTCCCCATATCCGGTAAATGAGGCTGAGCAGAGGGACCCGCTGAAGCGTTCGATGGATATGTGAGGGCGGCTGCTGCTTGGGTCGGGTCGTCATGGCCGTTACTAGAAAACCAAGTAGCATGGGCTTCGTCCCCACCTGGGTTTTGACATCCATATGCAAAGTCATTACTTCTACCCCCACGCCACCCCTTACTCCTAGCAGAATTTCTCATCTTGTAGGAAGCGTGACCTGTGCCCATGAGGAGGGGTTCATTGATCTCTCGCAGAGCTAAACGCCCATTCCCACTATCTCTTGACCAACCCCCCTCGTTTCTCCTGAATGTAGGTTGTTCTTTACCCTCACGTTTCTGTAAAGCGTAAACCTCTCCAATCGTCTGAATCCGATAAGTTTTCTCCCTCTCCTTTTCCCGGCTGGAGGGCTTCACTTGAGGCTGGTTTTCAACATTTGGGGTAGTAGTAACAAATTTGTTGCTGGATACCAAATTGAGCTCTGGTGTAGGTATGCTTTTGACCTGAGAAAACCCCTTTGACGACGGATCAACATTCTCCTTTTTTGAATCACTCTTCTCCTGCCCCGTCCTTCGCTCTCTTGGAGACACAACCTCCTCTTCACCCCCGGGGTCTCTCAGGCTGTCCGAAACCTCACAGAAAATTTTAGTGAGGCCAACCCCCAAGAGAGAGTAGAGTAGAGCGCTCATCTTTGAAGGAGTAGTCTTTTTCTAGCAGTGAGATTGTAAAAAGATAATATTAATAGTTGGGTTCGGGAGGAAGCTTTCCTTAGATGTGCGGTGGAAGAGGGTTCGAGAGATGTAAAGAAAAGATTTGGTGGATTCATCATGGGTGGAGGGATAAGACGCGCACAACAGTACTACATATTGTCTTACGACGAGTTCTATTGATCACTTCACATTGAGGGCGCATACAGGCATTGTTAAATAGTGTTAATGAGGGCCGAAGTCCACGTGCCCATTAACAATTGAACTACTTAAAAAAAAAAAGCGCTAAGGAAACCTGTCTCATCCAAACACACCCCACTAGTAAACAATCATCCCTCTAAATCCTCCCTGTCCAGGCCAGCCCCGAATGATAGTATACCCGCCCACGCGCTCACCCCCTCCCAGGTTGTTCCGACATTGATCTAAGAGACTTTGGGTGAACCCTGCAGCAGACTCACACCACAGCCAGTAGCGGTATTCCGCGCAGATGCCAATCCTCGCGCTCCCGAAGGTAATCAACTCGGTACAGTAGGATCCCCCATTCAACCATTGGACGCACTGTATCCCCTCCCTTTGGCGAAGCCAATTGTTGGCGACCTGCACCTGCCACGCAATAGGACTAGCCTCAGAAGTCTCGCACTTGGTGGTCCACTCAGCCTTTGGGTTATCTTCGAAGATTGCCGCTCCAGTGGTGCTGTCGGGGGTGAATTCGAGACCGTAAGCCTTGAGGACTTCGGCCGGAACAGGGCGCCCGGTAGCTTGGAAAAGATGGTCGGGAAATTGAGATAGGTCGGTGAGATCGCTTGGTTCCTCCATCAAGAGTTCAAGATTTCCGACGGGTCCAGCGATGGTGAGGGCGATGAGGGAAAGGAGAGAAACGGCGGAAATAAGGGTAAATGACTGCATTTTGGATTTTTCTGAAAAGGTTTTGTTGAAAAGGTTGTTTGAGAGGGAGGAGGCTTTGTTTTTGAGCATTAAATGATGCTACTTTGTGAATATAGAATGGGAATTTTTAGGTGAACCTACTAGTGAGAGTTCTAGGGGGTTAGAACAAAATAAAACTCAAGATGACTTTGAGAAAGGGTGGATTGTGAAGGTGAGGTGAGGTGAGATGGTAGTTTGAACGAGACGGTAGAAAGATGGATATAGCAGTAGTGAGAGCAGGATGGAGAGAAGAGGGATGTGGTTGTTTGTGTGGAGGAGGGAGAAAGAAGGCAAGTACGCTATAAATACTAGAAGTGGGCATCCACGGAGGGAAAAAAAAGGCATAAGTCATAAACAAGAGCTGGCAAAATAGAAAATACACGCCCTTCGAGACTGCCCCGAGGGTACCAACCTGATGCCCAAAAAGACTTCAATATATACTATGGCAATCTCACTAATACTAACAACCACCGGGTGCCCTAAGACAAATCCGTTGTTGGATAATAGTATGACCACTGTATGCATAGGATCTCACTCGTTAGCAATCAGCTCCTAGAAGGCCATCGGGCTGAATATTCTAACAGCACTAAGAACCAGTCCCAAAGTTAGTGAGACCTCCTATCATGTATCATAGATATTTCCACACCATATCTCCTAGAACGAGTGATTGTATTGTACACAATCCAGTTGTTTGCTTGCAGAAGGACAATTAATTTCCATTCTCCATCAGGGTTCTCAATCTTCTGCTTCTAGATGTCTATAGATGGATACTTGAGGAGTTTTCGCTCTACCATAATACATCAAGTTAGAAGACAACTACACATCACATACTTTTAACGTCCCTTAATCCAGTACATTATGGCCTCCCTCAATCATCCATTAGGAGCATGATAAAGCTACCGCATGACAGAGCTGATCACTTTAGCTAGCGTTACATAATTAAGTAACTGAACAAATAAATAAATAACTAAATAAAAGTAGAAACACGAGCCAAGTAATTAGGCACTCAGGAAATACCCCAAACCATCAGGCTATCCTAAAGCAGATTTAGATTAGTGGTGAAGGAAAACGTATTCTTCTGAACTAGAAGCAATACTGCTTAAGAAACCTGATTTTCAGGGACCTGCTACGACTTAAAGGGAGCGCAATGCAAGAGACATTCTGGTGATATATCCAGACGCCCTCGGAGCGAAAGATAGGGGAAATCGGAGCTAGGTGGGGATTTGGCTTTGCGGCGGATGAGTCAGAAGCCTATCCCTGTCTCCCCCATAAATTTTCTCAACCGGATCATTGACATGGGTTCCTGACACTTTACTATACCAGATCTGGGCCTAAATCGTTTTATTATTACAGAGAAGATGCCTCTACCCCCTGCTTCAAAACACTAGAGCTAAAAATTTCCAAAAGTGTTCATTCTTAGAAGGCTCTCCGGAAGAGAGACATCTGGGAGGGAAGGTCATCGGAGCTACGAGTGAGAAATCATGATAAATGACTAAGCAGCGGGGGCTGGAGAAACGAAAAGCCGAGGGGATGACGAAATGTCTCAAACGCTTGTTTTTTTTCCATTAAGCGAAAAACAATGGCGGCCCAGTCCAATGCGCAAGTTACTGCCAGTAGAATTATAGGGAACAAATATTAGATATGATATTCCAAGTGATACACAGCATGCTGTAAGATTGAGCACATTAAATTCCCTGATTATTTTTTGAGGCTGTCGACAGTTTCCTGCCTAAGAGGGAAAATTTTCGCCGGTGGGCGGTGATGTCGTGATGGGTAGAGTGAGAGAGAGTGGGGAGGTGAGTTACTGGTATGGATGAATCGCCAAGGAATCGTAGGGTGAAGAGGTCGATTGCTTCTACCTATGACGATTGTGGAGTGAACAATTTCATGCTCAGCTTCTCCCCTTCCTCTCCCTTTCTCCCTTTCTCCCTTCTCGGCCCCGATGCTGGTCTCCTTTTTTGCCGACAAATGAACGACACTCTCATTTTGTGATATTCATCCAAGATATTATCATCATACTCAAACACCTGTTGTGATAACTCGCTCAGTTCTGGCTCAGGGATAACCCGTGTCTGATCTTCTTCCTGATTTCCCCCCCCGATCTTGCGGCCCCTTTTCGTCTCCACCCCCTGCGGGTTCCGGCATTCCCCTTCCTGCTGTTTCCCAGCGGTGCATTAATTGATTTGTGCCTCTCGCTGCAACCGCTGCGAGAAGAAACTTACAGTAGGTGTACTCGAGTACCCTACTCGAGTACCGTGGTCGGGTACTGTGGTTGGGAGAGATTGAGATAAGAGAGGTGAGAGAAGGGGAGAGTCCACGCTGCAGTACCGGCAGTCGAGCAGCTATCATACTATGCCTAGGTTAGACAATCATACAGTGATCCTCATCACCACAAAACACCCACGTTACACCCCAGACCGCCCCCCTCTCCCCTTCCTATCAAGTTAACTCCCCACATCATTATTCCCTCCATACACCCACGCACTCACACACCAAGAGACCAACAAACCCGCTGTTCCCACCACCACCACCACTTGGACTCACCCTATTATTATCATCATTATTATCATATTATCCTTTTCCTACGCGCATACCCACATAATTTTGTGAGAACCCGGCTATTCGCAACTATGGGGAATAACCCCTCCCGAGCGTCTGCCCAGCCACAGCAACAACAGCACCACCAACATCATCGCCTCAACCAACAACACTCCACCCCTACCTCACCCCCGATAGCAAATGTCCCCGCCCGTGCCGCATCCACCTCATCGTCTCGAACAATAACCAACCGGCGGAATAGTCTTCAGCCGGTACCGTCGAGGCATGCCAGTTCCTCGGCCTCGGTACCCGCAGAGGACCCCCTTACACTCCCCATTCGCCCCCGCAACGAGCCTGCGAGCCCTGTCGAAGCACGATATATACCCCAGGGACGGCGCGAGAGCATCGCAGAGGCAATCTCATCTGTACCATGGACCATCGATCGTACCACCCCGCGGCCAGCCCCTGGCTTTGGCGACGACGATCCCTTGACTTCTCCAACCGTTCAAAAATTGCAGACAGCAGACAGCACTCCCACCGCTGTTGGAGAGGATCTTCCTTCTCGAGCAGGCACCCCACTGTCCGCCGGACCGCATGCCGATCCTTTAACTAAAAGAGGGAGCATGGGATCGACCACCACCGTCGACGAAGAAGTAGACGTTGCCGATACGAGAACAATCCCCACACTCATCCAATGGCTGCAGGGCGGTCACAAAGTAT
>Ga0307509_10002695_pt1 | contig 28349 bp, 24 predicted proteins | sample 10_EM_MG_FD_202245 | JGI IMG/M metagenome (GOLD analysis project Ga0307509, IMG submission 202245) | Populus trichocarpa ectomycorrhiza microbial communities from riparian zone in the Pacific Northwest, United States - 10_EM | ecosystem: Host-associated > Plants > Roots > Unclassified | place... | reverse complement strand
GCCAAAGTGGCGGATATGGTCGCCCGCGCAGAGGCCGTCCAATCGTGGCTCGAGAACGTCACATATCAGATGTGCAATATGGTGCGCGGATATCTTCTACTCCATTCGTCTGTGAATAGTGGTGGATGACCTTTTTTCTTCTTCTATATATCAGTCATACAAGGAGCAGGCGACGAAACTTGCGGGTCAGATCGCTTTCCTGAAGATGTACAGCACGCGGTGCGCGCAGGATACGGCAAGGGATGCCGTGCAGCTCTTTGGTGGGCGGGGTATCACGCAGACAGGAATGGGCCGCTTCGTCGAGCATGTGGGTCGCGTTTCCTGGTTGTTTGACCGCGTTGTTTTTCTAATCCCTATTTATGGCGCTTAGTATCATCGGACGATCGCGTTTGATGCGATTCTTGGAGGAGGTAAAACCGCGTTTTCTATCTATGCCTTGTCGCCTTTTTTCTGATGGAGATTACCTGCAGCGGAGGACGTGCTCGGCGATCTCGGTGTTCGGCAAGCCATGCGCGCCATGCCCAAGAACTCACGCCTTTAGTTTTAGGATCTAATGTTGTAAACTTGTAGTCACCTCACTGGTACTTAGATACGACTAGCCCATGAGAGCCCTATCATGCAGATTCGTTCCGAAGCTGAGGTGGAACAGCCACCAGTGGCTAAGGCTAATCAACGAGTGAGTGAGTGAGGAAACCTTTTGGCTCCTTAAACGTCTTAGCGAGCCTTAAACTACCATTTTAGGCTCGCTTAAGGTTCGCTTAGGTTCGCTGCTTCGCAAAGGCTCGCTAAGGCATTAAGACACTGAGAGGTTTCCTGATGCGTCACTATCGTACCCAACATAAGAGAGAAGCAGAGTCTGCCTATCGGGCCTTGCGTCCTATGGGGGAGTTCAAGTCCCAGCGCGATACGGAGACTTCGCTCGTGAATCCCAGTCATACGCACTGACAAGGATTGCGGATTTTCCGGTCTGGGCGGCCTGGGCCAACGTCCAAGTCACCTGTCAATGACCCCCTGGCAACGTGTTGACAAGGCTGTGTCCTAGTACCTGTGTGCACAAGTCGCGCACTCCACCCGCAACACCAACGTCCTTCCTCACACCTCTTGCCCACATTCTCCTCCTGCTATCCCTATGTCTTCCTCCAGTACCCATCCAAACGTATCATTTTCGAGTTTCCAGGACCTCTTTGACGCGGCTCTGAGGGAATATAGTCAGAAGACGGGAAAGGACATTACCACAGATCCGCTCACCGCCAGGCTCCGAGACTGTAACACTTCTGATGCGGTTCTTGACATTCTTCAAGAGCAGGCACATGCATTCGACCAGTATCGAAATGGAGATTGGAAGGTCCAGCTCATGAGACGGCTCAAGCCAACCGTCGATATCCTGATCAGACTTTCTACTGGTGGTGTCTTAGGGGAGGGTATCGGTCTAGTATGCATAAACCAAATCAACGCTGTGTTTCGGGGTGTTTATGGTTTAACCCGCAGAGCTTCCCGCCAGCTAAGGCGCTATTCACCGGTGTTGGTCTCCTGCTCGCGGTGCGTGTCCCTTTCCCTCCTCACCTGTGTCTGCAGCTCTAATGCTGAAACATTTCAGGCGGCTAAGGGAGTTAGCACCAGCTATGACGCACTTATAGACCTGTTCGAATGTTTTGAACACTACCTAAGCCGTCTCAAAGTTTTTACGGAGATCCCCTCCGCGGTGGGAGGAATATTGGTCAAGATCATGGTTGAACTTCTTGCTGTCCTTGCTCTGGCCACGCAGCAACTAAGCCAAGGGCGGTTCAGTAAGTTTGTGCCTGTTGGTTCATTATACTTGGCTCAGCATGATGCAGAGAAATTTGCCAAGAAGCTGCTAGGAGAGAACGATATTGAAGCAGTTCTCCAGAGATTGGACCGACTTACCATCGAGGAATCGCGGATGACCGCTGCGCAGACAATGGAGGTCGTATATGGTTTGTTCAATAACATGAAGGTGGTCATGGACGGTACGGAAACCCTGATTGCCATGTCTATCTTGGTGTAATGAATGTCATTTCCTTTAGATGGCAAGGCATCAATAGACAATATTCGAGAGGCCCTTGGTATGATATACTTCCAATAGTAAATGTGTATAACTGACCGTTCAATTGGTGGTAGTTACGATCCAAAAAATATCGGAGGATTTGAACAAGATGAAACGTTCGTTACATTGTGGCGTCGCAGTCATGAGGCGCTGAGACTAAAACTACTTCAGGTTCTGAACTCCAAAAAAATATTCGAGAATGGCTTTCCCCCCCGGATCCGTCGACTAACCACAACGCCGCATATAAGGTGCATCACGCTGGGACCGCAGAATGGTTCCTTGGAAGTACCATCTATAACGATTGGAAGGCGACGGGTTCGCTCCTGTGGACATACGGTAAACGTACGGTTTTTCGTACACACTCTCGCCCTGCCGCTGATATCGCCGATTTTGTAGCGGGATCGGGAAAGAGTGTATTTTGGTGCGTGACTCCTCAATTGATCTTTGTCGACGAAGCTCATATCGGCGACCAGCTCTTCAATCATAAACGACGTCGAATCAATCCGTGCGACCGGATTAGCTTCGGTTGCATATTACTACTTCGACTTTAAAGATATTGTGAAGCAGAAACGTCATGGTCTACTCTCACTCCTCACACAACTTTGCGCGCGGTCCCATCGTGGCTACGACATCCTATCGAACTTGTATGAGTCGCACGAGAACGGTCTGCGACAACCCAGTGAGGACGACCTGATTCAGTCCCTCAAGAATGTAATCGCGCCTCCTAGTCAAGGCCGTGTGTATATCATCTTGGATGCCCTGGATGAAAGTCCCAATAATGGAATGCCCTCCCCACGGGAAGACGTCCTGCAGCTCGTGAACATGCTAGTCGCTCAACACTACCCAGACCTTCGTATCTGTGTCACCAGTCGTCCCGAAGTCGTCATCCAAATGGTTCTTGAGCCCTTGACATCTCACCGTGTCTCCCTTCACGACGAGGGAGGCCAAAGGGAGGACATTATCAGTTACATCAAGTCTTTCGTTGAGTCAGACGCGAACATGCGCAAATGGAGAGTGGAAGACAGGCAACTGGTGATCGATTCTCTTTCAGAAAATGCGGATGGGATGTAAGGCATACCCAGTGAGATTCCTTACTGCATGGGCTGACGATATCATTACGCAGGTTTAGATGGGTCGTTTGTCAACTGGACTCACTACGTCGTTGTTTTCCGGCAAGCATTCGGCGTGTCCTGAACGAACTCCCAATGACGCTGGACGAAACATACGAGCGGATACTACTGGGGATCGATAGGGAGAAACGTGAACATGCCATTCGTCTTCTCCAGTGCCTAACAGTCGCTCGCCGGCCGTTACACGCTAAGGAACTTGCGGAGGTCCTTGCAATCCAGTTTGACGCAGATGAAATCCCGAAGTTGAACGTGGACTGGCGCCCAGGAGACGCTAGTGAAGCAGTGCTGTCGGCGTGTTCCACATTGGTTACCACTGTCAAGTTCAGGGATTACAAGGACGGCTACGACGATGAATACCGTGCCTACTACGACAATGAGGACCGTGAATGCTACGACTATAACGACATCAGCTATGATTTCCGAATCATACAATTTTCGCATTACTCCGTGAAGGAGTTCCTGACCTCGGAACGCCTCGCCAAATCAGAAAAAGGAGAGCTTTCGCAGTATTATGTCTCACTGGAACCTGCTCACACAATTCTCGCAAAAAGTTGCATCGGAACCCTCCTCAAATTGGATCATCTGGTTGAAGATCTCCTTCTCAGCTTACCCCTCGCCCCTTATGCCGCCAGAAATTGGTTCCATCATGCCAATTGGGAAGGTGTGGCATCTCGCGTACAAGACGGGATGGAGCGCCTCTTCGACCCGGACAGACACCATTTTGAAGAGTGGGCCGCCATATCTCGATTAGAACCTTCCCGCACCATGATAGTTCGGGGCTTTAATGGTCATAGAGTGGACTCGGTAATCCTTCAAGAACCAGAATACTCTCCTCTGCATCTTGCAGTCCTTTGTGGTATTGGTTACCTCGTGGAGTACCTCGTCATCAAAAAGCGACATGACCCGAATGAAAGTCACGGTTTCCGTGGTACGCCATTGCATGTTGCAGTGGAATTAGGACATACAGCGATGGCGCAATTTTTACTGGAGCACTCTGCGGACGTGAACTCGAGATGCCGTCCCAACAACAACACTCCATTACATTCTGCTTCAATGAGTGGAAATATCGACATCTTGCGACTACTGCTCAGCCATGGCGCGGATATAAATGCCCCTGGCTCCTACAACATAGTATCTCCCTTGAGCACCGCGTCGAGGTCCCGAAAAATCAACGCCGTGGAGTTCCTAGTCAAATCTGGTGCAGATGTGAATATTAGGGAAGGTTGCCACAGGTCACCACTCCACGAAGCTTCAAGAAGTGGAGATATTTGCATCATGAAATTCCTGCTCAGCAAAGGTTCTAGTGTAAATGGCCTTGACCACTGTAGGGGTACCCCATTACATGACGCATCGCGACTCCGACTGCCCAGTGCTGTGGAGCTCCTAATCAAACACGGTGCTGATATACATGCCTGTGACATGTACGGTTCGACACCACTTCATGTCGCTTCGGAAATTTGGAATCTCGACACCATGCGAATGTTACTTACCCATGGTGCCAATGTAAACATCCCTGTAAACAATGGAGACACCCTATTGCACAAGGCAGTACGATCCTCAATATTCGAGGTTGTGGAACTCCTAATCAAGTGCGGGGCGGACGTGAACGCAAAGAACAAGCTGAACTGGATACCACTTCATGAAGCTTCAGATCGTGGGAAACTCGGCGTCGTACAATTGTTACTTGCTCATGGGGCCAGTGTACATGACCTTGATGAGAAGAGGGACACCCCATTGCACAAGGCAATACGATCCTCAGTATTCGAGGTTGTGGAACTCCTAGTCAAGTGTGGGGCGGATGTGAACGCACAGAACAAGTTGAACTGGACACCACTTCAGGAAGCTTCAGATCGTGGGAAACTCGATGTCGTACAATTGCTACTTGCTCATGGGGCCAGTGTAAATGACCTTGATGAGAAGGGAGATACCCTATTACACAAGGCAATACGATCCTCAATATTCAAGGTTGTGGAACTCCTAGTCAAGTGTGGGGCAGACGTGAACGCAAAGAACAAGCTGAACTGGACACCGCTTCATGAAGCTTCAGATCATGGGAAACTCGATGTCGTACAATTGCTACTTGCTCATGGGGTCAGTGTACATGACCTTGATGAGAAGGGAGACACCCCATTGCACAAGGCAATACGATTCGAGGTTGTGGAGCTCCTAGTCAAGTGCGGGGCGGATGTGAACGCACAGAACAAAGATAACTTGTCACCACTGCATCAAGCCTCACAAAGTGGAAATCTCGACATCGTACAATTTCTGCTTGTCCATGGTGCCAGTGTGAACATCCTCGATAATAAGGGAGGTACCCCATTGCATAGGGCACTACGATCTCGAATACTATGGAAAGTGGAGATTCCAGACAAGTACGGTGCGGACGTAAATTCTCGGAACAAAGTCAACTCGACACCACTTCGTCAAGCTTCAACTCGTAGAAAAATCGTGCAATTACTACTCGACCGGGGTGTTGATATAAATGACCCTGAGAGAGATGTCTCATTTCACAAGACGCTACCATGCCCAAGCGTTGACGTTGTGGAGCTCTTAGTTAAGTGCGGTGCGGCGGTGAATGCTCGGAATAACGATAGCTCGACACCACTTCATGAAGCCTCAAAACATCAATGGGTCGACATCGTGCAGTTGTTGCTCGACCATAATGCGGATGTAAACGCTCTCGATCGCTGGGGGGATACTCCATTGTCCAGTGCACTTGGTGCCACTTATTCCACTGATGGCTGCCTTGACACTGCGATGCTATTGCTCAATCACGGTGCAAATGTGAACATCCAGAACCACAGAGGTTCAACGCCACTTAACACAATTATACGATTGTCCAATCTCGAATATATACGATTCCTACTGGACCACGGTGCAAACCCAAGTACCTGCAACAACAAGGGAGTCTCTCCGTTACATAAAGCAGTAGATTGCAAGATGCCCGACCTTGTGCAGCTATTACTCAGATATGGGGCAGATGTGGACACGAGGAACAGGCGCAATTCAACTCCTCTGCAAAACGCTTTAGAATACGGATATCTCGACATTGCACGGTTTCTGCTCAAAGGTGGTGCAGACGTGGATATTCGCGACGACCAACACCATACACCACTGCACCGCGCGTCACAACAGGGAAACTATAGCGTGTCGAAAATCTTAATTAGGAATGGTGCGGATGTAAATGCACGAGGACGGCACCAGAAGACTCCGTTGCACTTGGCGTCGTTGCAGGGATCCCTTGATATCTCCCGGTTCTTAATTGAGCATGGGGCGGATGTCGATGCCAAGGATGACGAGCATCAGACCCCGTTTTCAACAGCGCTGTCAAGGGGGCATCGCAAACTTGCACGATTCCTGTCAAACGACGGCCTTCCGGAGCATCATGCGGAGTGATTATTGTACGTGAAAACGCCGCAGGTACGCACAACTATCCGTCCAGTGCGAGAGACCCTGATTCTCAGGCTATACACGGCAGCAAAGGCCGGAACCTATTGAGTTGCGCAGTGTGACCAGAATAAGTTGCGTGGGCTGCATAGATATTTTCACAACGGATTGGTAATTGAAATGTCGACGAGGGTTTCAGTAACGGGATAAGTGGTTGTGTAGCTGCGAAGATGGCGTATGAAGGAGAGCTTGGTAACGTGCCCTGGCTTTAGAATAGAGGCTTTCTTAATCACTTATAATGTATGTACCGATACCAGAAAAAAAGTAAGAGTTCCAAGGAACGTCCGAGTCTTTGAATCGCCTGCGTTGTTGTAGGACGTGCGCCGGGCGCGATTCAGCGAAGATAAGTAGTCATAGAATCCAAAAAAAAAAAAAAAAAAATAGTCATAGAAACGATGTATAGTTAGCGCAGGCTCGGGAAGTGGGTATAGGGGGGCATACACGCGCTGTGAGACCCACCTATCTGGGTACACGGTTGCCCCGGATGGGAGGTAGTAGGCCTATGGATATGAGGCGTAGTTGTGAGGGACTCACAAGTTGGCGCCAACTGTCACGTGATCACCATCCGACCCCGTCCCGCTCGAAGTCTTCTCGCCACGCCAAGTCATCTCGCCAGAGGCTGTAGCCAGGGTGGTTGCATGACAAACATCTCCGCTACAAAAATCAGAACAATTCATTCTTGATTTTAGCTGGAAGAATGTACCGCTACGAAATGCGAGTGCTCGAAAGCTACCACCTTCGGGCCCTTGCTCCTTGCGTCGCCCAATAATCTTACAGGATCTTTTGACGGGAAAGACTCTCGCTTCTCGTTTGGGGGGATGTGTGTAGCAGGCACTCCGCGGAGAAAGTGTAAAAACGGGGGGAAAGTACGCCTAGGTAGTGTGCAATTGCTTCCTCGCTGAGTGCCGCGCCTGCTTCCCCCATGAGTTGGGTGTTGGGTACACATCGTTGCGGTGTAATACCAGACTTAGTGAGTCTTGAAACCGCCATGCTAGGGTGTTCGGCTTTGTTCATGGACAAAAGCCCAGGTGCAGCAGCGAGAAATTTGGGGCCCCATTCAGATGATCCGTCGGCTTCGCAAGGGTTTACCGACATGCAAGTCCATTTCGTCTGAATAGTAATTTAGGGTGCTTGGTCGGGGTGACCTAGCAGTGAGTCCGGGAGTAGTTCTTGAAGGGAAGAGACCGCGATCCCGGATGTGCGGGAACGCGCGAGAGAAGATGTTGAGCGTTGTGGGGCGAAGGCGATGCGAAAGGTACGAGAGGAGCGAGGCGAAAGTAGGTGGTCCTAAGGCGGCGGCGAGGCGTGAAGGCTGTTGATGACGGCAAAGAAGAGAGGTCGGCGATGTCGAAGCGTATAACGGTTGGTGATGGCAAGGCGTAAGGCGGTCGGCTGAGGCAAACGAGGATCAGCGAGAGAAAACACGAAAGAGAGCAAGATCCTGATGAGCGACTGATGGCTTGGCGGCTCGTCAAACGGTCGGGCAAGAGCAAAACCACGCAAGACGAAGGAAGAGAGGGAAAATGGGCCGTGTCCGCCTGCCCCTGACGAGGCCAAGCTAGAGGACTTTTATATGAGAGTCGGGCGATAAAGACAAGTATCCTACGAGTTAGACGGGTAGAGAAGGGATGAGAGCAATAGCGAATGAGATGCTTGGCGGCGAGACCCGCACGGCGATGTAGACGATGAGCTATGGCGTCCGAAACGTAGAAATTTTACAGAATCGTTGTGAAGTATGCGCCAGCGAGCGCATGGAAGGTGAAAGCGAGTGGGGTGCGATGACGCTCGGTGGTAAAAACGCTAAGGTGACACGGGAAGGTGTGGAATGGAGAGCGGATAATCTAAGTCGAAAGGAGATAGAGAAACATACAAAAAGAGTCCTGAATGACCCTATAATATACAGTTACATCCCTTCCTAATAACCCTGTGGTCCAGACTGAGGCCCAGCTTGCGAAGGGCCGTGAGTGGCGTATGCTACATGGAGCAGCGGGCTTTTCGAGGCGGTGCATGCTTGCGACGTCGGCCGGCGATGTTGGGCGATTTGCGTGTCTTCAGCCATAGGAGTGGAGGCGCGACAAGAGGGGGTGACATGGGTGACAGAGAAAAGGTGTCGGTCGTGTGGCAACGAGGGTGGAAGGCGAGGGGTGTTAGACGAAGAGGGTGAGAGTTCGGTCGTGTTAGGATAGGTGGGTAAACGGAAGGACGTCACGTGGTGAGCAGTACAAAGACGGACTGCCGAGGCGGTTCGAGCTCAGAGCTCGGTGTGGCTCGCGGTGCTCTTTTCTGAGCTGCAGCGTATGTCATCCTTACAGTAGTGAATGTCCTTTTTTTTCATCAGTCGTACAAGGAGCAGGTGATGAAACTTGTGGGCCAGATCGCTTTCCTGAAGATGTACAGCACTCGCCACTCGGTGCGCGCAGGATATGGCAATTGAAGGCATGCCGTACAGCTGTTTAGTGGGCGGGGTATCACGCAGACAGGAATGGGCCGCTTCGTCGAGCATGTGAGTCGTTTCCTGGTTGTTTGACAGCGGTGTTTGCTAATCATTTTTTTAATCGCGCTTAGCATCACCGGACGATCACGTTTGATGCGATTCCTGGAGGTAAAACCGCCAGTTCTATCTATGCCTTGATGCTTTTTTCTGGTGGAGATTATCTACAGCGGAGGACGTGCTCGGCGATCTCGATGTTCGGCAAGCCATCCGCGCCATGCCAAGAACTCACTCGTCAAGCCTCAGAAAGTAGAAATCTCGATATCATAAAAGTTCTACTTGCCCACGGCGCTGGAGAAACCCTGTTGCACCTGGCACTGAGACTCCGAGTGTTCGACGTTGTCGAACTCCTGGTCAAGTGCAGGCGGGTGTGAACGCACCGAACAAGTCGAACAAGATACCACTTTATAAAGCTTCAGAAGTGGAAGTCTCAACATGGCGCAATCTCTAATTGCCCATGGCGCGAGTGTAAACACCGCCGATGAGAAGAGAGACATGCGAAGTTTCGGAGATTCTGTTTCTACAAGTGGTCAAGTGCGGTCACGTGCGGACGGCGACTAACCCAGGAATGAGAATATCCCCTGCTATTTATGGTGGTCCACCAGATGAGCCTCTCGGAATCCACCCCATCACTGGGTTTCGCATTGGCTTCCGTTCTCATGCACAATGTTTTGACGCCATGGGTTCTTCCTTTGGGAGAACCGTTTTTTGTCGCGCTAGGAGCTTTTTGTAGGGCCCGAGACCTCTTGTTGTGGTTGATCGTTCATGGCGAGTACGAGCCCCCATGATCATGGCCCCATCAAACCCAGGATTTCGTCACGCTTGGCGTCGGACAATTGACGTTACCATTGACGGCATTGGTACTTTCTCCAATTCATATCGGCATGTCTATGCGAAGCATAGTTGAACTGAACACAATCGAATTACGTCGTCCGCGGAGGTGCGTGTGTCAGTCTCTTAACAACCCATCGAAGTTGTCCGAGTCATGCGTGACGGATCATGATTACTGATTTCTCTGACCCGCGATGGGAGGCCGCTTGCCTCGTTGATATTACGAACAATATAAGTGAGCATGTAGACCCACTAGCAGGTTGTGCTGGCTCTACACACCGCCATGCCTCTAACAAAATCCCTTCTCTCCACCTTCTTTCTGGGATTAACTTCACACGCCAGACCTGAAGCTCAAAAGAAGTATGCGCACTCTCCATCCTTGGACACCTGTTATAAAATCGCAGAAGATATCTCCCCCGCCTCACAGGTATTTTTCCCGCGTACGCAACTCATTCCTTCACCCGTGACCCTCCCAAGCTGATCGCCCATCCAAGCCGCACCTCAGTATACATCCGACATTTCGCATTATGCTCTCTCGAGCATCCAGTACTCTGCATGCTCGGTGGAGCCCGGCTCGGCTGAGGACGTGAGCAAAATTGTAAGGTATCCTGCCCCAATGTCAATTACTCCCGCTGACCTCTTTTTTTTTTGCGCAGCTGAAGACCCTGGGAGCATGTAGGACACCTTTCGCTGTGAAAGGTGGTGGACACACCACCAATCCCGGATTCTCGTCGACCTCCGGCGTAGAAATCGCATTGTCACGCTTCAACTCCACAAAAATCAGCCCCAATGATGCGACCGTCGAGATCGGGCCTGGCCTCACCTGGGGCCAAGTATATGAGACTCTTGGCCCCACTGGAATGAATGTCGTTGGTGGGCGTGTAACTAGCGTCGGTGTTGCAGGGTTGACACTTGGTGGAGGTAGGTGTCTTCCATGGTTGGATGGCTCATAATCTCAGATGGTTGCAGGATATTCGTTCAAGTCGAGTCAATACGGACTCGCTCTTGACAACGTCGCAGGATATTAACTCGTCTTACCAAACGGAACTATCAAGGATGTGACTCAAAAGGATAAGGACCTTTGGTTTGGACTTCGAGTAAGCGGAAGGGTTCGATCCAAGTTAGCGACGCTAAGGTCTTTCTTTGCAGGGAGGACTCAATCATTTTGTATGCCATCAGTTTCGAGCCATAGCGAATGTACGGCTTGATGGTTGATGACTGTCGATAGGGAATCGTAACTAAATTCATCCTCAAATTACATCCCCAAACGGACGTCTGGGTGAGCTGACAAGAATGATTCAGAGATAATGTGGTTTACATACTCAAACACTGACAGGGCGGCATTCTTACTTACACTGAGGACAAGCTGGTTCAAATTAAGGATTCACTTATCAAATTCCAAGAGAAAACCGACAAAAAGGCTGTAATGGGGTTAAGTTTTGCCTATACATTGGGACAGGTGTTGTCTATCGTGGCTGCGTCGGTGCTGGTCTGAACTGACGCCACTGACGCAACAGGTCACACCTGTTATCTCTCTGTTTTATGATGCACCCGCTCGTCCTGTAGGTGTATTTGACGATTTCTTGGCGATACAACCTGCCCAGGGGAATGTGTCTGCTCTGTCCTACTCCGATTACATCATCAGCGCGAATTCCTTGGTCCCGTCTACCAACGCTCGGTCAGTAATACGTAACCCTGTCGGTGGAAAGGAGACTGACACGATAACCCTTAGCGCTTTTAGTCAGGGCGTCCCGGTGACACACTATTCACCTGCCGTCTTTGATCCTTTTGTTAACCACACACGGGTGAGTTCCGTCCTTCCAACCTTTGCTATACATCGGTCCAATAATATGATGGCGTTCACAGTTCTGGGGGAAGCGAATTTCAGCACTTGCCAGCACTGCCGTCGTGGCCTCAGCACTCGAACCCCCCGACAGTGGCCTCTCCTCGCATGGGAGCCCATCTGCGTACCCACCTGATCGTTCTCGGGCTGTCTTCCCTTCTGTCCTCCTCATCGCGTGGTCCAACGCCTCGCTTGACAAGGCGATGGCCGATTTGCTGCGTGACGGTGCAAAGACGATCCGTGGTGTCGCAATTGCGGACGGGCAGGACTTGTCACACGCGGCAGTGTATGTGAATTATTCGCTTTTCGATACACCTCTGGAAGACATGTATGGTGGGACTCTGGCCAGGCTTCGCAGCATCAAGGCGAAGATTGATCCAGAAAGGGTGATGGACCTTGCTGGGGGTTTCAAGTTCTAGGGTCGTCCTACTCATGTTTAGAGATATTGAATTGAATCATGATGTAGTGAGTTAGCTGGGAGTGTTCTTTGAATACGACCTGAATCTGGTAAACCCGAATCTTGTAGGCTGTGACGGACCATCTCAGATTGTCATTTGCTTTTGCTCTTCTGAGCTCCTTGATACGAACGGCCTATGATTACTTTCCTTCGGAATCAGGTCTTGTATGACCAACTAGTCTAGGTTCCTGACGATGAATGTAGTTCGTACCTTCATCGTCCCCAGTGTAAGGCGGGTGCGCAACTAGCTGGCTCATGTCGTGGCCCACCACGCGTGCAACGCCATGCGCGCGGACCCTGGCGTGGGCCATTAAACAATCGTTGCCAATGATTAAGCGTGCACAATCACACGTGCGTGTGATCATTCATATACTATTCATATATTCATACGTCGATCGTGTGGGAGCCTGCCCACGAAGGGCTTCGGAGCTTACCGAAGCGACGCGCGGCAATCGTGCAATCGGGAATGTGTACCCCGGATGACATGTCATTGGAGTGCGAAGTCGATCCACTAAGGGACAGGCGTCGAGCAAGAATCGCAAGGTGTATCAACGTGACGGTGCATTTGAATTGTGCACTGTTATATACGCCCCTGTCTACAGGACAAATGTAGTGAGGCTTTGGAAAAGTCGAATTAAGATTGACACGGAAACCGTGATGTGCCTGTATCACGACTTGGAGTGGACCAATGGGTGACATCCGCAGCCGCGGGCTGATGAGTCCCTGACCGGTTGGTCGGTTGACCTACTATACACACCGAAGTTGAAGTCCGTAACAGCCATCTATCCTTGATGCTCGCATTGATAAATCTTCCAGAGCTCACAATAGGTAATACTAGTCGAGAACGGTGGAATTCTTGAGGGAATTCCATAGACCATGTCCAATAGAATGATGTCCGATGATCGCTCCAGCTGAGTTCCCGTTTTTGGAACTCTCCCAATCTGTTGCACGTCCCAGGGATCTTTCGTTATCTCCCGGTTCGATGTGATTCCTGGAGGAGGTAGGACGGCGGCCTGTTCTATCTATGCCTTGGCGCTTTTTCTGTTCGAGATTACCTACAATGGAGGACGTCCTCAGCAATTTCGGTGTTCGGCAAGCCATGTGCACCATGCCCAAGAACTTACTTATCAAGTGCCAGAAAGTAGAAATCCCGACACCGTACAAAGTCTACTTGCACATGGCACTAAGATTTCCTTAGACGTGGTGGAATCCCTGGTCAGGTGCGGGGCGGATCATGCCGCGGATGTGAATGCACAGAACAAGGCGAACTAGACACTACTTCATAGAGCTTTAGGAAGTGGACGTCTCGACATTGTGCAATTCTTTCCCATGTCACGGGTGTAAACACCCCCGACGAGAAGAGAGATATGCGATGATTCGGATACATGTGACGTGGGACCGCAATAATCACGAGTAAACAACAATTCTACTGCGATCACGTGCAGACATGAATTCTGAAGACAACTCGACTCCACTTCATCAAGCCAGGAATGTCTCGAGAGAATATCCCCTGCTATTTATGGTAGTCCACCAGATGAGCCTCTCGGCATTCACCCCATCGCTCGGGTTCGTATCGGCTTCTATTCTCATGCACAACGTTTTGCGAGTCTGGATAACGCCGGGTGTTTCTCTCGGTGGCACCGTTTTCTTGACTATTTATGGCGAGTACAAGCCTCCATGATCTTGGCCCCGTCAAATCCAGGGCTCAGCCAAGTTTTGCGTCAGTCAATTGACGGTACCATTGACAGCATTGGTGCTTTCTCCTAATTCATATTGGCGTTCCTATGATCCTATGGGACATAGTTGGACTCAACACAGTCGAATTACGGCGTCCGCGGAGGTGCGTGTGTCATTGAGTGTCTTAACAACCACCTATCAAAGTTGTTCGAGTCATACATGACGAATCATGGTTCTTGATTCTCTGACCTGCGATGGGAGGCCGCCTGCCTCGCTGACATTACAAACTATATAAAGGAGCATGTATTAGTGGTAGGTTGTGCTGCCTATACGCACCGCCATGCCCCTAACAAAATCCCTTCTCTGCACCTTCTTTCTCAGGCTGGCATTAACTCCACACGCCCGACCTGAAACTCGAGAGAATCATCAGAACTCTCAATTCTTGGGTACTTGTCATAAAATTGCAGCAGATATCTCCGGCGCTTCACAGGTATTTTTCCCGCGTACGTAACTCATTCCTTCACCTGTGATTCACCCAAGCTGATCGCCCATCCAAGCCGCACCTGAGTATACATCCGACATTTCGCATTATGCTCTTTCGAGCATCCAGTACTCTGCATGCTCGGTGGAGCCTGGCTCGGCTGAGGACGTGAGCAAAATTGTAAGGTATGCTGCTCCAATCTCAATTGCTCCCGTTGACGTCGTTCCTGTTCTTTTGTACAGCTAAAGATCCTGCGAGCATGTAGGACGCCTTTCGCTGTGAAAGGTGGTGGACACACCACCAATCCTGGATTCTCGTCGACATCTGGTGTAGAGATCGCATTGTCACGCTTCAACTCCACAAAAGTCAATCCCAAGGATGCGACCATCGAGATCGGGCCTGGCCTTACCTGGGGCCAAGTATATAAGACTCTTGGCCCCACTGGAGTGAGTGTCATTGGTGGGCGTGTACCCAGCATCGGTGTTGCAGGGTTGACACTTGGTGGAGGCAAGTGTCTTGCATGGTCGGATGGCTCATAATCTCAGATGCTTGCAGGGTATTCGTATAAGTCGAGTCAATACGGACTCGCTATTGACAACGTCGCGGGATATGAACTTGTCCTGCCAAACGGAACTATCAAGCACGTGACTCAAAAGGATAAGGACCTTTGGTTTGGACTTAGAGTAAGCAGAAATGGCTCGATCGAAATTGGTGGCGTTAATGGTCTTTAATCGCAGGGAGGGCTCAATAATTTCGTATGCCACAAGTTTCGAGTCATGGTACTGGACAACTTGATGGTTGATGACTGTCAATAGGGAATCGTAACTAAATTCATCCTCAAATTGCATCCGCAAACGGACGTCTGGGTGAGCTGACAAGAATGATTCAGAGAATATATGGTCTACATACTCTAACACTGACAGGGCGGTGTTCTTACTTACACTGAGGACAAGCTGGATCAAATCAAGGACTCACTTGTCAAATTCCAAGAGAAAATCGATAGTAAGGCTGCGGTGCTCGTGGGGTTTGTCTATACACTTGGAGAGGTGTGGTCCATCGTGGCAGCGTCGCCGCTTGTCCAAACTGACGATACAGACCCAACAGACCATGCCTGCCATCGGTCTTTTTTATGATGCACCCACTCCTCCTGTGGGAGTATTCGACGATTTCTTGGCGATACAACCTACCCAGGGGAACGTGTCTACTCTGTCATACTCTGATTACATCCTCGGCACAAGACCTGTGATCCCGCCTACCAGCACTCGGTCAGTAATACGTAACCCTGTCGGTGGAAAGGAGACTGACACGATGCCTAATCGTTAGCGTTTTCTACGAGGGCGTATCGGTGACACAATATTCGCCTGCCGTTTTTGATGCTTTTGTGAACCACACACGGGTGAGTTCTGTCCTTCGATCTTTCACTGTACGTCGGTCTATTAATATGATGGCGGTTCACAGTTCTGGGGGAAGCGAATTGCTGCTCTTGACAGCACTGCGCTCCTGAGCACAGTACTTGAACTCTTCGACAGTGGCCTCTTCTCGCATGGGAGCCCATCTGCGTACCCGCCCGACCGTTCTAGAGCAGTCTTCCCTTCCGTCCTCATGATTATGTGGAACAACGCCTCGCTCGACAAGACGATGGCCGAATTGCTGCGTGACGGTGCAAAGACGATCCGTGATGTTGCAATTGCGGACGGGCAGAACCTGTCACACGCGGCAGTTTATGTCAACTACGCGCTGTTTGATACCCCTCTGGAAGACATGTATGGCGGGAATTTGGCGAGGCTTCGCAATATCAAGGCGAAGATTGATCCAGAAAGGGTGATGGACCTCGCTGGGGGTTTCAAATTCTAGGATTGTCCTACCCATCCTTAGAGATATTCAAGTGAGCCGTTTGATGTAGCGAGTTAGTTGGGATTAATCTTTGGATATGGCTCGGGTCTTGTAGACCGGATCTTGTAAACTGTGACGGACCATCTCACGGTGTCATTTGCTTTTTCTCTTCTGGGCTCCTTACGGACTGCCTACAATTACTTTCCTTTTGAATCAAGTCTTATATGGTCAATTAGTCTAGGTTCCTGATGGGGAATTTAGTTCATACCTGCATCATCCCCAGGCATACAGGATATTTTTCACCTACTACAACCATACTCTTAACGAGCAATCATGATGCGGCCACGCATCGAAGGGAACATCCACTCGGAAGCTCTCATACAGACCGAACTGAAACTCCGTGTCTTGTCATCAATATGAAGTGGCAAACAACGATCATCGTCTTGTCGTTCAACGTTCACCATTGAATCTTAGTCGACTTAGGAGAACCACTTTGATCAGCGCCATTATCACAGTGGTATTTTCCTTCCAGGGATCCAAGTCTGGGATATCTGCCAACTTTTGTTTTAAAATGCCCGGCCTGGCTTGGGCTGGGCTCAGGCTTAATCCTGGGCTTCAGCTCACAAGTTCAAGTCGAGTAAGAAGCGACAGAGAGGGCACGAGGTAAATGTGGCGAGCACTGGTCTTGCGACTACGGAGAGGGAATTAGGAACTAGGAGCCCCACAATATCGAGAAGTCCGGATTGTAGGCCTTATGCAATGGTAGGGCTGAGCACCGTATCCGTATTTACGGCTATATGGGCCCCCATAATATGGCTACGGGCCCTGTACCATAAAGCCTCGAAGGGACCATAGTGGGACCATTTGACGGTATGGTTTACGGGCCGGTCGCCGGTCGTCGACCGGTCACCGGTCATCCCCTGTATCATGCCGTCAAATTGACGGCGGTATTATGGGCCAGGCCAGGAATTGCTGTGGGAGGTGGGAACCGTCCAGGTGCTGTGTGCGTGCGTGAATTTCGCCCTATCCCAAGTCCCGACATGTCTCTGGCCCTCTCACCCACCTGCACCCTCATTTCGCTTGCCTCACCACCGACTCTTCGTCTTCTACTCATGATCGACGCCTTTCCCCTACTAGAACAAGACTCGGCCCTTGTTGCCCCCCGATCCTCATGGCCGAAGGACTCGCGATCGCCCAAGGCTGTCGGCTGACATCACCAGCATGCACCTCCCCAAAAAGCGCTGCTCCATGTAGCACGCGTTGCTCACGGCCTCTCATAAGTCGGGCCAAGGTCGTTTAGGAGGGACTTGATGGATATAGGTTCATCCGGGATATCTTGGTGTGTTTTCCTATCCCCATTTGCTTCAGACGTTGTGCTCTCCATTCTACAGTTCCAAATTTCGACTTTAGCTTTACCAACCAGCATCTCTATGCCGTCCCTCACCCTTGTTGTCCATGCGCTCAACGTCGCGCGCTTTATGACTATTCATATTTATTTATTTTTGATTTTCGGACACCGCTGCACCTTGCCTATGACGCTGTACGGATTTCTTACCATTCCCCTCTAACTCACTCTGGATGTAGAATACATGTCCCTCGTATGGTCCCAGACTCGAATATAAATATCCCTATGCCTGGCCTCTTCAAAGGCAACAGCGGCCCTTACCTCCTCTTTGTCTCACTTGCGTGCTTTACCCCTGCCCGACCAGTTGACGACAAACTGAGCCAACGCGTCCTCGTTCGCTTCTCTGTCTCGCGATTTGCATGGTCCCCCACTCATCTCTTTCAACTCCGTCGCATCCACATCCTCTTCCACTACCTTGTCTCGCAGGATGACCAATGACCATACCTCTTTACAATACACCTGGGGTCCTGAAACACCACCTTTGTCGGACGTGCAAGGGTAAGATTATTCACATAGAGTATATTTTTGATGTACATACACAGAAACCCAAAATTGTACCCATATTATCCCGTAACATCCCGTACACAGCCGTATATACCCCCGTACTGCACCGTAAGGTCTTCAGGAAGCCACCATACGGATACGGCTACGGTCATACCCGTAGCCGTATGATACCATAAAGTATACGGCCGTTCTGAGTTCTCCTTCAGAGAACGAGGTATTTAAAGCCGATTTTTCAACCAGCAAAATCGTGGGAATATTTCCGCGATCTCGTTGCAGTCGTGAGAATATTTCCATGTGATATACCGTATACGGTACGGTGCTCACCCTTATGCAACGGGGCGTCTCTCTTCCTATCAAGGACGTTTTACACTTACCCCATGAGCAAGAAGCAATTGCACGGCATTGACTTCCACATTGTGACGCTTCATAAAGTGGTGCCCAGTTTCAGCTTGTTCTGTGCGTTCACATCCTCCCCGCACATGACTAGGGTTTTCTGTCGCACTAGAAGCTTTTTGTAGTGTGCTTGACCTATTGTTGGGGTTTCCCCATCAAACCCAAGGCTTAGTCACGCTTGGGGTAGGACAATTGACGTTACCATTGACGGCATTGGTGCTTTTTCCTAATTCATATCAGCAGTCCCATGCCGCGGCGAAGCATGGTTCAACTGAATCATGAATGCAGTGGAGGTACGGCATCGGCGGAGGTGCGTGATCCAGGATCTTAACAATTCATCGATGTTATCATACATGATGGATAATTACTGATTCTCTGACGGCGATGGCATTACAAACTATATAAAGGAGTATATACACCCACTAGGAGGTTGTGCTGCCTCTACACACCACCATGCCTCTAACAATATCCCTTCTCTCTACCTTCTTTTTGGCATTAACTTCCCATGCGCGACCTGAAACTCGAGAGAATCATCCGCACTCTCAATTCTTGGACACCTGTCATAAAATTGCAGCAGATATATCTGGCGCTTCACAGGTATTTTTCCCGCGTACGCAACTCATTCCTTCACCCGTGATCCTCCCAAGCTGATCGCCCATCCAAGCCGCACCTCAGTATACATCCGACATTTCGCATTATGCTCTTTCAAGCACCCAGGACTCAGCATGCTCGGTGGAGCCCGGCTCGGCCGAGGACGTGAGCAAAATTGTAAGGTATCTTGCCCCAATGTCAATTGCTCCCGCTGACCTCGTTTTTTTTGGTACAGCTTAAGATCCTGGGAGCATGTAGGACGCCTTTCGCTGTGAAAGGTGGTGGACACACCACCAATCCTGGATTCTCGTCGACATCTGGCGTGGAAATCGCATTGTCACGCTTCAATTCCACAAAAGTCAACGCTCATGATGGGACGATCGAGATCGGGCCTGGGGCCAAGTATATAAGACTCTTGGCCCCACTGGAATGAATGCCGTTGGTGGGCGTGTACCCAGCGTCGGTGTTGCAGGGTTTACACTTGGTGGAGGTGAGTGTCTTCGATAGTCAGATGGCTCATATCTCAGATGCTTGCAGGATATTCGTTTAAGTCGAGTCAATATGGACTCGCTATTGACAACGTCGCGGGATATGAACTTGTCCTGCCAAACGGAACTATCAAGCACGTGACTCAAAAGGATAACGACCTTTGGTTTGGACTTAGAGTAAGCAGAAAGGGCTCGATCCAGGTTGGCGACGCTAATGGTCTTTAATCGCAGGGAGGACTCAACAATTTCGTATGCCACCAGTTTCAAGTCATGGTAAATGTATAACTTGATGGTTGATGTTGATGAATGTCAATAGGGAATCGTAACTAGATTCGTCCTCAAATTGCATCCCCAAACCGACGTCTGGGTGAGCCGACAAGAATGATTCACAGATGATATTGTATACATATTCAAACGCTGACAGGGCGGCATTCTTACTTACACTGAGGACAAGCTGGATCAAATTAAAGAGTCACTTGTCAAATTCCAAGAGAAAAACGACAAGAAGGCTACGATGGGGTTCAGTTTTGTCTATACATTGGGACAGGTGTGGTCTATTGTGGCAGCGTCGGCGCTGCTCTGAACTGACGCCACTGACGCAACAGATCACACCTGTTTTGTCTCTGTTTTATGATGCACCGGCTCGTCCTGTGGGAGTATTCGACGATTTCTTGGCGATACAACCTGCCCAGGGGAATGTGTCTACTCTGTCCTACTACGATTACAGCCTCAGCGGGAATTCCTTGGACCCGGCGTCTAGCAAGCCTCGGTTCGTAATACGTAAATCTGTGGGTGGAAACGATACTGACACGATATCTAACCCTCAGCGTTTTCTATGAGGGCGTCCCGGTGACACACTATTCACCTGCCGTCTTTGATGCTTTTGTGAATCACACACGGGTGAGTTCCGTCCTTCGAGCCTTTACTGTACGTCGGTCCGGTAATATGATGGCGGTTCACAGTTCTGGGGGAAGCGAATTTCTGCTCTTGACAGCACTGCCGTCGTGGCCTCAGCACTCGAACCCTTCAACCGTGGCCTCTTCTCGCATGGGAGCCCATCTGCGTACCCACCTGATCGTTCTCAGGCTGTCTTCCCTTCCGTCCTCGTCATCGCGTGGTCCAACGCCTCGCTCGACAAGACGATGGCCGATTTGTTGCATGACGGTGCAAAGACGATCCATGATGTTGCAATTGCGGACGGGCAGAACCTGTCACATGCAGTAGTGTATGTGAACTATGCGCTTTTCGATACACCTCTGGAGGACATGTATGGTGGGAATTTGGCAAGGCTTCGTAGCATCAAGGCGAAGATCGATCCAGAAAGGGTGATGGACCTCGCTGGGGGTTTCAAATTCTAGGATCCTCCTACTCATATTTAGAGGTATTGAAGTGGGCCATTTGACGTAGTGAGTTAGCTGGGAGTGTTCTTTGAATACGACCTGAATCTTGTAGACCCGAATCTTGTAAATTGTGATGGACCATCTCAAAGTGTCGTTTGCTTTTGCTCTTCTGAGCTCCTTGATACGAATTGCCTACGATTACTTTCCCTCGGAGTGAAGTCTTGTATGATCGAATAGCCTAGTTTCCTGAAGGTGAATGTAGTTCGTACCTTCATCGTCCCCAGTGCAAGGTGGGTGCGCGACTGGCTGCCCTATATCGAGACCCGCCACGCGTGCAATCCCATGCGCGCGCGGACCATGGCGTGGGCCTTTGGACAATCGTTGGGAACTATCGAGCGTGGACAATCACATGTGCGTGCGACCGATCATGTCGATCGTCATTCGAGCCGTCGCTGTCTCCAAGTCTTCTCGCCACGCCAGGTCGTATTGCCAGAGGCTGTAGCCAGGGTGGTTGCATGGCAAACATCTCCGCTACGACAAGCTGAACAATTCATTCTTGATTTCGGCTCGAAGAATGTACCACTACGAAATGTGGCTTTCGGGCCCTTGCTTCAGGCGTCGCTCAATAAACTTAACGCAATACTGGGTCCTTTGACAGGAAGACTCTTGCTTCTCATTTGGGTGTATATGTACAACAGGCACTTCACGGAGAAAGTGTAAAAACAGGGGGAAACTACGTCTAGGTAATGTCCTATCGCTTCCCCGCTGAGTGCCGCGCCTGCTCCCTGTGAGTGGGGCACAACATTGTTGCAGTATGATACCAGAATTAGTGAGGTCTTGAAACAGCTATGCTAAGGGGTATTTGGCTTCGTTCATGGACACAGAGCCCAGGTGCCACAAAAATTTGGAGTCCCATTCAGATGATCCGTCGGCTTCGCAAGGGCTTACCGACATGAAAGTCCATTTCATTTGAATAGCAGTGTATGCCTGGTCGGGGTGACCTAGCAATGAGTCCGGAGGTGGTTCTTGAAGGGAAGAGACGCGATCCCGAATGTGCGGGAACTTGTGAGAGGAGACGTTGAGCGTTGTAAGGCGGAGGCGATGCGAGAGGTACGAGAGGAGCGAGGCGAAAGTAAGAAGTCTTGAGGTGACGGCGAGGCGTGAAGGCTGTCGACGACGGTAAAGCGCGATGTCGGAGCGTCGGTCGGTGACGGCGAGGGGGAAGGCGGTCGGTTAAGGCAACTGAGGATTGGCGAGAGAAAACATGAAAAAGAGAAAGATCCGGAGGAACGGCTGGCGGCTCGGCGGCTCGTCAAACGGTCGGGCAGGAGCAAAATCACGCAAGATGAAAGAGGGGGAAAGTGGGCCGCGGATGCCTGCCTTGGACAAGCCCAGGCTAGAGGGCTTTATATGAGATTCGGGCGATAAAGACAAATATACTACAAGTTGGTAGAGATGGAAAGAGAGCGGTAACGTATGAGATGCTTGCCGGCGGCAGACTCGCACGGCGACGTAGAGGACGAGCAGCAGGGTCCGAAATGTAGAAAAATTACTGAACCATTGTGAAGGGGGCGACGCTCGGTGGTAAAAACGCTAAGGTAAAATAGGAAGGTGTGGAGTGGAGTGGTGAAAGGAGCTGAAACATACGAAAAGAGTTATGAATAATCTTATATTTCCTCCTAATAACAACGTGGTCCAAACCGAGGCCCAACTTGCGAGGGGCCGTGTGTGACATGAGAAATGGTACATGGAGCGGTGGGCTTTTCGAGGCGGTGCGTGCTTGCGACGTCGGCCGGCTGTGTTGGTAGATTTGCAGGTCTTCGGCAGTACGATTTGGTGCGCAACGAGAGGGGGGGACTTGGCTGATAGAGGAAAGGTGCCAGTTGTGTGGCAACAAGGGTGGAACGCAAAGAGATGGGAGGCGAGGTGTGCAGGACGAAGAGAGTAAGAGTTCGGTCGTGTCGGGCTCGGGTGGACGGATGAACCTCACGTGATCAGCAGTTCACGATGTGGCGGGTTCGGGCTCAGCTCAGAGATTTCGCGGTGTGGTTCGCGGTGCTCGTTTCTGAGCTGCAACGTAGGCCATCCTCACGGTATTGATTGTCCTTTTTTTTTTTTTCATCAGTCGTACAAGGAGCAGGCGACGAAACTTGCGGGCCAGATCGTTTTCCTGAAGTTGTACAGCACTCGGTGGGCGCAGGATACGGCAATTCAACTGAAGGGATGCCGTGCAGCTCTTTGGTGGGTGGGGTATCACGCAGACAGGAATGGCTTCGTAGAGCATGTGGGTCGTTCCCTGGTTGTTTGACAGCGTCGTTTACCAATCATTCTTGGATGATCACGTTTGATGGAATTCCTGGAGGAAGTAAAACCGCATGTTCTATCTATGCCCTGACGCTTTTTCTGATGGAGATTACCTACAATGGAGGACGTGCTCGGTGATCCCTGTGTTCGGCAAGCCATCCGCACTATGCCCAAGAACTTACAAGCCTAAAAAAAGGAGAAACCTAAACACCGTACAATTTCTATTTGCTCATGGCGCCAGTGTAAACGTCCCTTATGATGGAGACACCCCATTGTACATGGACTAAGATTCCCAGTGTTTGACGTTGTAGAGCTCCTGGTCAAGTGCAGGCGGATGTGGAGGCACCGAACAGGTCGAACTCGATACCACTTTATAAAGCTTCAGAGGTGGAAGTCTCGACATGGTACAATTACTATTGCTCATGGCACGAGTGTAAACGCCGCCGATGAGAAGAGAGACATGTGATGTTGAAATATACTACAGTAATACATTCGGCTTCTACAGTACTTCAGGCCAGAGGAATTGGTGTGTCCCTTCGGTATTCTGAATAAAAACAGGATCTACTGATGGCTCACCAGATTGGGCATTCAGGTAAACAAGTCGCGACTGTAGTCAAGTGCGGTCACGCGCGGACGTGAATTTTCGCGAAACGAAGACAACTCGACTCCACTTCATCAAGCCAGGAATGTCTTAGGAGTGTATTCCCTGCTATTTATGGTAGTCCACCATATGGGCCTCTCGACATTCACCCCATCACCCGGTTTCGTATCAGCTTCTACTCTCGTGCGCAATGTTTTCCGAGTCTGGACAACGACATGTGTTCCTCTCTTGGGAGAACCGTTTTCTGTCGCGCCAGAAGCCTTTTGTCAGGTCCTTGACCCATTCGTGGGGTTGATTGTTCATGGCGAGTACAAGCCCCCTTGATCATCGCCCCGTTAAACCCAGGAATTAGTCACGCTTGGCGAAGGCAAGTTGACGTTACCATTGATGGCATTGGGACTTTCTCCCAATTCATATCAGCATTCCCATGCCAAGCATAGTTGAACCGAACACAGTCGAATTACGGCGTCCGCGGAGGTGCGTGTGTCGGTGTCTTAACAAGCCATCGAAGTTATCATACATGACGAATGATTGATGATTACAGATTCTCTGACATGTGATGGGAGGCCACCTGCCTCGTCGATATCACGAACTATATAAAGGAGCATATATGCCCACTAGGAGGTTGTGCTGCCTCTACACACCACCATGCCTCTAACAACTCCCCTTCTCTGCACCTTCTTTCTGGCATTAACTTCACACGCCCGACCTGAAACTCGAGAGAATCATCTAAACTCTCAATTCTTGGACACCTGTCATAAAATCGCAGAAGATATCTCCGGCGCTTCACAGGTATTTTTCCCGCGTACGCAAGGCATTCCTTCACCCGTGATCCTCCCAAACTGATCGCCCATCCAAGCCGCACCTCAGTATACATCCGACATTTCGCATTATGCTCTCTCAAGCATCCAGGACTCTGCATGCTCGGTGGAGCCCGGCTCGGCTGAGGACGTGAGCAAAATCGTAAGGTATCCTGCCCCAATGTCAATTGCTCCTGCCGACCTCGCTTTTTTTTTTTGCGCAGCTAAAGATCCTGCGAACATGTAGGACGCCTTTCGCTGTGAAAGGTGGTGGACACACCACCAATCCTGGATTCTCGTCGACATCTGGCGTGCAGATCGCATTGTCACGCTTCAACTCCACAAAAGTCAAGGCTAATGATGGGACGATCGAGATCGGGCCTGGCCTCACCTGGGGCCAAGTATATAAGACTCTTGGCCCCACTGGAATGAATGTCGTTGGTGGGCGTGTAACTAGCGTCGGTGTTGCGGGGTTGACACTCGGTGGGGGTAAGTGTCTTCGATGGTCAGATGGCTCAGAATCTCAAATGGTTGCAGGGTATTCGTTTAAGTCGAATCAATTTGGACTCGCTATTGACAATGTCGCGGGATATGAACTTGTCCTTCCAAACGGAACGATCAAGCATGTGACTCAAAAGGATAAGGACCTTTGGTTTGGACTTAGAGTAAGCAGAAAGGGCTCGATCCGAGTTGGTGACGCTAATGGTCTTTAATCGCAGGGAGGACTCAACAATTTCGTATGCCACCAGTTTCGAGCCATGGTAAATGTACAGGTTGATGGTTGATGACTGTCGATAGGGAATCGTAACTAAATTCATCCTCAAATTGCATCCTCAAACGGACGTCTGGGTGAGCCAACAACAATGATTCAGAGATGATATGATATAGATACTCAAACGCTGACAGGGCGGTATTCTTACTTACACTGAGGACAAGCTGGATCAGATTAAAGAGTCACTTGTCAAATTCCAAGAGAAAACTGACAATAAGGCTATGGTGGGGTTGGGTTTTGCCTATACATTGGGACAGGTGTGGTCTATCGTGCAGTGTCGGCGCTAGTCTGAACTGACGCCACTGCCGCAACAGATCACACCTGTTGTCACTCTGTTTTATAATGCACCGGCTTGTCCTGTGGGAGTATTCGACGATTTCTTGGCGATCCAACCTGCCCAGGGGAATGTGTCTACTCTGTCTTACCCCGATTACGTCATCAGCACGAATTTCTTGGTCTCATCTACCAGTACTCGGTTCGTAATACGTAAACCTGTGGGTGGAAACGAGACTGACACGATATCTAACCCTTAGCGTTTTCTTTGAGGGCGTCCCGGTGACACACTATTCACCCGCTGTCTTTGATGCTTTTGTGAATCACACACGGGTGTGTTCTGTCCTTCCATCCTTTACTGTGCCTCGCTCCAGTAATATCATGGCGGTTCACAGTTCTGGGGGAAGCGAATTTCTACTCTTGACAGCACTGCCGTCGTGGCCTCAGGACTTGAACCCTTCGACCGTGGCCTCTTCTCGCATGGGAGCCCATCTGCATACCCGCCTGACCGTTCGCGGGCTGTCTTCCCTTCCGTCCTCATCACCGCGTGGTCGAACGCCTCGCTCGACGAGACGATGGCTGATTTGCTGCGCGACGGTGCAAAGACGATCCATGATGTCGCAATTGCGGACGGGCAGAACCTGTCACACGCAGCGGTGTATATCAACTATGCGCTTTTTGATACTCCTCTGGAAGAGATGTATGGTGGGAATCTGGCCAGGCTTCGCAGAATCAAGGCGAAGATCGACCCAGAAAGGGTCATGGACCTTGCTGGGGGTTTCAAGTTCTAAGGTCGTCCTACTCATGTTTAGAGATATTGAATTGAACCATTTGGTGTAGTGAGTTAGCTGGGAGTGTTCTTTGAATACGACCTGAATCTGGTAAACCCGAATCTTGTAGGCTGTGACGGACCATCTCAGATTGTCATCTGCTTTTGCTCTTCTGAGCACCTTGATGCGAACGGCCCATGATTATTTTCCTTTGGAATCAGGTCTTGTATGATCAACTAGTCTACGTTCCTGACGATGAATGTAGTTCTTACCTTCATCGTCCCAAGTGTAAGGCGGGCCAGCGACTAGCAGGCTCGTGTCGAGGCCCACCACCCGTGCAACCCATGCGCGCGCGGACCCTGGCGTGGGATATTAAACAATTGTTGCCAATGATTAAGCATGCATAATAACAGGTGCGTGCGATCATTCATATAATATTCATACGTCGATCGTGCGTGGGCCAGCCCGCAAAGGGAGCTAGCTTACCCGGGCTGAAGTGACGTGCGATCATGCAATCGGGAATATGTACCCTGGATGATTGCAGGATCGGCCACATATAAGAGGGTGTTTTCCGAACGAGCACTTTCGTAGATAAGTTGCAGCATGTAGTGTATGCATTGCATGTGTATCAGCCTTGCTCTCCAGTGAGGGAACAGCCGAACAGGAGAAACTTTCTTTTATGTTTGTTGACTTTCGCATCTTTCGCAATACACCCGGCCCGCAGTTTACGCCCGGCCTGGTCCTGTTGCGTGAAGCCCCTTAAGATTTCACTCTACCCCCATCTTCACACCACATGCCTCCGGCGTGTTTCACTTTTTTAGGCATACAGGACATCTTTCACCTACTACAACTGAACTTTCAGCGAGCATCACGATATTGCCATACGTCGAAACGAAGATTGACTCGGAAGCTGTAACTCAGACCGAAACTCCATGTCTCGTCACCAATATGAAGTGGCAAGTTGAACGACAATCATCATCTTGTCGTTCACCATCGAATCTTAGTCGACTTGGGAGAACCCTGTTGATCAGCACCATCATTTACAGTGGCATTTTTTTGTCATGTATCCAAGTTTGCATATCCACCAACCCTGTCTTAAGAAATCCTCATGTCTTTCGAGTGCAAAGTCGATCCACTGAGGGACAGGCGTCGAGCAAGGATCGCAAGGTGTATCAACATAATGGTGCATATGAATTGTGCATTGTTCTACACACCCCTGTCTACAGGACAAATGTACCGAGGCTTCGTAAAAGTAGAATTGAGATTGACACGGAAACCGTGATGTGCCCTTATCACAACTTGAAGTGGACCAATGGGTGGGATTCGCAGTCGCGGGCTAATGCGCTGATGAGTCCTTGACCGGTTGGCCTACTCCTATACACATCAAAGTTGATGCATCGTTGATGTCCGTAACAGCCACCTATCCTTGATGCTCGCATTGATCAATTTTCCAGAGCTCACAATAGATGATACTAGTCGAGAACGGTGGAATTCTCAAGGGAATTCCATACCCCATGTCCTATAGAATGATGTCCGATGATCGCTCCAGCTGAGTTCCCGTGTTTGGCATTCCCCCATTAGGGTCTTTCAAAGTTACCATTAATTGACCATTATTTTGTTCATTATTTGTTTCCTTATTTTTTAATGGTGATCAATAATGGAGCAATTAATGGCCATTTTTCAATTAAGGACTGTTGGGGGCTCCTACTTTTTTAATGGCCATTATTGTAGAAAAGAACAAGTCTAAGAGTGTGAATTCCGGGCACGCGTTGGCCTCAGAACGCGTGGGTAAGCACGGGAACTAGTGGTATTGAGGATATACTGCTACTCACCTCAGAACGCGTGGGTAAGCA